>Ga0316206_1000355_pt1 | contig 68898 bp, 73 predicted proteins | sample 6monthpyrite_MG_FD_204942 | JGI IMG/M metagenome (GOLD analysis project Ga0316206, IMG submission 204942) | Microbial mat bacterial communities from mineral coupon in-situ incubated in ocean water Damariscotta River, Maine, United States -... | ecosystem: Environmental > Aquatic > Marine >...
CTGGTTTTGTACATATATACGACTCGCTCTGATCGGTGCCTTTCTTGACAGAACCCCCTCACTGTAAGCCATAAATACTTTATAAATAGTATCTATCCAGACCACCTCATGTAAAAACATGAGCAGACTATAATTTTAACAACCATTCGACAGGCTATTTGGCTCACCTTGTCTTTTGAGTAGAATGTGCGCCGGAGTATACCCATGCAAGGCATTAGTGATATTAATATTATAGGCGTCGATGAAACTCGCCCCCCATTTATTCGAAAAGAACCCTACATAGATATATTTTTTGAACTATCACATCAGGCACCTATAGACTGGTGTAAAGATTTAAACAGTCAGTTTGCATTAAATAAGATAACAAGCAATTCCAGCATAAATGAAACAGAAGGTCTGTTTATTAAAACCTGGGTAAGAACAGCGGACGAAATAGAATCGTTACTTGAACAGCTTAAAAAAGAAATTTCTCAGTGTACTGATCAGTACATCGAACGTATTCGACTCAGTTCACAACAAGCTGGTGACGATACATATGAAACAAATAAATCAAGCGAACAGAAAAAACTTAATAATATAATCGCCTCACTTGTTTTTAATTAGGTGAATATTGTTTTATGAATCCTATTCGCTACCGTTATCGTACTATTGAATTTGGCAACTCTGACATTCATCTACGTACCTTACGTGATAGACAACAATTTTCTGATGAAAATAATATCGCCGCTGATCTGGGGATTTCTTCCGCCAGCTGGCCTTTATTCGGTGTAGTTTGGGACTCAAGTAAAGTTCTTGCAAATTTTATGTTTGAGTATGAAATCGATAATAAACGTATTTTAGAGGTAGGTTGCGGCATAGCTTTAACCAGCCTTATGCTTAGCCAACGCAACGCAGATATTACATCAACTGATTATCACCCCGAGGTTGAATCTTTTCTCTTAAATAACGTTATGCTAAACAAAGGCAAGGATATCCCTTTTGTTCGCACAGGGTGGGGAGATCCAGAGAGTAGTCTGGGTAAATTTGATGTTGTAATCGGTAGCGATCTTTTATATGAAAGCGAGCACGTAAACTTATTATCAGAATTTATTCATCAACATACGCAACCGGACTGTGAAGTTATTATTGTAGATCCAGGGCGCGGAAATCATGCCCGCTTCAGTAAAGCAATGGTAAAACTAGGCTATTCACATAGCCAGAGTAAACCAGAAAATATGAGTTACTTAACCAGGCCTTTTAAAGGCCAGATACTTCGGTATCAACGAAATAGTTAATAATGTTTATTTATGATTAAAAAGTTGGTAAAAAATGTTTGAAAAAAAAGATAATATGAAAGCAGCTGATGAAATTGATACAATGACAAATGAGCATGATGCTATCGTCAAAGATGAAGTCATTAAATGTAAATACAATGTAATGAATATCGAAAAAATCAGCACGCCGGATGGCATGGTCGGAGATAACTGGTACCAATATGTCGTCGGACAAGGCAGCTCAGAAATAAAAGGACTGACGATGGGTACATTAAATCAGGTGACAGAACATGCTAATAACATCGCCGATGATCTTAATGACCGTTCAAAAGGGAAAAAAACAGGCTATACCTCAAACCAGAGTAACAAAATACCGGCCAAACCACCCACGCCATAAAACGTAATATTCCCGCTATTTTGAGTCAAGATAACCAGGACGCTGCCCGGCGAATTTCTCCCACAGTAAAACCTCTTGAGTTCACTATCGTTGGAGTAATATGAGACGCAAGCTTTTGTTTTTCTTCATCAGATAAAACATCTAAATGATCAAGAATTGCTAATAATGCAACGGAACGTGCGCGGTCACTGCCATCTGCTATTTTTAGAGCAACACCTAGACCTCGCTCAGGTAAAGCTGCAGTAAGTATACCTTCTGCACCGGTCTTGGCCAGCACAGCACCTTTGGTTACATCGTTCAATTCACTCACCACGGTTCCATGTCCGGCAATATAGAGTGGCTCATTTGAAATCGCTTTATGAAGACGATAAATGGCTTGTGCACGCACCTCAGATAAGTCAACCGGCTTAGCAAAGCGAGCCGTGGCACGCCCAAGCTGAATAAGGGGCATTGTCGGTGCGGGTAATCCACAACCATCTATCCCAATAGGATACTGTTTAAGATCAATACCTGATATATCAGAAAGTATATCTAAAGAGAGTTGTTGTAATGGATGTTCGAGTAAATGGTAATCATCCAAAGATAAATTCAAATGCAACGCGGTCGTTAAAAATCCCGTGTGTTTACCTGAACAATTATGATGGATTCGACAGCCCGATCGACCTGAAGCCAAGAGCTTATGAGCGCTCGCCGTATCTTCAGGGAGTACCGGCCCACAGGCTAAATGTTCTTCGGTTAACCCTAGTCGCTTTAGCCATGACTCAACCAAGTTTTGATGCATCAGTTCACCTTGATGGGAGGAGCAGGCTAATGATAATTCTTCATCATTCAGAGAGTAGCGTTGACTGGCACCGCTTTCAATTAAATGAATGGCTAACATTGGCTTTAATGCAGAGCGCGGAAAGATCAACCTTTCAATATTCCCCCAACTATCAACGACGTTGCCCTTAAAGTCACACACCACGGCAGCACCAAAGTGCCGGCTTTCGACTGTTTTACCACGCAAAACCTCAACTAAAAGTTCATCTGACATACAACATCGTTTCCTAAATTAATTCATGTTTTGTCTGAAGTAATGCTACCACATTACGACAGAAATCAAGCTTCATTGAATATCATAAACCCTGAGCTTATATCAGAAATACATCCGTTGTTATAAGAGATAATGTTTCGATAAATTTTGATTATGCAACAATAACGTCATCTGGATCAGAATGTAAATTTGGAGGTGTCGTTGTAGAAGCTCGGGCAATACCGCAAGCAATGAGTAATTCAACTACGGTGTCGTAATCAAATTTATTAGCGATATTACAAGCCTTCGGGAAATAGCTAGAGCCATAGGTCATGCCTGGAACAAGGTTCGCTTCCATAAAAAAGCATTCGCCACTTTTGTTCGTTTTAATATCGACACGCCCAAAGTCTCTAACAGCTAAACTATTAAAAGCATCAGCAGCCAATGTTTTTACATTATTTTTAATTTCGTTATCAGCAATCTTTATCATCATTTCTGAATCATCTTTTTTAGCCTGAGCGCCTAAAATCTTAAGACCACTCGTTGATGTCGGAGGGATGATTTCAACCGCAGAAAGTATTAACTCACCATTATCTTTTTTGATAACCGCAACAGTGAATTCACGTCCATCCAAATATTCTTCTACTAAAATGGGCTGATTGAATGAATCATATAACGATGCCACTTTACTCTCAAAGCTGCCAAAATTTGTTACATAAGATAAATCATCAATGCCATTTCCATTAGCAGCATCCAACGGTTTTAGAAATAAGGGGAACGTAAAGGGTAATTCTCTTTCGGTTTTATACTGCCCGGGGATTGCCATGAAATAACGGGCTGTCTTAATACCTTTATTGGTTAAATGCATCTTCGCCTTAACTTTATTGGAATCAAATCTAAGTACTTCTCTTGATGAACCGGTGAAATTAACGTTATGTTTAGATAAATAATCTGATATCCAAATATCATCATTATTTTTAAGCACGATATACTTTACAGCTAAAACAACCAACTCAGGTTTTCGTTTAACAATATCATCTAAACATGACTTGCTATCACAGACATTAAGTTTGACATCATGCCCCATTCGTTCAATAGCGTGTAGAACACTATTACAAGCCGTTAGCGATCCAAATCCGCTCTCTTTCAACGCGTCGTTAGGCGTAGTGATTATTTCTATATACATTGTATTTTCCGTGCTAAATAACTAACTAATAAATTGAAAAGTAAAATACCTGATAACCAGATACAGGAATGACTTACTAAGCAACGTTATGCGAAGAAAAAAACGTCTTCGAGTGCGATATGGAAATGTGGAAATGTGGAAATGTGGAAATGTGGAAATGTGGAAATGTGGAAATGTGGAAATTATTCAGTGTGCCAACAGGAATAGCCAGAAAAAGACTAATAAATAAGCAGCTGTCATATACTGAGTGGGGATATTAACACAAACCGATGAAAAATGATGCCAGTATATTCCAGAGTTAATTGAGGCCAGGCTCATTAATCCATCGAACCCTTTTATCGGTATGATCCTTTATTCTATAAACATCAAAAAAGCTCTACACACTCATTATTTTCATTATACGAAGTTTCCTTAATGCTCGTTTGCTCAGAAACTTTAAATTGAATGATTAAGGAGTGTAAAAATGATGCCAGTTGCGCAAGGTCACTGCTATCAGACGTATTTTGTTGCGCCTTTAATATTGTTTGTGAAATCGCATTATTTATATTAAGGATAGTGTCATTAATCACATTTGAAGAACTTGACTGGTTAATACAAGATTTAGCAATATTTTTGTTCATAGTATCAATTTCTGACAACATATCGTTTGTTTTTTTCAAAGACAGGCCTGCCGTATTTACCAGGCTGGCCGTTTTACCCGCCTGAAGTTCACTTTGCTGCATGCCATTAACGGCACCATTACTACTTTCCTGAATACTTGAGACAACATTTTTAATTTGTACAGTGGCATGTTGTGTTTTTAACGAAAGACTTCTAACTTCGTCCGCTACAACAGCAAAGCCCTTACCGTGCTCTCCTGCACGAGCGGCTTCAATAGCGGCATTTAATGCAAGCAAATTAGTCTGTTCCGCAATTGCAGAAATAACATTAAGGATTTTAGTTACTTCATCACTTTCAGCAACCAGTTTATGTACCATTTCAGCAGAATCATGAATTTTGCCAGAAAGATTATTCATCTCAGTCACTGCAGTGGTCACAACCTCATGACCATGCGAAGTTGATGCTAAAGCTGTCTGAGTAGATTCTGATGTCAACTGAGCATTTTCAGCAACCTTTTCAATGTCCCTGGACATTTCCTGCATAGACTCAGACACTTTAGAAATGGCTTCTTGCTGACTGGTTATAGCCTGATTAGTGAGTTCATTTGTTTTAGCTGATTCATAGGAGGCTTCTGACAAATTATTTGCTGCCATATTAATTTGCTGCATTAAGTTTTGAATATTAGAAATAAAGGTATTAAACCAATGTTCGGTTGATTTTAATTCTGTAACATTATGTGTTTCTAATCGCAAGGTGAGATCTCTGCTTCCTTCAGCAATATTTTTAATAAGGTCTGAAATATCATAAAGTGGTTTTGTAATCGCTTTATTTAAAGTAAACCAAAATAAAACAATCATAACAATAATTGAAATAACATAAACAAGAGAAACATAATATTTTGTTGTTTCAAACAGAGTGGTTATCTCACCTGACGATTTTTTGTGAATTTCTTCAGTTTTAACAACAACTTCACTTAATAATTTGATCGGTTCACGATCAATCCCTCTTACATATTTATCTGTTGTAATATGCGGGTTAGTTTCTGCCAGCTTAAAAACAGGCAATGCCTCTCTGTAACGGTTGCCAAGCCGTTTATGTTCAGCAAGAAATTTAGCCGCTCTTTTTTTTAATTCAGGATAACCAGATGACAATGCAATCAGGTGTTTAACCTCTGTAATTGTTTTATTTTCTTGTACAAAAAAACTATTTACGTGTTTTGTATAAAGCGAGTTGTCATAGCCACGTAATAAAACATTCTTCCACTCCTGAATTTGAGCCTTAAAATAAATTTGAGACAATAGCGCACTGTTTTGAATTTTATGGGTTTTATCAGACAAGCCTGAATTAAATTCAATAACATTTTCATATTTAAAAACCGCATACCCTGCTAATAGTGTTGTGACTAAAAGCCCAAGAGAAAATATTAAAGAAAGTCTTTTTTGAATGCTATTCATTTCAAACACCATGTAAACCTTAATTGATAAAATGCATATAGCAGGAAAGAACAATAAAGCCTGCCGATGTGAGTTATCATTTTAATGGATTAAGTGTTTCAGTTTTATGACATTAAAGAAGGTTTTATTTCCGCTTTATGACATCAAAACAGGTTTTATTTAATAAATTCGTACCTCTCTATCAATTTATTACACTTTTATGACGCTCTACTAGTTAGTATTAAACAACGTCAGAATAAACCTCCGACTGTTTTGACGAATACTTTCAATCTGATTTATTGCTATTATCTCGCAACCAATAGAATCCACCTGCGGACGAGGCGCTTACGGAAAGTATAATCACAACAATACCCGTCAAAGTTAAATTATAATTTTCCAATGCAGAATACATTGTGCCACCGGCAGTAATCATTGCCACCGCAAAACAATGCAACCATACTTTTGTTCTGGTGTGCACATTAGCAATACCAGCTGTGACATAGCCACCGATGAACATAACAATAATTAAAACAGGTAAACCAATTAAATACCTAAATACACCTGAAATGTCTTTTAAAAATGGAAAATCGGCTGCTATCGCATTATAGCCAACAGCAATAAAGACATATGCCAGTTGTAAGACAAGAAAGACTACGGCAACAAATAAACTACCTGCCACTATCGCTTTTATACTTTTCATGGGCTGTACCAAATTAATCCGATGACGGGGTTATACATAATTTAATGAAGTATTCATAGTTTTTTTACTAAGCCATTGATTTTGATCGGTTTTATTATCAATTTCATAGGGCGGCGTCAGGTTCTAACCCCCGCTTTCCAATACACTCTTATAATTTAGTATATTAATTTATTCTATTTACCTAAACTTTAACCTTTTTATGCCGTTATGTTTAATTATGAAACAGTCAGAAACCACAGCTTCAGAACATTTAAATTTATCTGAAGTCATTAGCGCATTAAGTTACGCATTAGATTTAACTGAAGGACAACCCGCCGGGCATTGTATTCGTTGCTGTTGGATTGGTATGCATATAGGTAAGTTAATCGGTTTACCAGATGAAGAGCTCTGGAATCTTTATTACACCCTGTTGTTAAAAGATGCGGGCTGTAGTAGTAATGCCGCCAGAATCTATGAGTTATATGGTAGTGATGATCGAAAAATTAAACATGATTTCAAAACAGTAAATGGCGAAAGCCTGAGTGATATTGCTAAATTTGTATTTAATCATGTTGAAACCGGTAAAAATATATTCAGTAAGCTAAAAAAATTCAGCAAGCTTGCAATAAACGGTGATAAATATGCCAATGAGATTATTAGTACACGCTGTGAACGTGGAGCTGATATAGCAAAACGCCTTGGTTTTAATGAAACTATCGCCAATGGTATTCGATACTTAGATGAACACTGGAATGGAGGTGGTCGTCCATACCATATAAGTGGACAAACTATTCCCATCCACTCCCGTATTTCATTACTTTCCCAGGTTGCGGACGTATTTTTTAAAGCACGCAGTAAAGAAGCCTGCCTTGAAGAAGTTAAAAGCCGTCGTGGCAGCTGGTTTGACCCTGAACTGGTAGATGCATTCTCTTCTTTGCAATCTAATTCTGATTTCTGGATACAATTGAATAGCAATGACATTCAGGACGTTATTCAAAATATGGAACCCAAGAGTGAACCCGTTATTATTGATGACGATCAACTTGACAATATTACTGCCGCCTTTGGCATGATTATCGATTCAAAGAGTCCATACACCTATAACCACAGTAGCCGGGTTGAAAAGTATACCCTCGCCATTGCAGACGAACTTAATATCGATACTTCACGGCGACATTTTTTAAAACGTGGCGCCTTCTTACATGATATCGGTAAGCTTGGCGTTAGTAATGACATTCTGGATAAACCAGGAAAATTGGACGCACACGAATGGAAACTCGTGCAGGACCATGCAGCATATACCCATTCAATTTTATCGCATTTAAAACCGTTTACGGAACTCGCTCATGTAGCCGGTGCTCACCACGAACGACTCGATGGTACCGGTTATCCTCGAGGAATATCCGCAGAAGAAATTTGCCTTGAAACACGTATTATCACTGTTGCAGATATTTTTGATGCAATAACAGCAGAACGTCCATATCGTAGTGCGGTGCCTGTCGATAAAACCATTGAAATTATGAAGGCTGAGGTACATACGGCGATTGATGAAAATGTACTAAATGCTTTAATAAACAGGCTGGATGAATTTCAACTATAGTTTTTTTGTTTACAACCGCTTCTGTTACATAATCGGTCCATTGCTCACCGGCTGATATTTCATATATCTAAGGTTCAGGCATGCAATAGTCTAAAACAGGATGCTAAAGCTTTTCTAATCCGGCCCCCAAAGCAGCTCATCAAGATCCTTGTCTTCATCAGAATAGACAGGGACAACTTTTCCACGAGTAAACTGTATACCCTCTTCTTCCAACAGGCTACGTTGTTTTTTATATGCTTCACTACCCGCCTTAAAGGCAAGTGTACGATCAGACCGAACAACGCGATACCATGGCAAGGGTTCGGGTGATCGTCCCATCGCCTTACTCACCATGCGCGCATGACGTGGGTAACCTGCTGCCCGAGCAACTTCGCCATAGCCCATCACCCGGCCACGGCTTATACCGGAAACCACCTTCCAGATTGCTGTATCGAACTTATTTTGAGAATAAGTCATACAATCTTATCGAGTCAAGAAGTGCGTGAGAGTGATTGAGGTATCCATTTTAATTAATTATAAAATGCTTCAACCGTCCCTTTTAACTTTATCAGAAGTGGCTGTCCTCGACGGTCCAACGCTTTAGGAGAAGGAATTTTTACCCAACCTTCACTGATGCAATATTCCTCGACATCGGTACGCTCTTTACCGTTCAGCCGGATACCAATCGTGTGCTCGAAAATTTCTGCATCATGATGTGGACTACGAGGATCAGCCGAAAGGCGATCTGGCAAAGTAGGGGGAGATTTAGCATCGTTCATTTTAGCAACCTGAATTAAATAATAAGTGTGCCATTGTAGGCAATATAAATCACGCGCTCAAGAATTGCACCTGCGTTAAGAGCCGTTATGTAGCACCAGTGAATCCAGGCTAACTGATTGAAAGCCCCCGCCAATAGTCGAGCGATAAAATATCGTAACAATAATCGCTATTTATTCCCAATTTGATCTTATTGCGACTTGATCATACTTGCAAGTATGATATAATCATACCGATCAGTATGATTTTAAGGTTATTATTTATGTCCAGAACCGTTCAAAACGCTGAGCAAAAACAGCATGCCATTGTAAGTGCTGCCGAAGCCTTGTTTTTACAACAAGGTTACGGTGTCACCAGTATGGATCAAATTGCGAAAAAAGCCGGTGTCACCAAACAAACGGTTTACCGCTATTTTGCTTCTAAAAATGAACTGTTCGCTGCAGTAATGCAACGTGTGCAAACAGCAAAATCAGAAGCCTATTGTTTTGGTTCCAGATCTGTTGCCGAAGAGTTAGCAGGCTTTGCGGGTTATTTACTCAGCTTTCACCTGCAAGAGCAGGCGCTTGGGCTTTATCGCATCATGTTAACGGAAGCGGCACAGGAAAATTTATTAACAACATTTAAAAACCAGGGACCACAACACGTATTAAAACCTTTAATGGAATACATAAATCAACAGACTCAAGTTGAAGACCCCAACTTTAGCGCTCAAATGTTTGCCACGATGATCTTAGCGCCACGAAATCAAATGCTAATGAGCAAAACCAATAAGATGAAAAAATCCGCACAAAAAGAACATGTGCTAAAAGTAACAACATTATTCATGAACATGATTGAGACATAACAAAGACGACAAGTCTTACTTGCTAACAAACATTTTTTATTTTGGAGATAGACCATGACTGATATTTTTGAAGAAAGATCAAAAGACTATGATGCAAACGACATGATTAAACAGCTTTCTTCTGCCATCGGTAGTTGTATCATTGAAAATGTTGAATTAAATGAACAAATGCATGTTCTGGATTTTGGAGCAGGCACAGGATTAATTTCTTCACAGATAGCGCCGCATGTTGAAAAAATAACGGCTGTTGACATTTCACAATCGATGTTAGACAAATTAATTGCAAAACCGGAGATTACGGATAAAGTACACCCCCTATGTCAGGATATTACGGTTGAACCTATCGGAACAGAATATGATCTCATCATGAGCGCAATGGCAATGCACCATGTTGAAGACACAGATAATTTGATTAGACGATTTTCTGAGCATCTAAAATCAGGCGCAAAAATAGCCTTAGCCGATCTGGATGAAGAAGATGGAAGCTTTCATCCACAAGGCATGGAAGATGTTTATCATGATGGATTCGAACGGGGAGAATTACAGGCTACACTAGAAAAATACGGTTTTAAAGACATCAATTTTGAAACGGCGCATACGATTAATGGCGAAACGCGACCCTACCCGATCTTTCTAGCATTAGCGACGAAAGCATAACGATTAAGTATTAATAGCTGTCGAAATGAATAAAACAGAGGTCAGATTTGCTTTAGAGTCTATTAAATCAAGTCTGCCCCCTTTACTCAACTTTCTTTTCTGGCCGTCTCCCATGCATGTATTGCATGCAATCTGGTCTCACCCCAGTGATAGCCACCCAGCTTTCCACTCTCTTGTATGACTCGATGACAAGGAATAAGAAAAGCAACAGGGTTGGCACCAATCGCAGTACCAACAGCGCGCGCAGCACGGGGCTTGCCGATTTCATTCGCTATCTGGCTGTAACTTGTTACTGTACCCGGCGGTATATCCAGTAACGCTTTCCATACACTTAGCTGAAAATTTGTTCCGGAAACATGTAAAGAGAGTGGTCGATCTAATTTTATATCCTGACCAAACATTGAATTAACAATAGCAAGTGTGCTCTCATGATTTTCAAGCATAACTGCATGCGGCCACTTTTTCGCTAATTCAGTTAAATGCAACTCAAGATCATTCATATCCATAAAAGCAAGTTTGCAAATGCCCTTTGTCGTAATCGCAATAAATACTTTTCCAAAAGGAGAGCTGTGCATAGCATATTCAATGGTAATGCCTAACCCACCATTTTTATATTCACCCGGTGTAACCGCTTCTAAACCAACAAAATGATCATATAAACGCGAGCCGCTACTTAGCCCTAATGAGTCAGAAACGTCTAATAATGATTTAGATTCAGAGAGTAATTTTTTAGCACGCTCTACGGTGAGTATCTGCAAAAACCTTTTGGGTGTTACCCCGGTCCAACGACAAAAAAGACGTTGAAAATGAAACGGGCTCATATGTAAAGAAGCAGAAATATCGTCCAATGTCGGTTGGTGTTTAACATGTTCAGTTATAAATGAAATAGCCCTGGCTATTCTTTCGTAATCAGACATACCACTTTATCCACTCATTAATCATTACTTGCACACTCTTTACATATTACATAGGAAACTTGAATTAAGTTCGATTTATCGAAACCCCACCATCAACTAATAATGCGCTTCCTGTGGTAAAACTTGAAGCATCAGATGCTAAATAGAGTGCTGATTGCGCTATTTCTTCAGGCAATGCCATGCGTTTAAGCGCATAAAGACTTTCAACAAACTCAACTATCTCCGGTGTATTTGCAAAGGCTCTGCCCATTGGCGTGTCTGTTGCACCCGGCAGTAGCGCATTCACTCGCAGTCCCTTAGGTCCAAATTCGGTTGCAAGTGCCTGTGTTAGCCCAATAATACCCGCTTTACTTGCAGAGTATGCTGCGGTTTGCGGAAACCCCGCTGTATAGCCAACAAAGCTTGAAGTAAAAATCAACGATCCCGAACCCCGCTCAAGCAATGCAGGTATTTGATATTTAGCGCCAAGAAAAGCACTCGTTAAGTTTGTGCTTATTGTATGCTCCCATGCAGATAGCTCAAGTTGACAAGTATCCCCCATCCCTTCCATCGTACCCGCATTATTAAAAGCGATATCCAGCCCACCAAAATGTTCAACCGCCAAATCAACAACGTCTCTGGCGAAGTGCTCATCTTTCACATCACCCGCCAACGCAATAGCACGACCACCAGACCGGGTGATATCATCGACGAGTGTATCAAGCTCCATCTGTCTTCTTGCAGCAACAACGATGTCCGCACCTTCATTCGCAAACAGTTTTGACGTAGCATAACCAATCCCAGAGCTTGCACCCATAACAACAGCAACCTTTCCAGATAATGCACTCATGACCCTATTCCTCTTATAAAATTTTGCAGTAAGAAAATATTATGTAAGGACAGCTCAACGAGTTCGACCCGAATCTTGCTATATTTATCCAATGCTCTAATTATTTATAAACATCAGTGCCCCATTTATTTTTATCTCTTCTAATACGATCCGCAAAGCAGCACATCAAACTTTTTATCGTGGTCAGGATACACTGTTACAACTTTACCGTTAGTACGCTGTACAGCCTACGCTTTCAGCACACCCAACAACCGCTACCACGGCAATAGCTAATACTGGAAACCACTTTCCAGATTGCCGTATCGCATTAGTTTGAGAGTAAGTCGTAAAATTTTATCGAGTAGATCAATGTCAGAGTTTAATAGCTTTGCCCATTTTATTTAGTTGTGGTCTGTCATCAATGACCCTATCTTCTCGAGGTGTAAGAAAGAAGCGCATAATCCTGGCGGACGTTTCGCCATCGCTAATAATGGCCGCCGTCCACTTAGGTATGGCCTGTATCAACCAGATAATAAAGACAATTAAAATCACTTTCTTACTGGTAGATAGCCTTTTATAGCGTTGGCTAAAACCGACATTTTCTTTTTGTGGATTGCGCTTTTTCATTCCAGATACGAAAAATATTATAAATAATATGCATAAAGTATAGTTAAACTTATTGGAAACTGTCGCCTATTACCCAAAACCAACTACTTTTGTTCGCTGTCTTTGTATAGAATCCGCTTTCAACTCTTCCAAACAGTACATAAAGGAATTAGCCTCAGCCAAACGATTGGCATGTTTAACCCAACCTGGCAGGAAGAGACGCACGTTGATGCCTGTTTTGATGAGCGGTTGATTTTGCATCCCGTGTTTTAAGCCACTTCATTGCATCAGCGAGCGGTGGTATTAGCGCAAAAGAAGTGGTGGCTAAGGCGATTGAAGAAGCAGAAGTTCCAAGAGTAATTGTATTAGAACAATATACCCCGTGGAAAAAAACGGTCGACACCTTAGCAAAAGAGGCGCTATACGCAGTTTACCCTTCTCAAACTGGTCAATGGCGAATTCAATCCGTTCCTGTTGAGCTCGGATCATTCGAAGACAAAAAATCACTACCTAAAGAATGGGCTGGCTTGTCCGATAAAGAACGTCAGGAAGTAACCAATATTGAAGATGCGATGTTTTGCCATAACGGTTTATTTATTGCCGGTGCAGAATCATTTGAAAGCACAATGAAAATGGCAGCCATCGCAGTGAATGCATAATGCTAGGATGAAATAATGGCCGAAACAGAATTTGCACACTGCCCGGTATGCGGTGTAAAAACAATCCCCGAACATGAAGAGTTAGAATTTGAAGATAAACTTTGCGACGAATGCTATGCAAAAGCAAATAGTGAAAATGAATAATTATATTTAAAGGGGGCTGTCCCAATTTTGATCGTTCTGCCCCCTTTAATCATTTTATATTATTTATAGGCGATAGCAGCGCAAGTTGGTCCTGCAAGATTAATAATTTCAAAACGTTTGAAACCAACCTCACTACACCAATCGCAGAAATTTTGTCCTGTATAATCAAAGGCGTCGCCAAATTCAATTAACATGTTAAGTGACATCAACATACCAAAGAGGTTTTCACGCCTTGCATCATCAATCAAATTTTCAATAGCAATAAATACTCCGCCTTCAGGCAGTGCATCGTATGCCTTTTGGATTAGTATTTTTTTCTTCTCCAGGTTCCAATCATGAAGAATATTGCCCATGGTTATGACATCAGATTTTGGAAAATCATCAACGAAAAAATCACCGGCTAAAACATTAATACGATCGGCCATCCCAGCCTGGTCAATGTACTTTTGTGCTAATGGAGCCACCGGTGGTAAGTCAAAACTATTAAACGAAAGATGTGGATGAATAGCGCCAACGATACGTGATAATAATGCTAATGCGCCGCCAATATCACTCACACTTTTGTGCTGAGTAAAATCAAATTTTTCAGCGAGTAGTTGAAAATTTGCTGCTTGAAAACCTGTCATCGCATCAAGAAATTCTCCAAGTTTCGCATTGTCAGAATAGAGCTCTTCAAACATGGGTTTTCCAGCATGCTTGATTTCATTTTGTGGTTCGCCGGTTTTAAGTGCTTCACCCAAGTTATTCCAGAAACCAAACAAACGATTATTTAGCATTTCTGGCATACCACCAATATAGGTTGGACTATTTTTATTAAGGAATGCGGCTGTATTCGGTGTGTTTTTATATTTTCCATTAACTCCATCACCGTCACGCTGTAAAAAACCAGACGCAACCAGTGAATCGAAGAAGTCATAAATCCCACGTGGATGAATACCCAGTCGATCACCAAGTTGATTCGCAGTCATTGCATCGCCACCCAGTACGGTAAAGAGATCAAATTCTACTGCAGTTAACAATACTTTTGATGACCAGAATGAAGTGGCCGTTTGCATGATATGACTGGGATCTAACTCAACTTGTTCGCTACTTTTTCCTTGTAAATTAATTGTATTTTGCTGTTCTTGTTTTATCTCTTGAGTTCTCATTTACTTGATCTCCGTATGTTGTTTAATAGACGAGCTAAAAGATAGACCTAATCGAATCGTAGATAAATGTGACCTATGTTGATAGATTGTTAACATTATGCTAACAATAGGCGTATGGATAAGTTAACTCGCATCAAGGTATTTGTGAATGTCGTGGAATCAGGCAGTTTCACGGCGGCCAGCGATCGGATGGAACTCTCCCGGGCAGCAGCAAGCAAGTATGTTTCTCAATTAGAAAAGAGCATCGGTGCTCGATTACTGAATCGAACAACGCGTCATATAAGCACAACTGAATCTGGCCGTATCTATTTTGAGCGCTGTAAGGAAATTTTGCACAATCTGCAAGAAGCCGATGAGATGATCTCGGGTTTAAGTGGCAAACCACAGGGTACGTTGCGTATTAGTGCTCCGAGTGTTTTTGCTCCACGACATCTTACCCCGTTAGTGAGTGAGTTTACTAAGCTGTATCCAAACGTAAATATCAATATCATGGTAAGTGATCGCCATGTTGATTTGGTTGATGAAGGCTACGATGTTGCAATACGTGTAAGTAACCTGGAAAATTCAGATCTCATTGCACGTCATATTACCCGTTGTCGGCATGTACTCGTTGCATCACCAGGCTATTTAAAAAAAGCGCCTCCCCTTAACCACCCTTCAAACCTGAAACATCATTCGTGCATTCTTTATTCATATTCTGAAGGTGCAAAGTGGCCATTGACAAAAAACGGTAATGATTACACAACCAAAATTAAACCTGTCATGGTGTCAAATAATCCAGAAGTATTACTCCAGGCTACAATTTCTGACATGGGTGTTACCCTAATGCCAACATTTGTTGCGAGTGATGCAATAAACCGTGGTCAATTACAAGTGGTTCTACAAGACTATCAATCTCTGGAATTACAAATTTATGCAATATATACATCTCGACAATACCTGCCAGCTAAAATCAAGGTATTTATTGATTTTATAAAAGAACGAATCAGTGATCCTCCCTATTGGGATAAATCATTATTTAAAGAATAGAAATTAAAGCAGTAAAGTTAATTAAAAGCCGCTGCCTATTTTATGGACTAGGATTAGGATGTTCGGTATGAATTTTCTCAATGCCCTCTACGACTTCATCCGCTAAGTGTAGATTTATACTGTCTATATTACTTTTTAACTGTGTCATGTTCGTGGCACCAATGATATTACTGGTCAAAAATGGGCGGGTGTTAACATAAGCCAGCGCCATTTGTGCAGGATCAAGATCATGCTCTCGGGCAAGCGCAACATATTTTTCAGTCGCTGCGACCGCTTGTTGATTTGTATAGCGTGAATAATCAGGCCATAAGGTGATACGTGCATTTGCCGGTTGTTGATTTAAATACTTGCCAGATAAGGTACCAAAGCCAAGTGGTGAGTAAGCCAGTAAACCACAGCCTTCACGATAAGAAATTTCAGCCAGACCGATTTCGTAACTTCGATTCAATAACGAATAGGGATTTTGCACGCTCACAATTTTTGGCAGGTTAAGCTCAATGGCGGTATTAATAAAAGACATCACCCCCCATGGTGTTTCATTCGACAAACCGATGTGCCGTATTTTACCGGCAACAACGTGTTCATTTAAGGCTTCAAGCGTTTCCCGAATAGAGGTAAAAGAATCTGCTTCTGCAACATAACCCAACTCACCAAAGAAATTGGTTTTTCTTTCTGGCCAATGCAGCTGATACAAATCAATGTAATCGGTATTTAAACGTTTAAGACTATTATTCAGCGCGGTAGTGATATGTTGTTTATTAAACGTCGTCTTACCTTCCCGAATATGATCTACCCAGCCTTCACCGGGGCCCGCAATTTTTGAAGCCAGAATAAACTGATCACGATTATTACGTTGTTTAATCCAGTTTCCAATGATGGTTTCGGTTGAACCATAGGTATTGCCATTTGGCGGAATAGAATAAAGCTCCGCGGTATCGATAAAGTTAATACCGGTATCCAGTGCATAATCCAGCTGCTCAAAGGCTTCGCTCTCGGTATTTTGTTCACCCCATGTCATTGTGCCTAAACACAGAGTACTCACATCAATCGCGGTATTTCCTAGTTCTCTATACTTCATACTTAACCCACATACATTTTTAAATAATTAGAAATAATAAAGAGTATAAATCATTTAATTCTATCAGCGGTCATTTTCAATCGAGTCTGCCCCTTTTCCTCTTAATTCTTTGGCAGTTATTTTGGTATAAATTAATTGAGAATCTGTCCCCTATTATTATATGGCCGAGCTACGGATAACTAAAGTTTTACAGCTCATCGAATTATCTGCCAATTACCATTTACTCAGCTGACTTTTGTTTGTAATACCAGGATAAGATGAAACACGACTCACTATCATTGATAATGACATAGATATTCCTCATATGAGACCCACATACTTCGTTTTCAGCATTTTATTAAATATTGGTCTTTAGTCTTTAGTCTTTAGTCTTTGGTTTTTAGTCTTTGGTCTTTGGTCTTTGGTCTTTGGTCTGCTGCCCCGGCGGCTGTCATTCTGCCCAAAAATATCTATATATAACGTGTTTCTAAACCTTGCTTATCGGCCGCAATAGCATCAATAGTACATCCTTTTTCTTTTGCAAATGAAAGGGCTCTCGGTAACTGCACCTCGATAACTGCTCCTACCTAGCCTAGACTAGCTTCTCAATCTCTGCTTTCACCTTCCCCATGCAGTCCAGTTCCCTTTAATGATGTTTTATTTAAATTGATCAAGAAATTTTTTGTAGGCACCTTTGTTCCAGGCTCGCCCACCTAAAGCCTGATAACGTAACTTCCCCTCAGGGTCAACAAAAAACGTGGAGGGTAAACCTCGCGGTTGCCAACGTTCTGTTACCAGCCCGTCTGTATCCATCAACGGAACAATATCGGAAGCAATACTACCGAGAAAACTAAAAACCGCATCTTCCGTTTCAGCCGTGTTAACAATGGCAAACTTCAAACGGCTATCTTTGTAATCACGAAGTGTTGCCTGAATAGTCGGCATCTCTTTTCGACAAGGCCCACACCAGCTTGCCCAGAAGTGTACAAAGACCCAGTGTCCCTTTAATTTTGCCAGTTCAAAAGGATTACCATCCATATCATTGAGCACTAACGCAGGCGCCTCTCGCGCATCAATGCGAATAATACCTTTCGGCAGTGTCTCTGCCACAACAAAGGTATTGGCCGAAAACAGTAAAATAAGGAGTGAAAGAATCATGTTCTTCATTTTTGTACCGCATCTTTACAATAAATGTCGTTTAATTTAACCGTTTTCATTTTTCCATTTTTACTTTCACCTCTGGCAAAATTTAAGGTCAATGAAAAAGGATGCGTTTGCATCGGCAGTGTAATATTACCACTCACACTTTCACCGGGACGGGCATCCCTTGTTTCAGGAAAGAGGGTCCAACCAAAGGTTGAACGATGAGCCTGTTTAAGCTTCATTTCATCCCACTGTTTATTCCAGTAGACTTGTTTATAGCGCGGAATCGTTTTACCGTTTTTGTGAAACAACCAGTTATCAAGTTCAAACCATAAAAGGTCATCACTTTTGTTTTTAAGAATAACGGTCACATAACAGGATTGAACAGCGCGCGCTATCGCCGTTTTAGGGAACCCGCGCCCCTCATAAAAAGCGGCAACTTGTTCCGCAGATCGATAAATAAACCGAAGATAGATATCTTCGTCTTCATAAACATCTTTTTTATTTTCTGCCGCTATCAACGGGGCACTAAGAAGTAATGCCAGAAACAGAAAAACAATATCGGTTATAGAACAAGTATGATGGAGGTATCGTTTTTTAAAGAGAAATGTTGTCATAGGGTTCTGTGTTTAGAGCTGTTGCAGCCGTAAAGTTTTATAATGTCATTGAAACACAAGAGGAAGAGTCACAGCAACCGCTTTACCGGGATAGATAAGATGGCATTTTCTTAGGGATCGTAATTAATTGTGGGCTAGTCCCTCCATGACGGATCCCCACGAAATTTAGAGTACCCCGTCATTACGAGGTTGCCACAGTCATTTTATTCCCTCGATGCCAGAACGTGCGGAGCAGGTTGAGGTAATGCTGACGAAACGCGTAGCGGTTCATTAAGTAATGCCAGCACGTTAGGGTAATGCTGACGAAGCGCGTAGCGGTTCATTAAGCACAATGACGTGCTTTTACTCATTATAAAGACGTTTTTATTAAGCCATTGACTTTGACAAGTTTTATTATCAATTTCGTGAAGATACCTCAGTCCCTGAAACCATAATTTATGACACCATTAATTTCTCCACATCCAGGTTATTTTGTTCCATTGCCTAACCGTTTCCCATCAACCTTTTGGCCATAAAAACACTGATGCTTGTGGAAAGTTTTAGCTGTTTGCGTTATATCGCCTTTGTCACGTGGATCGCCCGGGCGCTCATGGCTGTTCATAAATGCCGCGACATCCCAAGCCTCTTGATCAGTCAGGCTATTCGGTTTACCGAGTGGCATGTTGGCCTTAATGAAACTTGCTGCAGTATTTACCCGATGCATACCTGCCCCCCAATTAAAGGAGCCCTTTCCCCATAACGGTGGAAAAGCATAATTGCCGTTCACTTTCGTGCCCTGTCCCTTTGCACCATGACAGATCGCACAGTTTGCGGAAAAGATTTTTTTTCCACGACTCACACTCGGCTTGTTCTTCGTCTTTGCAAGACGAGGATAGCCTCGACCAGGCAGAGCTTTGCCGATACGTGCACCGGTCGATAACCAGTAATGGTAAGTAACCAGTGCAGTCAGTTCCTTACTACCAAATGGCGGTGGTGAGCCATTCATGCTGTAAGTGAAGCACCCCTGTATACGTTCATCAATTGTATTCACGCGATCATTCTTCTTTCGATAAGCAGGATACATCGGGTAGGCGCCCCATAAAGGCGCTGAATCTGCCTGCTTTCCATTGTCCAGATGACAGTTAACACAATTCAAGTCATTACCAACATACTTGCCGCGTAATTGTTGGGTATTATTAAACAGTGACATGCCATAACGCACCGCCTCACCAAACGCGTTCTTCGGGATATCCTTTTCACTCGGCGGAACGAATGTGGCTACACCCTTGGGTGCTGTTGGTAATTCAACCTGATAATCCTTTTCTGCCGCAGTGACATTGGTCAATGCCAGAGCCAACATAATAAAGCCGCTACCCGTTAGCATTTTAATGTTTTTGATTTTGGTAAACATTTTGGTAAACATAGACAACTCCTGAAATAGTCTTTAGTTTTCAACCATAGTAAGACTGGCCAGATAAGCACTCACGGCTTTTATCTCCGTCTCGCTTAAACGCATCGCCACTCCTTTCATGAGCTGGTTGGGATCGTTATGGCGCTGCCCGTTTCGCCAGGATAGTATCTGTTGCTCAATATAATCTGCCTGTTGACCTGCCAGTGCAGGAAAATGATCGCCTATACCGCTGGCACCAACACCATGACAGGCAAAACAGGCAGGAACATCGTTCGACCAATTTCCATTCTCTGCCAGCCTCTTACCCTCGTCCATCAGTTTGTTATTAGCAGTAGATTTACTTCCGGGAATAGTCAGTTTTATTTTGGAAAAATAATCGGCAACGGCCTTGATTTCTTTCTCTGACAACGCGCTGGCGATGGGACTCATCATGGGGTTAGTCCGGGATGCTTTAGTAAAATCATGCAATTGCTTTTCTAAATAAGCCGGGTTTAACCCCGCAAGCCGGGGAAAACCCGCTCCCGCCAGACCACTACCGTCAACACCATGGCAAGCAATACATGCCGTTGCGCCTTTACTGTTCCCTTGCGTAGCAAGCGTTTTTCCCAAGTCACTTCCCATGGCTATATGAGTGAATACCATAAGCATCGTGAGCAAAGTCGTCCTGTATTTTAGTTTCAACATAAGCTTCATTAGCTCCATTATTTTGCTTTCGCTACATTACAAAGTAACATCCAGAATATCAGTGTTTGAGATATTCTATAACAATATTTCTTTCCAAACACTCAATATTTTAAATATAGTGCAGACCGCGGATAAGTGTAAATAAATCGTTACCATCCCTATTATCATGTCATAAGGTTCTGTGTTTAAAGGCTCTGTTATAGCTGTAAAATTCAATATCATGTCAGAGCTCAATACTCTCTAGTTTTCGCACACCTTTGAAGCAGTTTAATTGTTTGTGCACATTTCCAGAACATAAATATCATAAAGACAAAATCATATATCGACTTTAGGTTATTGATTTTAATCTAATAAATACATTTTCCTGACACTGGCATAAATATTGTATTAACTACTTTGTCTACAACAAACAAAGGAAGGAGAATATCATGAATAACTCAATTAATTATTCTGGCTTCACTGATATGTTTATTGAATCAAATGAAGACTTTGAGCCTTATGGGTGCTCTGAAACTAACGATAGTCTGGAAAGAGCATATAACAATGTGCAAGCCTATAAAGCAGGATTTAATGATAGGGACTACACCTTTGATGATTAAAAATTTTATAAATATATGAATAAAGGGTATCAGAGACAGCGGTATACACACAAAATTTAACGTACACGGTCATTGCAAGAAAACACCGGAAAACAAGCGTTTTTAAATGTTGACGTGGCAATCTCAAATTTAGAATGTGTAACAATGAGATTGCCGCGGTCATTTATTCCCTCGATGCCAGAACGTGCGGAGCACGTTAAGGTAATACTGACGAAACGCGAAGCGGTTCATTAAGTAATGAGAACGTGGGAGCACGTTAGGGTAATGCTGACGAAACGCGGAGTGGTTCTAGAGCTCGCTCTGACACCATTCATTATTGAAAATGTTTGAACTTTTCGTAGGCTTCTATACCTTCAATGTTTCCCATATCCGCAGCTATTTTTGCATTTCTTACCGCAGATTTCATATCACCTTTGCGATAATAACTACCACCACGTTCAACATAAGCTCTACTAACATTGGGGTTACGTTCAATAAAATTATCCCAGTGGCTAATAATTTTATCCCACGATCTACTCTTAGCTAATATATAATCGACAAGTAGATAATAATTAATATCATCAGAATTAATTTGGATAGCCTGCTCTATCTCATCCAGAGCTTGATTATGTTTGTTACTTTCAATTAATGCCCTTGCCTTTCGATAGTGTAAATCAGCATTAGTAGGATCCAGATTTAGCGCAACGTCGTATTTTTCAATGGCTTCAGTTGGTTTTTGTTTTTTACTGAGCTGGTAAGCTAAATAAGTCATTTTTGATGCAAGCCAATTACGTTGTGACAAGATATATTTATCATATGGATCTAACTCATAAGCGCGTTCAATGTCAGTTGTTGCATTAGCATATTCTTTTAATTTCCTATATGTCTTTGAACGCCAATAATAATAATCCGCATCTTCAGTATATAATTGTATGGCGCGGTTGAGATCTTTTAAGGCATCTTTATAATTCTCACGTCGATAACTATTTTCTCCTCGTTCTTTCAGGATTTTATGATTAAGACCAAATTCCAGTGCTTTATTATAATATTCCCCGGCAACACTGTATTTTTTAATAATTTGCTGCAAATTAGCTAAATCTAAATAGATATAGCCTTCGAGTAACTTTAGCTTAGAATTACTATTTACATAATGCATTGAATCGATGACAAATAATTTCATTTTTTCATATGAGCCACCCCAACGTGGTGTTAAGGCACGTAGATATTGTCGTCTGACATGGAAGGTGGCTGAATTAAATTTAATAGCTTTATTTACAATTAACTCAGTTTCATTCCCCTTGCCTATTGAATTGTAAATACCAATCAATAAAGAATACGCAATCATTGATTTTTCATATAACTTTAGTGCTTGTACAATGTCTTCAGCTGACTTACTGAAATAAGTCTTCATGATTTCTAATTTATCTTTTTTTGTTTCACTCGCCCATTTACCACCTCGGGCTTCCCATGCTAAGCGATAATAAAATCTTGCCCTTGCCAAATAAGGCTGATAATTATCAGGAGTAGTATTAACCCATTCATTAAAAATAGATTCATAAGAACGGCTCTTTATTTCAAACGCGTTATATGCTGTGAATAAAGCATCTTCTGCATAAATATTCTTTTCAGCTACAGTTTGATGGGCATGCAATGCTTCATTTAATTCAAGAAATTTTTTTCCATCCAACAACATCCTGATACTCAAAATAATGTTTTCTGAAAAAGGTTTGTTATTGATACTTCGTTTTTCACCTAAAACAGGTTTAGATATTTTCTGTTCACGTTTAACATCAGGAGTCTGATTTTTCTTGAAATTGAAATTTTCACGTAGAGACGGAGGTGCTCTATCACTAAACTGTACATTACCCTCTTCATCCACCCATTTATATATTTTTGCAAAAGCATTTTGCATGCTGATGCTTAAAAAAATAATCAATGAAAGCTTGTATATATCCATATATTTTTCTTCTTTTGATTAAAAATAGTGTCAGAGAAAAACATTCTCTTATAGTTAGAAACAATTTATCCAGAACGCACAAAGTGCGTGCAGGATGTGTTCAATCTAAACGCGAAGCGATTCTAGGGCTTGCTCTGACACCTATTGTCATTAGAACCTGATTGAAAAACAAGAGGAAGAGTCACAGCAACCGCTACAGGTTAGATAAGATGGCATACTCTTTAAAATTTGATTTAGCATCCATTAACCTTTTTACTACTTTACTGACTTTATTGTTAAGCTAACTCGTTATCGGTGCTATATTTACACCCTCAAAACAAGGAGATGGTCATATGCAAAAGATGATAGGACTCGTCATTCTCGCACTGACTGCAATATCAGTGAGGTTTAAATAATGAAAGCACTCGAAACCAGAATACCGCCCCCCGTTATTGCCCTCGCCTTCGCCACATTGATTTGGTGGATGGCCAGTTATCTGCCAAAAATCGACATCGAATTTATGCCTAAAATGGCTATAGTGAGCTTGCTAGTGGCGATTGGCGCGATCTTTGATCTCTCCGGGTTGATAACCTTTCTCAGAGCGAAGACAACGGTGAATCCAATGAAACCTCACACCTCCTCTGCTCTGGTGAAGACAGGAATCTATAAAATTACCCGTAATCCCATGTATGTTGGGCTGGCTTTTGTCTTAAGTGGCTGGTGTATTTACCTGAATTCTCCCGCTGCACTTATTGGCGTGGCGGGATTCATTCTTTATATTCATGCTTTGCAGATATTACCGGAGGAGCGAATGCTGATTACCTTGTTTGGCGAGGAGTACATGGAATATCAATCCAGAGTTCGCCGCTGGTTATGAAAGCAGATACCGTTTAAGTTAAAAACAAAGAGTATTTCGGGATAAGAGTAAAACGCCTAAAACCTCAAGTAATAAATTTCTATTTTTACTCTGCCCCCAAATATTTTACGGGTTGCCGCCTATACCGTGGCATTTATTGCTGCCTTTAGCCCACTGTTCAATCGCTTCAGCAATACTTAGATAGTGCTTTCCAGTAAAAAAATCAATTCGGACAGACTTTGAATCGATCCTGTGTATATCCGCGGCGAGGAGATAAAATCCCCCGGTAGACTGCATAGCAGTACTGCTGTGCTTCTGCTGCATGGTTATTTCTGCCTTGTTCTTACTGACTTTTTCAATCCGATTATTATTAGTGACTGATAGCGAGCTCATGCTGCTGCCTCTCATACTCATAGTTTGGTACCCTCCTGGTATGCAACCTTCAAGTTTGTCCTTTATATTGTTAAAAACCTGATCAAAAGGTCGTGATACCCTTTTGCTGAAAGCCATTCGTTTGAATGGCCCAAAGCCTGTTTCTTCCTTCACCAGTTCAATAAAATGCCCGCGTGATTTTGGTACCGTCCCACAGGAAATTAAGCTAATACAAACGATAAGTAAAAAAGTATATTTCAGTTTCATGATGTTTCCCTTAGTAGTTTAATTGTAGTTTAAAATATATAGCGTACTTGCTATAGAATGAAGCACGTGATTCCGCATGAGAAATTTGTTATACCTGAGCATTATTACAAATACCCTTTACTGATTTTTCCAGCGAGGGAGTTTGTGCACACGTTGATTAAGTTGGTGTTCTCAACGGGTTCGTTAAATCTGCTAACATCGTACGCAGTATCAATACAGTGGTTTAGGAAGGGTGTTGTTTCTTCTTTCGGCCAATCCCAACAGGCTAGCGCGATATAAATTCTTGAATCAATAATCCCAAACTCAGAACCGATTCGATCTTTGTGTTTATTAATGTCCCAGGACATTTTAATTATTTCTCTAATCTCATTAATGGGCGGTTGCATTTGATCGATGGCAAGTGATTCTAAGGCGCCGGATATGACAGAAACACTCCCAAACCGTAATAGTTCAATGACTGAGGAAGCATCATCTATGGATTCTCTTGCTAACCGGACATAAGACGTTGCCGCTGCAGATGTAATAGTATCCTGTGGGGCGTTTTCTCTGACAACGGCTTCTATATCAGCAAGTGCCTCTTTGTGATGAATTGCACCTAACGCCGTTATCATTGCCACTTGGGTTTCCCAAGTTCTTTTGTCATTGATTTCTTTTTTGTAGGCTTGAGTTAGAATACCGCCTAAATCAGCTAATTTGTTTTTTCCAATTTCTTTAGCTGCCCTTCTTCGGTCTTTTGATTTTTTCGAAACGAGCTTTTCTTTTATTTCATCAATATTCATGTGCAGTCTCGGAATAATGTTTAGGGAATAAATGAGATCTTGCCACTGCCACCTTTAGAATTGATCACCCGTATTGTCTGTATTCTGTTCACCACCGCTGCCAGAGGTAAATAGCATAGTAAAAACATGGAAATTTATCGCTCGATTAGTTCACAAAATAGCATGGAGAAGGAAACATGGGGGCAGAGTGGACTTCCCTTATTATTTTTTTGATTTTTTCGAAACCAGCTTTTCTTTTATTTCATCAATGTTCATTCTGCTGTCTCCAAAACAGGAGTCAGATTTGATTTAGGGTCTATTAAATCAAGTCTGGAGTTCCCCCTTTTTTACTGCTTTTTTATAAAGTCTGCCCCTTTTTTCGGCTTCGTGATAGAAAGTAAGGTAAAATTATCTCTCATTACTATTAGGTCATTTATATGCAGCTCAGAGAGATTGATAAGGTTCGTTATAGCAAGCATTACAAGGTAATATTTGCCGGCATCGCATTTGTTCTTTTAATTATCGCACCCGCGACTTCTGCATTATTTATTTCCCTTTTTAGTAACCCGGAAGGTGCCTATTTTTTTCACAATCTGGCCGGTGTCGTCGTTGGTGTGACTATCGTCACTTTTGTACTCTATAAATTTCGTCAGCATCCTTATATGGTTGAAGTGATCTATGTCTGGGATTTAAAAAAACAGCTGAATCGAATACGGCGCAAACAACGCAAGATAGAAGCCGCAATTGAAAATAATGATAAAGATGCCATGATCATCATGAATTTTATGCTCCATGGTTCAAAACAACTTTATGAACTAGACGATAACACCCTTACGATGGAAGATTTACTGAGAAAGATCCAGGTTCATGATGAACGTATGCAAGCAGCAGGATTGAGTTCATCCACAGACTCGTATAACCCTGCCATGTTAGATCGGTTTTAAATGACGTGTTCTATTATTTGCAGCCGTTAACGTTATCAGCATATCACTCAATAAATACCCGGCATCAACCGATAGCGCACACATTGTGCATAGTCTTGATAGCCCGCTAACTCTTCTTGTAACGTCCGGTCTTCAAGGCCTGTTCTAATCACCGCAATGATGGTTGCTACCGTCGCCGGTATCAGTGTCCATACCGAACTCAGCGCAAGAACAATACCGAACAGTGCAAGAACATTCCCCGCATAACCCGGATGCCGAACAAACCGGTATGGGCCGGTATCACACACCACATGCCCGCGTTCCGTTTGAATGCGCATCACGCTGGAGAAAAAACGGTTCTCGGCAAAAGCCCATGCAGCAAAGGCGTAACCAAACGCAATCAATATGAACCCAATCACGCTTAACCATAGTGGAAATTCACCAGTCCAGTTAAAGCGATGATCCAACCCTGCCACAATAACTATAGGATAACTAATACTCACTGCCATCAGTGGCGCAAGCACTTTATCCCATGCTTTTGCGTTTTGGATACTTTCAATATTTTGTCGTTCAGCCGTCAATCCGGGATGGCGCTGTTCCGCCCATATCCGTCCCCCAATACCCGCGGCTAAGATCAGCAAGGAATAAACCCACGCCTGCCACCAACCGAGATCCCAGGCGCAGATAAATAAAATCAGCGGAATAAGAAGATACACCAAAACTAATCTTAACCACTGGCGAGGTGATACTGTTTGAGAGGCTTCTTTAGAAACCATCTTTATAGACATGTTATTCCCCAGATAAAAACGGGACTTATTTAAAGTGCTATGACCCTTTAATGTTGAATATTTTGTTTAACCATATTAAATAAATGATGCCTTATTATTGCAGCCATAACATACGTTTAAAAAATCATTAAAAGAAATATTTTCGTCTTCATTAAAATTATTTTCAGTAAACATTACTTTTTGTATTCGGTCTACCCGAAAGCTACGGTAACTTTGTCTTAGCTCGCACCAGGCGGCCAGCGTCCATACTTTACCCCAGAAAAATAAACCCAGAGGCCTCAGTTCGCGTTCTGAAGCTTCATCTTTAAGACTAATGTATTCAATCCGGATAATTTGATGAGCATTAACAGCTTCACGAATGTCATCAAGCAATCCGGCTGTTGTTACATCGGTCATAATTTCAGGAACATAGAGTCGTGGTTTAGCCAGTTCAGCTTTTAAGTTGTCTGGTAGCACGGCTTCAATTTTATCCAGTGCAAATTCTACAGAACGTGCCAGTTTGGTGCCAGCCCAGGTTTTAGCCATTCGTGCCGCGATGACTAAGGCTTCAATTTCATCCTTGGTAAACATAATCGGCGGAATATCGAAGCCTCGACGAAGCACATAACCGACACCAGCTTCACCTTCAATAGGTACACCGGATAGCATTAAATCCTGAATATCACGGTAGATGGTGCGCTCAGACACCTCCAGTTTTTCAGATAACCATCTAGCCGTTGTTAAACGACGGTTACGTAGGTATTGAACAATCTGAAAAAGTCGGTCAGCCCGGCGCACTGTGTTCTCCCTAAATTAATGCATAGAATGAATACCGACACGATTACCCTCTGTGTCGATAAAATGTGCAATGTACCCAATTTCATCACCAAGATGAGTTTTGGGAATGATAACTTTACCACCCGCATCTTCTACTTTCGACAAGGCAGTGGCAAGATTATCGCCGCCATTAAAATAGACAATACTGCCGTCCTTAGAAGGTTTAAAATCCATACCGTAGATAATTGCGCCAGAAACAGATGTTTTGTCGTCGTGTGGGAACAGCCCCAGTTTTAATCCATCCATTTCTTCTTCAACGATATCGACATCAAGAATATCATGATAAAACTTTAGTGCACGCTCAAATTTCGTTACCGGTATTTCAAACCAGACTGCAGTATGAGGGGTATTTTTTTCCATTGTTATTTCTCCATTATTGAGTATGTCAGGTTGACAGTGGAGAGTTTAAAACAGGTCTACTGACAGCATAGTGTCAGTAATGATTTTTAAATATATGGAGCCTATATAACCAAGTGCCAACAAACGCAGACTAATAGCCAAATTAATGGGAGCAGAGGTACTTGATAACTGAACGAAAAGGGGGCGAAATTAAAGAACTCTGACACCTATTTCCCCTTTAAGTAAATCGAGAGATAGGGGTTTGGCGATAATACAATTCCAGAAGGTTATGAATTTCAGGAAAGTGTTTTCTTACCTTCCCAGGCTTCTCAAAAAACATTTCACTAAACACAGAAAAAAACTCTGCCGGGTTAGATGCCGCGTAACAATCAAAACCATGCAACTGATTACTTTCACATTTATCCTGAAAATAATCGTAAGCTTTTGTAAATTCTCTTACCCACTCACTGGAATCAACACCGTCATGCAAAGGAGGAAAACCATTCGCCACTCCATTTTGCATATCCAATTTATGTGCAAATTCATGAATCACCAGGTTACTACCATCTTCAATGCCACCCTCTTTTGCAGAGGGCCAGGATAGAATAACCGGCCCACGTTGCCATGCCTCGCCAAGTGTGTGTGTCCTGTCATGATCAACAACGCCATTTTCATCCATTACCTGTCGGTTTGTAATAAAATCATACGGATAAACAATAATCGTTGAAAAATTGTCGTAACAACTCAGCCCTAATCGTAAAATCGGTAAACAGGCCTGAAGTGAAATAATAAGCGTCACGTAAGGTGTAATTTGAAATCCTTTTGCACCTTCAAACACTTTATAATGCATAAATAATATACACAGTTCTTCAAGCGACTGCTTGTCTTCTGCACTCAATCCTCTTAAAAAAGGCAAGTGACTATAAGCCTCATCCCACTGCTCACGGGTAATAGAAGAGTTTTTAATAATGTTGCGATTTCTAGATTCTTTAAATAAAAATGTGTTAGCAAATTTTGTGAGAAGATACAGAGCCAAAATAAACAAAAATAGTTCTAATAAAACAATCATTTCGCTCCCTTAACCTAATCAAGCAGAAAAATAGGTGTCAGAGAGTAATACTCTCTAATATTAGTAATAACTGATCTCTGACACCTATTTTTTCATAGTTTTGTATAATGAATAATAATTAAATAGAGTCAGAGTAATGTAATTTTAATCACTCCGCCCCCTTTAATTCTATAAAAAATAGTACCATGTACACAAATATACAAATAGTGAATACAGAGCCCCATAATGACGAAAAACGATACTTCAAATACTAAAGCTATACCGACTCATAAACCTCGCCCCATGATCGACATGTTATTTAGCATCATTATTCCTTCTGCTATCCTGATGAAATTAAGTGGAGACAGTGATCTTGGTGCAACAACCGCACTACTCGTTGCGTTAGCGTTCCCTATCAGCTGGGGCGTATTCGAGTTAGTTAAATACAAAAAGTTTAATTATATTGCCCTTCTCGGCTTAATTAGCGTATTACTCACCGGCAGTATTGGTCTGTTACAACTGGATAACCAATGGCTCGCCATTAAAGAGGCCAGCATACCTGCCATCATTGGTCTTGCGGTACTCATCTCCACTAGAACTCGCTACCCATTAATTAAAACTCTACTTTATAACCCAACGATTTTGAACACCGAAAAAATTAAACTTAAACTCGAAGAACAGGGTAATACAGCCGAATTTGATTCTCGCCTGTTAAAAGCCACATATCTACTCGGCGCTACTTTTGTTGTTTCGAGTATTTTGAACTACCTGCTCGCCAAATGGATTGTCACGAGCCCATCAGGCAGCGCAGCCTTTAACGAAGAACTCGGACAAATGACTCTACTCAGCTATCCAGTTATTGTTATTCCATCTATGGTTATGATGGTGGGAATATTTTATTACCTATGGCGTACCATTCATGGCATGACCGGACTCTCACTCGACGAAATCATTCATCAACATGAAAAATAAAATGGACGTTTAATAGTACGAAATTAAACGAATAGAGTTAATAAATAGTGTCAGAGATCAATACTCTGGTCTCTGACACCTATTTTTGTCAGGTTCTGGAGTTCCCCCAGTTTTAACGGACGGTTTAATTAATCAAATTTAAAGCTATTTAGTTTATATTTTTTATATTTAGTCCTATTTAATATGACAAAATTACTATTTTTTAAACCAAGCTATTGAAATAGTTTATTTTTTATATAAAATGTCCAATATGGTTAGACAAAATGAAAAAAAATTAAACCGTCTTCTTGCTGAGTGGCCATCTGATACTGTGGCAGTATTACCATGGCTAAAAAAACGGGGCATATACCGCCAACTTGCCGATTCTTATTTTAGAAATGGTTGGCTCAAAAAACTCGGGCGTGGTGCCTATGTAAAAACCGGTGACATGGTAACGTGGTTAGGCGGCCTTTATGCCATACAAAAAGAATTAAACTTACCAATACATATAGCTGCTCAAACTGCGTTGGCGATAAAAGGTTATTCACATTATCTCTCACTCGGTGAAGATCGCACAGTAACATTATTTGGTGCACCCAACGAAGTATTACCTTCATGGTTTATCAAAGCGCCCTGGCAAATAAATGTTGTATATGCCAGCACTAACCTCTTTAGCAATAACAAAACACTCGGTCTAACCGAATCAAAAGATCAATCTTTTAGCGTTACTCTTTCAACACCAGAGCGCGCCATAATGGAACTTCTGTATCTCATACCCAAGCACGCACATTTTGAAGATGCCCAATTAGCCATGGAAAGTCTTACTACATTACGGCCTTCAGTAGTACAGGCGCTTCTTGAAGACTGCAACTCAGTAAAGGTAAAACGCTTCTTTATGTGGCTAGCTGAATACAACAAACACAAATGGGTCGATCGGTTAGATCTAAGTAACGTTAATTTTGGAAAAGGCAAACGTAGCATATTCAAAGGTGGTTATTTTGATAAAAAATACCAAATAACTGTGCCTGAATATTATGGACGCGAAGGATAAACATGGAAGAAATTTATAGAAAACAAGTTGAGTTATTAATTCGTTGTTTACCTGAAGTTCAAAAGCAGAGCTGCTTTGCTTTGAAAGGTGGTACAGCTATTAATTTATTTATACGTGACATGCCACGTTTATCTGTCGATATTGATCTTGTTTATATTCCAATTGAACCTCGGGCTGAAACACTTACGAATATTGAAGATGCATTAAATAAGATAGCCAATGATATTGAGAAATATATATCTGGTTCAACCATTACAAAACTATCAAAACAAAACCATATAAATAAATTATTTATTGAACATGATGGAGTCACAGTAAAAATTGAGCCTAATATTGTACAGCGTGGATTAATTTTTGAAACTGAAGAAAAAGTTCTCTGTAAATGTGCAGAAAATGAATTCGAAGCCAGTGTCACAGTCACAACTATTGCAGAAGCTGAAATTTATGGTAGCAAAATCACCGCAGCATTAGGTCGTCAACACCCTCGTGATCTGTTCGATGTAAAACTACTTTTAGAAAATGAAGGTATTACTGATGATATTAGAAAATCTTTAATCATCTATATTGCTAGCCACCCTCGCCCTATGAGTGAACTATTGAATCCTAATTTGAAGAATATTGAACAGGAATTTCGTACTCAGTTCCAGGGCATGAGTGGCAAACCTCTTAAACTTACGGAACTAGTTACTGCACGAGAACAACTCATTCATCAGATTAATAATGACTTAACAGAGAATGAGCGTAAATTCTTGTTATCTGTAAAAATGGGCAAGCCTGAATATTCATTGATTGATACCCCAAATATCGAAAAATTACCCGCTATTCAATGGAAATTACAGAATATTAATAAAATGGAGAAACTTAAACACCAAGGTGCTGTTGAGGAATTAAGAAAAGTACTTAAGTTATAAGCTTAATATTTTAAATCGCGGGCAATAAAAAAGGCGCTTCTATATGCGCCTTTTTAAATAAATGGTGTCAGAGACTAATATTAGAGAATATTAGTCTCTGACACTTATTACCTCTCCTGCTTTATTCTATTAAATAAAGTCTGGAGTTCCCCCATTTATTGCAACAACGTTACCAGCTTCACCGCCAGGGCAGTCGCGAGACGATCCAGATCATCCAGCACGATCAAACCCCGCCCGTTTTCCAGAGCAAAAATTGTCGTTATGGCAAGCTGACTTTCATCGGCAAGCTGCTGTACGCTCCATTGTCGTTGCACCCGCAAGGTAAACAAATTGTGGGCGAGTATTTCCCTATAGCTGCTGTTGCGCGGAATAATCTTCGGGTGAATATCGGCATAAGGTAAAAGTTCATCGCGCAAAATGTGGAACTGGCGATCGGCGGTAATGCCCATGGTGACCCCACCAGACAATATTCGATTTACCCTGATTTCAATCGGCCCCTGGTTAAACAAAACCCCCACCGGCGTGGCAAAGTCCGTCCCCTGTTCTGGCTGGATAGTAATGGCCTGACCGGGTTTACGAGTGAGTAAAAGCATAAAACCTCCTTGTATATACGAATCAATATTATAATAACACAATAGTCTATTTTGGACTATTCAAAAATAGACTTTAGATTGCATGGAAAGCTTAAATAATAAGAAACCATGCAAAAATCAATTAATTCACAAACCTATGCCATTTTTCTGGAGCACCTACGGGAAACGAGGGAAAAGGCAGGCATTACTCAGGAAGAACTCGCCGAACGGCTGGGGGAAACTCAATCTTTCGTGAGTAAGTGTGAGCGTGGAGAACGGCGAATTGATATAGCAGAACTGCGTGAATTTTGTATCGCAATCGACACAACGCTAGAAAAATTTATTAAATTATTTGAGAAAAAACTAAATTAAAAAAAAGTGGTCTGACTCTAGATTTTATAACATAACGCAATATGAGAAATTAATTCCTCCGTCCCCTTTAACGAATCATCATCATTTCCATAGAATTAACACATGACATTATCCGCCAGAGAACTACTTGCAAAAAAACTACGCGAACTACGAGCTGAGAGGGATTGGTCTCAAGAAGATCTGGCCGCTGCCAGTGGTTTACACCGCACCTACATCGGAACAATTGAAAGATCAGAACAAAGCATTACTATTGATAATATCCAAAAGCTTGCAGATGCATTTGAAGTGACTATTTCTGAGTTGTTTCAAGAATAATAAATAGTGTCAGAGACCAATTGTTTCTAATATTAGAGAGTATTGATCTCTGACACCTATTCCTTTCCTATTCTTTTTCCCCTCTTTAGTCACTGTTCTCAGGCCGGGTAATACAATACTGCAAAAGGTTTTTGAAAATCACAGTCAGTTTATCAACAAAATCGTCAGACGAATCAAAGCTATTCAATGGTTCACCAATAATAACATCACAATTAAAAGGAACAAATAAAGCCTCTCCGCGTGGTAATGAAAGTCCTAGGCCATGCATCATAATGGGACATAAAACCGTGTCGGCACGATCATTTATCAAATGAAAAATTCCTTTCTTTAGTTTACTCATTTCTTCTGGTTCTCCTCGACTACCTTCAGGAAAAACGATTAATATATCGCCATTATCCAGAGCGTTATGACATCCTTTAAATAATTCTTTTTTTGAAATTCGTCCTCCACGAATTAATGGAATAATGCCAAGAACATTTAGTGAAAACCATGCAATAAAAGGATTAGCAAGAAAATAATCAGCTGCTGCAACTGGACGAACCTTATGAATTATTGACAGAGGATAAAGACTCATTAAGACCATTGTGTCTAAATGACTGTTGTGATTTCCAGCTATTATAGCAGGGCCATTTAATGGCAAATTTTTTCTACCCCGAACGTTTAAACCCAATATTACTAAGATAATTGGTTTAATTATAAAACCAAAAAATATAATTTTAAGAAGTCTATTCATCTTAGTAGTAGAAATAATAAATAAAGTGAAAAAAGAGTGGTGACGTATAAATAAGACTGTCCAGCCTATCCAATATACCGCCATGTCCGGGAATCAAGTTGCCACTATCTTTTATTTGTAAATCGCGTTTAACTGATGAAATAACAACATCACCTATAAACCCACTACAACTAATTAACATCCCTATAATTAACCCATGCAACATAGACATTGGGGTTAATAAAGGTGCAACGAAACTTGATATAATAGAAATAGTTATCAGTCCACCAATAAAACCTTCCCATGTTTTATTCGGACTAACTTTAGGAATAATTTTATGCTTACCCAGAATCTTACCCCAGACATATTGCATGACATCATTAAACTGCGTCATAAACAATATAAAGAGAACCAAGCCTATTACCCCTGCATCAGTATTTTTTTCCGGTAACGTAACTAAATATGCAAGGTGACTGATACTAAAAACGGTAAGCATAACCGCCCAATGTATAATACTAGCGGATCTGATAAAGTTTTTAGTTTCGCCAATTAATACCATCCGCATCGGCAAAAATAAAAAAACGTAAACAGGTATAAATATAATAAACATACCGTACCAACCTATTGAAACCCAGTAATATTGGATAGGTATGGATAAATAAGCCCAAAAAACAACTCGTCGGTCGGCCTGTCGAACAGACACAATTGATAAAAATTCTTTTAATGCCAGAAAACTAATAAAAGCAATAAAAATTATAGTTAATGTTTTATTCATAATAAGAACAAAAAACAAAGCCCCTATAATCCACCACCATGATGTTATTCTTAGCCGTAACTCAGCATCATCTTTTTCCGGAGTTTTAACGTGTAAGATAAACCGAATTATTGTTGCAACAATTAAAATACTAACAACGCTTGCCATTGCTATGAATGAATTTTGTGGGATATTAAAAATCATTAGTTTTTCTCAAGATAATGGTATGCCACACTGATCCGACGCCATATTGTAATGACAGTACCGATCAGCATAATAATTAAAGCTATCAATAAGATATAACCCGGTGACCAGAAAAGGGGTTCAAAAATGGTTAATAGACTTGCGATTGTGATTAAGGCCATTCTATGTTGTTTAGCCATGGGGCCACGAAAATCTGTCGGTGCGCCCATACTTGAAGTAAGGGTACGAATATACGCCGTCATAACCGCAAGTAACCCGACTAACCAGCCTAAAGAATCTGCCCATGCATACATTGGAATACTGTAACCAACAGCAACAATAATTAAAGGATCTGCAATACGGTCAGGAATGTCGTTAAAAAGCTCACCTGACTTAGTACTCTTACCGCCTTCAACCGCAACCATTCCATCGAATAAATTACATAACAAACGTAACTGAATAAATAAGGCGGCTAAAAATGGCAGCCAGGTATAACTATAAGATGGCATTAAGATAAAACAAATAGCGGCAAACAATGCGAACACAACACTTGTAACAGATATGGCATTAGGTCTGATATTTCTATTGCTTAACCATATAGCAAATTTTTGTGCCACTTTGACATCACGAACTTTAAGTGGTCGTCGTTCCTTTAACTCTGTCATAAAAATCACTCCATGTAACAAGTTACTGATACTTTAATTTATAGCTGGTATATAAGCAAAAAATAAACGCAACACTTAGTGCTGGCGTTACCGTTTTAAGTATATATGGTGTTCCAATAACATAATGTATGGTAACTAGTACGCTGCCTGTACAAAAAACGGTCGCTATTGCCGGAAGTATAAATCTAAGTCTTGAAAAATTAAGTTTAAAATAAAACCACGTAATAATCTTAACCATAATCAAGGTTATAATAAAGCTTGAAATCCCCTGAGCCAATCCTGAGGTTACTCTGGAAAAAAGACTAGCGTCATTAATATAGAATGACCATCCACCCCAAATAAAAAAAGCGAGTGAAGCTGATAATAGATTATATTTTTTAGTAGTTTTTGGGTCTGACATACTTTTTCATATAAAATAATCGTTCTTAATACTTCTAATATTAGAAACAATTAGTCTCTGACTCTTATTGTTTTTTGCGAAAAATTCAAAAAGCCGGAAACATGCAGTAGGTCAACGGGAACCTTGGTTATTGGCAACGTCATTAGATACAAACTCAACACTCGCAAAAAAAGTCGTTCAGATTTATCGTTTAAGAATGCAAATTGAAGAAGGCTTTCGTGATGTTAAAAGCCATCGTTTTGGTTTAAGTATGACGTATCACCGTACTGCATCTGTTGAACGTCTCCAAGTATTGTTACTTATTGCAACACTTGCACTCATGGTTCTGTGGCTACTAGGAATGGCCGTTATGTTGTTGAAACAACATTATCAATTTCAAGCTAATAGTGTGCGTCATAAAAAAGTATTATCGATTATTTTTATTGGATTGCAGATGATGGCTCAAACTAGGATACGTTTATCACGCAATGATATTTCAGCAGCATGGGAGCAACTTATTATGTTACAACAACGTCAATGGTGGGACTAAATTCGTGGGGATCGCTCAGAGTCTGACCCCTTTACTCACTCCTTTTAATCTGATTTTCTATACTCTTCTAATTTTAACAATAACTCCTTTAAATCAGATGGTATTTCATCTAATAGAAATTCATCGATAATTTTTACATCTGTTAAAGAAACAGACCACTTATCATTTACGTAAGTTCGTAATTTTCGTAAAACTTTTTTCCCTGGCATTATTTCTAATCTTGTTTCTAATGATTTCCATTTACTATCAAACCTATTAATTGCTTCAGAACTTAAAGTTGCTGAATCTTTCCCACAACTCTTATTATATTCACAAAATTTTCCAATATATTGTCCTTGTACATCAGCTTTTAAAGACATAGTAATTTTTTCAAGGATATCCTCAAGCATCTCATCGATATGTATTTTTTCGCCCGTTCTCTTTTCTCGTTCAGATATGACTTTTTTTAATGTTCTTGAAAGGACAGACGGGATAAGAAGATAGTTTTCTAATTCTTTTCTTTTATGTATATGTGCAAAAGTTAATTCATCAGACAAAGCTTCAACTGTTTCAATTATTTGTTCATCACACCAATAATCATGATCATATACCGCTCCAATATTTACATCTGTACCTAGTGTATTTCGCAGCCCCCAAGATAGTGCATTTACTCGCTCCCAAGAAGAAAAGCCACCGGACTCAAATGGTGTCAATTCCGTACCAGAAGATAATTTAGAATAGCCAAATAATTTCGCAAACCTTCGAATAACTCTATAATCATTTGATCCTTCAACAAATAATATTTTTCTTGTTCTAGCTAATTGGGTAAGGGTTAAATTTTGAATTGAACCAAGTGAATTTAATGCCTGCTGTACTCCATCAACATCCCGTAATCGCTTAGCAGATGTTTTATTCTTATCTACTAAAAGTATCTCAGAGGGATCTGCTTCTCCAAGTATTTCTGTTGAATGCGTTGCAACTATAATATCAGGAATAACATCACGTAGTATTCCAAGTAATTGTCGTTGCACATCTGGATGAAGATAGACTTCTGGCTCATCGATTATAATTAGACTAGATTCATTGCATCTAGAAATATGAGTTAACAATTGACACCAAATTTGAAATCCAAAACCAGCCCAAAAAAGCTCTCGATCTAACCTATTTTCAGAACAAAACATTACAAGCCGCCTATCTAAATTATTAATTAACTCAGGTGGCTTTATTGACATGCTAGGCCAAGTTTTTTCTATTAAATCTTTAAAATCATTAAATCCATTAGGATTTTTATGCCAGTAATTTCTGAAGTGTCTAGAAGCTCTAGGTGTACCTGCTGCTCGTTTAACAGTTTCATCTGCGACAATAGCTTCTTCTTGTTCAATTGGTCCAAGAACTGGAATAACTTGAATATTTATCGGGAACTCTTTACAAAAAGCTTTAGGCGTAGTTACGGACTTACCCACTGTATTCCAATATAAAATACAATCACCATTAAACGGGAAATATAGGATCAATATATTTTTATTACTTAGTCTAAATTCTATTTTGCTGCCAGTATCGGAATAATCCGTATGAATATTCTCTAAAGAAATAGGTATATTATTTTCTGGAATTATATGTCCATCTGTTAGATAACCATCAGCTGCTGTAACTTTTTTTGATTTTTTCCACTTTGCTATTCGTAATGCATATTCAAGTACACGAAAAGCACTTAAAACTGTAGATTTTCCACAGTTATTTGGACCAACTAAGATATTTACAGCTTGTAAAGAAACAGAATAACTATTTAATGCTTTATAATTGGTAAATTTTACTGATGTTATAGCCACTACAATTTATTCCTACCAAGATTAAAATTTATTGGGATGATTTAAAAGTAACATAGACAACAGATTTAAAACAAAAACAAATAGCGTCAGAGATAAATATTCTCTAATATAAGAAACAAATTGTCTCTTATTAACGACACCTATTAACGCTGACACCTATTCCCTTTGATTAAACCTCACTTTCAAACTTAACGGCTTCAGTATGATTACTTTTAATAACCACTGTTCCTGCTAGTTTGTCATGCCATCCTTGTTTTCGTTTATCAATTCCTACCCATATAATTCCAAGAAACAACGGTAGCATAGAAACATAATAACCAAGGTAACGACCTATAAACTGACCGGTAGAAGGTTTTCCCCCACTCTTTGCATCAACGATGGTGAGGTTTGTTACCATTTTTCCTGGGGTTGCAGATTTATATGACCAAAAAATAATAACGGCTATAGCGGGTAAGATATAATTTAATAACACATCCCATGTACCTTGAACAAAAGACGTGCTTTGCCAATATTCAACGCCATAAATACTTGTAAGGATTGGCCAGATTATGAGTAATATTAGTACGGTGTCTATTATTGATGCCCAAGTTCTAATCCAAAACCCAGCATACTCTTGTTCGTTCATTTTATTATTCCCCTAAAGGCAGACCTATGAATTAGAATGGTTAATCATTTATATTTTGCCCGAAGCGCCAAAGCACTCCACATGGGTCTATAAGAGTAAAATCATACATTCCCCAAGGCTGTTTAGTTACTTTGGATATTTTTGTTTTATATTTATCAGAAATACCCTCTGAGATAAAAAAATCATGCCATTTATTGATGTCTTTTACTAACATGTGCATCATGAAATTGTTTGCATGCTTAGGTTCATAAAAGTCTTGAAGGAAAAAGCTACATTCATTATGAAAAAAATATGCGATTCCTTCTTTATCAGCCCCCATAGTAAAACCTATGTCTTTATAAAAAGCTTTAGATAATTTATAGTCCTTTGCGGGAACAAAGGCTTTTAATGCTACTGATTCTAATGTTGCCAATGTTCTTTCCTTTTATCCTAACAACGAAGTAAACAGGGATACGTCTTTTTATTTATTAGGCAGAACGCTCTACCTCATTTTTTAATATGATTTTATTTGATTATTGAAACTCGCTAGTCCATTTTTACTGCCACTCATCCATTAAGCTTTTCTTATATTCTGATAAACATTTATTTCGTGGGGGGATTTTTAAAGTAACACAGTCACTAAATTTAAGGAAATAAAAAAAGGGGCTGCACTTAATAATCCTCTTCGAGGATTGTCAGTATTCCCTCAACGTATTCGATACGTTCTGGTCAAAGCCGACCTTTTTGTAGATTCCAGGTAATAAAAAAGGGGCTAAAAGCCCCTTTATTAGTATTTACCCTTAAGAATTACTTCTTTTTCTTCGGCATATAAATATCAGTACACGTCCCCTCTGCCACTTCCGTCGCAAAGTTTAATATTTCTGAAAGCGTTGGATGCGGATGAGTGGTCTTGCCGACATCATCCATTTCAGCACCCATTTCTATCGCCAGTGCCGCTTCAGCAATGAGCTCACCGGCATTCTTGCCCAGAACACCGGCGCCAATAATAAGGGTTCTTTCTAGACACTTTATTATTAAGTCCAAAAACAAACTTATTTGCTATAGTTACATAGCGGTTATTATTTGTTCGGGAGGAAAAAATGCATATTCTTGTTCTGTATGGATCACTCGAAGGGCAAACAGAAAAAATTTCTCAACGTATTGCTGATGTTATTCGTGACAGGGGGCAGCAAGCTACCGCCCTTTCTGCTAAACACTTGCCAGATGATTTCTCACTGGACAATTATAATGCCATTATTATTGGCGGCTCCATCCACATGAATAAATACCCGGGCTTTGTAAAAACCTTCGTTAATAAGCACCATGACCGGCTTAATGAGTTAGCTTCTGCTTTTTTTACCGTGTGCATGGCGATTAACAGTCAGCAAGAAAAATCGAGACAACAGGCAGAACAGTATGCCGAGCATTTTTTAGCACAAACTGGCTGGCAACCCAGGTTGAACACAATCTTTGCCGGCGCTGTGAAATACACGCAATATAATTTCTTCACTCGCTATATCATGAAAATGATTAGCAAGCATGAAGGTGGTAATACCGACACCTCGCGTGATCATGAATATACTGATTGGGAGGATGTTAAACGTTTTACCGAAACCTTTATCGATGAAATTACTTAATAACTTAACGAGAAAAAAAGTACCAATAAAAAAGGAACCCTAAAGGTTCCTTTTTTTTTTAACTTTGTCAGACTAAAGTCTGACCTACGGTATTACATGTAGTTATTTCTTCTTCGGCATATAAATATCAGTACACGTCCCTTCTGCAAATTTTGCTTCGTGTGTTGCTTTATGCGCCAGCATTGGCTGGCCGACAACATAACCAATAGCGAAGATATTTTATAAATAAACGTTATAGTCAAATAAACTTGCATCGATAAGAAAATACATATTATTATTAACAGAAATAATAATAACACTGTCTTTTGGGCTCTTTTGCAATATGAAGCCCTTTGTGGATGAGCTAGCTTAGTTACCTACGGATGTGTTTTAAACAAAAGGAATGTATGTCAATGAAGTATATTAGTTTTACTGTTGTTCTAGCCGCTGCGCTTAGCTTTTCTCAAACTACATTAGCTGGCCCCAATCCATACAAAGACTGCGGTATTGGTGCTGCGTTGTTCTCTAATACCAGCTGGGCCGCTGTTACATCAAATGTCATCTGGGATCTGGGTTCTACGGCCATAACCTCGGCAACTGCCAGTCCAGAAACGTGTAACGGCACAAACGTTCAGGCAGCTATTTTCATCAAAGACACATATGAAAGCCTCGCCGAAGAAACGGCTAAAGGCGAAGGTGAACATCTTGCAACTCTGCTGAATATCTACTCGTGTTCTACACAAGCCAGACCTTCTATCATCGGTGAAATTCGTACGAACATGAGCCAGAATGTCAGCTCTTCGGCTTATGATTCAACTTCACATATGGACAAAGCGTCTAATTACTACAGTATCGTTAACACAGCTGTTGCTTCAAAGTGCACTGCTTAATTAACCGGGCTACTGATATTCATCAGTAGCCTTTCAATTAAAATTCTCCCCTCTTTTTTGTAATCGTGTTTAAATTTCTCACGACAGTTCTTCTGTCGATTAGTTTTCCTGTTTTATGTTTTGCCAATAATGCTGCTTACTTTCCCGCACTTGAGCAACAACGCTTAAACCAATTAAGTTCCAATCCAACTTGGCTAAAACTATTGCACTACGAAAAAGCTGATACTATTTCAGGTTACAAAAGTGCAATTAACAGCCCGCGCTTTTTTCTCTCAGAAAATGGGGCTACACATGCCAGGAGTGAACTTGTTGCGACAATTAACGCATTCAATAAGAACAAACGAATTGACAACGACCATGCTGTTTGCAAATTCAGGGGACGCTACTTCTGGTTAAGCGAGCAAATACCTGAGCTTTCTCCTCCGGTCGTTCACACGGAGTGTACTGATTATAATAAGTGGTCAACTAACAACTCTGTTTCTTCATTAAGTCTGGTCTTTGCAACCGGTTATCTGGGCAACCCTGCATCCTATTATGGTCACTTATTACTAAAATTAAATTCTCCCGAACACCATCATAAAACAAAGCTAGAAGATGTTAGTGTAAATTTCGGCGCTGTCGTCCCGGAGAATGAAAACCCCATAGTATATGTTCTAAAAGGTCTGCTAGGAGGTTACGATGCAGGCTTTACTCATATTGGGTTTTATTTCCACAATCATAACTATGGTGAAAATGAAAAACGAGATATGTGGGAATATGAGCTTGATTTACCCGAAAGAGAAATACAGCTTATAACTGGTCACACATGGGAAATCATCAAGCATGAGTACACGTATTTCTTTCTCGATAAAAACTGTGCTTATAGAATTGCAGAAATTCTTGAAATTTCAGAACGAGTGAAGCTCGTTGATGATTCACTGCTATGGCTTATGCCACAGGAAATTATCCAGCAACTTAACAAACTCAAACATGATGGTAAACCAGTGATTAAATCGGTCACATATCACCCCTCAAGACAAAGTAGATTCTATGCACTCTATAGCAAACTTAGCCCAAAACAGCAGGCAATTTTCCTTGAGATTACGGAAAATATATCATTACTGAATACTCAACCATTAAGTGAGCTGGACACGTCTTCACAAAGTTTAATCGTGGATACGCTCATACATTATTATCAGTACATTCGAGATCCAGCAGAACTTGCCAAAGATAAAAACAACATCAAATATCATAAAGTACTCGCGAAGCGTTTTCAGCTCCCGCCAGGGTCAAACAAAGTGGAGTATACATCCAATAGTTCACCTCACCTTGGAAGAAAGGCCTCAAGAATTAGTTTAAGCGTGCTCAACAATGAAAAACTTGGAACGGGTCAGCTGTTCGAGTTCAGGCCATCATATTATGACTCGCTTGATACTGATTATGGACACATACCAAACGCGCATCTTAGTATGGCGCATCTGAGCATTGCGAAATTTGGAGATGATATTTTCTTACGCAATCTAGATATAGTGAAAATTGAAAGCCTTAACCAATACTCTACAGGCCTGAAGGGAGATGAAAATAACACTTGGAGGCTTAGTCTCGGCCTGACACAAAAAAATCTAAGCTGCAACGACTGCCTGGTCGCTTTTCTACGGGGCGATACAGGATATTCTTATAACATTTCTGAAAAATTGATTAGCGGAATACTTGCCGGTGGTTCTCTTCAAAGCAATAACAATAAAGAGGGCAATGTGTTTGTTCGACTCATCTGGTTTGCAAATATAAACTTTACAACCAATATTAAATTACGTCTTGAGTCTGAAGTACGCCATTACAACGGGGGTCATCTCAACAGTAGAGTCCTTAATACAGTGCACACACGTTTTAGACTATCAGAAAACATGGATTTCCGGCTATCTTATATTGATGACGACAGCCAGGAAATCCGCGCCACGACCGGGCTTTACTGGTAAAAATGCCTCTAACAGACGACACAAAAACCAGTGAAGGCCTTATCTTGTTAGTTTCTTGTTATAAAATTATTGAAGTCTTTGTGACTCACTAAGTCATTGATTAATTTTTGTACAGCGGGAATAAATGCTTGTGCAACTTCTGAGCAAGCCTTATCTGCTACAAAACTACCTTCAAATTCGTATATCGTATTAACCACAATACTTTTAGAATTGCTTGAAGTTGCATTTAACTTAAAGACCCAATTTGCAGTACCAATATTAGAATTAAAATCTACTTCATCTAAATGACCGCTGATAGTAATATTTGAATTTTCATTAAATTTTCCAGCTAATTTTAATTCAGAAATTAATGCACTTTTAATGTATTGCTCAAACGGTGTATTGTCTGGGGTTCCTACATTGCCAGCACCACGGCACATGATTGAATTTTTTCCTTTTTCTTTTGTTGTGAATTCACCTACATTAATTTTAGTTTTAATAGATTTTAAATTATTTACGTTCTCTACACTTACACCATATTTTGGTATGTTATAACTACAACCTGTAGATAGAACCGCGACTAAAATCAATATTCCCCAAGTTTTAATTGATGTCTTATATTTCATTTTTTATCCTTTTATTAATTATAATATTAAACTTTTATACAACAGTGAATTACACAGATGACCTTCCGTTACCTATTAACCGGAATGCTGCCTAATACTTTTACCGACTTTTTTTTAATTAATCAAATTGAATATTTTAAGATAATATATTTATTTAATCAGAACTCATAAATCCATTTTCTTATCACTCATCCATTATGCTTTTCTTATACTCTGATAAAAATGTATTTCGTGGGGGATATTTAAATTACCACATTTCATAAATTTAGGACATAAAAAAAGGGGCTAAATAGTGCTTTTTTTAGATTCCGACTCAGGGGCTGGAATGACGTGTAATTTTATCTCTCGGACAATAAGAGACGGAAGTACAAGGCAAAAGCTAACGCAAAAAACAACATAAGTACCAGTAACAAAAAGAAACAGGCACTAAAAAACGGAGCTTACATACAGCAAGTGAGTATTTTAAGTTAATTTCTTAACGCCGTAATTCCATTTCTTATTTTGCGAGAAATTATTTCTTCTTCGGCATATAAATATCAGTACACGTCCCTTCTGCAACCTCAGTTGCAAAATTCATTGTTTCTGACAAGGTGGGATGTGGATGAATGGTTAAAGCCACATCATCCATAGTTGCACCCATTTCAATCGCCAGTGCTGCTTCTGCGATCAGCTCACCGGCATTCTTGCCCAGAATACCTGCGCCAATCATACGATGCGTTTGGGCATCATAAAGCACTTTGGTCATACCGGTTGTTGCACCAACAGAAAGAGCGCGACCACTTGCCGCCCATGGGAAGGCACCCTTCTCGTACTCTATGCCTTCTTCTTTTAACTGATCTTCTGTTTTACCGACCCATGCGACTTCGGGGTCGGTATAAGCGACCGAAGGAATAACCCGTGCATCAAAGAAGCGTTTCAACCCTGAGATAACTTCTGCGGCTATTTTCGCTTCATGCGTTGCTTTGTGCGCAAGCATTGGCTGGCCGACAACATCACCAATGGCAAAAATATGATTAACGTTGGTACGCATCTGGTTATCCACTTCAATAAAGCCATGATCGTTTACCACCACCCCGGCTTTTTCTGCATCAATCAACTTACCATTGGGTGAACGGCCGATTGCAACTAATACATTATCAAAAGTATCTTCTTCCGGTGCCTTCACTTTTTTATTACCTTCAGGACCTTCAAACTTACACACAATCCCTTTCTTGGTTGGTGTTAGTTCGGTGACTTTTGTGCCGGTGAAAATATTTTCGTAGCGTGTCTTCAAGCTTCTTTCAAACAGACGAATGAGATCGCGATCGGCACCTGGAATTAAACCGGGGCTTAATTCAACCACGGTGACTTTTGCACCCAGTGCAGAATAAACGGTTGCCATCTCTAAACCGATAATACCGCCACCGACAACGAGTAAACGTTTTGGAATGTTATGCAGTTCTAACGCATCGGTTGAATCCCATACACGTTCATCGTCCCATGGAATAAACGGAAGTTTTGTTACAGAGCTACCGGCTGCAATAATACAGTTTTCAAAACCGACTGTTGTTTTTGAACCATCGGCTGCTTCGACTTCAATGGTGTTGGCAGAAGTAAATTTGCCATAACCCTGAACCGTTGTCACTTTACGTTGCTTGGCCATCTGTTTAAGACCACCGGTCAGCTTACCAATGACACCGTCTTTATGTGCCCGCAGTTTATCTGTATCAATTTTTGGTTTGCTAAATGTCACGCCGGCTTCTGCAAGTTCAGGGGCTTCACTCACCACTTCTGCTACGTGCAATAACGCTTTAGAAGGAATACACCCTACATTTAAGCAAACACCGCCGAGCACATCTTCTTTTTCAATTAAGATAACTTTTTTGCCCAGATCCGCTGCGCGGAAAGCGGCGGTATAACCACCGGGGCCTGAACCTAAAATAACAAGCTCAGCCTGCATATCAACATCACCTGAATAGGCTGCTGCTTTTGGTGCTTCAGCAACAGGTGCTTCTGCTTTATTTGTTTCAACTTTATTTTTTTCAGATACAGCTTTTTGTTTTTCTTCAGCATCTTCAACGGGTGCTGCTGTCGTTGCATCAGATTCAGCTTCGCCTTCAACTACAGCTTTAGTATCAACTACAACGGTACAAAGCAATGACCCTTGTGAAACCGTATCGCCGACAGAAATATTAAACGACTGAATAATACCGCTAACAGGTGATGGAATTTCCATCGTCGCTTTGTCTGTTTCAACCGTAATTAACGAGTCTTCTTCAGCGATTTGATCACCGGCGGCGACAAGAACCTCAATGATTTCGACGTTATCAAAATCACCAATGTCAGGAACTTTTACTTCTACTGTGCTCATAAAAAACCTCAAATCTTTTGCTCCCTCCCCCACTTCGGGGGAGGGTTGGGGTGGGGGGGGGAGTATTTATCACCCTCCCCCTAACCCCCTCCCGTAAAGGGAGGGGGAACTACTGTTTTTTATCCCCCTCCCGAAATGGGAGGGGGAAATTATTTACTCTAAATTTTTTACAATATCTTGAAGTACTGAATCTATTTCGTTCAACACTTGATTATTCCAAAACCGTAAAACTTTAAAGTTTTGGCTTTTCAACCATTCATCACGTTGCAAATCGTAGTTAACATTATCCATATGCTGCCCACCATCCACTTCAATAATTAAACGTTTGTCTAAACAAATAAAATCGACAATATAATTTCCAAGTACAAATTGCCTGCGAAATTTATGATCATATATTTGTTTATTTCTTAACTTCTGCCAGAGTTTTTTCTCTGCGTCTGTAAGATTTTTCCTAAGATCTCGAGATCTTTGTTTAAGTAAATTATTCATAAAATCCTTCCTTGGATTTTTATCACCTCCCCCATTTCGGGGAGGGTTAGGGTGGGGGAGTATTTATCACCCTCCCCCTAACCCCCTCCCGTTAAGGGAGGGGGAACATTACTTATTACAGCAGTAAACGACGCGCATCTGCTAAAAGCTGACCAATGTAGGTAACAAAACGCGCACCATCTGCACCATCAACGACACGATGATCATACGATAAAGACAGAGGACACATTAGTCTGGGTTCAAACTCTGAGCCATTCCACACAGGTTTCATATCTGCTTTAGACACGCCCAGAATGGCAACCTCGGGCGCATTAACTATCGGTGTAAATTTAGTACCACCGATACCACCTAAGCTTGAAATCGACATACAACCGCCTTGCATGTCTGATGGCATTAATTTCTTCTCACGTGCTTTAATAGAAATTTCACGCAGCTCAATAGAAATATCAACGATTGATTTTTTATCGACATCGCGCACAACAGGGACGACTAATCCATCGGGGGTATCAACGGCAATACCAATGTGAAAATAGTTTTTCATAATCAGGTTTTCGCCTGTGGCATCCAGTGAAGAATTAAAACGAGGATATTTCTTAAGCCCCGCCGCCACGGCCTTCATAATGAAAGAAAGCAAGGTAAATTTAACACCTTCTTTTTCATACTCTTTATTTGACTGCTTACGGAAGGCTTCGAGTGAAGTAATATCTGCTTCATCAAACTGAGTTATATGAGGAATCGTCAACCAGTTACGATGCAGGAACTTACCTGTTAATTTATTAATCTTGCTCAGCGGTTTGGTTTCAATTTCACCCCACTTGCTAAAATCAATTTCTGGCATTGGCTCTATGCCTAATGTACCGCCTGCACCGCCCACCGAACTACCACCACTTTGCATGACCTTCTTAACGAAGGACTGAACATCTTCTTTCACAATACGTGCATTACGGCCTGTACCGCTCACTTTCGCTAAATCCACACCCAGTTCACGTGCAAACTTTCGCAATGCCGGTGATGCATGTGCACTCTTAAAACGCTCAGGATTAATGTTTGCTGTCGGTGAAGGCTTATGCTCAACCTCTGCTACGGGGGCTGGCGTTGGTTTAGGCGCTACTGCAACAGCAACGGCTTCAGCTGCCGGTGCGGGTGCTTCTTCTTTCACTTCTGCCACGGCTGCAGCAGAGGACTCAAGCACGACAACCAGGTCACCTTTTGAAATTGTATTGCCCACTTTAACGTTTACTGATTTAACCGTACCCGCGTGGCTACTCGGAATTTCCATCGTCGCTTTGTCTGTTTCAACTGTAATTAACGAGTCTTCTTCAGCAACCACATCACCGACGGCGACAAGGACTTCAATGATTTCGACGTCATCAAAATCACCGATGTCAGGGACTTTTATTTCGACCATTTCACTCATGGTTCACTCCAACTAATTAAGCTCCCTCCCCGACTTCGGGGGAGGAAACAGATTTCATCCCCTCCCCCACCTCGGGGGAGGAAACAGATTTCATCCCCTCCCCCACCTCGGGGGAGGGCTAGGGTGGGGGAGGTATTTTTCACCCTCCCCCTAACCCCCTCCCGAAATGGGAGGGGGAACTTATATTTTTACCCCCTCCCGAAATGGGAGGGGGAACTTATATTTTTATCCTCTCCCGAAATGGGAGGGGGAACTTATATTTTTATCCTCTCCCGAAATGGGAGGGGGAACTTATATTTTTATCCCCTCCCAAAATGGGAGGGGAACTTATTTACTCTGATTTTTTATGCTATTGCAGGATTCATCTTTTCAGGATCGATAGCGTATTTCTTAATCGCATCCTGCACTTTACCTGCCGGGAACTGGCCATCATCAGCCAGTGCCATTAACGCTGCGACGGCAACGTAATGTGCGTTCACTTCAAAGTGTTTGCGTAGTTGCGCACGCGTATCCGAACGACCAAAACCATCGGTACCTAAGGTTGTGTAGCTTGCAGGTATCCACTTGCGAATCTGATCGGAGTAATTATGCACATAGTCAGTCGCCGCAATCACAGGACCGCGCTTGTCTTTCAGACATTTTTCGACATAACTTACCCGTTTATCTTCTAATGGGTGCAGCATGTTCCAGCGATCAACATCCAGTCCTTCACGCTTCAACTCATTAAAGCTGGTCACACTCCAGATGTCCGCATCGATAGACCAGTCTTTATCTAACAATTCAGCCGCTGCAATCACTTCACGCAAAATCGTACCCGAGCCCATTAACTGGACTTTCTTACGGCGCTTACCACCACCCTGCAATAAATACATGCCTTTGATAATGCCTTCTTCAACACCTTTAGGCATGGCAGGCTGCTGGTAGTTTTCATTCATCACCGCAATGTAATAGAACACGTTTTCCTGGTTCTGATACATGCGACGCATACCGTCTTGAATAATCACGGCTAATTCATAGGCAAAAGTAGGATCATAAGAGACACAATTTGGAATCGTGCCAGATACCATAAAGCTATGGCCATCCTGGTGCTGTAAACCTTCACCGGCGAGTGTCGTTCTACCAGCAGTACCGCCGAGTAAGAAACCACGCGCTTGCATATCGCCGGCCATCCACGCAAGGTCACCAATACGCTGGAAACCAAACATCGAATAGTAAATATAAAATGGCACCATGTTGACTGCGTGCGTGCTGTAAGACGTCGCAGCGGCAATCCACGATGACATTGCACCGGCTTCGTTAATACCTTCTTCAAGGATCTGTCCGGTCTTGTCTTCCTTGTAGAACATGACCTGCTCTTTATCCTGCGGTGTATATAACTGCCCCACAGATGAGTAAATGCCAAGCTGACGGAACATGCCTTCCATACCAAAGGTACGTGCTTCGTCCGGCACGATGGGCACAACATATTTACCCATTTTCTTGTCACGGGTAATTAATGTTAACAAGCGCACAAATGCCATCGTAGTCGACATTTCGCGCTCACCCGACCCTTTGGTAATCGGCTCGAATACTGAAAGGTCAGGCACTTCTAACGGTGCTGCCAAACGTTGACGAGTTGGCATTGGGCCACCCAGTTTTTCACGCTGTGCCTTCAGGTATTTAATTTCTTCCGAGTTTTCATCCGGACGATAGTATTCTGCTTTAGCCGCCTGCTCATCAGTGATGGGAATATTGAAACGATTCTTGTAGCTAATCATTTCTTCTTCATCAAGTTTCTTCTGTGAATGGGTGCGCATCTGGCCTTCGCCCGCAGCGCCCATGCCGTAACCTTTAACACTGTGAGCAAGAATAACTGTTGGCTGTCCATCACGTTTAGCCGCTTCAGCATAGGCTGCATACACTTTGAAAGGATCATGTCCACCACGGTTTAAACGCCAGATATCATCATCTGACATATCTGCAACCATGGCTTTCAATTCGGGATATTTACCAAAGAAGTGTTCACGAACGTAAGCGCCGTCTTTGGATTTATAATTCATAAAGTCGCCATCAACGGCTTCAAGCATACGTTTTTGCAGTAAGCCAGTCGTATCTTTGGCTAACAAGGGATCCCAGTAGCTACCCCATAAGACTTTAATCACTTTCCAGCCCGTACCGCGGAAGATGGCTTCCAGCTCCTGTACGATTTTGCCATTACCACGTACAGGACCATCCAGGCGCTGTAAATTACAGTTAATAACAAAGGTCAGGTTATCCAGCTTCTCACGTGAAGCCAGTGAAATCGCACCCAGTGATTCCGGCTCGTCAGTTTCACCGTCCCCCATAAAGCACCAGACATCACGATCGCGAGTGTCTGCAAGACCACGGTCCTGTAGATACTTCATAAACCGAGCCTGATAAATGGCTGAAATGGGACCCAGCCCCATAGAAACCGTTGGGAACTGCCAAAAGTCGGGCATCAACCATGGGTGTGGATAAGAGGACAGGCCATTGCCATCCACTTCCTGACGGAAATTATCCAGCTGCACATCTTTCAGACGACCTTCCAGAAAAGCACGTGAATACATACCGGGCGATGAGTGTCCCTGGAAGAAAACCAGATCACCGCCATGCTCATGGCTCGGCGCGCGCCAGAAATGATTAAATCCAACATCATATAAAGTAGCCGCAGAGGCAAAACTTGCAATATGCCCACCCAGCTCAGATGCTTTACGGTTGGCCTTCACCACCATGGCCGCCGCGTTCCAGCGAATCAAAGCCCCGATACGGCGTTCTATACTTCTGTCACCCGGCATATTCGGTTGCAGATGAGTTGGAATAGTATTCACATAGGCCGTGTTTGCTTTGTGCGGCAGATTAGCGCCAGAACGACGTAACTTATCAATCATCTGCTCCAGCAGAAAGTGCGCGCGATCAGCACCATCTGCTTGCAAAACGCCTTCTATGGCATCTAACCATTCCAGGGTTTCTTGTTGATCAACATCCTGATCATGACTCTGTGTCGACATTCTCTTCTCCACTCTTGGGACTTATCATGCACTTAGCTGTTGCCAGTGCAGGCGGTTAGATGAACAACTTCATCTAATACTTTAACTATATGTCCGCCAGTTTAATAACCTACCACGTAAAAGCAAGCCTTTTTTACACACCTAAAAATATAAACTTATTTTTCAATAACTTACAAGCATGAAATAATTTTATGAGCATAAAACATAGCCTAAAACCACAAAATATACAAAAATAAACAACGTGTACGGGCAGGCAATTGGCGATAACTTCAAGTACCCCCTCAATAGAAACAGGCGTTTTTTACACAATTAAAAATATAAGCTTACTTTTCAACAAGTTAAATCCATAAAATAGTTTTATGCCAGTTAAATAAGCCAAGACCTAAAAAGGTGCTGTAGTAACATCTCCCTTACTTAACGACTCATTCGCGCATAAGCTTAAGAACTCAGAGCCCTAATATAAACTTGCAATGTTACAAAAGTCTTATAAAACAATGACAGTATGTAATACTCTAATCAATTCTAATGTTATTAATAACTCGAGCAGCGAAAACTCAACAAAAATCACAGTTAATTCAATCAATAGTACGTATTATAAGCGACTATAAATAAAACGAAGGGTGCTATACCTAGCCAAATAAAACTAATTTATGTCAAAACTTAATATTCAAAAGTGGTTATCTGATCTCAGCGAGACAGCCAAAAACCATGACTTTAAAAAGCATATGGATTTGATTTCAAAAAACATTTCAACCTATGGTATGCCCAATGGAAAAATATTAAATTATGAGGGCTGGCAAAGACGACGAAAAAATGAACTGCAATCTGGCTTATTAAAAAATCTCCGCTACGATAAACTATGTATTAAAAATATCGGGCTCAGCCGCTTAACATTTAAAGTTGAAGAAATTATGGATGGTCTAAATGGTGACCACATCATCATCCATAAAAATGTTATTTTAGAACAGGAAAAGGATGACAAGTGGCGAATGGTTGAAGAAAATATAAAAGACTGGAAAGTTTTAAACATTAATAATTTAATTTAAAGGTTTTGTCTGATGACAACAAAACAATTTCGTAATGAACGCGATAGTATGGGTGAACTTCAGGTTCCTGCAAATGCGCTATACGGCGCACAAACTCAACGCGCCGTAAATAACTTTCCCATTAGCGGACTCCCCATGCCACGTGGTTTTATTCGTGCATTAGGTTTCGCCAAAGTTGCTTGTGCAACCGCAAATGAAAAACTCGGTTTGCTGGAAAAAAAATATGCTGATGTGATTCGTTCAGCAGCAACCGATGTTGCCAATGGTAAATATGACCAACACTTCCCTGTTGATGTTTTTCAAACGGGTTCGGGCACCAGCACCAATATGAATGCTAACGAAGTGATTTCTCATGTTGCCTCTGAATTATTAGGTGAAAATGTTCATCCTAACGATCACATCAATATGAGCCAAAGCTCTAACGACGTAATTCCAACCACCATTCACGTTAGCGCATGTTTAGAAATTAGTGAGCAATTACAGCCTGCGGTTCAACATTTAATCGCCACATTACACCAGCGCATAATTGAACTCGATAAAACAGTCAAAACCGGCCGCACCCATTTAATGGATGCTATGCCTATTACGCTTGGACAAGAGTTACAGGCATGGAAAGATCAACTTAGCGACAATTTAGACCGTATCGAACAAAGCATGTCACGACTCAGTACTTTACCTCAGGGCGGTACCGCTGTTGGCACAGGCATTAATGCTCCGGAACATTTTTCTAAAGAGTTTTGTAACGCTTTAACCGCTACAACAAACATTGCTTTCAAACCCATGAAAAATCTTTTTATTGGTTTAGCTTCTCAAGACACCGCCGTTGAAATGAGTGGTCAATTAAAAACCTTAGCGGTCACGTTAATGAAAATATCCAATGACCTTCGTTGGATGAATAGTGGCCCTCTTGCAGGCATAGGCGAAATTGCATTACCCGCATTGCAACCGGGTAGTTCAATTATGCCGGGCAAGGTTAACCCGGTTATTCCTGAAGCTGCAGCAATGGTTTGCGCACAGGTTATGGGCAATGATACAACGATTACGATTGCCGGACAGTCTGGTAACTTTCAGTTAAACGTCATGCTTCCTGTTATTGGTTATAACCTGTTACAAAGCATTGAATTACTTTCCAACGCCTCACGTCAACTTGCAGATAAAGCCATTGCGGGTTTTACTGTTAATGAATCACATATTAAACAAGCATTAGATCGCAACCCTATACTGGTAACAGCACTTAACCGCGTTATAGGCTACGAAAAAGGTGCTGCGATTGCTAAAAAAGCCTATGCGGAAGGACGCTCGGTTATAGATGTTGCCAGCGAAATGACCGATTTATCTGAAGCAGAGCTGGTTAAACTTCTTAACCCGGAAAAACTAACACAAGGTGGCGTTAGCGAATAAACGTTACAATCTACTCTCTAACTGGCTTGTTTTAACAACACAGAAAATGTTGAGCCGCGATTAAGTTGGCTTGCAACCATAATTTCACCACCCATTGCTTCGACTAACTTTTTAGTAATCGACAAGCCTATACCCGAGCCTTCGACACCACTACGCTTAGTTACGCGTAGGAAAGGATCAAAGATGGCGCTTAATTTTGCCTCATCAATACCGTCACCATTGTCAGTAATTTGAATATGGCAATATCCGTCATTTTTATTTTCTACATCAATGATAATATTCCCACCCGATGGAGTATATTTAATTGCATTTGAAATAATATTAGTTAAGACCTGTTTTAAAGAATCCAGGTCAGCGACGACACTAATATTTTCTATTTTTTCAATATCACACAAAACCGTGATATTTTTATTGTTTACTTTTACCTCAAGCATACGTAATACATTTGTAAGAACATCCGCAATATGTATCGACTGCAGCATAAGCTCACGCTGATCTGTTCCAATCTTTGTTAAATCCATAAGGTCACTAACCATACTTAACAAATGTCGGGCAGCTAAAAGTATTTCATTTGCATTATCGTTTAACTCGTCAAGTTTTTTATCTTTTGTTTCATGTTCGATTAACTGTGCAAAACCCAGAACCGCATTCAGTGGTGTTCTGAACTCATGACTCATATGAGAAAGAAACTCTGACTTTGCATTATTTGCTTTCTCAGAAAATTCTTTTGCTATCAAAAGTTCATGCGTACGTTCGTCAACCCGGTCTTCAAGTTCATTTTTAGCGGCCTGTAAATTTCGATTTAATGATAAAATATATAACGAGGTAAAAATTAAAATAACAAAAACAGATAATGCGACAATAATATGAGTTAAATATTCCTCAAAAAAATATTTAAATGAATTTTTGTGGAAGTTTAAATAGGGGCCAACTTTTAAATCCTTCATTAAATTATGCACAGGCTGGTAATCTTCCGGCACCGTCCAGCCAACATACTTTCCTGCTCTTGCGGCCGGATGTTCGGAAGGTATCGTTAATAATGCCAGAGCAACTTTTTTTGATAGCTCTGTCGGGGTGTTTTGCATTTTACTAAAAGGCCATTCCGGATAAAGTTGCGTACTGAGTAAAAACGGAAAACCTTTTACTTCTTTCTTATTTATTATTTTAAATTCGTCCAGTCTAAATTCACCGCGTTGCGATAAACGTTCCAGCATATCTGTTCTGACTACACCGGCATCGGCGTTACCCAGTCGAACAATACTGACGACATCCTGCTGTATCCCACCACTAAAACTAATTTTCTTTGATTCCTTTTCAACATCAAACCCTTCTTTTAACAGTTCTCGTAAAGCAACCCGCCAGCCACCAAATGCCGTTTCCGAAACACCAACAATGCTTTTCCCCTGTAAATCTTTAATCTCATTGATATCACTATCTGTGCGGGTAAAGATCACCGAACCAAATTTAGTATAGGCTTTACCCTGTCTTTTATTTCTTAAAGTAAGAATTGCTGAAGCACCAAAACGCGATTCCATTTCTACAAAAGAAGAAGGATTAGTTAAAACAAAATCAAAGCGATTTTTTGCAGTTTCCCGCATAAGCTCCTTAAGTCCAACAAAAGGCACCATCACAAATTTATGCTCAGGAATTTTTTCCGATAAATAGTCCGCTGTTGGCTTCCATTGCTGCATGCTTTTTTCAACACCCAGAATGGCGCGCAAACCAATTTTAATTGTGTCTGCATGCACTGGTGCTGAGGCGAACAACAAAGCAAAAATTAATAAAATTGATTCAGGCATAAATGCTGACTTTCTAATTATCGGATATAACATATTAAGCATATTTTTTACGTTTCAACCTTTTTATACCTTAAATTTATGAGCAAAATATTAACGATGATAAAGAGAATATCGCAATAGAGTATGCGATAATACTCTAATAAATTCTGCGTTATTATAAAAACGAGTCTACTTCCATGCATAGCATAACCATTATACGGCCAGACGACTGGCACCTCCATGTCCGGGACAATGATTACCTTGCACACGTTGTGCCACACACCGCAGCAGTCTTCTCTCGCGCAGTGATTATGCCAAACCTCAAACCGCCGGTAACAACCGTTGAACTTGCTCTATCATACCGCGAACGCATACTGGCAGCACTGCCTGACGAGACAGTCTTTAATCCATTAATGACGTTATATTTAACAAACAATACTTCTGCTACCGAGATTGTAAATGCAGTTAACTCAAAGCACGTACATGCCGTCAAATATTATCCTGCTGGTGCAACAACCAATTCGGATGCCGGCGTTAGCAATATTAAAAAGGCCTATACTGCACTATCAAAAATGGAAGAATTAGGTTTGCCCTTACTCGTACATGGTGAAGTGACTGATCAGAGCGTTGATGTTTTTGATCGTGAACATGTTTTTATAGACACCGTTTTGTCGCCCTTATTAAAAGACTTTCCTAAACTTAAAGTCGTGCTTGAACATATAACAACCAAACACGCGGTTGAATTTGTTACAGCCGCTAATAATAATGTTGCCGCCACCATAACCCCACACCATTTATTATTTAACCGTAACGTCATGTTCAAAGGAGGGATGAACCCACATTATTATTGTCTGCCCATTCTTAAACGAGAGACACACCGTCAAGCTCTCGTTGCCGCGGCGACGAGCGCCAATCCAAAATTCTTTTTAGGCACAGATAGCGCTCCTCACGCTCAGGATAATAAAGAAACATCTTGTGGCTGTGCCGGAATTTATTCGGCCCATGCTGCGATTGAACTTTATGCAGAGGCATTTGAAGATGCCAATGCACTCGATAAACTCGAAGGTTTTGCTTCTTTTTATGGCGCTGATTTTTATGGCTTACCCCGAAATACCGATAGTATCACTTTAGAAAAAGCTGATTGGCAGGTGCCTGACTCTTATACCTTCGCAAAACAAAAACTCATCCCCTTACGCGCAGGTGAAACCCTTCACTGGAAAAAAGTTTAACAATTAATACCCGGCTTACGGTATCCTTCACCCATGGAAGAATTAATTGAACACAAAGACCCGATTGCTAACCGCTTTCGCGGCTTTTTACCTGTTGTGGTTGACGTTGAAACGGCTGGCTTCGAATGCGATCGTCACGCGTTGCTTGAAATTGCGGCGGTCACATTAAAAATAAACAACAAAGGTCAAATTGAGCCGGATAAAACCTATGCGGCACATGTTGAGCCTTTTATGGGATCTGAACTTGATCCAAAAGCATTAGAATTTACAGGAATCGATCCTTATCATCCCTTTCGTATGGCCAAACCGGAACGGGAAGCGTTGGAAGAAATTTTCAAGCCTATCCGCAAGCTGGTCAAAAAAACAGGCTGTAGTCGCGCAATCCTGGTAGGCCACAACCCCATTTTTGATTTGAGCTTTGTTAAAGCGGCAGTTGAACGTTGTGAAATTAAACGCAACCCCTTTCACCAGTTCAGCACCTTTGATACTGCAACATTAGGTGGTTTAGCCTATGGACAAACCGTTTTGGCCAGAGCGGCGCAAGCTGCAGGCATTCAATGGGATCACGAAGCAGCCCATTCCGCCGCGTATGATGCAGAGCGAACGGCTGAGTTATTTTGTATTATTGTAAACTCGTGGGATAAGCACGCTAAACCAGCTTAATCAGGAAATTATAAATATAAAAAGCTCTGGATAAATTCAGACTTGTTTATGTGTCTTCTTTTCTTTTACGCCCTGAAATCATCGCACGAACTAAATTCTCTCCATGCGCAATACTTGAAAACAAAACACCCACAACATGTAAAAAAACCAGAAACAATGTCGCATTGGCAAGGAACTCATGAATATCTTCCCACAGCTCATGCGTTCCATTTTTATGCTCATCGTCATCAGCAAAAGCAGGTTTAACCAATTCAATATTAAAAGCCGTTGTACCAGTAAACCCTGAGCCATCAGCTTCTATACCACTCCAACTCGTTAGAAGTAACATAATGAGTAATAAAACGACCATCACACCGCCCAATGGATTATGGCCAATGTAGCGCTTAGAGTTAAAATGAAGGCTATCGCGGAGATACTGTTTCACCGTTGCAGGTTTATAAATAAAGTTTGAAAAACGTGCGTAGCGGGAACCGACTATTCCCCAGATTACCCGGGCAATAAGCAGCACTAAAATTGTATAGCCGGCGATCTCATGTAACCACATCGCCTCGTCTTCTGTGAAGTAGGCAATAAAAAAACTCACGACTACTGTCCAATGAAAAATTCTGACAAAAGGATCCCAAACTTTTATGTCGGTCATTATATTTAGCCTCTAATATATGATTACCCGTCCATTATCATGCAGTGAGCACGTTTCAATGTTGATGCAAATCATTTAATAAGAAAATATTTTGCAAAAAAAAGCCTGGGGTTATCCAGGCTTTTTTTTTATCTATTTAAGGACTTTGAAATTAAGCAACGGCTTCTTCAATTGCTTTTTTCAATTCACCTTTTTGAAACATTTCTAAAGTGATATCACAGCCACCCACTAACTCACCCGAAATATAAACTTGTGGGAACGTAGGCCAGTCCTGATAACGTGGCAGGTTTTCAAAAATCTCCTGATCCATTAAAACGTTTACATGCGCAAACTCCTGACCACAGGCTTGCAATGCCTGAGCAGTACGGCTAGAAAAACCACACTGTGGCATTTGTGGCGTTCCTTTCATAAATACAACCACTGGGTTAGCTTTAACAATTTCATCAATACGTTCTAATACGTCCATCTTTTCTACCTCACAAATTAAATAATGTCTCTGTCTCGATAATGTATCCAGACAGCAAAAATCAGTTATTCCTAATATACCATCTACACACCCGCTATACCAGAGTAAATTACTAGGTTATTAGCTCATTTCTTAATATATTCATTATGGCCAATATGGGGCTATTCCTTACAATTTCAAGCAGTATCCAAATGTGTTTGAAACCACAATTCCAATAACGCCAAATGCCATAATTTACTGCCTCGCAAAGCAGTAAAGTGTTGATCTGGCTCAGAAAGGAGTTTATCGACATACGGGCGGGCAAAAATGCCCCGGTTGCGACAAGCCTGAGAATTCAGCGTATCTTGCATAAAGTCTAAAAACTCACCGCGCACATATTTTAGCGCAGGCATGGGGAAGTAGCCTTTAGGACGATCAATAACCGCATCAGGAATCAAGCCTCTCGCAATGCGTTTAAGCACATCTTTGCCGCCTAACCCGCTTTTCAAACCCAGCTTCATTTCCGGTGGCATTTTTGCCGCTAATTCAACCAGGTGATGATCCAAAAACGGCACACGTGCTTCAAGCCCCCATGCCATAGTCATATTATCAACGCGCTTAACAGGATCATCCACAATCAAGGTGGTGGTATCCATACGCAGAACACGATCAATAAATTCACTGGCCTTCGGTTGGCCCAGTAACTCGGCAATTTTTTGTGTGGTAAAATCTTCGCCACGATAATCAGGCGTTACCATTTCTAAAAATTCATCATGACTGCGATCAAAATAATAACGGGCAAAGCGGGAAACGTCTGAACCGTTGATATCTTTGTGCATTTGCTCAAACCAAAAGTAACCCGCAAAAACTTCATCCGCACCTTGTCCACTTTGCACGACCTTAACTTGTTCAGAAACACGTTCAGATAATAAATAGAACGCCACCGCATCCTGACCCACCATCGGCTCCGACATTGCCTTCACCGCATCAGGAATATGCGGTAACACTTCACTATTTGAAATGTGATATTTATGATGTTTTGTTTTATAACGCTCAACAATTTGATCTGAAAATTCAAATTCGCTGCCTTTCTCTTCCGGCTGATCTTCAAAACCAATCGAGAAGGTACGTAAATCTTTAACACCCGCTTCGTCGAGTAACGCAACGAGCAAACTTGAATCTAAGCCACCGGATAACAATACCCCCACAGGTACATCAGCAACGTCAATACGTTTACGTACGGCTTCACGCAGCGCGTCGTGAATTTTATCAGTCCATTCCTGTTCAGAGAGTTCTTTCTCTGGGCGTGTTGCATCCAGGAACCAGTAACGTTGCGTTTTTTCTTTACCATTAAGGTCCAGCGTTATCGTCGTTCCCGGTTCTAACTTACGGATACCGTTAACGATAGTACGTGGCGCAGGAACAACAGCATGTAATGAAAACTGATTATGCAGTGCGAAAGCATCAATCGACTTATCGATTTCGCCTGTTGCCAGTAAAGCCTGCATGTTTGAAGCAAAACGAAAATGCTCATTTGTTTTAGAAAAATAAAAAGGTTTTATCCCCATACGATCACGGGCAGCGAAAAGTTGTTTTTTATTTTCGTCCCAAATCGAAAACGCAAACATGCCGTGTAAATGTTTCGGGCAGTCCTCGCCCCACTTGTGGTATGCCTTAATAATAACCTCGGTATCACCTTCACTTTGAAAGTGATAACCTTCTTTTATAAATTGTTTACGCAACTCAGGGTAGTTATAGATAGCACCATTAAAAACGATGGTTAAACCTAACTCACGATCAATCATCGGTTGATTTGAGTGTGTACTTAAATCAATGATCGCTAATCGTCGATGACCAAAGGCAACCCGATCATGCTGCCATGTATCACCAAAATCTGGCCCACGCTTTTCAAGCTTCGGCAGCATTGCTTTAACCGCTTCTAATGAAGCCGTTGATTTAAAATTTAATTCACCACAAATTCCGCACATAAATTCTCTTCTTTAAATTAACACCAGAATAACACCCTCTAAATATTTCTATGTGGGGGACTATGATTCTAACCTACGGTATCGTAGATTTTTTGTAGGTCAGACTTTAGTCTGACGACAGGTTACAACCATCTAGCATCCCAATAGGGGTGATTTTCGATTTTTTCAACTAAACCTGCTCTTAAAGGATTAGCAACAATGTATCGTGCAATTTTCTTTATATCTTCATCACTACGTAACGCATGTTCATAATATGCACACTGCCAAAACGTTCCTTTTAAGCCTAATATTTTATTTAAGTTCCTGGCACTTCGTCCTTTAAAGTATTTCATAACCGTTGCTAAACTTGAGTTCTCTTTCAGTTGAAATAGCCAATGTATATGATCTGGCATAATTACCCAAGAAAGCGTATCAACGTAACCTTCCTCATCGAGCTTCTTCATTTCAAAAATAATTTTACGACATATACCTAACTCAATAAAAAATTTTCGCCGTTTATCGACAACTGTAGTAACAAAGTATATTTGATTTTCAGATGAAAACCGTCCTTTGCGTAAATTATTAAAACTCATCCTTAAGTTTCTTTTAATATTTGCAGTTCGACCCATCAGGCCACATGATATTAAAACATCATCATTAATCCTTGAATAGGTTATACCATAACGATAAACCATGTGTTTTTTTTGAGTTTCACCGTCGGCCTGAAGGCCGACCTACAATTTTCCCCAACCACCACCACCGGGTGTTTTAATGGTTAAACAATCACCCCTTTGAACATCAAGACAAACCTTGGGGGTTAGCGGCTTACCATTTAATAAATTTTGCCCACAGCCACCATTAAGTCCGCCATTTAAACTCCAGGGGGGTATCAATCGTCGTTCTGTTAAAAGCGTCACGTTAGCAGGCTTTAAAAATTCAAACTCACGAATTAAACCATCACCACCTTTGTGCAAACCTTCGCCGCCAGAATTTTTACGAATAGCATATTGTTTTATACGCACAGGATAATTTGTTTCCATAACTTCGATGGGGGTGTTACGCGTATTGGTCATATGCGTTTGTACCGCATCAATACCATCGCTGGTTGAACCCGCTCCCATGCCACCTCCCATGGTTTCATAATAATCCCATGCTTTTATATGATTAGCTTCGTCATAATCCCTGCTACCCGTAATCGACCCCATGGCTAAATTATTCATACTGCCATGACTTGCAGCAGGAATTTTATCCGGCAAGGCTTGCGCTAAAGCGCCCATCACAACATCGACAATACGCGTGCTGGTTTCCACATTACCCGCAGCAACGGCCGCGGGACGTTTTGCATTTAACAAACAACCTTCGGGAGCGGTTAATGTTATCGGCCTAAACGTACCCGCGCAGGCAGGTGTTTGCTTTGGCATTAAACATCTAAAAACATAATACACCGCAGCAGCGGCAACAGATAAAGGACAATTTATATTGCCAGTCGTTTGTGCCGTGGTGCCATTAAAATCGACATGCACTTTATGCGCTTTAATGTTGATGGTCGTAGAAATAGTTAAATCAAAATGACCTAAACCATCATCGTCCATCACATCATTAAAACGATATTCACCATCCGGGATATCCTGAATCACACTCTGCGCTAAACGTTCGCCATAATCATTCAAATCCGATAATGCAGTTAAGAAACTGTTGCTGCCTAATGACGTTAATAACGCGGTTAAACGTTCAACACCGGCATTATTTGCACTTATCTGAGCCGAGAAATCACCTTGTGCTGCACTGCCACTACGAATGGCTTTGAGAATCTCCACCATAAACGTATTGTTCATTTTTCCTTGTTTAATTAAATGCGTCGGCGGAATGATTAAACCCTCTTCATTCAAGCTTTTTGATAGCGGCATTGAACCCGGAGAATCCGCCCCGATATCGGCATGGTGGGCACGGTTTGCTATAAAAGCCAGCAACTGACCTTGAAAATAAACAGGTGCAATCAGGGTAATATCAGGTAAATGTGTTCCTCCCAAAAAAGGATCATTGACAATCACCATATCGCCTTCACGCCAGTCTAGTTGGCTCACAATCCCTTTCATTGCGTAAGCCATGCTACCTAAGTGCACCGGAATATGTGCAGCCTGTGCACAAAGTTCACCTTTAGCATCAAATACCGCACAAGAAAAATCGAGTCGGTCACGGATATTGGGGGAAAAAGCGGCACGCTGTAATACCGCGCCCATTTCATCACACACGGCATTAAGACGACTGCTAAACAGACTGAGTTCAATACTATTCAAAATTTAAGCTTTTATGTCTTTATTTTATAAGGATATAGAGCTGCATTGTAGCATTGTGGACAATAAGATCTATTAATGGGGGTGCCCAGAATAGTAATACTGTAGTAAACTACTCAGCAAATATTTAGTACTAAGCACTTACGCAAAAATAATAAGGGGAGCATTCTTATGAATCCATTAACGTCTATCAAAGGTACAATCATCGCTGGTTTCGTTTTAACAGCAATTATCGTTTTCGGTGCCGGTATGTCCGGTTTTAACGCACTTAACCTTGAAGTTTGGCTTCATGTGTTAGCTGGCGTAGTTTGGATTGGTTTACTTTACTACTTCAACTTTGTACAAGTTCCGGGTGTTGGTGCTGCTTTAGCTGATTCAGATGGCCCAGGCCCTGCTGCAATCAACAAATATGTTGCTCCTAAAGCACTACTTTGGTTCCGCATGGCTGCTGCCGTGACCTGGTTATCAGGTGTTGGCGCATTACAAAACTTAGGCGATGGTGGCGCTCACGCTGCGTTTACTTTTGCTGCTGGTTGGGAAGTTATCGGTCTGGGTGCATGGTTAGGTACTATCATGTTATTTAACGTTTGGGTTCTTATTTGGCCAAACCAAAAGAAGATTCTTGGACTTGATGGTAAAGAACACGCTGCAGAAGACATTGCTAAAGCTAAAGTTATTGCTTTAATGGCTTCACGTATAAACACCGTGCTTTCTATCCCAATGTTACTTTGCATGATTGGTTATGGACACGGCTTAGCGTTCTAAATAGAGCGTTAACGCAAAAAAGCCCGATCTCTGTCATGGAGATTGGGCTTTTTTATGTGTAAAGCTGGCAAATATTTGCTGAAAGCCTCATCTAACGCTAGAATTAGTCTTTAATGGCGGTCCGTCTTTAAAAACGGGCTGCCTTTTTGTTTTTGGAAACAAACAATTGACCTAAATTTTATTGGAAAATCACAAGCAATGACTGACACATTAATGCACAACTACGCACCGCTACCCGTTAACTTTGAAAAAGGTGAAGGCGCTGTTTTATGGGATGATCAAGGTCGCCAGTATCTTGATGCTTTAGGTGGCATTGCGGTATGTGCATTGGGGCACGCTCACCCTGCGGTTACAAAAGCCATTTGCGAACAAGCCGGTAAACTCGTTCATACCTCAAACTTATACGGTATTAATAAACAAAAAGAACTGGCTGATAAACTCACTTCTGCTGCCAAAATGGATAATGTTTTTTTTAGTAACTCTGGTGCAGAAGCCAATGAAGCTGCGATAAAACTTGCACGTCTTTTTGGGCATAGCAAAAATATTGAAAAACCTGCCATCATTGTTATGGAAGGGAGTTTCCATGGCCGCACCATGGCAACACTGACTGCCACAGGTAACCGCAAAGTACATGCGGGTTTTGAACCCCTTGTACAAGGTTTTATCCGTGCGCCTTACAACGATATTGAGGCAATTGAGAGCATCGCTAAAAATAATCCAAATGTTGTTGCTGTAATGGTAGAACCGATTACAGGTGAAGGAGGCATAAGCATTCCCTCCAGCGATTATTTAAATAAAATTCGTGAACTTTGTGATCAGCATGACTGGTTAATGATGTTAGATGAAATTCAGACCGGCATGTGTCGCACCGGAAAATGGTTTGCCCATCAACATAACAATATTACGCCTGATGTAATGACTTTAGCGAAAGCACTGGGTAATGGTGTGCCCATTGGTGCCTGCCTGGCAAAAGGAAAAGCCGCAACGTTGTTTCAGCCTGGCCATCACGGTTCAACCTATGGCGGCAATCCTCTGGTAACTTCTGCTGCTTTAGCCGTGGTTGAAACAATGGAAAAAGAAAAGCTCGCCGAGCGAGCTGCTTATCTGGGTGAGCATATGTCAGCAAGTTTTGCTGAACAATTAAAAGACCTTGAAGGTGTTGTTGAAATACGCGCCAAAGGCTTAATGATCGGCATTCAGCTTGATAAGCCTTGTGCAGAGCTCGTAAAAGCGGGCCTTGATGCAGGCATACTTATTAATGTTACTGCAGGTGATGTCGTTCGTTTACTACCACCGCTTATTATTACTGATGAACAGGCTCATGAAATAGTCACTAAAGTGAGTGAGCTTATTCGTCGCTTTTATTCATGACATAAACAAAAATTAACCGAAGACTTTGGAACCAGAAGAATGACTCAACACTTTCTAACATTGATGGATTTAGACAAAACGGCTTTAAATCAACTTATCAGCCGCGCCATTGAACTTAAGGCGATACAAAAGTCTGGTGAAATTTATGAGCCACTTAAAAATAAAGTTCTGGGTATGATTTTTGATAAATCATCTACCCGTACCCGTGTTTCTTTTGAAACTGGCATGGCACAATTTGGTGGACATGCTATTTTTCTTTCGCCACGTGATACTCAGTTTGGGCGGGGTGAACCGGTTGAAGACAGTGCCCGTGTTTTATCACGCATGGTTGATTGCATTATGGTAAGAACGTTTGATCATGAGATGCTGGAAACCTTTGCTGAATACTCCAATGTTCCGGTAATTAATGCCTTAACCGACATGTATCACCCGTGTCAGTTACTTGCAGATATGCAAACCTATTATGAACATCGTGGAGACATTACGGGAAAAACGGTAACCTATATCGGTGATGGGAATAATATGTGTCATTCATATATGAATGCTGCCCGTCAATATGGTTTTACTTTAAATATTGCCGCTCCCGATGGTTATGATCCTGATGCCGAACTTTTGAATGAAACCAAAGATCATGTGAATGTTTTTCGTGATCCTAAGAAAGCGATGGATGGTGCACATATGGTAACAACAGATGTATGGGCAAGTATGGGACAAGAAGAAGAACAAGCAATACGTGAAAAAGCCTTTGTCGGCTACCAGGTGAATGATGAACTGATGGCGGTTGCCGACAAAGAAGCCATATTTATGCATTGTCTGCCTGCACACAGAGAAGAAGAAGTCAGTACTTCTGTTATCGATGGCCCACAAAGCGTAGTATGGGATCAAGCCGAAAATCGCCTGCATGCTCAAAAAGCATTACTTGAATTATTAATGACAAAAAAATAAGCTAGGGGCTGTTGATCTTTCAGATGTTAGGCTGATATTGAGATGATTTTAGTACTGACAAGGCATGTTTTGCGTATCAATGCACTCCATTGGTAGCAAAACATAACGCAGTCAGGGCTAAAATTAGCCAAAATCAGACAATAGATGAAAAATCAACAGGTCCTGGGCTATACTTACTGTTACACCACAAATTTACCTGTATTTCAAAATTAAAGTGATGTTTAAATTATGCTAAAGCAGTTTATTTTATTTTTTTCTCTTATACCCTTTCACCTTTCACCAAGTCTGGCCTCAGAGCTTGAAGATGGTTTTCAAGCTTTCACCGCAGGGAACTACGAACAAGCCTTGCGCTTATGGTTGCCGATTGCAGAAAAAGACAACGCCGATGCGCAATATAATTTAGGTATTTTGTATCAAAAAGGTTTAGGTGTTGAAAAAAACCTAAAAACCGCCTTTATTTGGTATAAACGCGCTGCAGCAAATGGTCATACCGATGCAATGTATAACCTTGGCATTATGTATGACAAAGGTCGGGTTGTTTATCGAAGTCCAAAAGATGCAACTAAATGGTGGAAAAAAGCCGCTGAACTTGGTAATGCCTCTGCACAATTTAATATTGCTGTTGAATATTTTTATGGCCGTACTTTAGGCAAAGATGTTCCTCTTGCCATAAGCTGGTGGAAAAAATCAGCACGACAAGGTAACAAAGATGCACGAGCTGCTTTATATAAAACATATAGCGAAGGTTTGTATGGAACAAAAAAAGACATGGCAGAAGCTAATCGCTGGAAATAAAAAAGCCCTGTTAAAATAACAGAGCTAAAATGATAACACTTGCTGTTACCTTGTTTTGCCTGATTTTTTTATAATGGGATTGATAACATCCTTGTTATCCTTATCTTCCATGTGTTCATTTTATTTATCCAGCTTAGAACTTATAAATTAAACCAGCTGATATTGATGATGGATTACCACCATTGACAGTTTTAACTTCATCACCGTGTCCACCATCAACCGCCTGGAACTTGGCATTAGCATCATTATCAGTAGCGCCATAAGCAACATAAACCTGTGCTTTTTTATCAAGTTTGTGGAATAAACCAAGGCTCATTTTAGTCGCACCCGTGTCTGTCGTACCATCAGCATCATCAACAGCGATATATTGTGCCCGAATATCTGTCGCTTTGTTTAATTTGAATTTAGCATTAAAACCATATGCGTCGCGTTTCCATTCATTCACAGTCTCAGAATCAATTGATTCATAGATTAAACCCAGTTGCACATTACTACTTACCTTGAATTTAGCACCAAGACGCAAGGCATCACCATTTTCTATTTTGCTGTGCCCTTCCCATGTTTCCTGAGCAACACCAATCCAAACAGGACCTGCTTTATAAATTAAACCTAGACTCAAAACATTTTTATTGGAGTTATCCACTAAACCATCTGAACCTGATTCGGGATCAACAGCGTATAATGCCTGAAATTTTAAGGACTTTGTTTTCATTTCATACATCATGGAATTTTGCGCACGCTCATTTAACTGGTTGCCTTTTGAATAACCAGCACCCAACACTGAACGACGTTCACCAACACTGTCTCCAAAAACACCCCATTTAGATGCTACTGTTTTGAACGGAGTATCATAATTACCAACAATGAATTTTCCGAAACCACCTTTTAAACCAGCATATGTATTACGGTTTGCCAGCTTACCACCAGCCTCGTCGTAAAAAACTTCAGATTCAACCTGATAAACAAATTTCAATGCTCCTGCAGGTAACTCACCCTTAAATCCTAAACGTGAAGAGTTGCTTGATACACTGAGGCCATCCGTTGTAACCAAACCATCTGTATCGCTTTGATCAATGGAAAGGTGTAATTTACCGTAAACGTTAAGTTTTTTACCTGCTACTTCAAGTGCAGATGCGGAAGTCATTGGTAATGCCAGACCTGCTGCAACTGCAACAACAATTAATTTTTTATTCATCAGTAATCCCCAAAAGTGATTTTTATTAAAATATTCGTTTATTAACGGGAGACAAGACTAATCGGAGAAGATGACAAAAAGATAACAGTTATATGACAATAATATGAAAACCGCCTGAAAAACTCCGCAAGTACTAATTTCCGGACAAAAAGGGTATTATTTACCCGGCAAATGCTTCAAACAAACCAGTTTAAATAGAAATAGAAATCACGCTGGAACCAAGTCACAGCATAAGTTATCGATAAGCGTCAAGACTTGAGCATTTTGTCAAAAAGTGTATAAATGTCTTCTTAATACTAATAATAAGGTACTACTCGGTGAAATCAGTCAAAACACGCTTCATATATATTTTAGTCGCGAGCTTAACTTTAAGCCTATCCCCACTTCTTCACGCAGAAACAAAGTATGTCAGTGATCACCTCGTTATTACTGTACGAACAGGTGAAAGTTCAGAATTCCAGGTGATTAAGACACTTGGAAGTGGTGCACGTGTAGAGGTTCTGCAAACATCGGATAGTGGGTACACACTCGTTGAGACAGCAGATGGCACCGAAGGTTGGGTACGCAGCCAGTATCTTCAGTCTGAAGTCACCGCGAGAAATAAATTGGCTGACGTAGAAACACAACTGGAAAAATCAAAAGCAGCATTAAAAAAACTAAAACAAAACTATGCTGAACTAAATAAAAAATATAAATTAATATCACAAAATCAGGCTAAATTGAGTGCTGATAAAAAGACATTAGACTCAGAATTAGCGCGTATTAGTGAAGTTGCCAAAAGACCCATTATATTGGATAAGCAAAATCGTAAATTACAACATGCCAATGTTAATTTAGAAAAAGATCTACAGCGTTTAAACCAGGAGAATCATTCTCTGAAAGATCGTTCACAGCGTGAATGGTTTAT
>Ga0316206_1000356_pt1 | contig 68755 bp, 58 predicted proteins | sample 6monthpyrite_MG_FD_204942 | JGI IMG/M metagenome (GOLD analysis project Ga0316206, IMG submission 204942) | Microbial mat bacterial communities from mineral coupon in-situ incubated in ocean water Damariscotta River, Maine, United States -... | ecosystem: Environmental > Aquatic > Marine >...
ATAATGGCGACATCATCTTTGATGAGACGGCTATAGATTTATCAAAACGTGGCTTTACAGACCACGAGCATTTGGATGAGATGCAGTTGATTCATATGAATGGCCGAATGTATGATTATAATAATGGTAGGTTTTTGAGTGTTGACCCGTTTATACAAGCTCCTACAAGCACTCAGAGTATGAATCCTTATACTTATATTTTTAATAATCCTTTGAGTGGGGTTGATCCTAGTGGGTATGTTGCTTCAACAGATTGGCGAAGTGGTTCATCGGTTTGTGTAGAAGGCATGGGTTGTACTGGTGTTGGTGGCGGAGGTGGCTGGCAGAAAGAACAGAACAATGGTATGGATTACTTTGATATGAGAGATTTTCAGTTGGGTGGTTCTGGAGGTAGTGATACATCAACAATTAATGATAACAGTTTTGTCCAAAAAGAATGCATCTATGGTTGTCATGGGAATCCAGTTTCTGCTAAAGAACTTGCATTAAGAGATTCATATCCAGATGTCGGTAATCAAATTAATGATTTTGTATTAGGGTTTACTCCAATCGGTGGGGAAGCAGCTAGTTTGTATGAGTTAGGAACAGGGAAAACTCCATTTGGTTCAGATGGTAGCAGGTGGATGGGATTACTCGGTGTTGTAACACTTGGGTTGAGTAACAAGTTTAGAGCTGCTGATGGTATAACAGATTTAGCAAATATAGAAAGAGCAAATCCTGCAGATATTATGTTCACACAATCAACCGTTAGTAAGAATTTTGGAGATAGTGGACACACTCTAAATAATACTATACAAGAATTAATTGACAACCCTAATTTAGTAGATAAAATTCCAGCTATTAGAGTAGTTCAGGATGGTGATGTATTAAGGACTTTAGATAATCGTAGACTGGCTTGTTTTGCGGCTGCAGGCTGTACCAATATTCCTGTTAATAAACTGGATATTAATGATGTAAAAGTATTTGAAGAATTTATTAAGAAGAACAACCCTATTAATGATGGATTAAATACAGTGATTATTAATAAAAGTAAAGATAGAGCGGCAGCAGAAGCTATTCTTAGAGAACAAAAAAAGATTAATTAATATTATGAAAAATGTTTTAAACAAAGAGAGTTTTAATAAATATTATGTTTGGAGTTTTACCGATGACAATGAAGGACATCAACCTATATATGATTTTGATGGACTATTGCCTTTAGATAAAGGTACTCTGTTTATCAAATCTAAGTTTATTACACGTGATGGTCTAAAATTTGATGGTTATGTAATTGGTATAGAAAATTACTATGCTTTTAGTCTTTTTTGTAATAACAAAGAGTGTTTATTTAATTTATCTTTGCCGCAATATTATGAAAGAAGTATTAAGATATTGGAAGAAGAGTTAGGTATAAAACATATTGATTTATTTCCTTTAGAGTATGAAACAGTAGCAAGAAATAAGAATGGTGAGATTATTAAAGGGGTTTTTAGATATAGGGGTTGAATATAATAGACATGCATTTAGCAAAACATTTAAATTGTCAAAATCACCTTCCTTAAAGCCTGATTGAGCGAATTTTTGAAGGTTCTTAAGGCAAAAAATCAAGAATTTGAATCACACAACAAAAGGGACAGGCGTAGCAGAAAAGCATAATTCTGCACGTTTTTAGCCAGATTTCACTCAAATGGATTTAACAATCGAGAAAAAGTAGTTTAAAAATTGATTTTTTAGACATTTTAGAGAAATTTATCAGAAACCACCTTATTACAAGCACAGCAAAGCATCAGCTTAAATACTGATGCTTAGATTTAGTTCTAAAGAGCTTGTTTCTATTCCCAAGCAGGAGCTGATGTGCCGAGAGGCAACCTGCTTTTGATGCTTTTATAAAAAGTTTTGATTTGAGCAACAGTGCCAATGGCGTTTTTGCCACTGCTTCTGTATTGCTTCATCTCTTCTAACCAAGTATCTGGATGAATTTCTAAACGATTTAGAATGTCGGGAATGTCATTTTCGATATATCCTTTTTTGTTGGGATGGATGCATTTGCCTGTGTAATCCACTAAAGCAATGTAGTCAGAAAGATAGTAAGGAATATTTTTTTCATTAAAGGTCAGTAGTTTGGTCTTTTTGTCTTTGATTCTTTCTTGGATTGAGGTGTAGTCTGAAGTCTCTGGGGTTTGCGCCATCGCTGCTCTTATTGGATTTAGGTCAACGTAGGCCATGCAAGTGAGTAAGGCTTTTTCATCGAGTAGTGCTTGGGATTTGAATCTAGCTTCCCAGAAGTGGCCTTTGCAGTTGTCTTCGGCATTGGCTTTAACTGCTATGTATTCGTTTAAACACTTCATGAACCATGATATGTTCATGAGTCTTTTTCTGTACATTTTAGCCATAACTTTGACTTGTCTTAATTCTGCTTTAGTTGAGATTTCATTTCTAAGAAATTTTTCACAAAGATAGGGTAAATTATAGAGTCTGTTCCATGTTTTTAGTGTTTGTGTGACAGTCCAAAGTTTGTTGTCAGAAACTTTTAGGACAATATGGTAATGATTGCTCATGACGGAGTATGAGCAAATGCCTATAGAAAAAATATCAGACAATTCAAACATTCTCTTAACAATCCATGCTCGGCGGTGTTCAAATGAGGTCTTTGTGGGTTTGTCATAGCCTGCTAAAAATGCTCGTCTTACACAACGGGTGATGACGTGATAATACGGCGTATCATCAATTGAAATAAGTTGGCTCCTTGCTGTTGTCATGTTTGTTCTACTAAAATCACTTATGGTACAAAATTTGGTTGTAGAAAACTATGGCAAAATTCCTTTTCTTTGTAGGAATTTTGCCATAGTGCATCATATTAGTTCAATTAACCTCGGTACCGTTTTGTGTTGGCTTATTTTGAAACCGTAAAGCTGTCTGAGATCCTCGATCTTCAACAAAATCTAGAAAAATACATTTTATTAGAAACCAAGACACTCAACGAGTTTTTTACTGTTTCAAAATAAGCCAACACAAAACGTTAAACACTGACTCGTTTTATTGAAGAAACAATACTCATTTATTCAAACGGGCCAAGTTATTTGTCGCCAAAGCGGCCATGTTAATTGCCGCCTAATAGTATCCATACCTATATAGGCTGGATAACTCGTGTTTTGTATATCTTTGAATGATGAATTGTTTACTTCTGAATTTATGTTGTTAATATTACTCATGGCCTGTCCTCATAATTATGGCATTGAAAAACAATAGTATATACTGTCTTTTTCATAATCCACGTGGTTTATGATGGACAGGTCAAAACATCATATCTATCATTGTGTTTTCTAAATCTAGATTTGGGTAAAAATTCATCTTATGGTATAAAAAAGAATGGCAACAATTCAAACTAAAATATGGAAGCGAGCCGTTGACATCTATGCAGATATATCGGAATTGTCTGTTGAAGATGCCATAAAACACATCAGCAAAATTAACAATATTAGTTTAGAACTCAAGCAAGCTGTTATCACTTTAGTGCATTCTAGCAATCAAGATTCTGCTTATATTTTGGAGAATTTCACTCCTCAGGCTCATGATTATTCTGTTGTTTTTGCTGATTTTGAACGAGGAAAACGTTTGGGAGCCTATCAACTGCTAGAAAAACTGGGACAAGGAGGTATGTCTCAAGTTTATCGTGCCAAAAGAGTCGATACAAAGGCTCAAAAGCCAGTTGCCATTAAAGTTTTTTCGCCAAGAGACTATGCTCCACATTTGTTAAAAAGCTTTCTGAATGAGCAAAATATTCTCGCTGATCTTGATCATGAGAATATTGTTGATATGTTGCACGGTGGAGAAACTGAAGAGAATATCACTTATTTGGTGATGGAATTGATCGAAAATGCCTTGCCGATTACTGAATATTTCAGTGAAAATCAGGCCTCAGTAGCTAAAAAAATAGAATACATTCACCACTGTGCCAATGCGCTGAGTTATTCGCACGCTAACTTGATTATTCATCGTGATTTAAAGCCTGATAATATATTGGTTGACGAGAACAGTAAGCTAAAAATTGTTGATTTTGGTATAGCCAAACTTATGAATAGCGATAAACAAGGGAGCAAAACCACTCTTATGGCACTGACGCCAAGTTATGCGGCTCCTGAGCAAATTAATTCCCAAAAAATAAGTGTTAAAACGGATATTTTTTCTTTGGCGATAGTGGCCTTGGAGTTGTTGTTTGGCCAGCAAGTGCTACCGCAAGACAGATTGGTCAAATCGTGTGCTAATGATGAGGCAGCCTTAGATAAATGTTTGAAAAAATTAGATATAGACAAGGATTTAAAAAACATACTTCAAAAAGCATCGCAACTCGAAGCTAACGATCGCTATGCCAGTATGCAGTCTTTTGCCGATGATTTGGATAATTATTTAACGGACAATCCTGTCACCGCAACATCGCAGTCATTTTATTACAGGATAAAAAAATTTGCTCACAGAAATACAGCTCTGTTTGCAAGCTTAAGTGCTCTATTGTTGTCACTTGTACTGGGTTTAACATTCAGCTTATGGCAGTATCAAAAAATAAAAATTGAATCCAGCAAGGCTCAGCACGTCAAACAATTTATGTTGGATTCATTCAGTGTGACAAACCCCGATATTAGCCAAGGTAACGCCTTGTCAGCAAATGAAATCTTGCAAGTTGCTGCGACTAAATTAGATGAAAATACAGCAATGGATAAAGACATTAAATTTGATTTGTACCAATCTTTGGCTATTGCCTATAAGCAATTGGGACGTCCTAATGATGCCATCGAATTGTTTAAAAAATCCCTGTTAATTAACAAAAATGACAGCAAGTCTATTGCTTATTTAGCCGCTAGTTATCTTCAGGCAGAAGATCAGCAAGCCCTGGATCAATTGCTATCAAAAACCGATGAAACTCTGTTTCAATCCGCAACAGATCAGGCAAAACTTGGCTTAGTTAGAGCCGAAAACTTAAGCCTGAAAGGCAAGGCCAAGCAAGCCATTGAATTGATTAACCGCATTCAAGAAATAGATGCGATAAAGAACATTGCCAGTGAAAGAATTAAAATACAACTGGTGTTAGCGGGTATTTATTATGAAATGTCAGATTATGATAAAACCACAAAATTATTAAAGTCCATTCTTTTGCAATCTCAATTACCAGCAAGCAATACACTGATGTTAAGCGCAAGATTGGACTTAGGACGTGCCTATAACACCATGGGAGAACATCAGTTGGCATTAGCAGAATTTAACCAAATAGAAAGCACTTACAAAAAGATATTAGGCGATAAGCATCCAGATCTCGGTGGTTTATATTATCGAATGTCCAGTAGTTTTAAGGCCACCGGGCAAATGCAACAAGCCCACCAATACGCTCAATTAAGCTACGATGTCAATGTTAAAGTATTTGGTAAAAAAGGCCAGCAAGTAGCTAGTTCGTTAAATATGTTGGCGGTCTTGGCGCAAAATGACGGTGAATTAGACAGAGCCATTAATTTAACAGAAGAAGCCATTGCAATGCTCGAGGAGTCTTATGATGCAGATTTTCCGCAACTGCTGGAATTCAAAACCAATTATGCTCATTTGCTGGGTTTAAAGAAAGAACATGGAAAAGCGTTTGAGATACTCAGTGATGTTTACAGCATACAAACAGAAAAGTTAGGCCCTTATCATTTTGCAACATTGAATACCGAAAGTAGTTTGGTCTCTGCACTTATATCACTAAAAAAAATGCAACAAGCCAAAGAACTCATTTTAGCCCATATAAAAAGAGTCGAAAGCCATTTTAACTCAAAAAACATACTGACCTTAAACGCCTATACTTTATTGGCACGTGTCTATGCTTATACCAAAGAGAAGCAAAAGAGACTAGAGACGTTTTTGATCATGGAAAATAAAAAGCTAGTGGAGCAAGACAGTCCCTATTATGTCTTGATTTTATTTAAAATTGCGCAAGCCTATAACCAAGTGAAGAATACAGAAATGGCAGACCGCTATTTTCAAAAGACTTTTCAATACAATGCACGCATCTATCCTGATACGCATATATCAGCACTGCAAATTAAAGTCCAATACGCCAAATATCTGTTTTCACATCAGCACTACCAAAAAGTAAAGGAAATCCTAAAAACAGTTAAGCAAGTCATAGAACAAGAAAATTATAACAACCCTCAGCTTGAATCTTGGATAAAGAAACTAGAAAAAAAGATGTTAGACTGTTGCGCTCTATAAATTACTTTGGAGGGTGTTGGGATGCACGTTTTTCTGCAATCCACTCATCGACAAACTCTTCAAGAACCGTTAAGGGCAGTGGGCCATTTTTTAACACCACATCATGAAACTGGCGAATATCAAACGCTGAGCCTAATTGAGTTTGAGCTTTGTCTTTTAAGGCCATGATTTTCATCATGCCGATTTTGTAAGCGGTTGCTTGTGAGGGCATGACGATGTGGCGTTCTACCATTTTTATCGCTTCTTCCTTGGCGTTTGGTGTGTTTTTTGTGTAGTACTCTATGCCTTGTTCGCGGCTCCATTTTTTTGCATGAATGCCAGTATCAACCACGAGTCGGCAGGAACGCCAAAGTTCCATGGCCAATCGTCCAAAGTCAGAATAAGGATCAGAATAAGCGCCTATTTCTTTCGGTAAAAATTCAGAATACAAGCCCCAGCCTTCGGTATAGGCGGTGTATCGGCCAAATTTTCTAAATTTAGGCAGGCCTTCTAATTCTTGGGCAATGGCCAATTGCATGTGGTGACCGGGGATTCCCTCATGATGAGCCAATGCTTCCATTTGGTAGAGAGGCATTTCTGCCATATTATAGAGGTTGGCATAATAAATCCCTGGTCGAGAGCCATCTATTGAAGGACTGTTATAAAAGGCTTTACCCGCAGATTTTCCTCTAAATTTTTCAACCTGTTTGACCACAATATCAGCCTTTGGTTTTCGTAAAAACAACAAATCAAGTTTAGATTTCATGCTCTCAATTATTTTGACATTTGCGGCCAAATATTTGGCACGATCGGCCTCTGTATTTTCGTAATAAAAGCGCTTGTCGGTACGCATAAACTCAAAAAACTGCTGCAAATCGCCTTCAAACTCTACTTTATTCATGATTTTGCGCATTTCATCGTGAATTCTAGCGACTTCCTTCAAGCCAGTTTCGTGTATTTCATTCGCGCTGAGGTCGGTAGTGGTGGTTTTTTTCAACGCGGCTTTATAAAACTCTTCTCCGTTAGGAAATTTCCATGCACCAGCATCATCTGTTGCTATTTTTTGCAATTCTTCAGTGACGCTAATCAGTTGTTGATAGGCGGGTAAGACAGAGGACAATAAAGCGGCATTTGCTTGGGCAATCAAGGCTTCTTTGCTTGAGTCTTCTATCTCCAGAGCCTCAACTTTTTTCTTAAAATCTGCCAGCAATATACTGTCCTTTTCTGAGTCATCAAAGGGCTGGCCTGTAATCACATTTTTGCTGTCACTAATCACATAGGGATAAACAAATTTAGGGGCAACAATGCCTAGTTCTTGCCTGTGCTTCAAGTTTTTTATTACCGTAGTGAATTTGCTATCTACCGTATCGAGTCGAGTAATATAGTCTTTGGCATCCTGTTCGGTGCTGATTCTGTGCATGTTAATCATAAAGGATGGCATGCCAGATTGAATCCCAAACATTTGATTGATGGGATAGTTATGAAATCTGTATTTAAAGTCCTTAATGTCTTGCTCAATAGAGTCCACAAACAGTCGGTAACTGACCTTGGTTTGAGCATCCAGCGCGCCATAGTTAATGTACTGTTTGATTTTGGCTAAATTTTGTTTTTTGATGGCCAAATCTGCTTGGCTTTTTTCGTCGCTGATATCATCCCATTTTGAGTAATCATCTTTAATCCCCAAATAAGTCTGCATTTCAGGATTTCTGGCTAAATTAGCTTTAAAAACGCGAGCAAAGAACTCGTTGGCTTTCTCGGACTCATTGGCATATTCTTCTTGCAACCAACCGTTTAAATAATCATCGACAATTTCAGCTTTGGGTTGCTGTGTTACTTTCGGCTTAGTTTTAGTGCTTTCGCTAGTATCTTCTGTTGTGTTAGTGCAAGAAGCTAAAACGAAAGTTGCAAACAGAGCACAGCTCTTTAGGAGGGAAATGGCTGTATTTTTCATGAAAGGTCTCTCTTACAATTTAACAAGGATATTATTGATGGCGATAAGAGCATCTTCGCCCAGTTTTTTACTGCGATCAAGCGACCACCCATACTCTTCATCGGGTAAATCATGGTTGTCTTTGAAGGGCATCTCTAGGGTAAAGGCCAAAGTGTTAAAGGTTTGGCCGATATAGTTTGTGGCAATTCTTAAGTCAGCTTTGCCAGCTTCGTCATCATCGTATTTGTGCACGTCCTGAAAATCAGGGCTGGCAGCGGCATAAGCTAGTTTAAAGCTGTCCTCTAAATCCTTGAGACGTTCATTGTAATTGGGATTGCCTTCACAACCCGCTACAAAATTATAAGGGATGGCCTCGTCTCCATGAATGTCTAAAAACAAATCCAGACCACGTTTGTGCATTTGTTGGCGAACCAAAAACACTTCTGGACTTGCTTGCATGCTTGGTTCTGACCATTCACGATTAAGATTTGCTCCAGTAGCATTGGTGCGTAAATTACCTCGATAGGCGCCATCGGGATTCATGTTTGGAACGATATGAAAACGACACTGCTGCAATAAATTTCGGGCTGTTGGATTATCACTGTCTAACAAGGATTCTAAAAAACCTTCGATAAACCATTCGGCCATTGTTTCCCCTGGATGCTGGCGGGCAATAATCCATAGGTTCTTTTTTTCCAGCAAGTCCACTTCAGGGTCTTCAATCACTAACATATCGAAATCTCTGCCATCGACTGTTTCACCCAAATTAACCAATCGAGTTAACTCTGATTGTTGAGCAAAGGCCAATAAATTAAGATGACGTTCAAAGGAATATGGGGCAAAATAAGCAAAATAGATGTCATCGGTATCGGTGCAGAACTCTGCGGTGAGTTGTTTGCCATCGTAATGGGACGGTATTCGAAACCATTCCTCTCTATCTGTTGAGGCACAGATATCATAGTCCTGCCAGCCCTCTGTATAAGAGGTCTCTGATGCATTGGTGATTTTAAGTGTGCATTTTTCATCTTTGATACCCTGCAATCGAAAATAAAACCATTGCAAAAAATCAGAATGGGAATCCTTTTTTATTTTGACCTGAATATCGTCAAAGGAATCGGTCTTTACGACTTCGATACTTCCGCCATCAAAATGGCTGTTAATTTTCATTGCTGTTATCCTCTGATTTTTTCATGAATTGTATCAGCTCTTCTACTTTTTTTTCAAGGACTTCTATGCGTTCCTCAAGCTTCAAGCGCTGAGTAATATTGATTTTTTTGCCAATCGTTGTTTGATTGTCACTACTCACAGAAGAGCTAAGTGGAAGGTGTTCCTCTCCACAAAGTGTATGGGTGTAACGGTCTTCTCTGCTTCCTGCTGCTTTGGGAACAAGCAGAACTAAAGGTTTTTCACCCTGCATCATTTTTTCTAACACGTGATGGATTTCATTAGCATCAGCAAAATCAACCATGCGTTGCGTACGTGTTTTGATTTCATTTAAGGTTTGTGGTTTTCGCAGCATTAAAACAGTGATTATCGCTTGTTTTTGTTTGTTTAAACTTAAAGCATTCATAACACGATGCGAAATATGATTCGAGCGGCCACCGTAATCAACACCAACCAAGCCTCTGTCTTTAAGCGTATTAACAGTATGTCCTACTTGACCCTCTGTTAAATTCATGACTGGCTCGCGGTTGGACTTTTGATTGCAAGCCAAGATTAATGAGTTGAGGGTTAAAGGATAATTATTGGGAGTGGTTAAATGTTTTTCCATTAAACAGGCAATAACCCTGGCCTCGAGTGAGGTAAAGTAGTTTTTTTCTGGATGGCTTGAATTCATATTTTTTAGTAAGTTAGACGAATAAGTTGAAGAGATGAATTGAATAATAAATATACCTTTATTGCTTCAAATTTACAATAACTTTAAGCCAATGTTAAAATGTTTATGGCAGACCCAAATCCCGATATAGAAAATCACAATGAGAGTACAAGCCCTGGGGCAGAGAAGAGCGTAATTTTTTTTGCTAAATTTGGGTTGTTGAGTTATTAGTAATGATTTAGCGTTTTGTCCTGGCTTATTTTACTCGCAACGGTAACAAGCAATTGAAGGATTGGTGTTTAGGTTTTAAAATGTCCGATAAATTCTATATCGGGATTCGGAGTCAACAACACATGAAAAAATTAGTCATAATAGTAACGATATTATCTGCTTGCACCGCTGTTCGCGTTGAGAAAGAAGGAGTTTCTCACGAAAAACATTGGGATTATTCTCAAAATGGCCCAGCGCATTGGCAAGAATTTTCTAGTACGTGTGGACTTGGACATTCACAATCGCCAGTGAATATAAAGCCGGGTAAGACCGTTGAGATGAATCATCAATACGATCTTATGTTAAAAGAAGACGTGCACACATCGGCTGCGGTGGTTGATAACGGTCACTCGATAAAAGTCACTCCGAAAAACAAGGGTCAGATTCAACTCAACGGTGAAATGTTTCAATTACTGCAATTTCATTTCCACGGCAAGAGTGAGCACACGGTTGATGGTAAGCGTTTCGATATGGTTGCTCATATGGTGCATCAAAATCCACTAACAAAACAACTAGCGGTTGTCGCTGTATTTTTTGAAGAAGGTGAAAACAGTTCACTGTTAGACAATGTGCTTGGGGGAATTGGCCGCACTATTCGTATCGACCCGCAAGATTTGTTGCCCGAGGATACTGAGCATTATTACCATTATATTGGCTCATTAACGACACCTCCTTGTTCGGAAAATGTGCAATGGTATCTGCTTAAAAAGCCTGTTGAAGCTTCAGAAAATCAAATTGAATCCTTCCGAAAATATTACGTTGATAATGAACGACCTGTACAAGAATTGTTTGATAGAGTTATTGAGTCTAACTAAAATACTGGTGAAGCCTAAACTCCATTTAGATTCGGTTTGAGCAAGATACACAATGACAGTGCCCGTGATTTCTATATCGGGATTTGGGTAATATTACTGGGTCTTGTATTTTTTAGGACGTTTCACTTTTAGGATTTAGGAGAGAGTAAAATTATGATTTGTTTTCTGGATATTGACATAGACACCAAAGAACGCAGTGTCTTTAAAAAAGGTGAGCGAATAAAAACTTCGACCTTAAATTTTGATTTGTTAGTCTATTTTGCTCAAAATCCAAACAAAATTATCAGTCGATCAGAGTTGCTAGAAAATGTGTGGCGTGGTCGGATTGTTTCGGATTCTACTGTGTATAAACAAGTCAAGCGCCTGAAGGAAGGTTTTTTGACTCAATTGACAACAAAAGAGCTTATTCAGACCATTCATGGTCAAGGATTTATGTTCACTGCCGAGGTTGGAACACGGGAAAGTCCATTAATTGGCAAAAACGAAAACCACTTCACGTTCAGTTCGGCAAGAAAAAGCACCTTTATTATTGCTCTGTCGTTGTTATTTATTTTGATATTTGTGCTGTCTCAACTGTATGCTATCAAAAAAAGGAACACCCATTTAAACAAAAAAATTGAACGCATGGCGATTGTTTATCATGAGGAAAATGAGCCAAACAGTCTCAATAACAAAGATTTAGCCCAAGTCATTCAATCGCAACTGTTGGTCAGTGATTTTTTAAGCACGAGGTTGGAAAAATCTCCAAGTCTTGGTCATTCAATAAAGCAAAACAGCACAACCTTGATTCAGGATTTGGGTTATGACTCCATCTTAAATATGCGAGTTTTTCAACATGAAAAAGGTGTGAAAGCACACGTGTTTCTAAGAAGCGCCAGCAACAATGTGCCGATGCAAAATTTTGAAGCAAAAAATCTTTATCTTTTGGTGAATCAAGTCACTCAGTGGGTTTTGAATCAATTTGACTCGGGTTCACTGGCCAATAGAACCAATATCACCACATCTGAAATAGCTTTTAATGCCTATATTGACGGTATTCGGCTTGTACTGCAAAATCAAGAGGAGAAAGCCGCTGATAAATTTCAACTAGCTGTAAAACAAGACCCTGAGTTTTGGATTGCCTGGAATGCACTGGCTGTGCTAAAACGCAAAAAAGGAGAGGTAAAAGAGGCATTATCTATTTTAGATAAAATAAATTTGCAGCAAGCATCCAAGCGCCTAGCGTTTTTGGTGAACAATACACGAGCGACAAGTTATTATCGCTTGGGGCAACTCAACAAGGCAGTTGCGGCTTACAACCAAGCCTTAGACTATGCTAGAAGCATTAAAGATACTGTGTTTATAGTTTCTGCTTTGATTAACCAATCCTATATGTATTCTGATTTGAATCAAGCAAACCAAGCCAGAAACAATCTTGAAGAAGCCTTGCTCTATATTGATAAAAAGCAACAAAAAACACAATTGGCGGCTCTTTATAGTTCTCTTGCTAGCTTGTACAGAAATAATTTGTACGATACAAACAAGGCCTTGCATTATGCCGAACTGTCTTATGATACTTTTCGTTCGGCAGGCAATGGCAACTTCATTTATGTTGCTTTGAATAACTGGGCTGATATTTTGTTCCAGAGTGCAAACTATGCTCAGGCTGAGGAACTTTACAAAAAGGTCTTAAAGTTCAGCGACCAAAACAAACGAACAGTCAATGGGCTTTATGCACTTAAAGCATTGATAGAAATTCAATTATTTCAGGGCAAACAACAACAAGCCGAAGAACAAATAAATATTTTTCAACACACTCTAGCGAGTATTGATAATCCTGAATTAGCGGCTGAATTATCAAGATTAAAATACCTTTTTGCCATTAAAACAAACAACAACCCTGCTGCTTTTGCAGCTTTGCAAGACCTTGAGAGACAAGTGCTTGCCTTTGATAATCCAATGAAAAAACAGAATTATTACCTTTTAAAATTTGATTACAATTTACACACTAATGCGCAAAAAATTAACAGCACACTATTGCCCGCATTAGAGGAACAACTAACTGAGGGTGCAGATCTAAATTATATTAAATCCATGGTTTCTTTATTGAATGGAGAAAACAATAAAGCAGAAAAGATATTTCAGGATAGCATCGACATGTATAGCAAGCGTGGTCAACTCCATCAGAGGAATGTTGCAATCGACAATTTTTTGTCCATTGCAAACCAGTACCAACTGAATTCTGAGTTCATTAATAAACTCACATCACTATTGCAATAGCAAAAAGTGATTCCCGCTCCTTGGAGCGTGTCCGAGAATAGAAATTTACTGCGAAAAAGTTGAAATTGGACAGTTTTTCACCTAATTTTCGTTAAATAGTAGGAAGCTTGTCCAAAATAATTTCTAGGGACAAATTGTATTCACACAAAAATTACCACTCATATTGAAACCACTGTTGACTTGACCATTGGCACTGTTATCTCCATTTGAATGCAATACATTGCCCCTGTACACCGCAGCAGAATCCAAATCTAAGCCAAAACCAGAATTTCCATAAACCGTATTGTCATACACAGAGCTTCCAGCATTGGCCCGAATTCCAGTTCCAGAATTGGCATAAACTGTATTTCCCATGACTTTGCTGCCGCGATCTACCCGAATCCCATCGCTATTCCCATAGACAATATTGGCTTCTAAAGTTGATCCTCGATAGGCCCAAATTCCGTGCGATGTATTGTTATAGATTACATTGTTTTTGATTAATGCTGCAGAAGAAGAATTGGCAAAAATACCATAAGTGCCATTGGAAAAAACAATGTTGTCAGTTAGTGTTTGTGAGTTGTTGCTTGAAAAAATACCAGAAGCACCGTTCCAACGTAGTCGTAAATTTTTCACAAGTGATGTTGTACCAGTCAAATAAACACCATGCTGTCCCATTCCTGTAATACTGCCATTTGAGATTGAGACACCGTGGTAGTTCGAACTGGAGAGGCCTCGATTAGTGGTTGATACATTTATCCCTGAGCCAGTTCCTGATAACAGACAATTTGTTGTTGCTCCAAAGCAAGCGGATCTGACAATCTCAAAGCCATTCAAATCAATGCTGATACCTGGTGTTGTAATGACAATACCATCGGTGTTTTCATCTGGAATTACAAGGTCACTGGTCAGGCGATAACTTCGTCCAACACTGCCATCAATATTAATGGGGTAACCGGCAGAATCACCATTGAAACAGCCGAGTACTGAAGCACAAATATGATTGATTTCCAGAACGCCATCAGCAGCAAAAGCAAGATTGGCTACAAGCATGTTAATAATAAAGACTGTTTTTTTCATAAGTGACTCCTTTAGTTTGGTGGGCCTTGACAATCGTCAAATCCATCGGAAAAGATTAAATCGGTTGTACTCGTTTGTTTTGCCCAAAGTGCATTTAGATCTGCTGACTGCCACGATGTGTCTAACAAGGCTGTTTGCAAAGCGAGTAATTGAAAGCTGTTTCCTGTGCAGGGATTAATTTCCAAGACATCTTCGTCAAATGCCTTGATGTCACCCAGGTCACCGCCAACATCAAGGCTAATCAATATGCGACTTGGTGAAAATACATGCAATGCATCTATGTTGGCATTTAGCTTGGTTATTTGATAGAAGCTGAATCCTGTAGTGCTGTTCCAACGAATCAAATCATCGGCTTTAAACACACCGTCAAGCGGTGAATTGCCAATAAGTGCACTGCTATCAATTGAGATAATCAAATCACAATTTTTAGGGTCTCGGCTCAACGCATCAATATTTATTCCGGCAGGAATACCAGCTAATTCTGCATCCAGAATTTTCACTCCATCAGCAGTAAAGACATCAGATGGGCGAACAGCAACACCAGCAACTAAAGCACTAATATCAAGACTGTACAGCGAGTCTCCGCAATTATCAGCATTATGAAATCCGTCTATTCCTGCTTGATCCAATATACTGAGGTCATTGTTGCTCGACGTTGTTTGCGAGATTAAGTTAAATTTGACAAGTGCGTCATCATTGCTATAAATATCAGTAACAGCTCCAGGCATTGCATTGTCTATATCAGCAACAAAATGTAGTTCATCAATTTCGGTTAGATCTTGTGCTTGCGCATGTGATTGAAAACAGAGGAACAAAAACAAGAGCAATTGCTGATAAGCTGATAGAGCTATCAGTTTCTTGTAATTGTCGATAAAGCTGTTGTTTGCTTTTCTAAGTGCACCAAGGGCTTGTCGTATCATCGTATATTTTATTGGAATAATGAGGAAATTATAAACCCTCAAGCAAACTCTTTATTCAGGCAATTTCGTACAATTTCGGACATGCATCTTCGTGTGAATGACTATTAGCCTATATTCAAAAATAAGCGGACATGGTAAAATGCACGCGCATTGAGAGGGGTAAAATCAGATGAAAGAGTCAAAACATTCACGCACAGAAGTCGTTCGCGATACCTTGGTATTGCAAGTTAAATTGATTGTTGACGGTTTGCGCGATTTATTTTTGATGCCGATTGTATTGTTCGCGAGCATCGCTGGATTGATATTTCACAAAAACAATCCAGGCCGTTACACTTACCGAGTATTGAGCTACGGTAAAATGACAGAAAAATGGATAGGGCTTTTTGAAGAAGCACAAAAAGATACGATGGATCCCATTGAGCTCGATAACAAATCCTTGGATGAATTACTACAAAAGACCCAGGTGGCTTTTGAGTCAAAATACATCAATGAAAATAAAAAACAAAAGTTGGTTCAACGCTTGAATACTGTATTAGATGATATTAATTCTAAGGTAAATCCTGAAAAAAAGGCATAAACACCTGGAACTAGTCCTGCAAATAATAAGTTCCTTCTAATATTCAGCTTATCTCGCAAAAGTAGTTGTGTTGGCTTATTTTTAAAAAATAAAGTTGTTTGAGAAGAAAATTATTTATAGAAACTCGAAAGCTTAGTAATAACAAGCTTTTATTTAATAAAAATATTCCCAACGAGTTTTTTACTTTTTAAAAATAAGCCAACACAACTACGGTGAATATTAGACACTACTTATTGTTTGCAGTACTAGTCCTTTTGTAAGAACGGCGTCTATTCAAAGCCACTTACAAAAATAATGTTTGAAAAATCCGAATAAGGATAAGCGCCAATATCAACCGAAGGGCTGCCCCAAAAACTCCCGTCTCCAGCATCTAAAGCAGGAGAGTTTTCTGACAATTCAAAGCTACTGGTATTAACGAAAACAGGGTCGCTGGACAGCGAGTCAACTTCGCGGTTAAACAAGCCTTGGAATTGAGATAGTGAGTAGGGTGTCCCGAACGTATAGCCCCCAGACCAACTGGGTCTGAGGTGAATGTCGGCATTTGAATTGTTGAAAAACAGATTGTTATTTGAAGTGTACTGATCCAAATAGTCGGGCACTGTAGTCACTGTTCCGCCACTTTGTAAATAAATCCCAGATTCATTGCTGATAAATATGTTGTTAGCGATTACATTGCCAAATGTGCCATCCCAGCCGAGCTTTATGCCTGATTGCACTTGGTAAAATACATTGTTATAAATTTGGTTGTCATCGCCATCGTTGATGTAGCCTGGTAAATTGACTCCATTTGTGGCATTGACAACAATGTTTCCGTATATTTTCCAGTTTCCTCCAGGTCGATATTCGATATCAGTGCTTTGACAGCCATCAGTATTAGTTGCGGACCAAACACACCTGGATCCACCAGGAGTAAAAGCTGAATATACATCGTGAATATAATTGTAACGAACAATCAGATTGGAAACGCCGCTCTTAACACCAATGGCATCAAAACCAGGTATGTCGTATATTTCGTTGTATTCAACAACATTGGGTTCTCCCTGTTTAGTCACCATAAAAGTAATGCCTTTGGAGTTTGAGTAACCGCCCCAGTATTTCGAGTCAAAAACCCTGTTATTTTTAACCACGCTGCCCTCAGAGTCCCAAATGCGAATAGCATAAGAGTTATCATTGCCATTGGATGTGTTGCCAAAAACATTGCCATCTAATGTTATAAAGTCAGCTCCTTCAAAAAATATTGCGGTGCTTTGGGTGTAGTAAAATTCGATGTTTTTAACTAGCATATAATCGCCATTGCCTGCAACTCGTGCCATAGAACGTTGCGACAATTCATAAACTTGGGTGTTAGGGTCTTCACCAACAGCCGGATAAAGGTAAATATAACAGCCCGTGTTTGAGCTAAAGCATTGGTCGCCATTGATATCGGCCTTAGTCCACATGTTGGGATTGACAAGATTATAGACAAAATCATGATCTCGCCCTCCATCAAGATCACTTTGGTGTTCAACTCGAACATGATTATTGAACATGCCTTTGGGGTCATTGTTAAAAAAATCGGCAGCGATACGCCAGACATTAGCATTGTAGGGCTGCCAAACTTTTCCTTCCGTAGTTGCTGAACCAAATAATTGAACAGTTTCACCTGGATAGCCCTGAAAAGTAATGTTGGGTTTATTGATGACAGACAAATTTGTTTCTTCGACCAAACGATAAATGCCTTCTCTAACTGTTAAAGTGTCACCATCAATGATTTGTGCAAAGCCATAGCCCAAGCTTTTCCATGGGAGTTGCTCAGAGCCGTCATTGGAGTCATTGCCATCGGTGGCTATAAAGTATTCGGCACTCTTAACAGAGCCGTTGATGAAAAATAAACAGACTAAAATAATAAAGGTTTTCATAATGGTTTTAATCATACAAGACTGCAAATTGAAAGAGTGGTTATTTCAACATGCTTGCAAATAAATTAATGAGACTCGGTTCTCTTTTTTTTGGATTTGGGTTTGAGGCGTTAGTTGGCTTATTTTTTAAAAATAAAATACAAATTACGAAGATAAACCACCATGCCAAAGGATTGGCCGATGATAAAAACGGGGTCTTGTTGATAAATAGCATAGGACAATAAAGTCAAGCTGCCAAATAAGCTGAAATACCAGAAGGAGACAGGCATAATGGATTTTTTAAGTTTTTCAGAAGCCAGCCATTGCAAGATAAAGCGCATAGAAAACATGATTTGGCCAATAAATCCAACCACCTGCCAAGCACTGTCTTGCCAACTGTTGTTGCTTCTTAGTTCCTTTAAATGAGCGGGACTGACAAAGCCTGAAGAAAACAAATAGCTCAACAAAGTAGCAAAAAACACAGCAATCACAAGCGTTAAACTCTTAACGATTTCGGGTTTGATAAAATACAGATTGCGCAAATATATAAAAACGCCAAAAGCTTGACCTGCGACAAAAACAGGATCCCTTCTGTACAGAGCATAAGACAATAATGTTAAGCTTCCAGCGATTGAAAAGTACCAAAAAGCCGTGGGCACGACACTTTTTTTCTGCTTTTCAGAAGCCAGCCATTGAATGATAAATCGGGTGGAAAATAAGGCCTGCCCAAAAAAGCCGATAAGCAGCCAGAAATTATTGCTCATGTATATCGGACGATGAGTGTTCGCTGATTTGTGGAAGCTTGCCACGGCGTATCAGCCAAGAAACACCAAAAAGGTCAACAATACCGACCCATAGGCGGTTGTGAAAGCCGTACTTGCTGACACCTCGTTCTCTGGCACGATGCGAAACTTCGATGTTTTCGATAGTTCCACCCGCGCGTTGATACAGAGCTGGCAAATAACGGTGCATGTGGTCGAAAGAAGGCAATTGTACAAAAACATCTCGGCGAAATACTTTTAAGCCACAGCCTGTGTCGGGTGTTTTGTCCTTGAGCATCCATTGACGAATAGCATTTGCATATTTTGAAGATTTGAGTTTTAGCCATGAATCATTGCGTTTTTTGCGCCATCCAGCAATCAACCACACCTTGTCTTCGGCTTTGGCTGAGAGGGCTTTGTTGTAGAGATTAGGAATGTCTTTGGGGACATTTTGGCCATCACCATCCAAGGTGGCAATCCAAGGTGCTTTGGCTTGCAATACACCTGTACGAACAGCGTAGCTTTGGCCGCAACTTTGAGCGTGTTTGAGGATTCTGAGTGCAGAACAAGTCTTTTGTTTGTTGATGAGCACTTGCAGAGTTTCATCACTGCTGCCATCGTTAACATAAATGATTTCGTAGCGAATAAAACCATCAAGTGCTGCGACAATTTCATCAATTAAGGGAATAATATTGTCTTGTTCGTTATACACAGGAACAACTACCGATAAATCCAAATTCTTATTCATACATTCGCAGCTAAAAAATCAACGGCATATTTTAGCAAATCAGCACAACAATTGTTGGATATTTTGATTTGTCAGGCTTATTTGCTCTGCTTTTTTACCAGCTGTGAGTTTCAGAATAGAGAAATTAGTTGATTTAGCGAATAACATCCTCGGGCTTGTGATAAAATTCGCCCTCATTAAATTTTCTCATTGTTATGAAAGCACAAACAAAAAATAAACTGACCTTAATAGCTTTAGCTGTTTTGTTTCTTGTCCCTCTTATTACTGCGGTGGTGATGAACTCGCAATTAATGCATTATTCGCCTGAATCTTACAAAAATAATGGTAATTTTATTCAACCACCCATAAAAGTAAGCGATAAAGAAAGCTTGAAGCCCTATGAAGGTTTTTGGACTGTCGTTTATCAACATTCAGGCGAATGCGAACAAGGTTGTCAAAAAATGCTAGATACTTTGTATCGTATTCGTTTAACCAAAGGACACCGCATGAAAAAGATCAAATTATTGGTCATGCACCCCGAGGCAGAACCTTTGGAAATTCCAGAACAATACACATCGATTGAACAGCAATCTTATCTTAACAAGGAGAATATCAACGAAATTTTCAATCAATTGTCCGAACAATCCTTGGGCGATAACAAAGGCTTGTACCTTCTCGCTCCTGAAGGTTTTTTGATGATGTCTTATCCCAAAGATTTTAAACCCGAAGATGTGATCAAAGATTTGGGTTTGATGTTGAGAGCCAGAAAAAACGAAGGTTAAACAAAGCAAGAGTGCCGTGGCTTCTTTTGAAAAACAAGAAATCCTCATTGAGAAATTTAAGCAAATATGCCACAATTCGATTTTCATTTCAGTGAATTAATTTCATGAAAAAAGTAGCGTTAGTCATGGGCTCAAAATCAGATTGGGTCACCATGAAAGAGTGTGCACACTTGTTAAAGCAATTGGGTATCGACTTTCATCAACAAGTGGTTTCAGCACATAGAACACCTCAGCTGATGGTGGACTTTGCTCAATCAGCGCAGTCCAATGGTTTTCACCTTATTATTGCTGCCGCTGGAGGTGCTGCACATTTGCCCGGAATGATAGCTGCCGTCACGCCATTGCCAGTGGTGGGTGTGCCGATAAAATCATCAGTGCTTAATGGTGTTGATTCTTTGTTGTCTATCGTGCAGATGCCTGCGGGTGTGCCTGTAGCGACCATGAGTATTGGAGTCGCAGGAGCCAAAAATGCAGCCTTGTATTGTGCTGCTATTCTGGCCTTGCAGGATAATAATATTAAAGAAAAACTATCAGCCTACCGTCAACAGCAAACACAGAATGTCTTGGATCATCCCAATCCATCTGAGCAGGAAGATTCATGAGCACTTTCCCGACCATAGGTATTTTAGGAGGCGGTCAACTCGCTCAAATGTTGGCTTTGGACGGCTATCCTTTGGGTTTTCGCTTTGTGTTTTTTGATCCAAATGCGGATGCTTGTGCCGGATGGGTTGGCAAACTTATTGTCGCTGATTATGAGAATGAAATTGCTTTGGATGAATTTGCCAAACAATGCGACTATGTCACTTACGATTTTGAAAATGTGCCCGTTAAGGCGGCTCAATTTGTTGCCAAGCGCAGTGTGGTTTTTCCAGACCCCAATGTTTTGGAAATCGCTCAAGATCGGTTGAAAGAAAAAGTTCTTTTTCGAGAGCAATTGCAACTGCCCGTGGGAGATTTTTTTAGCGTGGACAGTTATTCGGAACTGCTGTTTGCGGCCAAGCATTGTGACAATGATGGTTTTATCAAAACTCGTCGCATGGGTTATGATGGCAAAGGCCAGCACCGAGTGACGGCGTCAACGGATTTAAAAACAGTGTGGGAAGAACTAGAAGGAGGCTCGTACATATTCGAAAAAGCCATAGCCTTTAATCGAGAAGTTTCTGTTATCTTAGCACGCAATGCCAAAGGTGATATTCGTTTTTATCCCCTGTGCGAGAACAAACATAAGCAAGGTATTTTAACCACAACTTTAGTTCCTGCTAAAGACAGTGAGCCCAGCAAAAAAGCCTACGGCTATGCAGAAAAAATAGCGAATACTCTCAATTATGTTGGTGTGCTCACCATCGAAATGTTTGAAACAGCAGAGGGTTTGTTAATCAACGAAATGGCTCCACGAGTTCATAATTCGGGGCATTGGAGTATCGAAGGGTCTGTAACCTCTCAGTTCGAAAATCACCTGCGTGCAGGCCTCGGTCTCACCTTGGGAAGCACACAAATGAGCCAAGGCTATGCCGCCATGATCAACTGGATTGGAGAAATTCCAAAGATTGCCCTCAACACCAAAGAAAAAGGCTTGCATTGGCATATTTACGGCAAACAAGAACGCAAAGGCCGCAAAGTAGGCCATGCCACTGTCGTTGCCGATGATGCACAAAAACTTCATACCAAAGTTGTGGATTTGGTTAAATTATTGACAAAATAAATAGGAAGGACTGTACAGACTGTGAAAGTATTCATATGACGTATAAAAATTGTATAAATTCCGCTGCTTTTTGGTAAAAATCTTGCCAATAACTCGTTATTATCTTCAATTTTTACCGCAATCAGCGAATTTTCTCCTAATTTTTCTTTCGCCCTAGAATACTTTCACAGTCTGTGTAGTTTTGTTTAGCGAGTTGCATTGGCTTGTTTGCACCCTCTCAAAATCCTAAAGCTCCTGAAATCTAGGATTTTGACGATAAGTTTGGTGCTATATCGGGATTTGGGTAATCGATTCATTAATGATTTATGCCATTATGATCAGCGTAAAAATCAAAGCGTTGTTGCTTTAAACAACTGGGCATTGTTGTTAATAATGCGGCTCCTTGCATTGAATCAAAGTAATTGTCTTTCAGGTTTGGGAAAAACAAACGTGTATTTCGGTACATGTCTAGCATATCAAGCTTACTTGGTTGGGCAGAACATGATCCTGAGTTATTGTTATAGAAGTCCCATAAAAACCGCATCCAGTCACCAATAACAGCTCTTCCTGATAGCGTCCCTCCGCACACATTTTCTAAACGTCCTCCAGGTGTATTTGCGACATCAAATGACTCTAGATCATTGGGTCCTGCAAACCAACTGAAAGCTCCTTTTTGAGTTTTGTTGTTCCAGATTTTTGCGCTAATAAAGTGAGCAAAGCCCTCTCTATAACCTACTGAATTCCACTCTTTTGAGAAGATAGTGTAGGAGCTGCCGTTATTGAAATTACAATTAGCATTGCCACTGGTATTTAAATTGGTGACTACATTTTCTTCGGGAAGATTTTTAGATAATGGATGTGAGCCGTAGTAAAGTCCGGCAATAGCATGCCCAAGTTCGTGGTTAACAATGAATTTATATTTTCCTCTGGAGCCACCAGCTCCGCAGGAATTATTTTGTACTCCAATCTTTAGATAGTATCTTCCTTTTTTAATATAGCTTGTAGATTTTCCATAATGTGCACTCGCATCAGCGCAGTTATTTAGAGCCATGAGATTAAATAATTTGTTATTTAATCCTGTATGAAAACGATACAAACCAAAGGCCATCGAGCCCATTGCTGTCCATTTAGGATCGCTGCTTGAACCTATAAAGATATTTTTAGTGCCATTAAACAATGTTTGATTTTTGATTTTTTGAGCATAAATTTTGCCTGGATACTTGCTGAATGAGCTAGTGGCATTATGCATTCTAACGATATTACCATTCGTGTCTTTTGATTTAGTATAGACGGTTAAATCATACTTGGTTTTGTTAGTTTGAATGTTCCAAGTGATACAACCAGAATTCGGATTTGAATAGGCTTTTTTTCTAAGAGCTCCAATTTTAATTTTCATTAAAACTCCTCTTGCTTTTACATTGCAGCCATTATTGCAAGAACTCCAGTAGTCTTCTGTTTGACCTGCGCTGGGGAATCCAGAGCCTATTTTAATACCTGAATCCGATGTCTGAACGCGAAATTTAGCACAGGTTTTGAGTTGAAATTGTTGAAAGCTCTTTTGGTTGTTTTCTGAAGACTCGTTTATAAACACAATATCATTACTGGATTGCTTTAAGTCATCACCTTCTGGATCAATTTCAAATTCCTCTCCTTCATAAATAGAATCAAGTGAATCAAAAGGGTTTTTGTAGATGATATCTGAGTTATTGTAGCTGACTTCATCACCAACAATGACTCTATCGACTATTACGCCAGGTTCATACAACTCATCATCTGCGTAAAGAGATAGAAAATCACCAGAACGAAACTGACTATGTAATACATTTTCATCGTATAATACCATGTCATTTGTTGCGGCATCGAGATGCCAATAAAGAATTTCTGAAGTTGTGCTTTGTAAAATTTCATCGGAATTAATGTCTTTTATTTGTAAAATTACAGATAGTTTTCCTGAGCTTTGCAAGTTGTCTAATGCATAGTCTAAGTCATCAAAATCAATCGATAAGTCTATTGCATCAGAGGCTAATAAACGTTGATCGTTTTGATGTTTGCCGTAGGTCAGGCTGTTCCCCATATCAAACATTATATTGCTACTGACCATTAAATCCACATTGGAATTATTAACAATGTGTAAATTGACAAGCCGGCTTTGTTGAAAAACAGCTTGACCAGTTGTCGAGTTTTCTAGTGCTGGCCAATTCAGATCAATTAGGCTTTCAGGAGTTTCTTGAGGAAATTCTTCCGTGTCTGGATCCACAATCTGTGCAACTTCTGTTACAGGATCCGATGTTAATCCATGTTCTTCCAAGCTAAAAAAATAACGGCCAGTCAAAGCATGGCGATAATTCAAAAGCAACCAGTAGACATTGGGATCATTTTCAATTTGTAATTCTGGGATGCAAATTTGCAATGAAGAGCTGATGGTTGGAGTGCTTTGGGCACGACAAGCTTCAACAGTACTTTGGTTTGTATCACTGTTGGGTTGTGCTGCTGGTTGTGAAGGCCAAGAAGAGCTTATTTGAGTAGCTTCCCAAATAAGTTCATCATCTAATGTACAGGCGTCTGCAAGAGCGAGATCATTACTGAAATCACAGCCTGCGCCAAGTTGGCTTAATTCTAAAACTGCTGATAGAATAGTATTTCCATTGTCAACTTCAATGATTGTTGGCAGGGTCATTGTTAAATTTTCAGGAGCTGAAATACTCATTTGTGTATTTGTAGAGCTTTTGGCTTGAATTATTACAAGGTTTAGAATTAAAAAAAAGATTGCAAAGGTTTTGTTAAACATGATTATCCTATATTTTATTTGTATATTCATAACTACCGAAATTTTTAGATGAAAAGGGTCAAAATTATTTATATTTATTCGTTACTCTTCAGTATTTACACAAATCCATAAATAGAATACACCCTAATCTCGACATAGAAAACACGTTTCTTGCACAGTATCGGCTACCTCTAGTAAAGCTAAGAAACATGACCTCCGTTTTTCCGAAACCCCTAAGCTCATCAGTTGTTGTATTCTCAATCATATTTCTATAGTGGGATTTGGTGCAAGTCACGAAACAATATCGAAGAATAAACAAACTCTTGATTGAAAAACACTCTTTTACGCCTATAATAAGGCAAGGCATGGATTCGACGAACCGTGACCCTAATTAGATATTAAACTCTTTAGCGGTATATTTATAACCCAAAGTGAATATACCTCTTGAATCATTTACAGGACTTGATCATGAATCGACAGGTACCGCAAAAAATGATGCGCACTTATACTGTTGTTGGCAATGGTAAGGTGGCGAAGCATTTTTTATATTATTTTAAACTTCTTGGCATTGGTGTTAATCATTGGCATCGGCACATGCCTTTGTCTGCTCTTCATCAATTTGTACAATCCAGCGATAGCCTTCTTTTGCTGATTCGTGATGATGCGATAGAAGCTTTTATCCGTGAACACCCGTTTATTCAGGCCACAACTCTGGTGCACTTTTCTGGATCTTTGTCTTCGGATATGGCTTTGGCTTGTCATCCCTTGATGACTTTTTCGTCTGAGCTTTATGATTTGCAACATTACCAAGCTTTCCCCTTTGTTTGCGAGAACGGTGTTGATTTCAAAAGTGTCTTTCCGCAACTAAAAAACCCATCCTATTGCATCGATAAATCCCAAAAAGCGTTCTATCATGCTCAATGCGTGATGGCAGGAAATTTCAGTCAAATCTTAATGCGTTCGTGCTGCAAACAAGTGAGCCAAAAACTCGGCTTGCCAGAAGACGTTATGTTTCCGTATTTGCAGCAAAACACGCAGAATTTTATTGCAAACCCTGATGGTTCCAGTACAGGGCCCTTGCAACGCGGCGATCTTACAACTGTAAATAAAAACTTACAAGCGTTAGAAAATAATGACTTGGCGGGTTTGTACCGAGCTTTTATCACATATTCACACTTGCAGAAGCAATCAAAAACCAGCCCAACAACCACTGAGGTGACCACGGAGAAACAGCCATGAATATTCATCAATTATTGAAAATGAAAGCAGAGAATAAAAAGATTTCCATGCTCACTTGTTACGATTATACTTCAGCAAAAATCATCAATCAGTCCTCGGTGGATATGATTTTGGTTGGTGATTCTGCAGCCATGGTCATGCATGGACACAACTCAACTCTGCCCATAGACAGCGAGACCATGGCCTTGCATGTGGCGGCTGTGGCCAAGGGAGCTGCCGATAAATTTATTGTTGCAGATTTGCCTTTTTTGTCTTATCGCAAATCGCTGGATTCTTCAATGGCATCGGTTGAACAACTGATGAAAGCAGGAGCCCACGCGGTTAAATTGGAGGGTGTTTATGGCAATGAAGAGTTAATCTCGCACTTGGTGCATTCGGGCGTACCAGTTATGGGGCATTTGGGCTTAACGCCGCAATCGGTGAATGCATTGGGAGGTTATAAAGTTCAGGGCAGAAAACAAGAAGACCAAAACAGGATGCTTCAACAGGCAAAAGCTTTGCAAGACTCAGGGTGTTTTGCCGTAGTTTTAGAATGTATTCCCTCAGTATTAGGCAAGCAAATCACTCAAGACTTAGAACTTATTACCATTGGTATCGGAGCAGGTTTTGAAACAGATGGACAGGTTCTTGTGATGCAAGACATGCTGGGAATGTCTCAAGATTTTCAGCCAAAATTTGTTCGCCAATACCTCAATGCCGAACAGTTGTTTCTGCAAGCTTTCAATGCTTATGATGCGGATGTAAAATCCAGCAAGTTTCCTAATGCAACGGAGAGCTATTGATGAAAGTCTTTCGAAATATCGCAGATTTTAAAAGTTATCGCCAAGGGCTAAATAATCAATCCGTCGGTTTTGTAGCCACTATGGGAGCCTTGCATGCAGGACATTTGTCCTTGATTGAACTGTGCAAAAAGCAGTGTGCAATAAGCGTGGTCAGTATTTTTGTGAATCCGACTCAATTTGATAATTCGGATGATTTGAACCGTTATCCCAATGTCTTGGAGAAGGACTTAAAGCTATTAAGAGATACAGGAGTTGGGGCTGTTTTAGTACCTGATTATGCGAGCCTTTATCCTGATAATTATGCTTTTAAGCTTATAGAAAATCAGCTAAGTAAAAAGTATTGTGGAGCTCACAGAACAGGGCATTTTGATGGTGTTTTGACCGTTGTGATGAAGTTATTAAATATCATTGCGCCTAACAAAGCCTATTTTGGCGAAAAAGATTATCAGCAGCTGACTCTTATTAGGCAAATGGTAAAAGCGTTTTTTATGCCCATAGAGATAGTAGCAGGTGTAACTTTGCGTGAAAAAGATGGTTTGGCGATGAGTTCACGCAATGTTAACTTAAGTCCCGAACAGCGCTTAATCGCAGCTAAACTGTATCAGACTCTCTGTTCTGAATTGTCTATTGAGCAGATGAAAGCACAATTGACGGCCTATGGTTTTAAGGTGGATTATTTGCAGACCTTCAAACAGCGTTTAATGGTTGCGGCATATCTGGGTCAAATCCGATTGATTGATAATGTAGAGCGTCGTATTAACGCATCGCAAAAGAAAGATGTTCAGGAGCAAAGCGCATGAAAATTTTAATATTGATGTCAGGATCCATCGCCTGTGCCAAAGCTACGGGTTTAATTTCTCTTTGGAAAAAAGCAGGTCATGAAATTAAAATCGCCTGTACAGCCAGCACTTTTGAGTTTGTTGGTCAAGCAACATTGGAAGGCTTGAGTGGTCATCCAGTGCTTACATCGGTGTTTGCAGAAAATGAAATGATGGAACATATTCATATCAGTCGCTGGGCCGATTGCCTTGTTTTAGTTCCAGCAACAGCAAATGTTATCAATAAGTTAAGCGCAGGAATTGCCGATGATATTGTTACTACTTCGTGGATTGCAGCCTTAAGTTTGAATAAACCCATGTACCTAGCACCAGCGATGAACACCATGATGTGGAATTATCCAGCGACGCAAAATTCACTAGAAAAATTGCAGCAATGGGGTGTTCAAATCCTAAGACCAAACTCGGGTGATTTGGCCTGTGGCGAAAAAGGCTCAGGCCGATTAATGGAAATTGAGGCCATTAATCAATCCATATTTGGAAAAAAGCACAAGCAAAAGCTTTTAATCACAGCAGGAGGCACTCGCGAATACATCGACGGTGTTCGGTATATCGGCAATCTTAGCACTGGCAGAACGGGTGCAGAAATGGCGGATTATTTTACCTCGCAAGCCTATGACGTGACATGGTTGGGTGCCAGTAACGCTATACAACCGAAATTGCCGTGCACAAAAATACGTTACGAAACTTTTGATGAGTTATCCAAGGCATTGCAAAGTCTGCTACAAAGCAATCACTATGAGAGCATTATCCATGCCGCGGCCATCAGTGATTTTTCGGTGGCTGAGATCACCATAAACAAGCAAAAAATAAAAGCCGATCGCCAAAATAAACTCCCCACTTCGGACACCATGCAATTGCAACTGAAGAAAAACCCCAAACTAGTTTCACAACTGCTTGGTTGGTCAAAAAACAAAAAGCTCAAAGTTGTCGCGTTCAAACTAACCAACAGTAAAGACCACGATCAACAAAAACAAGCCATAGAAAAATTAGTGAATCAAGCAAGCATCGACTACGTAGCACACAATGACCTGTCTGCTATTTCTCAAAACGCTCACCCTTTTCATTTGTATGGTGACAAACTCAACGGTGTTTATTGCGCAAGCATTCGAGAATTGTGCCATCAATTAGAGGCATTGTTGGTTGAAAAATAAGCCAACACAACTACGGTGAATATTAGACAATACTTAGTGTTTGGAGTACTAGGAGCTTGTCCGAGAATAGGAATCGTAGTAGATTTTCTATATTATCTGTTCATCTTTTGTAATATCACAAGCCTTTAAAAATATTACCAGCCGCTAATACCACATAAGCAGCTGTCATCGTCCAAAATGCATGGCCTGAAATATATGGGATAGTAACATGGATTGAAAGAAATGCAGCGATAGCTAAAACCGCTGAAATTAGAAAAATCAATTTTGTTGGTGCGTTTAATTTCATGATGACCCTCTTTAATTATTTGTATTGTAAGAAACAGGCTGTGAAAGTATTCCTATGACGTTTAAAAATTGTATAGATTCCACTGCTTTTTGGTAAAAATATAGTCAATAACTAAAGTATAACACAAACTATGCTATTCATCATAGTCAGTCCCAAGTATCGATTTAATAATCCACTTGAGAATTCAACAAATGATGTGCAGTCTCAAGCGCAATTCTATCACGGTATTTGGGAACTATAGCGTTACAGGCCATAACCAAGCAAATGTGGCCGCTACAACAGCAGCATAAATAATTGCATCGACCAAGTAGCGCAAGCAATTAAGCCAAGGATGTCCGAACCAGATAGAATATGGAATGACAGCCACTCCAAATGTTAAGAAACTCAAAGTAAAAACAAAACGAAAAACACTGCTAAATTCAACAGACATTGCCAGAGCGAGTGAGGCCACATAAGCTATCATCGTACAAGCAAACACAAAGTAAAGAAATTGCTGAACAAGTAATTTCCCCATAGGTGGTAGGCCGTTATCAAAGATGCTAATCATGGCAATAGGCCCTTTGATGAATTTTTGTTGCATTGATTCGTCATTCATTTCCTTCATATCGGTACAATGTGGCATATGATAAAGTCCTGGTGTTGGACTTCCTGCACGTATGGCTTCTGCTACTTGCTCTTCATTGGATAACTTTTTATAATCCGAATTGTGGTATTTCATCAACATGTGAATAAGAGCACTTGCAAACCAACAAAACAAGGCTGCTAGTCCTATAGGCATCCAAAGCTGTAGAATTGAAACTGACATATTTACCCCTAATTTTATGAATTCCTTATTATTGTACAACACATGAGGCATATTGATAACTAAAATGCTGGGAATAAAACCTTGGACACGTTGCTAGACTATTGTTTCTTATTAAAATCATCCATGCTTATTACCCATAAACTCATGGCAGAAGGACAAAAGAAAAACCTCGATAACCAGTTGTGTGGGTTTGCAAAGTTTCGTATAATGAATAAGTGAATTAGAACCTATCTCAAATGGATAAAAGACACTCTCTGAAACTGACATAATCACCAAATTTGTTCTGCCTGCAGTAAACAAAGCTGGATGGAGTATGATGTCACAAATTAAACAAGAAGTCCGATTAAGAGAAGGGAAAGTAGTAGTGCGAGGACAAATTGGGGCAAGGAAAATAGTTAAAGCTGCAGACATCGTTCTTTATACCAAATACAGCCAACCCATCGCAGTCATAGAAGCCAAATCCAACAAACATGAAATCGGCAAGGGCATGCAACAAGCCATGGATTATGCAAAGTTGTTAGATGTGCCATTTATGTTTGCCTCTAACGGTGATGGTTTTATCTTTAGAAATAATATTGCCAAAGCAGGAGAAAAGATAGAGCAAGAAATGACCCTTGATGAATTTCCATCTCCTGAGTCACTGTGGCAAAGAATCATAGAATTCAAAGGATTGTCTGAACAACAAGCCAATATCGTTACACAAGACTATTATTCTGATGGTTCAGATAAATCACCCCGTTATTATCAAATCCAAGCCATAAGCAAAACCATAGAAGCCATAGTCAAAGGTCAAAATAGAATTTTGCTGGTGATGGCAACAGGAACAGGTAAAACATATACAGCCTTTCAAATCATATGGCGTTTATGGAAAGCCAAAAGCAAAAAGCGTATCCTGTTTTTAGCCGACCGCAATGCCTTAGTAGATCAAACCTTTTTAGATGATTTTCAACCCTTTGGTACAGCCATGACCAAAGTAAAAAATCGCAAGATTGATCCCGCTTATGAAATTCATCTAGGATTGTATCAAGCCATAACAGGACCTGAAGAACATCAAAAAGCCTACAAACAGGTCAGCCGTGATTTTTTTGACTTAATTATCATTGACGAGTGTCATCGTGGCAGTGCAGCCGATGACAGTGCCTGGCGAGAAATACTTGAGTATTATAGTCCAGCCACACAAATAGGCATGACAGCCACACCCAAAGAAACAGATGAGGTTTCCAATACCGACTATTTCAATGAACCCATCTATACTTATTCATTGAAAGAAGGCATAGAAGATGGTTTCCTTGCTCCCTATAAAGTAGTCAGAGTTGACATAGATGTTGATTTACAAGGATGGCGACCCACCAAAGGACAAGTGGATAAACAAGGCGAAATCATAGAAGACCGCATCTACAATCAAAAAGACTTTGACCGCACCATGGTTATTGATGAGCGAACGGAATTAGTCGCCAAAACCATCACCGCTTTTTTACGCCGCACAGATCCAATGGATAAAACCATCGTTTTTTGTAATGACATAGATCACGCCGATCGCATGAGACGTGCGCTGATAAATCTCAACCCAGAACAAGTCAAAAAGAATGACAAATACGTGATGAAAATCACGGGAGATGACCAACTGGGTAAAGCGCAACTCGATAGTTTTACTAATGCTAAAAAGCCCTATCCCGTCATCGTAACAACATCAGAGTTACTAACCACTGGAGTTAATGCCAAAACCTGTAAACTCATCGTGTTGGATCAAAACATCAAGTCCATGACCAAGTTCAAACAAATCATTGGCCGTGGCACCCGCATTGATGAAAAATTCAATAAACTGTGGTTTACCATATTAGACTTTAAAAAAGCCACCGAACTGTTTGCCGATCCACGCTTTGATGGCATACCTGAAAAAGTCATGGTCAAAGACCCAGAATCTATTATTGATCTTGATGATGAATCCTTTGATGATGAATTTAATGATATAACAAACTCCAATGAAGACAATGACAATACCATAAGAGAACCAGATGGTGAATATGATGCCGTGTTTGGTGGTGATGATGCTGATGAGAAAAAGAAATACATCAAATACCGAGTGGCAGGCGTTGTTGTCAAAAAAGTAGCCGAAAGGGTTCAATACTATGACACAGATGGAAAACTGGTCACCGAATCCTTCAAAGACTACACCAAAAAAACCGTCAAAAACCATTATGCCTCATTGGATCAATTCGTTAAATCATGGACGCAAGCCGAACGCAAAGAAACCATTATCAGTGAACTAGAAAAACAAGGCGTGATTTGGCAAGCCTTACGAGATGACGTAGGCAAAGAATTTGATCCCTTTGATCTCATCTGTCATGTGGTGTTTGATCAACCACCCTTGACCAGAAAAGAACGCATGAACAACGTCAAGAAGAGAAACTATTTCAGTAAATACTCAGAACAAGCCCAGCAAGTGTTGAATATATTACTAGAAAAATACGCCGATGTGGGTTTAAGAGAATTAGAAAACATAAAAATATTTAAAGCCGATCCACTCAATCAAATGGGCAGTACCAAAGAAATAATAACCAACGTATTCGGCAGCAAAGATGAATACCACAAAGCTTTAACTGACTTGGAACAAGCCATCTATCAAAATAATCAACAAGCCTCATAAATAAGGAAAAATACGCAATGTCAATATCATCCGTCATCAAAGCCATACAGGACATCATGCGCAAAGACGCAGGAGTTGATGGCGATGCACAAAGACTGGGACAAATGTCCTGGTTGTTATTTTTAAAAATATTCGATGCCCAAGAACAAGAGCTAGAATTTGAACAAGAGGACAGCTATCAAGCACCCTTTCCAGAAGAATTGATGTGGCATAAGTGGGCCAAAGATGCAGAAGGAAAAACAGGCGATGAATTACTGAGTTTTGTAAATGACAACCTCTTTCCTACACTTAAAGGCTTGCACGCACCTGTCAAGCAAAACCCACGTGGTTTTGTTGCCAAAGAAGCCTTCAGCGATGCCTTCAACTACATGAAAAATGGCACCTTGCTGCGCCAAGTCATCAACAAACTCAACGAAGTGGATTTCACCAAAAGCGAAGACCGACATATGTTTGGTGACATCTACGAACAAATACTCAAAGACCTACAAAGCGCAGGCAATGCTGGTGAATTTTACACACCACGAGCCGTCACACAGTTTATTGTTGATCGCGTCAATCCAAAGCTGGGCGAACAAATCTTCGATCCAGCTTGTGGCACAGGTGGTTTTTTGGCGTGTTCAATCGATCACCTCAAAGCCAACAACAACATCAAAGACTCAAAAGTCTATGAATTGTTACAAAACCAAATTCATGGGGTAGAAAAGAAACAACTACCACATCTATTATGCACCACCAATATGATGCTGCACGGCATAGAAGTCCCCGTCAACATCAAGCACAGCAATACCCTCAATAAAAGCCTCGCCAATTGGGATGAAGAATACGATGTCATCATTACCAATCCGCCCTTTGGTGGCACCGAAGAAGACGGCATAGAAAAAAACTTTCCATCGGATTTAAGAACACGAGAAACAGCCGATTTATTTTTACAACTCATCATAGAAATCCTCAAAGACGGCGGTCGAGCCGCCTTAGTCTTGCCCGATGGTACATTATTTGGAGAAGGTGTAAAAACCAAGATAAAAAAACTGTTGTTAGAAGAATGTAACCTTCACACCATCGTTCGCCTGCCCAATGGTGTGTTTAATCCCTACACAGGCATCAAGACCAATATTTTGTTTTTCACTAAAGGCAAACCGACTAAACACACTTGGTATTACGAGCATCCTTATCCAAAAGGCATCAAAAACTACAACAAAACCAAACCCATGCGTTTTGAAGAATTCAGCGATGAGCAAAAATGGTGGGGTAATGAAAAAGACGGATTTAAAGCAAGAAAACAAAACAAACAAGCCTGGAAAGTCGATATCAAAGACATCATCAAACGCAACTACAACCTAGACATCAAAAATCCCCATGTAGAACAGCAAATCCAGTATGACCCAGAGGAGTTATTATCCGACTATGCACAGCAACAACAAGACATACAAAAACTAAGAGATCAATTAAAAAACATACTTAGCGAAGCCTTAAACAAGTGATACATGGAGAGTAAAATGCAAAATACCATATTAATTTACCAACAAGACGACCATGACATAGAAGTCCAACTGGATACCGTTCAAGAAACACTCTGGTTGAATTTAAATCAAATATCTGACTTGTTTGGAAGGGATAAGTCAGTTGTATCACGTCATTTACGAAACATTTATAAAGAAGGCGAACTGAATAAAAAATCAACTGTTGCAAAAAATGCAACAGTTCAAGACGAAGGCGGAAGAAAAGTGACTCGTCAAGTAGATTATTATAACCTTGATGCAATAATATCAATTGGCTACCGAGTCAACTCAAAAAAAGGCACACAATTTAGAATTTGGGCAACTCAAAAACTACGAGATTACTTAGTTAAAGGTTATAGCTTTGACAGCAAACGTTTCCAAAAAAATGCCAAAGAACTCAACGCAGCACTTGAACTCATCAAAAAAACCGCACAATCACCCGAACTCAATGCCGAATCAGGCAGAGGTCTGGTCGAAATTGTCAGTCGTTATACCCAAACATTCTTATGGTTACAAGCCTATGACGAAGGCTTGCTCAACGAACCACAAGGACAAGAAGGCGGAAAACTCCCAAGCGAACAACAAGCCGAAGCAGGATTGGCAGAACTAAAACAAAACCTCATGGCAAAAGGCGAAGCTACCGAGCTATTTGGCAATCCAAGAGGAGATGGACTGAGTTCAATACGTGGAGTGTGTCCAAGAATAGGTAATCTATTACAGAAAAGCTGGATTTGTGCTCTTTTCCGTTATATTTCGTCAAATAGAGTGACTATTCTCCTCAAAATAACAAAAAACATCCCTAAACCCAGCTTCCCTTCATTACGATTCCTATTCTCGGATACGCTCCTTGGCAACCTCCAACAAACCGTATTTGGAACAACATCCTACTGCCTAGCATTAGAGCACAATTCATGAAAACCGTTAAAACACCAAATAAAAACGCCCCTGTAAACGCCTCCCTAAACGCCCTTGTAAATAAAACAACCCGTCATTCCTGCGAAGGCAGGAATCTCCTCGACGAAACGCTAAACAATCTCATCACCGACAATCTCGACACTTGGACAACCGCCATAAAATCCAAAAGCCGAACAGGCAGAGGCTCAAACAAAACTTACGAACTCTGTGGCATCAAAAAACTGCGAGCCTTGATACTGGATTTAGCCGTAAGAGGCTTGCTCGTTCCACAAGATCCAAATGATGAACCAGCCAGTGAATTGTTGAAGAAAATAGCTGTTGAAAAAGAACAGTTGCTTAAAGAGGTGAAAATAAAAAAGCAAAAGGCATTGCCAGAGATTAGTGATGAAGAGATTCCTTTTAAAACACCTAAAATGTGGAAGTTTTGTAGATTTGGAGATGTTACATTTAATCGTGATGGTGAGAGAAAGCCTGTCTCGTTAAGTAATCGAAAAAACATGCAAGGTCAATTTGATTACTATGGTGCATCAGGAGTAATCGATAAAGTTAATGACTATTTATTTGATAAATCTCTTTTATTGATTGGTGAAGATGGAGCAAATTTAATTAGTAGAAGAACTCCAATTGCTTTTATAGCACACGGGAAATATTGGGTTAATAATCATGCACACGTTATTGATGGAATTTCATTAGATTATTTACAATACGTAGCTTTATTTATAAATGCAATTACATTAGAACCATATATTACTGGCACAGCACAGCCAAAGATGAATCAAACAAAAATGAATAGTATTGTAATTGCTATTCCGCCTGAAAAAGAACAAAAACGCATAGTCGCCAAAGTCGATAAACTCATGGCTCTCTGCGATAATTTAGAGCAACAAACCGATACCAGCATAAAAGCCCATAAATTATTGGTAGAAAACTTATTAAACGCACTAACCCAAGCCAAAGACCACAAAACCTTTCATGAGGCTTGGCAACGCATCGCTCAACACTTCGATACCTTATTCACCACCGAACACAGCATCGACCAACTCAAACAAACCATCCTGCAACTCGCCGTCATGGGCAAACTCGTCCCCCAAAACCCCAACGACGAACCCGCAAGTGAGTTATTAAAAAAAATAGCCAAAGAAAAAGAAAAACTAATTAAAGCAGGCAAAATAAAAAAACAAAAACCACTGCCAGAGATTAGCGAAGAAGAAAAGCCTTTTGTGTTGCCGGAGGGTTGGAAGTGGGAGAAAATAGCAAATTTTTCGAATGTAGGAACAGGTTCAACACCATCTAGGACTAATCCTAACTACTACTCTCCATCAGAGTATAATTGGGTAACAAGCGGTGAAACAAGTGCAGATTTCATATATGATACAAAGGAAAAAGTGTCAACTAAAGCAATTAACGAAACAAATGTTTCAATATATCCTATAGGCACACTAATTGTAGCAATGTATGGACAAGGCAAAACAAGAGGGCAGATTTCAGAATTAATGGTAGATGCTGGAACTAACCAAGCATGTGCTGCTATCCGTCTAATTGAACAGTCAAGTGAACATAGGCAATATATTAAACTCTTTTTTAAAAAAGCTTATAAAGAGATAAGGTTACATTCAGCAGGCGGAGCACAACCAAATCTAAACGTTGGGAAAATATCAAAAACCTTTATACCACTCCCACCCCTAAAAGAACAAAAACACATAGTCAAAAAAGTCACCCAACTCCTAAAACTTTGCGACACCCTAAAACAAAACCTAAAAACCCAACAAACCACCACCAATCGCCTTGCGGATACGATAGGGAGAAGCTTTAATGGATAAACTATGCAACAATCGACAAAAATAGCGACATTGCTAACGACTAGGCAATTGAAACCATGCACAACCCCAATACCTACTCGAACAGTTTTTAAAGACTCATCACCGTGAGTTTAGAAACCATGAAGATTGTGAATGGATTGCCAGAGTTGGATATTGATTGAGAATAATATATTAGACATGCATTTAGCAAAATATTTAAATTGTTAAAATTATCTTCCTTAAAGCCGGATTGAGCGAATTATTGAAGGGTTCTGTAGGCAAAAAATCAAGAATTTGAATAGATTTTGTGAAAAAGCCAAAAGTTGACTTATTTGAAACAAAGGTGTAGGTCTCACACGCGCTGTGAAGAAATAATACTTTAAAGATTTTGAGCTATTCCAAGGCAGGAACAAAGCTAATATCCAGCTTGATTTTGGCTTTAATATTATTGAAATATAGCTTAAGCTTTTCAAAAGTTCCGATGGCCAATTTACCCTTTGATTTGAACTGATTTAGTTCATCAATCCATGTAATTCCTTCAACGCCTAAGCGCTCAAGAATAGGTGGCAAATTTTCATCTATAAAACCCTTTTTGCCAGTGACAATCAACCGTCCTGTAGAATCCACAAGGTCAATATAATCCGCCAAAGTAAAATCTATGTCATTATCGCCAAAGCCTAAATTCAACAAGTCAGATGATTTTTTACTCAAACGTTCTTGAATCGAAGTGTAGTCAGACTCCTCTGGAGTCTTAGCCATAGCAGCTCTTATTGGGTTCAAATCAACATAAGCCATGCAAGTCAATAATGCCCGTTCATCAAGCAATGCTTGACTTTTGAAGCGTGATTCCCAGAAGTGACCTGTTACCTCATCTTCGATGTTTGATGATCTGGCGATAAATTCGTTCAGTAATTTCATGAACCAACTTATGCTCATAAGCCTTTTTCTATACTCATCCGTTTTTATAAAAACCATATCCAGTTCAGCCTTTGACAGTTCTGCACCAGCTAAATATTTTTGACAAAGTAATATCGGTTTGCATAAGCTAGACCAATAAGTTAAGACTTGTCTCTCACACCAGTTTTCTGTTGAATTGACCTTCAAAACAATGTGATAATGATTGCTCATAATAGCGTAAGAACAAATGTCGATATTAAATACTTCAACAAGTTCTTTTATCCTATTTGAAATCAACTCTCTTCGATGGTCGTAGCACTTTCCTGTGTACTGGTCTTTTCCGCATAAGAAGGCTCTTCGAACACATCTAGTCATCACATGATAAAAAGGTGTATTTTCCAAAGATATTTGGTATTTCCGTGCATATGTCATGATTTTCTCCATTAAAAGGGCTATTTTACTAAATTAGAATTGTAAAATATGTAGGTAAAAGACTTTTTTCTTGTAGGTAATTGACTTTGTTGGTGTGTGTCCTATATATTGGTTAAGTGTCTGATGCATGATAAATAGTTTTGTTTGAATGCTTTACTATTATATCAATTTTTCATCAGACACATTTTTTAATTGCTATATTTGGTAAATAAATCAGGGCGATTTTTTAGTTATGAATATGGCTCAAACAATAAAAATATTTCTTCCAGAAGGATCGCCAACTTCTGTTAAAGAAGCTGAATTAACCAATCGTTTAATCAACATCAATTTGTTATTACAATCAACTTTTATACATATTTTGTTGGGTGTCATGTTTACATGCAATATCAACGCAGAAAATGGCAGCAACACACAAAGCGATTCTGATTGGTTTGTACCTGATGGAGTTGTTTATATTCCGAGTGATGACAAACAAGTCGAGATAGTTAGAAAAGAGCTTGAAATGACTTTCAGCAAAAAAAAAGGCTTATATAAGTTCACAAAAAAACAATCGGGCTATTTTTTTCTGGGGCCATTGCTTAGCTCACGTATACATGATAAAAGTCCAAAAAAAGTGATGAAGTTAAGGGCTGTAGGGTATCGGATTAAAATAACGGAAGATTTTGAACCAAAATTTCAAGGTATATTGGCTAAAACCAACAAAGAGAAAAAGCTTTTAAGTCAACTTCTTAGTGACTGGATAGGTGATTCGAAAAAAATAAAACTAAGGCGATTGAAACCTGATGAGCTCGCATTTATGTGGTATTTTGTCAGCTGGAACATTAAAGAACCTGTTTTTGTTTTAGAAACTGATAACCATACTTTTTGGGTTGATGTTGGAGCTATAAGTGAAAATCAATTGTGGATTGAGGAGATGTCTAACCCCTGTTATCAATTTGGATTCGAAGAAATCATAAGCCCTTGTTTGTGTTTTAAAGTACTGATTGAAGAAAAAAAATGGTCAGCTGGATTTTCTGAAAAGCCTCAAGAATGCAGTATAAAAACAACTCACACTAGTTTAAATCCTTAATCAATTTGCAGAATTAAATAAGATGAAAATGAAATACAGCGAATAAAACATGAAATAACAATGGACATCTTTTTTTAAATTTCTAATCTTAATCCTGTCAGGTTTTTTAGGGATTGTTATGGTTCAATTTTATGGGTTACCTCATCCATATTTTCACTATTTAATACTCAAGAAGGACTTTTACTAAACCACTACATGGATTTACAAATTTTGTTTGCTCAGGGAATGAATGCAACACTTTTTATGTATGTTACTAGTAAACAATTAAATACCTCACGATTATACTTAGTATCTGTTTCACTCTATCTTAGTTTATTGGTATGGTTATTTACAACATTTGATAATTATGGGTTTGGGTTTACAGATATTTTTTTAAGTTATGGGAATTGAAAAGCATATTTTTTTCTTATTGGCTTGGTGTGTTTTGTATATTTGGTATTTTTTATGTTTTATCGATTGTGTTTGATAGAAAAAATTTGAAGAAAAAGCACAATGATTAGATATATTTTAGGCATCTTTTATTATATTTTTATAATGTTTAACTATTTTAGCGCTGAATATAGGTTAGCAGACCTGTTAAATCCAGCACCATATCATTTTGGGGTTCAACACTGGATGCTAGAATTGCGGTTCATTGGATATTCAGTAATAACATTTTTATTGTTTGTATCAATGTTGTTATTGTCAGTTAGAAATATTCAATATAGAAAAATTGGTTTAATATCAATAATATCCATTCCTCTGTACTATATTCTCATTGTTGTGTCAGCTTATATATATTTCGAAATCCCTTTTGATAAAATGATAAATGTTTATGCTGGAAATAATGACTCTATAGTGGGAATGAATTTATATCTTGGTGAAAATGACTTAGTTGCAATAGGGGTTATTATGCTAGGATGGCCATTAATCTATTCAAAAACTTTATATTCTTGGGTTGTTGACAAAAAGCGGGACACCCATTTGAATCGTTAGGGTCAAAGCATTTGATTTTTTTTAAATAATTCGATATAGAGCCTTTGACATTATTCAGAAAAAACTTTATACAGTAACAATAAGGTCTAAAGGCATTGGGTTGAAAATATTTCCATGATGATATGTAAATGTAACAGACAACAAAAAGCCTTAACGTTTCCGCTAAGGCCAATTGTCGATCGCGAATCCGCAATCCTTCTTTGAATATTATGCTTTATAAGACACATTTTCAAGTAATATGTTCAATTTCATGCATCTTCATTTGCGATTCTATAGGGTGATTTAATGCAATTGCAGCTAAATAGAGAGTGTAATCGTCTCAATTCAACTTTCTCTTGCACCAATCGCTATTCATGGGCAAGCTCCTAAATTGTAGCATATACCAAATTCTTGATGTACAGTAATTTTCATTCTCTTGCGCATTCATGTATCGATATTTGGGTAAAAATCAAAATATAACAGAAACAATAAAGTCTTTGTGATTTAGCTATCCAGCTCATGGCTCTTTTTTCAAAACATGATAAAATCAATGCTTTAATAAAGTCAGTGAGTACTATGATACTTTGTTTGGATATTGGTAACAGTCACATGCACGGTGGTGTTTTTGTTAAAGATCAATTGCAGTTTCAATTTCGCAAAGCTTCAAAATCAGGCAGTTCTTCCGATGAGTTTGGGGTGTTTTTACGGGCTGTATTGCGAGAAAACGATATAGACCCCAAAGCGATTAATGCCATTGCCTTGTGTACTGTTGTTCCTGAAGTGTTGTACTCGATTGCTGCGGCGTGCCAAAAATATTTTGGCATTGAGCCTTTTATTTTGCAAGCTGGAGTTAAAACAGGTTTGCACATAGGCTATAAAAATCCGCAAGACGTGGGTGCTGACCGCATTGCTAATGCCATCGCAGTGACTCAGCTTTATCCCAATCAAGATACCATAGTTGTGGATTTGGGTACAGCCACAACTTTTTGTGCTATATCTGCCAGCAAACAATACATGGGCGGTGTTATTTTGCCAGGTTTAAAAATGTCAATGACGGCTTTAGCAGCAGGCGCTTCGAAACTGGGTTCTGTCGAAATTCAGGAGAAAAAACAAGCACTAGGCAAAACCACCAATGACAGCATTCAGTCAGGTTTGTACTTTGGAACGCTGGGTGCAATCAAAGAAATCATTGGGCAATTGCAAAAACAGTCTTTCCATAACAAGCACCCTCTGATTATTGGCACAGGTGGTTTTACCTCAATTTATCGGACGGCTGATATTTTTGATGAAATTATCGCCGATTTGGTCTTAAAAGGGTTGGTTTTGGCTTATCGTATGAATTTTTCGTCTTAGCGGACTACCTCAAAGTCATGAGTAATGGAAACTGTTTTATCAAGCATGGCAGAAACAGAACAGTATTTTTCGGCAGAGAGTTTAACCGCACGCGCCACAGATTTATCATCGATGTTGTCACCAGAGACAATAAAATGCAGGTGAATATCGGTAAAAATTCGTGGAAATTCGTCTCGGCGTTCAGCGGTAGCGACAACTTCGAGTTTTGAGACGTTCTTTTTTGATTTGCTCAGTATTAGTTTAACATCAATACCCGCACAACCCATTAAACCGAATAGAACCATTTCCATGGGCGAAGGGGCAATTTTTTCACCGCCTGCAACGGTGGGAGCGTCCATAATGACTGATTTGTAGCTGTCGGTTTTGCCGACAAAGGTGTAATCTTGTAACCAATGTGCTGTGACTGTTTGACTCATATCTTTTCTCCGTTTGTTGATTAATAATTGCTCATCATTTGAATATGCAATCTGTATAGGCATAATAGTCCCTTTATTGTTTACCACAAGTCTTAATTTAATAAAGTATCTTAAAATTGATGAATATCAGGTCTGTTCTTTTTGTTATTATCTGCATTGCTGCTGCTTGGGGAGTTTCCTTAATCTTGACTCAGCAACGTGTTTTGTTAGAAGGTGAGAACAAACTGCAAAATATCCAACAAAACATCACGCCATTTATTTGGGATTTTAAAGTGATAGAACAGGATGTGGTCGAATCCTTTTTGCCGTACTGGGATACAAATACGGTGGATAAAACACTAACAGCAAGCAGCAATAAACCTCAGTTGTCCTTGAATTTTTCTGCGGATGTGATTAATACTTACAGACATCACCGCTTGCTACTCAAGACTCAAACAGAATTTTCGGGCAAGCTTGTTTTGCAGTTTAAAACTGATCTTGCTAGTGCTGAATATTATTATTCCCCAAGCCTAACATTGCAAGGCAAAATACACGATATAGATTTGGCTGAGTTATCGTGGAAGCAGCTGACAGGCAAACAACTGTCACGAGGACAGCAATGGGGAGCGAAAGCCCACAAAGTAAGCTCGCTTGTCTTGATTTTTTCTGACTTGCAAAATCAACTTAAAATACAGTCTATTGCTTTGCCCATGGAGAATAAAGACCTCAGCGTTAATCATTTCACCCTCGATTGCTCAGGAAAAATTGAGGGTCAACTGTCTCCTTTATTGCAAAATGTTAATGTATTCAATGTTTCAGAAACTTGCCCTTTGCCTTCGACTTATATGTGGTTAAAAAGACAGATGCAGTTGCAGTTTCCTGGTAGTATTTTAACAGTAAAAACATGGCTTCCATGGAATAAGCTCAGCAGTGGGCCTCATAAAGTCAACCAAAACTATACTACTATCGGTATATTCAATGTAGTCTTGTATGGTTTTGTTGTTTTGATGATGCTGTTGGCTGTTATCATTAACCGTTCTTGTTCTTTGGTAAAAATTTTCAAAAATATCAAGCACTACAAAACGAGCCAAGCTTATGGCTTGATCTTGTTTCCGAGTTTTGTCATTTTAATCGCCTTACTGGCTTGGCATCCTATTAGCTTGGTTGCTTATAAAAACCTGCATTTTTATTTTATTTGGGCTGTTATACAGCAATTGTTTTTGGGATATGTTTTGGCAGAAAAAGTTTTTTATGCCCGTTCTAAAGATAAAATAACCGCAAGTTTAATGGCGGCTTTGGTTTTTTCCTTGCTGCATTTGCCTTCTGTGAGCCTGTTTTTATTGACCTTTAGTGCTGGGTTTTTCTGGGCTATGGCTTGGCTAACTTTTAAACGCGTGATACCCTTAGCTATTTCACACGCTGTTCTTGCCTTAAGCTTTTATGCCATCGCTTCAGATAAAATACTGTATTCAGCTAAGGTTTTACACTGGTTTTGGGAGTAACAGCGCCTAAATTTTTGAGACAAAAGGAGAAAGACCATTGTATAATTCGTATGACGAATAAAAAATGATTACTACACTAGCTTTTGCCAAAAATTTCGCCAATAGTGGCTTATAACCTTCAATTTTTGGCGCAATCTGGCAACATTTTTTTCTTTCGCCACATAATTATGCAAAGGTCCGGAGAATAAAAATGGCAAAGACTTTATTAGATGAAATAAAAGAAAGTTTTGTTGCAATAACAGCAAAGATTAAGAATGAACAAGAAAATCTGCAAGGATCTATGAGTCACTTCCAAACAGATAAATACTTGGAGAGTTTAATTCAATCGCAAAGGCTGTTGAAAAAACTTTCCGCCCAAGCCAATAATTCGATGGAAGAATTGTTGCGAACACCTTGGGGAGATTAAGAGTTTCTAGAAAAAACTAAACCAGAAAAAATCTCTTCAATAAGGATTTCAGTAAAATCTTCACTGTCTTTTTCATCCAAATGCGAGCTGTCGGGCAAATCAAATTGTTCTAATCCAGCGATGTCCTTAAAGTGGAATTTAGTCAGGCCTGTAATTTTGTCCCAGTACTGAGAACGCGGATAATATTGTTCATCCAATTGCCAATGGTCTTTGTCTGTAGGAAAACGAACAGCAATGACTTTCCCTCCGCGGTTTTCAATTTTTTTGACTAAAGTCTGTAGCTTTTTGACGTTTTTTAACCATTGGCCTGGTGGAGTTGGTTTTTTGTCGCGATAATTCTTTTCTTTTTCGCTGACAAAGTGCTTGAGCAAAGCTTGTGTGTTGGTTTTTGAATAATCGGCAAAAACCGATTGATCGAGCTTGTTACTGACATAAAAAACATCGATAAAACGATGATTGGCCTCATAAAAATTCAGCAAATCCTGCAAACCTAACAGCGGATGTAAAAAGCGAAATTTTGATTGCAAAAAGGCCTGAATGTAAGCATCTAATGATTTGTAGTAACTGGCCTTGTTTTTATAATACTGGTTGTGTGGTTTTTGCATGTCAAAATAAAAATCTTCCAAAGCCTGAGCATTGAGTGACAGAAGAACAGTGCCTTTAAAGTTTTCATCTTGTGCCAGAGACTGCAAAGAATACAGGGGATAATGACCATTGATACTCAATTGTGTAATGTGATAGTCGTTTAACTTGTTTTTTAGGTAGGGAATATTGAGGTCTAATTGACTGCGAGAGGCACCTAAAATCACCAGTTCTTTTTTGTGTTTTCCAAGCGAAGAACGGTACCAAGACCACAAGTCCTTGTTCTGTTCTATGGAGGCGATGAAACCTTTTTTTTGCAGAAACTTCTCATAGCTATAGAGACTTGTTGCACAGATAAGCAGCACCAGCAACCATGTCCATAGCCAAGAAGTTTTAGAATTGAAAATAGATGAAGGCATCTGAGTTTCCTGATGAAATAGCAATAAGAATAAGGCAAAAAGACAAAAACAGGGCTCTTGCAGGTATCGGTAAAGCACTTAATATGTCCGTTAGTCTTTTGTTTTTAAAGAGTATTTGTAAGCTGATTAAGCCAATAAAGGCAGCGACAACAATTTGTGTCCAGAGCTTCCATGACAACAAGGCCGTCCCCTCACTTGATGTGAACATTGCTGTAATAATCATCAAGGCCTGTTGCATGGAGTTGGCGCGAAAGAAAACAAAGGCTAGCATCACCAGTAGAAAGGTGAGCACCATCATCAAGGTTTGAGTGAAATAAGAGTGTTTCAATCTTTCGCTAAAGTTGAGTTGTTTCACGCCGCGTTCTAGAACCAAATAAAGCCCATGCAACAAACCCCAGAACAGAAAAGTCCACGCAGCACCGTGCCATAATCCGCCAAGTAACATGGTAATCATTAGATTCCGAAAAGTTGCGAAAGAACCCAAGCGGTTGCCACCCAAGGGAATATACAAATAATCACGCAACCACGAAGACAAAGAGATATGCCAGCGTTGCCAAAAATCTGAAAATCCAATAGCAGCCATGGGCGATCTAAAATTTAGGGGAAGTTTGAAGCCCAGACATAAGGCGCAACCAATAGCACACAAAGAATATCCAGCAAAATCACAAAATATCTGCGCATAAAAAAATCCAGCGGCCAACCAAGAAGACAATTGGTCTGGAGCACTGGAGCTATTAAACACCGTATCAACCATAGGAGCGAAAAAAGCATCAGCCAAAACCGTTTTTTCAAACAAGCCTAGGATAAAAAGACTAATTCCTAAGGAAAAGGCAATGAAGCTTATCCAGTTTTGTTTTTTTAGTTGAGGTAAAAAATCTTTGGCACGCACAATAGGTCCTGCGACCAATTGCGGGAAAAAACTAACAAACAAAGCATAATCCCTAAAACTAGAGTGAGGCTTTAGTTTTTTAAAGTAAACATCCAAAGTATAGGACAAGGTCTGAAAAGTATAAAAAGAAATGCCCATAGGTAAAATAAAACCAGGGTCTTTAAATGCTACCGCTATATTGAACAAACTTAACAGGGCTTGAAAATTTTCTAACAAAAAACCACTGTATTTGAACAGAACTAACAAACCTAAGTTGAAGGAAAGGCTCAGCCACAACCATTTTTTTCGTCGGCTGTTTGATGAACTGCTGTGAATTTTTTGAGCCAAATGCCAATCCACTAGGGTGGACAACAAAAGCAAGAGCACGAATGGCGGATTCCAAGCAGCATAAAAGAGATAGCTGCCAGCTAATAAACTTGTTTTCTTGTAGCGCCAGGCTAGGGGCGAGTAATGCACCATGACAATAACACTAAAAAACAAAACAAAAGTGAGAGAATTAAACAGCATTGTATGGCATTCTAAAATTTTGGCTAGTAAGAGCTATCATCGGTTTTTTTATATCTGGGTTTGTAACATGGCTTTAATTTTGAACTTATAGACTTTAGCCGTTAATTTGTCAATCAGCTCGCTGTGTTTTATTTCATTAATGAATGGTAACTATTTAACAGAGCGGTATTTGCTCCTATTATTCAGTGAAAGGCTCGCTTGAGATCTTGGCTATAACAATGTTTAAAATGCTTAACACTATCTTGCTCAAACAAGTTTTACTAAAGAAAATGAGCAAACACAGCTCTTAGCTTGAGTGATGGTGAATCGTCACAATGATTGAAAGTGATAGTGTTCTGGAGTAAAATAGACTACCAAAATACATACAAGAGACCTTTGCATAATTAGTGTGACGAATAAAAAATGATTACTACACCAGCTTTTTGCCAAAAATTTCGCCAATAGCGGGCTATTACCTTCAATTTTTGGCTCAATCTGGTAACAATCTCTATTTTTTCTTTCGCCACATAATTATGCAAAGGTCTCAAAAATTAATTTTTCAGCGGCTTTTTCTCGATTGTTAAAATCATTTGAGTTTTTATTGGCAAACAACAAATAGAATTATTTTTTTATGGAATGCCTGTCTCTTGTTTTTTACTTGTTTTTTAGGTCTAAACAAACAGCTAAGATTCGCTGCTTTGAGTTTGTTTTTTTGAATAAACTATGGCTGGTTTTTCAAAGTAAGAATAGATGAAATGTGCAAAAACAATGCTAATAAGAGTGGTTATTAGCATGTAAACACTCAGAGGCAGTATCGGAAAGCTGCTGGGAGCGATCCAGATAAGTTTTTTCACAAGTTGCATGATGATGGGATGAAAAAGATAAATAGAGTAACTGATTGTCCCTAGCCAAATAAGAATTTTTGCAGGTTTTTTGAGAAAATAAAGGCCACTAAAAAACAACACAAAGGCCAAGCTGTTGGCGACCCCAAATCGAAAAGAATGTTCAATCATGCTATAACCCAATAAAGAGGATAGCCATAAAAAGACGGGCAATCCTAAACAAAGAAAAGTGGCAATGCTGGTATAGAGAAGCACGTTTTTGTCGCCAGTGTTGCCATCGTAAATTTTGCGGTACAAAGAGCCTAAAAACATGATGCTTATAAGATAGGGCATCAATTGAAATTCTTTTGCAATCGTTAAGTTGCTTTGTGAAAGTAAAGGATAGGATTCGATTGCGACAAAAACAGAGAAAAATCCAACGATAACAAAAAAGATAAAGCGATTGTTGTGCAATAGTTGAAAATAAAACAACAAAGCGCAAATTCCATAAAAAATCAATTCAACCTGTAAAGTCCAATACAGTCCAATAACATGAGCTTGAGAAAAGAAACTTTGCAACATGGTCGCATTGGCAATAATTGTCCACGAGGAAGGCTGAGATGCAGCTGGCAATATTAAAACCATCAAGAGCAAGGACAGCCAGTAGGCAGGATACAGACGATAAAACCTTCTTTTAGCAAAATGAGAAATACTTGTTTTTTTGTTTGTTGTTTGGGTCTTTAAACTTGAAGGAATAACAAAGCCACTGATAAGAAAAAAGCAAATAATACCTATTCTTCCAAAGTCATACTGTGCTGAAATATCCGCCAAAAAGGTGTTGTGCAAGGCGATGCCAGGAATTTTGATCAAGCTTTCTGAGGTGTGCTGCCAAACAACCAAGAGGGCTGCAATGCCACGCAAAGCATCAATCGGAGCATATCTGAATGCAGAACCAGTGGTGGTGGGAAGAGTCGTGTTATTTAAGGATTGTTTCATAGATATGTTGAATTTTATTTTCACAATTTTCAATCAGGAATGGTGAATTCTTAAAGTTGAAAGGGCTTTGTGGTTGTTGTGTTATTTCCATGATTTTTAAGACCAAATCATTGGCGTTATTGCAGTCAAAAGTCAGGCTGTTTTTAGCTTGAGAGGCTATCCATTTCATACCAGAACCTTCTAAATTGCTCACCAATATGCTTTTGTTGAAACTTAAAGCCTCTAATAATACCATGCCATAGGATTCTGCTCTGTCGTTGGATGGTAAGCAGAAGGCATCGCAAGTTGCCATCAGTGCATGCAGCTTGTTTTGCTTTAGTTTTCCAGTTAAATACACGTTATTTAACTGTTTATCTGCAATTTCATTCTTCAGCTGGGTCATAAGCTCGCCAGTGCCAGTAATAATAAATTGCGCCTCAGGCAATAGCTGTGCGGCTTGTAAGAGTAGCTGATGGTTTTTATAGAAGGTTAATCGGCCTACAGAAAAAATTTTATAAGGGCTCTTTGCCCATAATTGATCAGCCCATTGTTGTTCAGATTGTTTGGAATTTTGAGCTTGAAACGTGATCCCCAGAGGAATGGTATGACACTTGTTTGCAAAGGCAGGCAAGGCATTGGAGTGTTCAAAATATTCTTGAGAGCTAACAATCACGGCAGCGGCACGTTTTAATATTATTTTTTCCAGTGGTTTAAAAAAAAAATAGGCAAATTTAAGCAAAGCAGAGGACCTTTCTGTAACCATGTCCGATTGCCATTGAATAACCCAGGGAAGTTTTTTGGCTGATTTGTTCATCAATAAAAATAAAGCCGAAGGGTTGGGCCAAGCGATATGGATGATTTGGGTATTGTTTTGCTTCAACAGTGAATTAATTATTTTACCGACCCCAAGCATTATTGGTGTAAATAAAAAAGGTTTTAATGTTTTTTGTCGAACGACTGTTACCGAGTTGATAGTCTCGTGTGTGGTCTCAGATTTAAAGCGGCTAAAGTGATGGTTATGCACTAAAACAGTGATATTATGCTTAAGACTTTGTTGTTCTGCTAATTCTTGTAAATATTTTTCCATGCCACCCTTGAAAGGAGGATAGAATTTTCCAAAATGCAGGATGTTCATTGTTTGTTGTTGTTAGTCTCATGGTCTTTGATCGCTTTTTCTAAGATAGCCATCTTTTGTGTCAGTCTTCTTATTTTCTTTTCTTGCAAAGTGCGTTGCAAATCTTGGGAGAGCATTTTGAGAAGAATAAATGACACGGCCAAGACTAAAATTAAGGTTGGAGGGTAGGTGATACCTGCATAATGTGCAACTTTATTGACAATAATTGGGAAGATGCCCAAGACTATGGCAATACAAGCAATGGCAAGCCACCAAATGGCAAAAGGACCATGCAAGTGATCTTTTCTAACCATGATAAAAATAGTAATGGCTAAAATAGCACCAATAAGCAAGGTGGTAATGTTTGCAGTTGTGTAATTCATTTTTGTTTAAGAGTTCTTGTCCTTTTTGTATCCACCGCCAGTTTTTGCGATGCATAAAGTTGTTGTTTGAATCATGTACTTTAAAACCATCCACCACGAGTAAAAAATTTTAGATTTGCCGTTTTGTCTGTTTTTCATCGGCACTTCGGTTTCGGTAATTTTCATTCCTGATTTTGTTAAAAGCAGCAAGACACCTACGTCTTGATAATCCAGTAAACTAGCTGCTGATGAAGACAGTATTTTCATCGCTTTTCGGTCATAAATACGAAAACCAGAGGTTAAATCTTCAATTTTCAAGTGTGTAATGGTCTTAAAAAACCACCAAGCAATGCGTTTAGGTCGGCTTAGTCGTTGGGTGTAAGTGCCAATAACAACATTAGCATGGGAGTCAATTAAATGCTGTTTTAAGCGTTTAGTCCCTGCGCTGATATGTTGTCCATCCGCATCCATGGTGATAACACTGTCATAACCATTTTTTAAACCGTAACGAATGCCTGTTTGTGTCGCTCCCCAAGCTCCCAATTGCAATGGCAAGTCAAGCAAATCGACGTTATTATTTAAGACTATTTGTGCTGTGTTGTCAGTTGAATTGTCATTGACGACCAGAATGTCGCAGTGTTGATCACTTTTTAGTTGTTCTATCACTGATTGAATACTGGATTCTTCATTCAGAGCTGGAATAACGATAAGTGATTTCATAGACTAAAACATCTTTATTAAAGGAGCGTAATTTTATATGATGCACAAATGAACTGCAAATATGATTTCCATCGGTGATAAATTAATTGAATAATAGTTTGAATAACAAAGAAAATATTGTCCTGCATGATATATTTGATATCAAAGGAGGAGGCGAACGCTTGGCTTTGTCTTTAGCTGAGGGGCTAAGAGCTGACTTGGCCTTTGGTAAAAAGTCTCCTCATAGCTTTGATTTGCAGCAAATGCATAAGTATAAGCAAATAGACTTGGGTCTTAAAATTGAGTTTGCTGGATTGAAAACCTATAATTTGTCGCAGCTATTTAGCCAAAAAACAGAGTTTTTAAAAGATTATAATAATGTCATTTACAGCGGAATTATTTGCCCTCTTGCTATCGAGCACCATCTGCAAGGTCGAAACTTTTATTATTGCCATACTCCTCCGCGTTTTGTTTACGATAAATTTGAATATTATTTGAATGCAAATTATTGGCCGCAACAAATGATGATGCGTTTATTGGTTTCTTGGTTTCGCCCCAAATACGAAGCTTCTGTGGCTTTGATGGATGTGGTTTTTGCCAACTCAAGCTATGTAAAAAACCGTATCAAAAAATACCTGAATCGTGATTCCATAGTAATATATCCTCCTTGTAATACCCAAAAATTTGAATATAAAAACTCCCAAGGTTATTATTTATCAACCGCCCGATTCGACACATTAAAGCGTGTGGATAAAATTATTGAAGCTTTTAAACAGATGCCAGAGAAAAATCTTGTTGTCTGCTCCAGTGGTCATGAAGAAAAAAACCTGAAAAAGCTGGCAGGAAATGCAAAAAACATTCAATTTACAGGTCAAGTCAGTGACCAAAAGTTGGTTCAATTAATGTCGGAGTGTTTGGCCACAATTTATATACCCAAGGACGAAGATTTTGGCATGTCTCCTGTTGAATCCATGGCCGCAGGAAAGCCTGTAATCTGCAGTGGCCATGGTGGACCGACAGAAAGTGTTATTGACGGTGAGACGGGTTATTATATATCAGAATCTCATATCAAGCAGAGTTTGATCGAATGCGTTGACAAGCTAGGAGTCAATAAAGCACAATCCATGCAATTGGCTTGCCAACACCGGGCACAGAAATTTAGTGAAGAGAGTTTTCAGAAAAGAATTCGCCACTATGTTCTGAATTAATTAAAATTTAGTAGGAATTGGCAGCAATTATTTTTAAAATACCTTAATCTCGATACAAATACAAATTTTCGTCATTTTTTCTCGGTCAGCCGCTTGTTATTCGAGATACGCTGAAACAAATTATTTTCATCAAGTAAAGTAACATTAAAATTTATAACAAAGGTTATCCAATTGAGTAAAAGCAACAAACGCCAACAAATTGAAAGACTAAGAGGCATGTACGATATATTGCCGAACGAATCATGGATATGGCAAAAATTCGAACATATTGTGCATCAAACTTTTCGCTCTTACTATTTTCAGGAAATTCGTTTGCCCATCGTTGAAGAAACGCAGTTGTTTTATTCGGCCATTGGTGCAGCGACCGATGTTGTTGAACGCGAAATGTTTAGTTTTGAAAGTCGCGGAGGAACATCGATTAGTTTGCGTCCTGAAGGCACAGCAGGTTGTGTGCGTGCTGTGATTCAAAACGGTCTTTGCAACCGAGGATTGGTGCAAAAGTTGTGGTACCAAGGGCCTATGTTTCGGTACGAGAGACCACAAAAAGGCCGCAACAGACAATTTACTCAAATCGGTGCCGAAATCTTTAACGTCGAGGTGCCACAAGCCGATGCTGAATTGATATTAATGACGGCGCGTTTGTGGAAAAATCTAGGTCTGCCCAATATACGTCTTGAAATCAATTCTTTAGGTAGCTCGGACTCCAGAAAAAAATACCGAGAAGTTTTAATAGAATATTTGTCCAAGCATCTCGAACAACTGGATGAGGATGCAAAAAAGCGATTGCACAGCAATCCATTGAGGATTTTAGACTCCAAAAACCCGCAGGTACAACAAATTGTCAAAGAGGCTCCGCTATTGAGTGATTATCTGGATGAAGAGTCGGCCGCACATTTTGCAGAAGTCAAACAAATATTGGATCAATGTGGAATAGAATATACAGTCAATCCAAAGTTGGTTCGAGGATTGGATTATTATTGCAAAACTGTATTTGAATGGATTACAACGGACTTGGGTTCGCAAGGAACAATCTGTGGAGGTGGCAGATACGATACCCTTGTTGAATTGCAAGGCGGTAAAGCAACACCCGCAGTTGGATTTGCTATGGGCGCAGACCGTATCGTTGAATTAATAAAAGATTTGGATCTTTGGCAAAGCCCCAAGCAAGTAGATGCTTGTTTGATTGCAGACCCAGCAGTAGAGATGAAAGTTATCTATCAAATGGCGGAAAAAATAAGGAATTCTCTGCCGCATTTAAATTTACTAGTCAATGCAACTGCCAGTAGTTTTAAGTCTCAATTTAAAAAAGCTGATAAATTAGCGGCAAAATTCGCTATAATCATTGGCGAAGATGAAATTGAAGCGGGTTTAATCACTTTTAAGTCACTCTTAGAGAAAGAATCAGGTCAAAAACAACTGGATTTTGATGGTTTGGTCGATCGATTAATCGAGTTTCAATGATCCTAACAAAACAATTGCTTACTCCTATGAGGAAATATACGTGGATATAGAATTAAAACAACGACTAGTCGGAGCCTCTGTCATTATTGCTTTGGCTGTGATTTTTATCCCTATGATTTTTGATGACACGGAAAGTAACGCCAATCAATCTATTACTATTGAAATTCCAGATGAGCCAGAAGGACTGACACGCAAAGTCATCGCTATAGACTCTCCGGTAATCGATGCAAATTCGGAAGTTGAAAAAAATAAAATTGATAAAATCGATCAAAAAGATATTCCTGCTATTATCAGCAAAAAAGAGACCATTATTGATCTAGTAGATAACTCCAAGCCTAAGAAAATAGAGAAAAAACCAGAATCTAAAACAACCAAAGTGACAGCCACCACTCAAAAACCAAGCGACAAAAAGGCCACTAAAAAGGAAGCAAGCTCGAAAGAAGTTAAAACAAGCAATAAAAAGCCAATCTCAAAGAAAAAGAAAACAACATCTGACAAAAAAGAAACGCTGAAATCCAAACCAGTAAAACCCAATTCAAAAGAAGCTGTGGAGCAAGTATCCTCTAAAACTACAGCCCAAAAGGGTTATCGTTTGCAATACGGTGTTTTTTCACAACAAAAAAACGCGCAAAAACTTAAAGCTAAAATCATTCATGAAGGCTTGCTTGCCGTCGTTGAAAAAGATGCAGAAAAAAACCTTTATGTCGTCTATTCCAACCCTCTTTTAAGTATGGCACTTGCCCAATATCTTAGCAGACGAATAATCAAACTAAATCTCAATATCGGCACGCCCAAAATTGAAAAATTAGGTGAAGAGAAGCAACAGAAGGTCGAAATGTTACTGGATACTGGTTGGATTATTCAAATTGGTAGTTTTTCCAGTAAAACCAATTCTATCAAATTGAGAGATAAAATCAGAAAAAAAGGTTTTGTTACTTTTGTCGATGAAATTTTGAATCCAGCCAGACAAAAACGCTATCGTGTCCGGGTGGGACCCTATGCAACTCGAGATGAAGCACTGCAACAAAAACAAAATATAAAAAATAAAATGAAGCTAGAAGGAATCGTAAAGCCTCATGAAAAACAAAAAGTCATCAGCCAATGAATACCATGGATTCTATGAATTGGCTTGATTTTGTATTTTTAGGCATCGTTTTATTATCTGTGATTATCAGTTTATTTAGAGGGTTGATTCGAGAAGTTCTTTCTTTATTTATTTGGTTAGCTGCTTTTTGGGTGGCCTATAATTTTGTTGATGTCGGTGCCAGTTCCTTAGAAAAATGGATAGACTTGCCTTCAGCACGTCATTTGATTGCATTTGTGGGGCTCTTTATTTCTGCTCTTATTGTTGGAGGAATGGTTAATTTTATCGTTGGAAAACTTATCAGTAAGACTGGCCTGAGTGGTACCGATCGATTTTTTGGCATGTTTTTTGGAGCATTAAGAGGCATTATCGTTATTGTTTCTATTACTTTTTTTATCAAAGCGACTCCTTTTTCAGAAGATCCTTGGTGGAAAGAATCTCAATTAGCTCCACGATTTTCGAAAATATCAGAGTGGGCACGACTAAAAATGCCCGAAGAATTCTCGCAATACTTTTCGTTTGTAGAATCGAACAAAGATGCAAATGACGAATCAAGTCCACAGGCAAAAATTAAAGAAGTGCTTGATAATTTGAACCAAACAATTAACAACAAAGATCAACCAACCTCCGAGGACAATTAAATGTGTGGAGTGATAGGAATTGTAAGTCAAACCGATGTAGCTTCGACTATTTACGAATGTTTGACCGTCTTACAACATCGTGGCCAAGATGCAGCGGGCATAGCCACCTGTGAAAATCGAACCATAGCATTGGTCAAGGACAATGGTTTAGTGCGGGATGTTTTTAATTCAGAAAATGTTATGAAATTACGCGGCACTATAGGAATAGGGCACACACGTTATCCAACGGCTGGAGGGGACAACCGGCTTGAAGCTCAACCTTTTTATGTTAATTCACCCTATGGCATTGTTTTAGCGCACAATGGTAACCTAGTCAATACCAAACAACTGCGTAAAGAATTGTTTGAACAAGACCGCAGACACATCAATACGGGGTCGGACTCTGAAGTTTTGCTCAATGTTTTAGCACATGAATTGCACAAAAGTAACGAAGCCACATTGACAGCACCCATGGTCTTTGCTGCCGTAACGGCTTTGAACAAACGTTGTATTGGTGGATTTGCAGTGGTAGCGATGATTCCAGGGCATGGAATTATTGGTTTTCGTGATCCTAATGGCATTCGTCCTTTGGTTTTAGGCAAGCGTATCGTCAATAATCAAGACGAATACATGTTGGCCTCAGAAAGTGTGGCTTTGGATTTGCACGGCTACAAACTGGTTTCTGATGTTGCCCCAGGTGAGGCTGTTTTAATCGGCATTGATGGCAAATTGTACCGCCAACAGTGTTCAGAAACAAAACAACACACCCCTTGTATCTTTGAGTTTGTTTATTTTTCACGCGAAGATTCTATTATCGATAATATTTCAGTGCACAAAGCACGCCTCAGGATGGGCGAAGCTTTGGCCGATAAAATACTCAAAGAAATGCCAGATCATGGTATTGATGTCGTCATTCCAATACCCGATACTTCCAGAACCAGTGCTATTCCTTTGGCTTATCACTTGGGTGTTAAATTTCGCGAAGGATTTGTCAAAAACCGATACATTGGTCGAACATTCATCATGCCTGGTCAAGAAGAGCGCGTAAAATCAGTGCGCAGAAAATTGAATGCCATAGAGTTGGAATTCCGCGGGAAAACGGTGCTACTGGTGGATGATTCTATTGTTCGAGGAACAACTTCATCGCAAATTATCCAAATGGCTAGAGAAGCAGGAGCCAAAAAAGTTTATTTTGCCTCTGCAGCACCACCGGTCAGATACCCCAATGTTTATGGTATTGATATGCCTGCTGCCAAAGAGCTGGTTGCCTATAAGCGCAGTGAAGAAGAAGTGTGTGACATATTGGGAGCCGATAAATTAATCTATCAATCTCTGCCCGATTTGATTTCTGCTTGTTCCAACGACAGCAAATACATTACTCAGTTTGATACTTCTTGTTTCTCAAACGAGTACGTGACAGAAGTTGATGGTGACTATTTGAAAAATTTAGAAGTGATACGCAGTGATAAAGCCAAACAAAAAACAGCCTGATGTCGTCATAGTTGGTGGTGGCATGGTGGGCATGGCTGCGGCTATTGCTTTATCGCAATTAAAGCTGTCTGTTGTGCTTCTGGAATTTCAGCAAAGCCAAGCCGACTCTCATCCCAGTTATGATGATCGAACACTGGTGGTTAATCGTGCTTCAATTTGTTTTTGGAAAAAACTGGGCATTTGGCCGTATTTAAAACAAGATATTACCGAAATTCATAAAGTCCATGTTTCCAACAAAGGCCATTTTGGTCATGTGGTTTTCAGCAAGGAAGAATTTAAAATAGACTCCTTGGCCTCAATTGTTGAAGCCAAAGTCTTAGGAATGGCTCTTAAAAATAAAATTCAAAGTCTTGCAAATATAGAATTAATCTGCCCCGCACAAGTTACGGGTTTTGCTTCTTGCTCTAATTATGTGGATATTGATTACAGTGTTGGTGAGCAAAAACTGAAATTGCGGACAAGCTTAATGTTGGCTGCTGATGGCGTTCAGTCTAAAATTCGGCAAAAACTGCAATTAGCAACAGAGGTAAAGTCCTACAAACGAACGGCGATAATATGCAATATCACACCCGAATACAAGCACAATAACTGCGCTTATGAACGCTTAACAAGTACAGGCCCAACGGCGTTGTTGCCCTTTGTACAAAACCGTTGTGGCTTTGTCTGGAGTGTCAAAAGCGAAGCGGTTGATGAGATTATAAATTTAAGTGATGCTGCCTTTTTAAAACAGGCTCAGGAGCAATTTGGTTATCGTTTGGGTAAGTTTTTAAAGGCTGGAAAGCGCAGCACTTATCCTTTGTATTGGATAAAGGTGCCTCAGCAATGCAAAGATAGAATTATCCTGATGGGCAATGCAGCTCACGCGATGAGCCCTGTTTCTGCCCAAGGATTGAATTTGGCTGTGCGGGATATTGCGCATTTGTACGATGTGATAAAGCAGAATTTAGATAAAAACCAGGACATTGGAGATAACACTGTACTGAATCACTATCAGCAAAGTGTCAACGAAGATCAAGAGCAAACTATGGCTTATACCGATGATTTAATGCGCTGGTTTGAAATCGATAATCCTATAGTTAATTCACTGCGTTCTTTGGCTTTATTTGCGATGAATACTACGCCACTGGCTAAAGAAACACTGTTTCACAAAGCATCGGGCTATCGGCATGATTCTGTACCTGAATTGCTTCGACATTATTAATGTAAAGTGTAACTATTTAGCGTAGTTTTATTAAGAGGCCTTTGCATAACTATGTGGCGAAAGAAAAAATAGAGGAAATTTGCCAGATTGAGTCAAAATTTGAAGGTAATAGCCTGCTATTGGCGAAATTTTTGGCAAAAAGCTGGTGTAGTAATTATTTTTTATTCGTCACACTAGTTATGCAAAGGTCTCATTTATAGTTGTTAGTGTTCAAACAGCTTTACTGTTTAAAAATAAGCTAACAAAACTATTCTATCGAGAGACACATAAATCATTACTATGAGATTATCACTATGAAAAGATACGATATTATAATTTCTGGCGGCGGCATGATTGGCTCTGTTAGTGCTGTTGCTGCTAGCCAGCTTGGTTTTTCTGTTTTATTGATAGAAGCCCAAAAAAGCCCAAAAATCACGCTTGAATCGCCAAGAGATTTGCGTGTTTCTGCTATCTCAGAGGCCAATATTAGCGCTTTGAAAAAGTGGCGAATTTTTGATTATTTAATTGGCCAGCGTATTCAAAGTTATTCTAAAATGCATGTGTGGGATAATCGGGGCTCTGGAGAAATAAAATTTAAGGCTGATGAAGCATGGCAAAGCAGTTTGGGTTATTTGATGGAAAACAACAACCTCATTCAAGCAGCTAGGTTAGCATTAAAGTCGGAAAATCACTGCGATGTTATGGAACAATGCCGAATTTTACACTGTGAAAATGAAGGGTCTCAAATCAGAATAGAGTTAAGCGATGGTCAGCGTTTTAAGAGTCGTTTGTTGCTGGCTGCTGAAGGCCGACAATCGTCCTTGCGAAAACAAAGTGGCATAGAAGTTAAAGAAAAATCCTACCAACAAAAAGGCTTGGTCGCCTATGTTAAACTACCACAAGCCCCCGATAATACCGCATTACAAGCCTTTAATGACGGCGGCCCTGTGGGGATATTGCCGATTAATAATGATGATAAATTATTTTCTATTGTGTGGAGTTTGCCAGAAAAGCAAGCTCAAAACTTCTTGGAATGTAGCCCAAAAGAATTTCAACAAGCTCTTATGTGGGCCATTGGCAAAAACTTTGGCGAGGTCGAATTGCTGAGCCAGCGAGCGGCTTTTCCTTTGTCTCAACTGTCGGCTCAACGTTATTTTCACAAGCGTTTGGTCTTGTGTGGAGACAGTGCCCATGGTGTACATCCTTTGGCGGGACAAGGTGTTAATTTGGGTCTGGGTGATATCCAGCTTTTGTTTCAATTATTGGATGCAAAAAAATTACGGGATGATGATTATCTGACTTTAGCCCTGCGCAAATACCAAAGACAACGCCTCTCAAAAGTCCAAGAAACTTCACAAATGATGAGTTTTTTGCATCATTTGTTTAAAGATGATGCTCTTATGAAAAAGCCACTCAGAAATATTGGCCTAAAACTTCTCAATAACTCGCCACTAAAAAAATGGTTAATGCAACAAGCAGGCAGCTGATTTGGTTTGAAAAACAGAGCTATTGAGAGTTGTACCCAACTATTCAAACAGGTGCTTTGAAGAACGGTTTTGTGGTAAAAATTTCTTGAATTTTCGAATAGGGATCATTTCTGCACCCATGGATTGCAAATGTGGATTGTCAGCTTGGCAATCGAGGATGGGAATTTTGTTTTTGATTAAATACTGGCACAGTTCGTATAAGGCATATTTTGAACCGTTGGTTTGCAGGCTGAACATCGATTCCCCAAAAAATATTCCTTCAAGCTCAATGCCATAAATTCCACCTGCCAATTGCCCTTTTATGTCAATTTCTAGACAATGAGCAATACCAAGCTTGTGCAATTGACCATAGGCTTGTTTCATCTCTTGGGTAATCCAAGTGCCCAAGCCATCTTTGCGGGTTTGAGAACAATGATGGATAACTTGTTTGAAATTTCTGTTGAAATGCACGGAATAATCGGTCTTTTTTAAGGCACGCTTAAAACTGCGGGACAGGTGAATTTTTTCAGGAAAAAGTACCATGCGTGGGTTTGGAGACCACCACAAAATAGGCTCTTGATCCGAAAACCACGGGAATATACCCAAGTGGTAAGCTCTAATCAATGTTTTTGCAGTTAAATCTCCACCAAAGGCCAACAGGCCGTTCGGTTCGCTCAAGGCCTCTTCTACTGGAGGAAAGTCTTCGAGTTGATCCATGCTGGGCAAATAAAATTTCATTGTTAGACCTTTATGGCATCGCTGATTTTGGTTGTATAACACGGAGTTCTGATATCTGATTTCATCACCCAGGCTTGCTTAAATCCTTCTTGAGCACTTCTTAACGTGCCTTTGCCAAAGCGTGCATTAATATCATCAAGCACCTGCATTAATCCGTCATTGCTGTTGTGTGTAGGGGAAAACAAGTCCAGTTGTACTGTTTCAGCATCAGAAATATTGTTAAGAACAATGCCTGCTTTTTTATAGCCGTAGCCTTTTTTAAAGAGCTTAAGCAAGCCTTGTTGGGCCGCTGACAAAAAATCTCCCGTCTGGTTGCTAGCTTGGGGCAGTTGCAGGGTAATGGCCTTGGAATGTTGTTTGTCATGGGCATTAAAAGTATTGGTTCGAATAGCAACGGTAATGCTTTGAGCCACCGATTGTTGTTGTCGCAGAGTCACGCAAGCACGACTGACATGGTAAGCAATGGCTTCTTTAAGCAATCGAAGATCGCTGATTTTTTCAGCAAAAGAACGGCTGCAAATAATTTGTTTCTTTTTTTCAGGATCGGCATCAAAAGCAATGCATGGAATGCCACGCAATTCCAAAATGGTGCGCTCCAAGACCACAGAAAAACGCTTGCGCATGGTTTTAATTGGGCTGTTGCGTAAATCCAAGGCGGTGATGATACCCAATTCATTCAAGTGTTTGCTTATTTGTCCACCAACACCCCAAATTTCTTTTACGGGCAGATATTCTAGAGCCTGCTTTATTTGCAACTCATCATCTAGCTTAAGGACGCTGCCGCTGACTTTCAATTTTTTTGCATAATGATTAGCCACCTTAGCCAAGGTTTTGCTAGGTGCAATGCCGACACAAACTGGCAGGCTCAGCCATTGCCAAATTTGTTGTTTTAAATTTTGGCAATGAGTTACTAAATCCAGATGTTCGTGTCCTTTAAAATTGATAAAACATTCATCAATGCTGTAATTTTCTATTTGATCAGAATACTGTGCAATAATGTCATCAACACGGTGCGACATATCTCCATACAATGCATAGTTGGATGAAAGTGTTACTATGCGGTGTTGTTTCACCAGGTTTTTGATTTTAAACAAGGGCGAGGCCATTTTAATCCCAAGATTTTTGACTTCACTCGAACGTGCCACAGCACAACCATCATTGTTGCTTAAGACAATGACAGGTCGATGCCATAAAGCCGGATTAAAGGCTCGTTCACAACTGACATAAAAATTATTGACATCACACAGCGCTATCATTCGTCTATTATCTCTGTTTTATTCTCAAAACTTGCGAATCAAAGAAGTGACAACGCCCCAAATTAACAATTCATTTTCACCACTCATCACTATGGGTTGGTATTCTTTATTTTCGGGCATTAATTTGATGCCGTTTTTAGTGGAGAGGCGTTTGATAGTAAATTCGTTGTTAACAACGGCGATAACAATACAGCCATCACAAGCGGTGATGGATTTATCAACCACGACCAAATCACCAGCAAAAATACCAGCATCAATCATGGAATCGCCTTCGACCTTGGCAAAAAAAGAAGCGGTTTTGTTTTGGATCAAATAGTCGTTTAAATCCATGGTGTCACCCAAATATTCTTCCGCTGGCGAGGGAAAGCCTGCGGGAATTAAGGTTTCGTACAAAGGCAATTCCAGCGAGGAATTAATCGGTGTAAGCAGTGTAACTTTAGGCATCTTTAGTCTAATATTAAGTAATTTGTGTTATTCTACTATTTCCGTATCTGAATTTGGTCATTATGCTGCAAAATTTTGTGTAATTGAGAAAAGAGACAAGTGAAACTAATACCAATACAAAAAAAAGATAAAAAAGATCTGTGGAGAATATACATTCAGTCCATGAAAGCTCATATTGAGAAGATATGGGGCTGGGATTTGACTTGGCAACAAAAAGACTTTGATAAAAATCTAGCCATATATACAACATGTTTTTTGCTGAGTTCTAAAAAGACAGTAGGCTATATTCAGTACCAAGTGAAAGAACGCAAATGCTATGTAAATATGATTATTATTGAACCGCCTTATCAATCCAAAGGCTTAGGAGTAGAAGTATTCAATTCTCTGTTTTCTGATAATACCCTAATCCCGATATAGAAACGCGATTTAGAGTGCAAACCATTGGTGTGCATAGTGAATATAAAAAACAGCGAGTCACCTCATTGGCGATGTGATGTTTTTTAGATTTGCTAGGCATACCAAGGGATTGTGCTATAAACGTGTTTTCTATGTTGGGATTAGGGTAATAATCTTACTGAACTCACATTGCGCTGTTTCAAGATAAATAAGCGCGCCTTGCAGTTTTATATGGAACTAGGTTTTCAGCTTATTAGTGAAGAAGAATGTTTTTATTTGTTGCATAAAGAGAGTGCAACCCAAACTTAATGCAACTCACCCACCGTTGTCATTCCCGCGAAGGCGGGAATCTATTGCCTTTATAAAAAAATTAAAAAGCAAAACAATTGCAACCGTCTTAAAAATAAATAAACGTGTACCTTTAAATCACTGGATTCCCGCCTTCGCGGGAATGACGTGGTGAGTAATTACAACTTAATTAGGCGATAGAGTTTTTTGAAGATTTCTTAGGCGTATCAAGGCTCTTGTACTCTCATTGTGGTTTTCTATATCGGGATTTGGCTATTATTCAAAATTATTAAAGAATATTCTATCATTTTCATCTAAAAATAAAGCAGAAACTGTTTTGGATGCATCCATTCTAATAGTGCAGGTTAAATCCAGTGGATCCGATTGGAATAAACATTCGCCTTGCCATCCAGCAAATATATTGTTTGTTTGAGGGGAGGCCGTTAAGTTCATTTCATAACCTAGAGGATAATTATTTGTACAAGTGCCAGGGCAACTGAGCCCCAAAGGAGCGACAACAAAACCATTTCCAGTGAGTGATACTGTTAAGAGTTCGCCATCGCCACCTTCTTGGTAAAGGAATAGGCTATCGTGATTAGGGATGTTGTTATAACCGTATAAATTGTATATTGACTCGTTTGAATCTTGGTACAAAATTCCTGTTTTTGGAGTGGTGAAATTGTTGTCAACGGAGATTTTTATTATATCTGGATACCCAGAATTATTGTGTTTAGGCACTATTCTCATCTCATTGGCAGAGGTATTGTACAGATATATATCACTGAAAGTATCTGTATCACTTGGTAATAATGATGCAGAAGTAGCAAAAGAAATGTATTTTCCTGTATTTGAAATAGCGTAGCTAAAAATACCTGAATTGCTGGGTGAGCCATTTTCATCTTTGCTGATTAAAGAATGCGTGCTGGTTAGTCTATTAAACATGATTACTTGATCATAATTAGTTGAAGCGCCAACAATATTTGTAGAACTGCTTGAAAAAACAACTTTGGTCGTGTCTGTGGATATAAGTGCTTCTAAGACGTTATCAGATGTCCCAATACCAGCAACCTCATTCACTCGAAATATATTTCCAAGTGGTAAGTTAATCATGAATATATCCCGTTTATTGTTGTTGTCATTGGCTACTAAATTGGTCGCATAAGATGAAAAAACAACCCAGGTTGAAATGCCTTCACCTGCAATTTTTGGATCATAACTCCCTCCGTCTCCTTCGATTCCGTTGCTGTCTAAGCTTATTCTTTGAATGCTTTGACTGGAATTGTTGAAATAAAAAACATCATTTGCATTATTGTTGTCATTGGCAACGAGTGTCGAATCTCTCGATGAAAATACAATGTCACCTTGGTTGTTAACGCTGGGAGTTTCGCCAATGGCAATTTGACTGTATTGGAGGTTTTCTAAATCCAGCAAAAACACATAAACATCATTTAATTCTATCGTGGTAATAGGATGAAAAATACGGCTACTAAAAACCACATACTTTCCATTTGGAGAAATATCAAAGCCATAGAAACCAGACTCTACAGCAATTTTGTCTGTCATGTTTGTGTTTTTATTAAAGTAATACAAGTCCATGTTGCTATTAAGGCTATCTTCGGGAACTATATTGTTAGCTGATGATGCATAGATGAAATGTTTTTGGTCGTCTGACATTGTTGATTCGTATGGGCTTCTGTTTTGGAACAATGACATCTTAACGGGTTTAGAAACATGATCAACAGCAAGAGTTCCTAAGTCCAATTTAAAGGCTTGTGAATAAGTCGTTCCTGTAGGGTCAATATTTTCGTTTGGTGATGATATTCCTACAGCAGCATTAGTAAGAGTGGAGTCAGCAGAAACACTGTATATGTTTTCTTTTAGGATTAAGCTAACTTGCATGGTTGATAAATCTAGTTGAAATAGTTTTCTCCCAGAATTTGTCGCATCTGGATGCAATAGTTTGCTGTTGTGTAAAAACAAAAGGTTTTCATCGTTATCAATAGCCATGCTATTATTAGATTCCGAACAAGATGTGTAAGTGTTGGTGTCTATGCCTGCTAATGGAATTCTTGAGACCGTACCAGTATTGGAACTATAGATGTGATTGTCCGCTTGGTTATTTGTATCTTCTGTTGTAAAAACCCCATCAGAGCAAAAGTAAACAAATCCAGCATTTGAAACTATTGATGTGTTTCCATTGGAATCGTTGTAAACAGTTTCAGACAATTGGTTTTTCGTATAAATATTTGTAGTACTGAATTCTAGGTCTCTTATATAGCCAACATAATCAGAAGTACTCGCGGGTGAGGCATCAGGGTGAATTTCTGTACTATTGGATTGGAATGTAACAAATTTCCCATTTTCCGAAACATCTAAAATGGATTTAGTAGCATTGTCAGTCGTTACTTGGCCATTTACAGTACTGAGGCTTATGAGTGTAAAAGTATTGGTTAATCTGTCTTTTCTGTACAAATCTATTCTGTTGTTAGTGTCAATAGCCTCGATGGCATCGAGACTTGAAAAATAGATGTATCTGGCATCATCGGATAAGAATATATTTCCAGAGCTTGATGTAATTGGCTCTTGCTCGTTATTAAACATCTGTGCGCTAATCTCTCCTGTTTCCAGGTTTTTTAGGTAGAGTATAAGTGAGCCATTAGCAAAAGGCAGATTCGACTCTCGCGATTTGAATAATATATACTTACCATCGGATGTGGGTCTGGAAGAATAAAAAACAGCCTCTTGAAATTGAGTGCCATTTTGAGTTCGACTGATTAATTCAGTAACTCCCGTAAGTGTGTCTTTTACAAATAAATCAAAATTCACATTACTATCATTTTCCACTAAATTTGCAGAGGTACTAAGAAATACAATATATCTTCCATTTCTAGAGATCTTAATGTTAGAGTCACCACCATTGGGGATAATATTTGTTGAAACAGATTGATTAACCCAAGTGGTTGTTTCTGACCATGATTGATTGCAGAAAAGTATTAATATGAAGATTGACTTTTTCATTCTATTTCCTATATTTTCAAATTTAAGCCTCAATTATACTCTGAACAGGGTGAAAATAATTTTGACAAATTCTGACAAAACAGTAAAAATTTCTATTTTTGCAAATCCCAATATAGAATCGTGAATGGAGATACATGTACTTGATCTGACATGATCTGAATAAGAAATTCACAAAACGATTAATCAGTGTCCGACCGGAAAAAAAGTAATTTATTGGGGAAAAGCTAGATTTGAACCACAACTTAGTTGTGATATTTCAATATTTCAGCCATTTGATAGGCAGCTTTTATGATTTGTAATTCAGCCTTTGTTCTGGCAATTTTATCGTAACTGTTAGAGATGTAAATGCTTGGTTGAGGTTTTTGCTGTTCTTCTTTGTCTTTTAGTATTTTTTTTAATACCGGTGTATAAACGTATTTTTTTGCTAATTTATGAGCTGAGTTGATCCAGTCTGATAGTGAATCTTTTTTATGACTTGTAGCGTATGTATGGTGTTTTGCTGTGATTTTTCTGGCTTTTAAATCAAGTATTTTAAAACCAGTGCTATTGTTCAAACGTGAATCCCAGTACCAATGCAAATTACTGATGCGTCCTTGACCAGAGATGGTTAATAGATTGCCACCACGATCTCCCTGAGGAAAGTATTTGCTCGAGAAGAGGGCGGTACTGTGCAAGGGTTGATGAGAATCCCCCAGTAAATGCAGCAACCACGATAATGCCAATGCTTTTTCCTTTTTAGAAGCGCCTTGTTTGGATAATACGCTTAAATTTCCCTTAATTGCTTGGACAATATTAAGGCTATTATGAAAGTCATTTTCGAATTTATGACTGATATTGAGGTCTTTGGTATCAATGTTTTCGTTTAAAAAAAGCGGATAATTGATATAATGCCAAGAACCATGGTGGTGTTTTTGTTTTAATTTGGGTTGAAATCCACGTGCCAAATCAGGCCAAACAGCCGCTTGTCGAAAAATCCATTCTTTGTAAGTAGAGGGATTGAATTTAACATATTTGGGAATTTTTCCTTTAAAATCTTTCAAAAATCGAGGGTGGTGTTTGAGGACGTCAACCCAGTATTCCTGTTCATGCTTGGATAATAAATCCCAAGTAATAGCCGCCATTAATTGATGGCCTGCTGCATTCCAAGCCCTGGACTCAGTGCATTGAGTTAACACTATAAAAAGAGCAAAGGACTTGAAAAGTAAATTCATGTTTATGAGTTAATGAAGCCCTGTTTAACAAGATGTTCGTGGTAACTACCACGGTGATCAACAACAGTGTCCTCTTGAATTTCAATAATTCGTGTAGCAATCGAAGAGACAAATTGCCTATCATGCGAAACAAATATTAATGTACCTTCGTAATTCTCTAGAGCGAGATTTAAAGATTCTATAGACTCCATATCCAAGTGATTTGTTGGCTCATCCATAAATAAAATATTGGGTTTTTGCAGCATAATTTTACCAAACATCATACGGCCTTTTTCTCCACCCGATAAAACCTGTAGTTTTTTACGAGAATCTTCTTTGGAAAACAACAAACGTCCCATCACACTGCGAACAGCTTGTTCATCGTCTTCGGGTTTTTTCCATTGCATCATCCAATCAAAAGCAGAAATGTTTTCTTTAAATTCGGCAATATTGTCTTGTTTGAAATAGGAAACATCGGCATTTTCTGACCACTTCACACTGCCTGAATCAGCCTCTATGGTTTCTGTCATACAATTTAACAAGGTCGTTTTACCGATGCCATTGGCACCAATAATGGCCAGTCTTTCACCGACTTCAAGGGTAAAACTTAAATCTTTAAACAAAGAAACTCCATCAAATCCTTTGCTCATGTCTTTGATGCTAATGGCATTTCTGAATAATTTTTTCTCTTGCTCAAAAACAATATAAGGATTAACCCGCGAAGAAGGCTTGATATGATGAAGTTGGATTTTGTCCAATTGTTTTTGTCGAGAGGTAGCTTGCTTGGCTTTTGAAGCATTGGCTGAGAATCGACTGACAAACTGTTTTAATTCGGCAATTTGTGTTTTCTTTTTGGCGTTTTCTGCATAGAGTCGCTCACGAGATTGTGTTGCAGCAGTCATGTACTCATCGTAATTACCAGGAAATAACCGCAAAGCACCGTAGTCTAAATCAGCCATATGAGTACACACAGAATTTAAAAAATGCCGATCATGCGAAATAATAATCATGGTTGATTTGCGTGCATTTAAAGTGTTTTCTAACCAACGTATGGTATTGATATCCAAGTTATTGGTTGGCTCATCTAACAATAAAAAATCAGGATCTGAAAACAAGCATTGTGCTAATAAAACACGCAGTTTCCAGCCTGGAGCAACTTCACTCATCGGACCATAATGCTGTTCTTCGGGAATGTCCAAACCCATAAGAAGTTCGCCAGCACGAGCCTCTGCTGAATAACCATCCATTTCGGCAAATTCAGTTTCTAAATCAGCCACTTTGATACCATCCTCGTCTGACATTTCTGCTTGTGCATAGATTTGGTCACGGGCTTCTTTTACTGCCCAAAGCTCTTTGTCACCCATAATGACCGTGTCAATGACAGAAAACTCTTCAAAAGCAAATTGATCTTGGCCTAAGACACCGACTTTGTCATCTTTGTCAAAAGAAACGGTGCCGTTAGATGGTTTTAATTCACCGGTGATAATTTTCATTAAAGTTGATTTCCCACAACCATTAGCGCCAATAAGGCCATATCGGTTGCCATTACCAAATTTCATGGAAATATTTTCGAACAATGGCTTGGAGCCAAATTGGATACCGATATTTGCTGTAACAATCATAATAGTAAGTGCTGAAATTTAAAAAACAGGCGATTATACCTCTAATTTTCTTTAAGTTAAACCTAAATTCAGATATAGAAACGCAATTTAGTGCCTGCCTAAATTCTACTACCCAAATCTCGATGTAGAATCGTAATTTAGAGTGCAAGTAATTGATGTGCATAAGGAATTCACAAAAACTAAATATACCTCATTGGTGATGAAGCTTTTTGAGGATTTCTTAGGCGAATTAAGGGCTTGTACTCTCATTGTGATTTTCTATATCGGGATTTGGTTAATACTCAAATCCCGGATTGTAACGGTTTAGTATTTAGTCTTGTTCTGATCTTCTTGCCATAATTCAAACGCAAGCAGAGCTTCATCCGCCAAGAGTTGTTGCATTTTTAATTTGCGATTGTTTAAGGGAAGTTCTAATTCTTTGTAGATGAAATCATCATCAAAGTCAATTTTGGCCGCATCTGCTTTGGTGTTTCCATAATAGACTGCTTTGGGTCGTGCCCAATATATCGCTCCAAGACACATGGGGCAGGGTTCACACGAGGTGTAAATTTCGCAGTCATCCAGCTGAAATGTTCCCAGTTGTTGGCAGGCATTACGAATAGCAGTGACTTCTGCATGAGCTGTAGGGTCGTTATGGCTGGTGACGCAATTGGCTCCTGTTGCAATAATTTTGTTGTTTTTGACAATAACAGCTCCAAATGGACCGCCTTTGTTGTTTTTGACATTGTCAATGGACAGCGCAATGGCTTTGCGCATAAATTCTTTTTTCATGAATAAATGTTACCTTAATTTTAGTTGTTGAGGGTGATTTTACTCGTACCCTAATCCTGACATAGAAAACACGTTTCTTGCACAATCCCTTGGTCTCTCTAGTAAATATAAGAAACAAATATATAGGACACACACTACCAAAGTCAATTACCTACAAGAAAAAAGAATTTTACCTACAGATTTAACAATTCTAATTTAGTAAAATAGTTATCAGGCGACAATTAACATGGCCGCTTTGGCGTCAACTAACTTGTCACGTTTGAATAAATGAGTATTGTTTTTTCAGTAAAACGAGTTAATGTTTAACGTTTTGTGTTGGCTTATTTTTAAACAGTAAAAAACTCGTTGAGTGTCTTGGCTGCGAATAAAATGTGTTTTTATGGGTTTTATTGAAGACAGAGGTTCTCAGACAGCTTTACTGTTTAAAAATAAGCCAACACAAAACTGTACCGAGGTTAATTGAACTAATATGATGTTCTATGGCAAAATTCCTACAAAGAAAAGGAATTTTGCCATAGTTTTCAGCAACAGAATTCTGTACCATAAGTGATTTTGGTGGAACAAACATGACAACAGCAAGGAGCCAACTTATTTCAATTGATGATACACCGTATTATCACGTCATCACGCGTTGTGTCAGACGAGCTTTTTTAGCAGGCTATGACAAACCCACAAAAACCTCTTTTGAACACCGACGACAATGGATTGTTAATAGAATGCTTGAATTATCCGATATATTCTCTATCGGTATTTGTTCATACTCTGTTAT
>Ga0316206_1000357_pt1 | contig 68651 bp, 53 predicted proteins | sample 6monthpyrite_MG_FD_204942 | JGI IMG/M metagenome (GOLD analysis project Ga0316206, IMG submission 204942) | Microbial mat bacterial communities from mineral coupon in-situ incubated in ocean water Damariscotta River, Maine, United States -... | ecosystem: Environmental > Aquatic > Marine >...
GCGGGGCCCCGCCGCTCATTCGCCTCATGCCGGTCTCCTAGAACAACACCATCTCGAGGCCGCTTGTGGCCGACATGGTTCCGGGCTGCTGGACGAACCACTGCATGAAGATGGGCAGGCCGATCAGGTTGGCGTCGCCGGGGACTGCCAGAGAGAGCGAGTTGTACCCGCCGCCCGGGCCGGTGCCCTGCATCGGGCCCGCGTTGAGCAGGCTCATTGCCGGCGTGATGCCGATCAGGACGTCCGCGCCGAGCAGAGTCGAGAAACCCTGGGCGACGTCCACCACAAGGAGGCCCTGCCCGAAGGGCGCCGCGCCCTTGATCGCGACCGTCATCGACGGGTTCCCGACAAGCTGGGGCTCAAGCGCGACGGCTGTCGGCACGATGCCCGACGGTGCTGCGGTGCCGAAGCCATAGGGGGTCGGCATCAGGTTCGTCTCGCTGAACAGAGTCGGACGTGTGAACGGACCCGTCTCGTTCTCGACGCGCGGGTCGGTCAGCGGGCGCCTCAGGAAAGCGACCAGCTGGTTCTTCTCTTGCGCTGTCAAGCCGAGCGGGATGATCGCCGCCGCCTGGTTCTGGTGGAAGTCCCCACCGCGGTCGTAGAAGTCGACGACCTCTTCCAAGGTCTTTGCACTACCGTCGTGGAAGTAGGGCGCGCGCAGCTCGATGTTGCGCAGGTCGGGAGTCTTGAAGCGCCCGTTCTGAGCCGGGATGCTTGAGATGTCCCCCTGACCAAGGTCTTGGAAGATCGGCGTCACGCCGGTGTTCTTGAAAGCGAAGTCCGTCAAGAACGGGCCGTTGTGACAGATGTTGCAGCGCCCCTTGGTGTTGAAGATCTGCCGGCCAGCCGCCTCTTGCGGAGTCAGCGCGCCAGGACCTGCATCAAGCGGAGTCTGGTCCGCAATCAACGTCCGCTCGTACGTGGCGATCGCCATGGCGATCCGCGACGGCGTCACGGCCGGCGTGCCAAACGCAACTTGGAACAGCTGCGGGTACGTCTGGCCCGCAACGAATGCGCCAAGCGCTGGATCCAGGTTCGACGCCAGAGCCAACGGCATGCTCGCGGCAACACGCGCGGCGACGTCATTCCAATCGCGACCAAGGTGGCCCATCTCGGTCTCCGAGAGCGGCGGCCCTGCGACCTGACTCTCGAGCGCCGCGTTGAACAGCAACACGACGCTGCCGGTGACAGGATCGACAAACTGACTCGTCGCGCGGCCATCCCAGAACAGGCTCGGCGCATACGCCGCGTTGATCATCGTCGGCGTCTTGCGCGGCGTGACCTGCACGTCGAGACCGAAGTCCGTGCTCTCGGTGTAGGTGCCGTCAGTCTGGCTCAAGATCTGACCCAAGGAACCCACGACATCATCATTAGTGCCGAAGACGCCATCGAAGCCGGGGTGGATCGTCTGCGACGTCGCCGAACGCGGATCGGTGCCGCCAGCGCTCGGGATGTGGCATGTCGCACAGGCGGTCATGCGGGTCGAGGACAATTGCTCATCCCAGAAGAGCGCCTTGCCAAGCTGCGTCTTCGCAGCGGTGATTTGGTTGCCGAGCGGCACCTGCAACGCGGGGATCGGGCCGCCGGCAGGAGGCGCGGGCGGGGGCGGAGGGCCTTGAGCAAACGCCGAGCTAGCCATCAGGCCAAGCGTGATCAAACCGGGAACGATGGGACGGAACGTGGAGAACATCTGAGACATGGAGTTTCCTCTCATGGGGACTTGTGGACCCGCCTGTGAACCGGGGGGCGAGCCCAAGGTTTCGGAAGTGTATTGGGGAAATGCATGGCAGGATGAGGCGCTCCCTCCCCATGCCCCCCACTCGACGAACCACGACCCTGCGCAAGTTGGGCGTCGCCTGCGCTGTCTTTGTGATCGCGATGGGTGCCGCCGAAGTGCTGCTGCGCCTCTTGCCCGTCAGCGCCGATGGCGGTGGCGCGTTGGCGGCCAGCAGCGCCGTCAAGCGCGCCGAATTCAGCGCACGCTATGCGAGCGGCAAGCCCACTCTCTTGACACGCGGGCACGTGTTCGACGCCCAGCTTGGCTGGACGCCGAAGCCCGGGATCCGTGACTTCAAAGGCATCGGCACGACACGCGTGTCCACGAACTCAAGTGGAATGCGCGGCGCGGCTGAGGTCGCGCTCGAGCCGACGCCGGGAGTCACGCGCGTCGTCTGCGTCGGGGACTCATTCACGTTTGGCAACGACACGCCGGACGCCAAAGTGTGGACGCAGCGACTCGAAGATAAGTTGAAGGATTGCGAGGTGCTGAACCTCGGCGTCTCGGGATACGGAGTCGATCAAGCGGCTCTACGGCTCGAGAGCACCGGGCTCGAGTTCGCGCCCGACGTTGTCATCTGGACGATCTTCCAAGGCGACCTCGAGCGCAGCATGCACGCCTTCACGTTCGCCGCGAAGCCCCTCTTTCGCCTTCAAGACGGCGAGCTCGTGCTGGGCGGCGTCCCGGTGCCCGGGCCCGATGACCTCGAGGTCTTGGTGGCCGAGGAGCGAGTGGCCACAAGCCGAAGCGCGCTTTGGACCTGGATCACTGCACGGCTTGAGACTCCGCAGGAAGCGGCGCGCCTTGCGCTCAATCGCGCCATCGTGGCACGCGAGGTCCGCCGCGTCGATGAGGCCGGCGCGCGCCTTATCATCGTGGCACTTGGCAGCGCCAAGCCGCAGCCGTTCCGCGCGAACCACCTTGCGGTCCTCGCCTGGGCAGACGAGCTCGGCTACGAAGCCGTGGACATCGAGAGCGTCTGGAAGGGGCTAAAGAGCCACCCATTCCAGCCGAGTGGGCACTTGACCGCTGCCGCTAACGACGCTCTTGCTGCCGAGCTTGCGCTGCGCTTGAAAACGAAGCCGCAGTAACCGCAGCCCGCTACTTCGCGGCGGCCAAGTAGGCGATCCACGACAGGTCCGCCTCGCCGCGCTTCGCAGGCTTGAACACGCCGTTGCCACTCTCGCCGTCCTTGTCGGTGCCTTCCCAGTACGTTGTGACGCTCTGGAAGCCAGCCTCCGTGAGGCAGTCGCGCAACTCCGGCAGCCCCCAAAGGCGCCAGTCGTAAGTGAAGGCGCGGTACAGCTCGGTGCCGTCGTCGAAGCGGAAGTGGATGTGGTTCACGGCGCGGCCGGGGATCGGCCAGTAGCTGTGCTGATCCCAGACGTAAGTGAAGCCCTCGTGAATCTCGCGCTCCTCCTCCATCTCCTCTTGTGTCTCGGAGCCGCCGTGCAGGTCGAGCACGAAGACCCCGTCTTCGGCCAGGTCTTTGTGGACGCTCTTGAAGTAGTCCACGAGCTCGGCGCGCTCTTGGAAGCACCAGTACGAGAAGTTCTGCGCGCAACGCACGTCGGGCGCAAGGAAGCTCGGCTCGCGCACGTCGGCGATCGAGAGGCGCAGGCGCTCGGTGTCGCCTTTCAAGCGGCGCGCGTTCATATGCAAGCCCCATGCCACGGGGTCGGGGTCGTTATCGAAGCCCTCGGCCGTGCAGCCCGCGCGCGTCCGCACCCACTCGGTCGCCAGAAGGTGCGTACCCGAGAAGTCCTCGCGGAAGTGCACCGCCGGCTTCTTCCGCAGGCTCTTGTAGACCTTGCGCAGGAACTTGATGTCCTCTTCGGGCGACTGCACCGACAGCTGATACAGCTCGTGGCGATCGGCGTGCTTGGCTGTGAGGCGCTTCTTGATCGGCTTGCGCTCGAGCTTGTTGCGCAGCTTGACCACCGCGTCGAGCTTCTTGAGCAACGCACGATGGTCCTTCGCGGTGGCCTCGATTTGAAGGCTGACGCCGCCTTCGAGGAGGACGGTGCGCAGCTCGCGGCTCTTCTTGTCGGTCGAAGGACGGGTGGGCACGAGCTCAACTTCGCTAAGCGCGGAAGGAGCTGCGGGTGGCTGATTCTGGGGCATGGCTCTGATCTAAATGGGAGCCGACTAGCTTAGCTTCGCGCCGCGCGAATCAGCGAATGGGCAGGGAATAGTCTGGCGACCATGCGACTTTGAAGTCCGCGTCCAACAGCTTCTGCATCGCCGCCAAGCCAATCACCGTGCCTAGCCGCAGGTGCTCGAACTCGATCGTCTCGGTTTCGTCGCTTGCGTGGTGGTAGTCGGTGTGCATGTTGAAGCTGGACAGGCTCTGCCCAACGACGCCCTTCAACACAAACGCGTAGTTGTCCGAGCGTTCGAAGAAGTGCTGCTCGGGACGCGGGTCGACCACGACGTCCATTCCGTCAGCGGCAAGAGCGGGGCCAAGGTTCGTGTGCTCGAAACCCGTCAACCACAGCTTGCCCGTGCCGCCCGCGAAAGCGTCTGCGCGGCCAAGCATCTCGAAGTTCAGGTTGGCGCTTGTGGTCGCAAGCGGTGCGGCGGGATGCTCAAGATAGTAGGTCGTCCCGACCAAGCCGATCTCTTCCCCCGTCGCCAAGAGGACAACCACGTCGCGGTCACGTGACGTTTTTGAGAAGCACAGGGCTTCGGTGATCTCCAGCACAGCCGCAACACCCGAAGCATCGTCGTCGGCTCCGTTGTAGATTCCGTCTTCGCCTTCGGCGACGTCGCGTGTGCGCAGGTGATCGTAGTGGGCACTGATGACGACGGTCTCGCGCGTCTTCCCGTCGGGCAGAGTCGTCGTCGCCGGCAGGCGCGCCAAGACGTTGTAGGCTTCCTTGGCCTTGCCGCCGACCGCAACGTGAAGGCGGCCGCCGATGTTGGCCTCGACGGCCTCGCGGCCCGCGCCACTGACCTCGAAGATCAGCGGTGTCTTTGGACCGCGCACGCGCACGATGCGCGCCGGGTCGGTCAACTCGCGACCGGGGGACTTCGAGCCGCGCTCGAGGATCGCACCCCAACCCGCCTGCCAGTCGGCGCCCTTGTCCTTGATCGCGCGGCGCGCCTTGGACGCAAACATGTCGAAGTACAAGGCGGCGTCGGCACGCGCGGTCTCGGGCAGCGCGTCCAAGTCCTCGATGCGCACAATCTCGAGGTCGCCGGTGAAACCGAATCCCGAGCGAAGCTCGAACTCGGCACCGTTCACCAAGAGCTCGCCGCCGGCCACGGACATGCTCGGCAGAGACTCGAACGTGATGCCCGGCAGGTGGATGTCCTGCAAGAAGCTCGTGCTGCCATCGGCTTGGACATCGCCCGCAGGCAGCAGCCCTTGGTCGCTGAGTGCCCCAAGCTGCTGGGCAAGATACTCCGCCGCCAAGACCGCCTCGGGAGTCCCGGTGTAGCGCCCGCGGAGCTCGTCCGACGCCAAGAACGAGATGTGCGCGAAGAGCTCGCCCGCAGCGATCCCTTCATCCTGTCGGTCGAGGGCCTCGGGCATCACGTTCGGTCCGTCGTGCGGTACCGGCGCGGGCAGCGTGCGCTCGTTGGGCACGGCGGCAGGCTTCGTCGGCTGGCCTCCGTGCTGGACAGGGGCAAAAAGCAAGGGCAGAAGCAGGCTGATGGAAACGCTCATGTCCGCACCTTAGTGAAAGGAGCGCAAAGGTGCGAGTCCTCAACATGCATCTGCCCTGTGGCTCTTGCAGGCCGCTTGCATAGGAGGGCCCAAAAGCCCTCCCTAGCGATTTCTAACCGACGACGCGGCGCGTGCGCGGCAGACGCTGCTGCATCAGATCGCGGACGATCTGGAACAGCTGCTCGTTTTCACGCGGGGTGCGCACCGGCATGCGGACAGCGCTTTTCACTTGGCGCGGCACTGAGACCGTTCCAGGTGCGATGCGGCGGTTGATCTTGCGAGCAAGGTCCGCCGGGTCTTCGACGGAGACAAGGACCCAATCGCCAATGGACGGCATCGGGTCAAGGCCAGGGACGGTGCTCAGGCGGGAATACAGACGCTCTCGCTCTTCAGACATGGGGTCCTCTTCGGGTCTTTGAACTGCCAAGGCCAGAGGGACTATCCCTCCGGAGTTAATGCTTTATACCCACTATATGTTGCGTATCAAGGGGATTCGTACACGAAGTGTGAGGTGGGTTCCCCGAAATAGGTCAAATCTCGCAAGCAGTGTGGTGCAACAGAAAGACGCACGAGGGCCGACTCGGTAACATCCCGCCCGTGGAAACTCTCAACATTCGCGTCCCGTGCTCGTCCTCGAACCTAGGCCCAGGCTTCGACCTGCTGGGTCTGGCGCTCGACCTGTTCCTTGAGGTCGACGCGTGGTCCCTCGCGGACGGCGGCCCCCACAAGCTCGAGAACAGCACCGGTTTCGCCGCGACTTGGCCCGAGGCGGGCAACCTTTTAATGGCGGCCTTTGACGCGGTGTTTCGCGAGGCTTCGCTTGCGCCGCCGGCCTTTGGTTTTCGCGCGAACAGCCACATCCCGATGGCGCGCGGGCTCGGCTCAAGCGGCGCCGCCGTCGCCGCCGGCCTGCTCCTTGCGGAATCGGAGCTGACCCAAAGGCGCGGCCAAGGCCTAGGCATTGGAGCCCTGCACGAGCTTGGCATCGAACTAGAGGGCCACCCCGACAACGTCACGGCGTCCCTGTTCGGCGGCTGCACCCTCTGCCTGCCAGCGCAGAGTGAAGAGCCCGGCGCCCATGCCACGGCGCTCGTCCATCAAGGCGTCTCCGACGAGCTGGGTTTCGCCGTCGCTTGGGGCGAGACGACCTTGCCGACTGCGCGCGCACGAGAGGTCCTCCCCACCACCGTGCCCTTTGCGAGCGCCGTCGAGAATCCGCGCCGCCTCGCCATGCTGCTCGAAGGGCTTCGCACCGGCGACCGCGCGCTGCTTGGCATCGGCGCGTTCGACTCGCTGCACCACGATGCGCGCCTCGCGCTCATCCCCGGCGGCCGGGAGACCCTCGCCGCTGCGATGGAGGCCGCAGCCTTTATGACCGCGATCAACGGGTCGGGCAGCAGCCTGCTAGCCGTCGGCGCCAAGAGCGACACCGCGCGCCTTGCCGCATGCCTTGGCGAGACCTTGCGCGGCTTTGACTCGAACGTCGTCGCGAAACCGCTTGAGCTCGTGCGCGGGCGACCGCGCGTCACGCGCTCTACTCGCCAGCCTTAGCTGGAAGAGCCGCAAGCCAAGCCGCGATGAGCTTGGCCCCCAGCGTATGCCCAGCGCTGTTCCAATGCGAATCGCCAAACAGGTAGAGCCCCTCGTCTAGCGGCTCGGTCGCATGGATCGCCTCCGTGCGCTCGCGGAATGCCGGCGTCAGATCCAAGAACGGAACGCCCGACTCAAGGCACCAGCCCGCCAGGCTCTTCGCCGGGCGTTCGAGGTCGAGTGCACTCACGTCCGCACCCTCGAGATCGGTGAAGTCGCCCAAACGAACCGCCCGCTCCCGCAACCCATCATCGACGGCGAGCACATCAGGAATCGCGACCACCCGCAGCGGCACTTCGCGGGCAGCGCACCAACTCGCCACGCCCTCGAGGGCCAAGCACGTCATGTCGTAGGACAACCCCACGCGGCGCGCGGCGGCCGTCTCGGACGCGCCATCCGGTAAGTAGATCGCCAGCCGATTCGCCTCGTGGCGGGCAAACTCATCCAGGAGCTGGCCAAACGCAGCCGCTCGCTTGGCCTCGTCCGGTGCTGCTTCTTTGCTCACAGCCGCCTTCGGCTCGGTCGCAAGCGAGCGCCGCTCCAAGAGGCGCCACAAGTGCAGCGAGCTTCGCCAAGAGCGCAGCGTCAAGCGCCAGCCCGCCTCGTCCGCATCGGACTGATCCAGGAACAGCTTCCCGCCCACAACACGCGGAGGCTCGACGCTCAAGTTATCCGAGAAGTCATTGCCCATGAAGACACACAGCAAGAGCTCGTCCGGCTGCAGCTCCTCGCCATAGGTCTCGAGCCATGCGAGCTCGCGCGCTGTGCCATACCCCGGCGTGCCCGCGTTGACGAACTCGGCACCGCCGGCGGCTAACTCTTCAAGCTGCTCCGGCAACGCGGCGGCGACATCCACGCCGGCGCCAAACACAAACGAATCCCCCAGCACAAGCACGCGCCGCTCCGACTGCGAGCCCAGCTCGGCGCCGCGCAGGCCATCCGTATTCACCGCCCCGCCATGCGCGCCGGGAATCCATTGCCCGGGCTCAAGCCTGTACCCGGGCCCACTCTCACCCTCAAGCGCCTCGTAGCGAAGCTCGTCCGTCACGAGCCCTTGCGGCCAAAACACGCGCAAGCTGGCCTCGCAAAGCCCGAGCGCAATCAGAACCCCGCCGGCCCCTAACGCAAGCCGCTTAACAAGGATAGATCCCCGCACGCTAGCCCTAGCCCTGCGGCCGCGCGTAGCCGTGGCGGTAGGCGCCAATCGCCGACTGCGCTTCGCCTAAGCACGAGCTTGAGGAAGCCACCCGCGCCGCGCGCGTCGCCGCCATCGAGTCCAGCTGGCGCGCCTCCTCGGCAAAGTTGGTCATCGCGCCCGATGGCGCCAAGAAGCGCCGCAAGCCGACGCCAAACAGCAATGGCAGGTTCACGGTATCCGCAGCAGAGACGCCAAACACCGACAGCGGGATCTGGCTCTCGGACGCGGCGCGCACCACGGTGCTCAGCATGCGCAGAGCAAACGGGTGCATCGACTCGAAGTACTCCGAAAGCTCGCCGGTGTCGCGGTCCGCGGCCAAGAGGCCCTGCAACAACGAGTCGAGATTGATCGTCAAGAAGTCCGCCTCGCGCGCCAGGTCGGGCATCCCAAACACCGACGCAGGCGTCTGCACCACGACGCCAACCAGGGGTTTCTCGGCCAGCTCGGCGCCGGACTTCTCCAGCAGCGTGCGCTCCTCGAACAGGATCTCCTTCACGCGCCGCAGCTCGCCACAGTCGGTCACAAACGGCAGCGCAATCGACAGCTCGCGCCCGGGGAACGCCAGCAGCATTGCCTGCAATTGGCGCCGTAGAACGACCTCTTGATGTAGCAGGATGCGAATCCCGACGCGGCCGAGATGCGGGTTCGCCTCGCGCTTCGGATACAGGTAGCGCAGCCCAAGCCCCGAGTTCGCCGACAGCAGTCGCATCACAAGCGGACCGGGCAGCGCCTTCTCGGCCACCGCGCGATAGTGCGCCACCAACGCTTCGCGCGTCGGTTGCTCCTTGTCCAATAAGTACAACAGCTCGGTCCTGTACAGGCCGACACCCGGCAACCCGAGTTCTGCCGAGCGCTCGACCTCGGCCAAGTTCCCGGCAATCGCGGCCACCTCAATCTCGACGCCATCGGCCGTCTTCACCGGCAGCTCAAGCCGCTCGGCAGGCGCGGTTTTGGTCTCCGCCGTCTTCAGCGAAGCGACCGAGTCCTCGGTCAGTGTGTACTGCGTGCGAGCAAGCTCGCCTGGGTTCACGCGCACTTGCCCTTCCGCCGCATCAAGGATCAGGAAGTCGCCCTCGACGACCTTGTCGAACAGCCCCTCGACCCCAGTCACCGTCGGGATGCGCATCGAGCGCGCGAAGATCGCCGCGTGGCTCGTCAGCCCGCCACCTTCCGTCACGATGCCAAGGACGTGTTCGTTCTTCAGGTCGAACATGTCGACGATGGAGAGCTCGCGCGCCACAAGCACGTACCGATCGGGCTCAGCCGCTTCGGGATCCACCTCCTCGCCGGTGTGTTCGATGTTGCGCAGAACGCGGATGCCCACATCGCGCAAATCCACCGCACTTTGACGCAGAGTCTCAGACTCGACCAAGCGGAAGATGCGGTCGAAGTCGCTCACGACCTTGGCGATCGCGGCGTCGAGGCGCATCTGCTCGCCGATGATCAGCTCTTCGACGTCGGCGATGAACACCGAGTCCTTCAAGTACGCCAAGTGCGTGTCGAGAATGCGTGCGTCGCGCGGCGCCACTTGACCGTCGAGACGCTCCTTCAGGTCCGTGATTTGATGGATCGACGACTCAAGCGCGCGCCGGAAGCGATTCAGCTCACCGTCGACCTCGTCGCGCGCCACGCGGCCTTCCTCGACCATCGCCAGGTCGTGGTCCTTGATGTGCGCCGGCCCGAGGACCAGCCCGGGCGAGACCGGAATCCCCGTCAGGAGCTCGCCAGCAAGCGGCGCACCTTGGGCTTCATCCGTTGCCTCGCGGGCAAGCATGGCAGGGTCGGCCTCGGGGGCCTTGGAACGCGCTTCGCCCACTGTGGGGCCTTCGGGGATCGGTGAGGGGCTCATGGGTCGTGCCATATTAGCGTGAACGCTTCTCGGAAGTCTGCCCAAGAATCAGCACATGAGCTGTCGATGGCTAGAATGATCGCGTCTCGAGCCCCGCTTTTGGGCTCGGATGCCACCCCACGGGTTGATCTAGAGGAGACTATGCTCGACGCCAAGTTCAAGAAGATTCTGTCCATCGCGCTTTTGGCGCTGACTGCCTGCGGCAGTGAGTCCGCTCAAGAGGCGCGCAACGAAGCCGCGAAGGCCGTCGAGGCCACCAAGGCCGCCGTCCAAGAGCACGCAACCGCCGCCGCCGAGAGCGCGAAGGCCGCGACTGCCGCCGCGAAGGCCAAAGCGGGCGAGGCCGCAGACAAGCTTGCGGATTCGCGCGACGCTGCCAAGCAGCAGATCGGCGCCGCCGCGTCCGCCGCTCTGCGATTCGCCGCCGACACGAAGGAAGACCTCGATGTCGCGCTTGGAGCCGAGCTCGAACGCCTCGACGGCAAGAAGGCCGAGCTCGACGCCAAGCTGGCCGCCGCGTCCGAGGACGTGCGCTCGCGCTTCGTCCTGTTCGCCGCCGCGGTCGACGTGAAGCGCAGCATCTTCGACACAAAAGCCAGCGAGTTCAGTGCGGCCGATGATGACGCTTGGGTCAATCTGCAGCCCGGGCTCGAGTCCAGCCTCGCGAACATCGAAAAGTCCATCGACAAGGCTTCGCAGCTAGTCGACAAGGCGATCGAGGATCAATCGCCGTCGGGCCCCTCCGCCGATTGGCATCCCGCTCCGCCGCGCGAGCTGTTTGAGATCGTCAAGGTTGTCGACGGCGACACGATTCACATCATGCGCAATGGCAAGAAAGAGAAGCTGCGCCTCTTGTCGGTCGACACCGAAGAGAAGCTCTCTGGCCAACCCTACAGCGAAGCGAAGCCCGAGACGCTGTACGGCGAAGAGACGAAGCTGTGGGCGATCGACCTGTTCGCCGCGCTTGAAGACGAAGACGGTGTCAGCCACCTGGGGCTTCTGTTCCCGAATGGCGAGGAAGAGTACGACGTCTACGGCCGCCTCTTGTGCGAGGTCATCTTGCCGGACGGTACCGACTACGACCTGCAGCTCGTGAAGGAAGGCCGCAGCCCGTACTTCATGAAGTACGGCTACAGCCGCATCTGCCACGCCGCGTTCGAAGCCGCCGAACTCGAGGCGCGCGAGAAGAAGCTGGGCATCTGGAACCCAGACTGCAACAAGCCCGCCGCCGAGGGCGAGCCCTGGCACAAGCGCAACTACGACGAGATCATTCCTTGGTGGCGCGCGCGCGCCGATGCGGTCGAAGCCTTCCGCCAGCAGCAGAAGGCCAACCCGGAGTCCGCGGTCTCAGCCGAAGATCAAGCCGGCATGGAAGCTGCGGTCAAGCGCTGCGACTTGACCGGCTACATGGTCAGTGTCTTTGGTGTCGTCGACCGCACGTTCGATGAGGACGACGGCTCGCTGACGCTCCTGTTCCGCACGCCCAAGGGGCAGACGGCCTTCCGCGCTCACATCCCCGCTGCCCTGCGCGCCAACTACGAGAAGCTCGACCTCCAGCATCGAAACGAGGCCCTGCGCCAGAACTACCTGTTCGCGGTCGGCAAGCTCGTGAACGGCGAGCGCGGATTCGACATCACCATCACCGACGCCCACAGCCTGCGCCTCGGTGCTCCCGACCCGGTGATCCCCGAGGCCAAGTAGCCATGGCGATGAAGATTGTCTTTCAGGGCGGAGCCAAAGTCGCCGCCGAACATCACGGGTTCTCGATCCAAACGGATCAGCCCGAGAAGTACGGCGGCACGGGGACCGCGGCTGCGCCGTTTGACCTCTTCCTGGCATCGCTGGGCACCTGCGCAGCGTTCTTCATCCAGAAGTTTTGCCAGAGCCGTGAGATCCCGACCGACGGCATCGAGCTAAACCAGACTTGGACAGTCGACCCGGCCACGCACCTCGTCACCGACATCAAGCTTGAGTTGCACCTACCGGAAGACTTCCCCGAGAAGTACAAGAGCGCTGTGATCCGCGCGTCCGAGCAGTGCTCGGTCAAGCGGACCATCGAGGCGGCCCCGACGATCGAGACCGTCCTGGTCTAGGCCACCGACACGATCAGGGCCCTGCCAATCCACGCCGCCCCAAGACCAAGGATCAGGTTCAACGCGATGTTCACCATCGCGAGGCGCGGCTCGCCTGCGCGCATCAAGTCCAGGCTCTCGACGCCAAACGTCGAGAAGGTCGTGAGTGCACCCAAGAGCCCTGTGCCGATGGCCAGTCGCCACTCGGGTGGCAAGTCGGGACGCTCGTCGAACCAAGCCGCCATCAGCCCTAGGCAGAAGCAGCCGACGACGTTCACGATCAGCGTGCCCAGCGGAAACGTGCCCGCGCGGCCCACGGCGAGCGTGTTCGCGCCGTAGCGCAGGATCGCACCGACGAAGCCGCCGGCGCCAACGATCAAGATTGCAGGCATGGTGAGCTCAGGCCTTCCCGGACTCCTTGCGGCGTTTGATTTCCCAGTCGCGCAGCTCGCGGCGGAGGACTTTCATCACGGTGCTTTTCGGCAGCTCTTCGATGAACTCGACTTCGAAGGGCACCTTGTACGGAGCCAGCTCCTTCTTGCAGAAAGCGCGCACTTCATCGCGGTCCATCGTCATGCCCTCGTGCAGAACGATGAACGACTTGACGGTCTCGGTGCGGCACTCGTCGGGCACGCCAATCGTCGCGGCTTCCAGGATCTTCGGGTTGCTCATCAAGACCTCGTCCACCTCGTCGGGGAACACCTTGAAACCCGAGGCGTTGATCATGTCCTTCTTGCGGCCGACGATGAAGAAGTAGCCGTCCTCGTCCATCGTTGCCAGGTCGCCGGTGTGCAACCAACCGTTGATGATCGTCTTGGCGGTCTCATCGTCGCGGTTCCAATAGCCGCGCATGATCTGCGGACCGCGCAGGACCAGCTCGCCGGATTCGCCCTGGGCAACCACCTTCGTCGGGTCGTCGATGTCGACGATACGCGCCTCGGTATTCGAAACCGGGATGCCCACGCTGCCCTCTTTGCGCAAGCCATTCAGCGGATTCACATGCGTCACGGGCGAGGTCTCGCTCATGCCAAAGCCCTCGACGATGACGCTGCCGGTCATCTTCTCGAACTTCTGCATCGTCTCGACCGGCAGGGGTGCCGAGCCCGAGAAGCATGACTTCACAGACGACAGGTCGAACTTTTCGACGCCGGGGAAGTGGTTCAGAGCATTGAAGAGCGCGGGGACGGCGGGGAACAGCGTGACCCGCTTCTTCGCGACGATGTTGACAAGCGCTTTGAAGTCGCGCGGGTTCGGCACGATGGCCATCGCGGCGCCCGTGTAGATGCTCCAGTTCATGCAGACCGACATGCCAAAGACATGGAAGATCGGCAGAGCGGTCAGGCAGACCTCGTGGCCCATCTCGACGCCGGTGAACCAGTTGTGGATCTGCTGGATGTTCGCGGACAGATTGCCGTGCGTCAGCGTGGCACCTTTGGACACGCCCGTGGTGCCGCCGGTGTACTGCAAGACGGCGACGTCGTCGAAGGTGCGCCGCACCCTCGGTGGGTTGTTGCCCGAGCGCTTGATCAGCTTGCGGAACTGGTGCACGGTGCTCGACTCGGACACCTTGGCCGCAAGCGGCGGCTTCTCGCGCTTCAACTTCAGCGGCGCCAAGAAGTTCAGCGGGAAGCGCAGGTAGTCACCGATGCCGCCCACGACGTAGTGCTTGATCGGCAGCTTGTCGCGGTTCTTCTCAAGCGTGCTGGCAAAGATGAAGTCGGCCACGATGGCGACCTCGCAACCGGCGTCTTTCCACTGGTGCTCGATCTCGCGCTCGGTGTACAGAGGGTTGGTCAGGACGACCTCGGCGCCGAGCTCCATCGCAGCGTAGTACGCGATTGGCGTCTGCGGCATGTTCGGCATCTGGATCGCAACGCGCGTCCCTTCGCCGACACCCAGCCCCGCAAGCCCGGTTGCGAGCCGGTCGACCTCCTCCTTGAACTCGGCGTACGTCAGCGTCGCATTCAGGAAGAAGAGCGCCGGCCGGTCGGGAAAGTTCTTCACCGATCGATCGAGGAAATCGGGGATCGTCAGCTGCTCGAAGTCGATTTCGATCGGGGTTGCCGGGTCGTAATGAGCGTGCCAGGGGTGCTTTTGCATGAACTTCTTTTGAGAGGACTGTGGCGCGATGCGGGTCGCCAGGGTGACTACAGGGAAGCGGTTGCACGCAGATCTTGCAAATGCTTTCTAATGAAGTCGGCCTCCTCTTTTGCTTCCCCTTGCCTTGCCCTATGAACGCGACCTCTCTTCTGCGTCTGTTTGCAGCCTCAAGCCTCTTGATCGGAGCGACGCTTGCGCCGCGCCTTTTGGGCACCCCCACCGAGGAGTCAAACGCAGTCGCGGTCGACGGCCCCGTCCTGGTGCCCTACGTCGTCGAAGCGGCCCGTGCGCTTGTGCCGGTTGACGGCCAATTGTTTGTGCTCAACGGCGTGGGCCGCGACCTGCCGATGGGTGAGCTTCGCTTGACGGAGCTGCGCGTGGTCTTGGAAGGTATCGTGGTCGAGGATCGTCCGCTGGACGTCGAGCTTTTGGGCGACCCGCGCTTCCTCGAGCTGATGGCGAAAGTCGAGCGCCTGCCGCGCGAGGTGACAGAGATGCACCGCGAGAACGCCGTGGCCGCGCCGGACGCCGCGCCGCTGTCGGGGCCGGACGTCACGAACACAATGCGCGACGTCGAGGCCGACCTCGCGCTGTTGCGCGCCGACTGGGACGCGGGTCTCGCGCAGCCGTTTGTTGCCTTGGACTTTGGCTTGCAGCTCGATCAACTGTTCGCACCCGAGGACGCAGTTGGCATGCAGCGCACGGTCAGCCTAGAGGTCGACTGGGAGAGCCGCTCGGGCCAGACCGGCACGACCCTGGCAAAGAAGGTGGTCACCCGCCTCGCGCCTGCGCTCGCCATCCCCACAACGCTGGCGCGCAGCACTGCCGGCGGTCAGCTTGCCGCATCCACACCCCACGAACACGCCGGCGACTTGCACGTGCACTCGTGCCACGGCGAAGCGGTGGGAGCCTGCGCACCGTCGGGCAACTGCGGCGCCGAGTCGTTCCAGCTGTCGGGCTCGTTCACGTACGCGCAGCTCAAGAGCCAATACCAAGCACTCGGCATCGACTGGTTCACCGCGACCGATCACAGCTACTGCATCGACAGCCCGTCCGAGTACGGCACCGTGGCGAACGAGTGCACCGTGTTGACAAACGCCAGCTTCATCGCGATCCCCGACACCGAGCTGTCGAGCGACGAGTCCGGCCCACAGCAAGGCAGCGACTTGGGCGACGCGGTGTGCCTCGGCGGCACGTCCTCGAACCACATGGGCGCGCACGGCATTTCGAGCTGGAAGCACGGCGGCTCCGAGGCGTTCTGGGGTTTCTGCGACGGCATCTTCACGGACGAGCTCGAGGGCTTCGCGGGCAACATCAACAAGGTGCGCGCCGATGGCGGCTACCCGATCGCGAATCACCCGGCCGGCTCGAGCTTCGGCTGGAACAGCGTCAGCGGCCTGACGGGCATCGAGTCCAACGACATGCACGGTGTCGAGATCTGGAATGGCCAGTCGATGAGCGGCCAAGGCGGCAACGTGGGCATGTGGGTCGACTGGCTCGAGGACGGGCGCATTCTGTTCGCCTACTCGGGTAGCGATACGCACGACGACGCGTTCGCGTTCGGCTCGAACCACGTCATGCTGGAGGCCAGCGAGAGCTTCACGCCGGGCAACCTCGAGCGCGGGATCAAGGAAGGCCGTGTCTATATCTCAAACGAGCACGTGCTTGTGCACGAGGCGACGATCGCCGGCGACAAGATCGGCATGGGCTCGATCCAGGCGCTCACGCCGGCGCAGCAGACGAAGGTCGTGTCGCTTGAGGCGCACTACAACTTCGGCAGCGATGCCAGCACGATCACGTTCTTTGCCGGAGCCAACGGCGTTCAAGAGGCGGCACTGACCACCAGCGGGCCGCTCACGGGTCAAGGCGTCTTCACTTGGAACTTCGTGCCGTGGCCGGGCAAGACCTCGTGGACACGCGCCTACTCCGAGTCGGGCGCGAAGATGGCCTACACGAACCCGATCTTCTACAAGCCGGGCACGGCGACCTCGACGCCCTTCGGCACGGGCCTCGGTGGTGCGAACTTCGCGAGCTTGGGCTCGGCCTCGTCCCCCGCCATTGGCGCGTCGGTCGAGTTGGACATCACCGGCATGACCGGCGCCACGACGGCAACCTTGGCCATGTCGGCCGCACAGTTCCCCGGCGGCTTGCCCTTCGCGGGCGGCACGCTCTTGATCACGCTGCCGACCGCGTTCCAGACGCAGGTCCCGCTCGACGGCGCAGGCGCGGGCAGCTTCAACTTCCGCATGCCCAACGATCCGGCCCTCGTTGGCGGCCTTCTGTTCTGGCAGGCGATCGCGGCCACCCCCGCCGCGCCGCAGTTCATCGGCTTCACGAACGGCGTCTCCATGCCGATCGCAGGACTGTAGAGCGCGGGTCACGCGACTGTCACACACCCGCAGCAAGCCTGTTGCAGCGGCGCGGACACCGCTACACTTGATCGCATGGCTCAGACACGCATCCTAGTCGTCGAGGACGATGCCGCGGTACGCCGCGGTGTCGCCGATGCCTTCACCGCTTCAGGTTACGTCATCCATGAGGCGGCGGATGGGCCACGCGGGCTCGAGAAGGCCCTGAGCGTCGACCCCGAGCTCGTGCTCTTGGACGTGATGCTGCCCGAGATGAACGGCTTCGAGGTCCTGCGCGAGCTGCGCCGCCAGCGCCCCGGGTTGCCGGTGATTCTTCTCACCGCGCGCGGTGCGGAAGAGGATCGCGTGCGCGGGCTGCGCACCGGTGCCGACGACTACGTCGTCAAGCCATTCAGCGTCATCGAGCTGATGGCGCGTGTCGAGGCCGTGCTGCGGCGCTCGGCCGAACGCCCCAAGCGGAGCGCCGATCAGGCCACCGTCGCGGGCCGCACGATCCACTTCGATAAGCGCGTGGTGGTCATTCCAAGCGGCGAGGAGATCGAGCTGACCGAGCGCGAGTGTGATGTGCTGGCCTACTTCATCGCGAACCCCGGCCGCGTAATCGACCGCGAGGAGCTCTTGCGCTACGTCTGGAAGATCGACCCCAAGGGCCTCGAGACGCGCACCGTCGACATGCTCATCGCACGCCTGCGCGAGCACCTTGCAGATGACGCCGCGACCCCGGCGGTCATCGCAACTGTGCGCGGCAAGGGCTACCGGCTGGCGACACCGCCAGGCGCTTAGGCAGCCATGAAACGTCGCCCGCGGCCCCTTGTCTGGTTCTGGCTCCTTGCGCCACTCGCAACGGGCGTTCTCTTGTGGAGCAGCTACCAAGCGCTCATCAAGGAGCGCGCCACGAATGCCAGTCGCATGTTCTGGAATGAGCGCTCCGCGATCGGGGGGGTGATCACCGAGCTCGATCACGCCGTCCTAACCCTGCTCTCCCGCGAGAGCGCCAGGGCCCCCGATGACTACCAGAGCTACCGCGAAGCCACCGCCTCGGTGCCGGGCGCGATGTACAAAGGCGAGCCGCTCGCCGAGCTGGACAACACCCCCGCGTGGCTCCCCTCGCCATTTTTTGCCGAGTCCCAGCCCTCGGCCCCGAAGGGATTCGCTCGCCTTCACTTCCAGCTGCTTCACAAACAGGACGCGACCGCCACGGACGGCGGCCTCTCCATCCCGGCGGCCCCGATTGGCCAAGAGCGCCAGCTGAGTCTCGCGCGCGGCCATGCGACGCCAGAGTCCATCGCCCGCGCCGAGTCCCTTGGAGCCCAGCTCGCCGAGCGCATCGGCATTCCCGTGATCGCCCGCGTCGCGCGTGAGGCCGCAAGGCTTCCCGAACCGCCGCTTGGCGCGGGCGCCAACTTCGCTGCTTTCCTTTTCGAGGCGCGCGGCAAGTCCAGTGCAACCGGCGCCGAGCTTGTGGCTTTGCGGCTTGTGGACACGCCGGATGCGGGCCGCGTCTTGCAGGGCATCTGGTACGACTGGCCGCGGCTCCGCGTAGTTCTCGAGACCCTCGCGCAGAACAAGCTTGGGAGCGGCGAGATCTCGCTCGCACCCGCTGGCAGACTTCTGAAAAGCGGTGCCGCCGCGCCGCCGCACAAGGCCATCATCTCACGCAGCGGCGGGCAACTAGCGAACGTCGCGCTCGACGTCTCGGTCGGCGGGCGTCCGACTCTGACGCCGCCGATTTGGACGGGTACGGCCCAGTCCCTGGCTGCCGCCTGGCTGGTCGTCTTGGCAGCCCTGTTTGCGATCCACCACTCGCTCGTGCGCGCCGCCGCCTTGTCCGAGCGCCGCGCGCGTTTCGCCTCGGCCGTGACGCACGAGCTGCGCACACCGCTCACGACATTGTGCATGTACGCCGAGATGCTGTCGGCCGGCCTCGTTCAAGACGACCAGCGCGCGGACTACTACAAGACGCTCAAGCGCGAGGCCGATCGCCTTGCCGCGCTCGTTGACAACGTGCTGGACCACGCCGGCCTCGAGAGTGGCCGCACCGCCAAGCTTCAGCCGCTCGAACTTGCCACATGGCTCGCGGGACTTGCGTCGCACTTCGAACAAGCAGGCGCGCATCTCGAGACGGAACCGGACGGCGCCCTTGACGTCCTAGCCGACGCGAGCGGGCTCGAGCGCATCCTGACCAACCTTGTCGACAACGCGAAAAAGTATGGCTCGCAACCGATCACGCTGCGCTTGTCGCGCGCGGCCGATCGCGCCGAGCTGCGTGTCGTCGACGCAGGCGCGGGCATCGCGCACCCCAAGCGCATCTTCCAGGCCTTCACCCGCGAGAAAGGGGCCCCGCGTGCGAAGGAGGCGGGCTCAAGCACCCGTGGGCTGGGCCTCGGGTTAGCCATCTCACGGGACCTCGCGCGCGCAATGGGCGGCGAACTCACCCTTGAACACCCGGGACCCTGCTCGGTAACAAAAGGTAAGAGTGCAGCTAGAGATGCCGCCCCCACCACGTTCCTTTTAAGCCTACCGCTCCGGCCGCACGCGACTTAGGCCAGAATAGCGCTCTATTCTGCCCCGCCTCTCCCACTTCGCTTCATGTTGACCCTCCGCGCACGCCTGCGGCCGCTTCTTGCAGCCGCCGTCTTCCTCGCGACTGCCACTTTCGGCAGCCACGTCACCTTGGCCACGCCGGCCGAGGAGAGCTCGAGTTTTGCCTTCATCCTCGACCGCGCTGAGCGCGCGCTGGATGCCGGCAATCTAGACATCGCACACACGCAGGTGATGCGCGCCCTCGAGCGCGACCAGAAGTCGCTCGCCGCATGGGACCTTCGCGCGCGAATCGCCGAGGCCGCGGGTCAGACCGACGAGCACCTGTTCAGCGCGCACCGCCACTACAACCTTGCCGAAGTGCAGGGCTGGAAGAAGAGCAAACTCAAAGAGCTGCGTGTCAAGCTCGAAGGCGAAGACCCACTCGCCGCCGATCTGTTCAGCCTGAAAGAGCTCTTCCTCGACAAGCTCGAGCCGCTCGCCGCCGACTACGAAAAGGACGGCCGCCCGCACTCCGCAATTCGGATCCACAAGGAGATCATCGCGCTCGACCCGCAGAACAAAACCAGCGCCGATGCGATCGAGCGCATCGCCGCATCGCCCGACCCCAGCCTGGCCGGCGATGCGAAGCCGAAGGACTTGCTCGCCGACGTGTCCGCCGAGTGGGTCGCCGAGTTCGACGCCGACCACGACACCTGGAAAGAGCGCGCGAAGGAAGACCGCCAGAACTACGTGACCTACACCGACGCCGGGTACGAGGTCATGGTCCGCGCCGCCGAGGCGATGGAGCAGATGAATGCCTTCTACCGCATCTTCTTCCGCTACGGAACGGAAGAGGACGGCGGCTCGGTGCCGAAGATCAGCCTGCACATCTTCAAGGACCGCGACGAGTACCTCGAGAAAGGCATCGGCCCGCCGGTCGAGTGGTCGGCTGGCCACTTCACCGGCAACGCGGTCGAGACGTACATCGGCGGCGGCGGGTTCGAGGGCATGACCGGCACGCTGTTCCACGAGGCCGCGCACCAGTTTGTCTCGCTCGCCACCAGTGCATCGGGTTGGCTGAACGAAGGCCTCGCCTCGTTCTTCGAGGGCACACGTATCCTCGCGAACGGCACGGTGATCATGAACCTGCCGGCGAACCACCGCCTGTTCCCGCTGGCCGATCGCATGGAGCGGGGCTGGATGACAAGTGCCGCCGACGGTATCGATGACGCCGACCCCAACGCGACTCCAGAAAAGGCGCCGACGTTCCGCATCATCGTCGAGAACCGCTACCAATGGGGCCCGCCGTGGTACGCGCCGACTTGGGGGCTTGTCTACTTCCTGTACAACTATCAAGACCGCGTCGACGGCCGCTTTGTCTATCGCGACGCGTTTGGCGAGTTCATGAACAGCTCGGGCGGGCGCATGGGCGATGGCGCCGTCGAGAACTTCGAAGAGACCGTGCTGGCGCATCCGTCGAAACCCACGCCGGATGCCGAGTTCGACGAAGCCCTGATCCTGCCGACGAAGATCAAGGACCTCGACGAGCTCTGGAAGGACTGGATCCTCGAGCTGCGCGAGATCCAGAGTGGTCGCAAGGAGATCGACCGCCCCTACCTCGCTTGGGCCGAGAACGCTCTCGTCCGCGGTGAGATCGAGGTCGCCGCCGAGCACTTCGAGAAGGGCTTGCTGTCGACACCGTCCGACCTCGACTTGCTGCGCGCGTTTGCGGACTTCTTGGCCGAGAGGCGCGCCGACGAAGACCGCGCGGCCGCGCTCATGTTGGATGCGATTCGCATCGTCGAGGCCACGCCCGACGTGGACGAAAAACTACTGAAGAAGCTCGAGCGCCAGCTTGGGAAGTGGGACGCGCGCCAGAAGAAGTTGAACTCGATCCACGAGAAGATCGAAGCGTCTGCGCTGTCGGTGGCCGAGCGCTACCTGGCTGCCGAGCGGCCGATGATGGCGATGGATGTCGCGTGGCGCTTGGGCGATGCGCTCGACATGCCCGAGCTGTTCGACGTGTACGCGCGCGCGCTTGAGGTTGCCGGGCACAGCCCGTGGATCTGGAGCCTGGCCTACAACGAGAGCGACCTGGATGGCTGGGTGACCGCTGGCAAGAGCGCGTTTAAGGCCGACGGTTCGTTCCTGACGGCGAACTTCAGCTCGGCGAACCAGTTCGACTACCAGTTCCTGAGCCTCGACACCGTGACGAGCGGCGACTTCTCGCTCGAGGCCAAGGTGCAGGTCGACAAGGGCAAGGTCGGCTTCGCGGGGCTCGTGTTTGGCAAGAAGTCCGACCAGACGTTTCACGCGCTGGTTCTGTACCCGCCCCACGACACCGAGGCCGAGGGGCTCGACAAGCCGATCGAGCAGCCGCCGTCGGTGGACCTGACCAGCTTCTACGGCGCGGGCAACTTCCGCATTTGGCGCCACACGCCTGTGATGCGCAAGGTCAAGCGCGGCGAGTCCGCCACCAGCGAGTGGCACGACCTGCGCATCGATGTCGTTGGCAGCAGCGTTGACATCTGGGTCGATGGCGAGTTCACCGCCAGCCAAGAATTCGGCGACCCGAACGTCGTGCGCGGCAGCTTCGGGCTGATTACGGCGCCCGGCGAGTCGCGCTTCCGCGACGTGCGCTACCTCGCGCGGCCGGCTCGCGATCCGGGTGCGGCGGTCGAGCGGCGCCTGCGCTTCGAAGCGCTCGAGGCGGCCGGCGGCGACACCGGTTCGGTCAGTGGCAGCTACTTGGGTAAGGTCCCGCCGATGCCCACAGTGCGTCGCTGGATCGGCGACGAGTTCCCCGGCTTCACCGGGGGCGATGCGCCTAAGGTGCGCTTGATTCTGCTCTGGAGCATCCAGCAAAACGACCTGATGCCCGTCGACGGATGGGTGCGCGAGCTCGATGCGAAGTACGCAGACGATGGGCTCGAGATGCTCTCGATTCTGTCGGCAATCGATGACGATGCCGCAGACGCTTACCTCGCTGCGAATGCCTGGGCCGGCTACCAGTGCGTAGACGAGATCGGCGAGGGCGGCATCGGGCTGACCTTCGACGACTACGACATCGCGCGCTTCAACTTGCCGCGGCTCCTGCTTGTCGACATCGATGGCAAGGTCGTCTGGGAAGGTGATCCTGGCTTCCGCATTGGCACGGGTTACGAGCCCGGCATGGCGAGCTATCTCGACAGCCCGCTGAAAGAGCTCATCGAGAAGCGCGACCTCAAAGCGCTTGTCGCTTGGCACGAGCGCTGGACCGATGCGCAGAAGAAGGCCCGCGATGGCGACTTCACCAGCGTGATCGATGTGCTGGATGAAGCCGATGGTTTCGATGCCAAGGTCGACCGCAACGTGGCCCGTGCGCAGGCCATGAAGGCGGCCGTCAAACGCGCCGCCGAGTCGCCCGTCGAGCTAGGCGAGACGTTTGCCGACCGCGGTTCGGCTGCATCGCTGACGGTCCTTATCGCTTGGGGCGAGGCGCTGGGAATCACCTACGACAAGCGCACTGACAAGGCGATCAAGAAGCTCCTTCGCGAGGACAGCGTGCGCAACTGGGACAAGGCGGCGACCGAGTGCCGCCGCGCGGTGCTGCACATGGGCACCGAGCGCGAAGAGGCCAAGTTGGACGAGCTCGAGGCCTCGCTCGAGGGCCTCGTCTCAACCGAAGGCGATCTGATCGATGAGCTGCTTGCCTCCGTCAAGAAGGCCCGCGCACGAGGGGACGACATCCCGGCCCTGTTGGAGGACGTTCCCTTGCGCCCTGCACGCTGGCTGTCGCAAAGGTACTTCGCCTGGTAGCCAAGCCCGCTACAATCCGCGGACCCAAGCCGACCCGTCTCGGCTTGGGTCCGATTCGATCCACACTGGAGCTCCCATGTCGCGTTTGACCTCTGGCCTCACGGCGTGCCTGCTCTTGGCACCCCTGGCCCTCACCGCCCACTCCCAAGATTCCAAGCCCCCGGCTAAGGAGTCCCCAAGTGCCTTCGCCTCGATCGAAGACACAGTGGTCACCCACCGCCTCGACAACGGCTGGACGTTCCTGATCGCGCCGCGCCACAAGGCTCCGGTCGTCTCGTTCCACACCTACATCGATGTCGGAGCGATCTTCGAAAACGACGGCGCGACGGGCATGGCGCACATGTTCGAGCACATGGCCTTCAAGGGCTCCGACCGCATCGGCACCACCAACTGGCCCGAAGAGAAGGCCGCGCTTGACGAGCTCGAGAGCGCTTACCTTCAATACCAACAGGCGAGTGCGGGCGGGAACGACGAGGTCGCCAACGATGCGCTGTCGCGCTTCCGCTCGGCGCAAGAGCGCGCCGGTAGCTTCGTCGACGGCGAGGCCTTCTCGAAGGTGCTCGGCGAGGCCGGCGGGTCGGACTCGCTGAACGCCTCGACGTCCGCCGAAGAGACACGTTACGTGGTGTCCTTGCCGTCCAATCGCGTCGAGCTTTGGGCGTGGCTTGAGCGCGAGCGGTTCGCGCGGCCCGTCTTGCGCGAGTTCTATAAGGAGCGCGACGCCGTGCTCGAAGAGCGCCGCATGCGTGTGGACTCCGACCCGTTCGGATCGCTCCTCGAGGCGATGTTTGGGACCGCGTTCACCAAGCACCCCTACCGCCGTCCGGTGATTGGCTACGCGGACGACCTGCAGCGCTACACGCGCACCGAGGCCGAGGCCTTCTACGCGAAAAACTACGGCGTGCAGCGCTTCGTCACCGCGATCGTCGGCGACGTGGATCCGAAAGAACTGATCCCGCTGCTCGACCGCTACTTTGGCGACCTGCCGGCGGGCCCAAAGCCCACGACGGTCGACATCGTCGAGCCACGGCAAAAGAAAGAGCGCCGCGTCGAAGTCACCTTTCCCGCCATGCCGATCGTCATGGCCTCGTGGCACATCCCCGCGCTCTCGGCTCCGGACTACGCCGCGCTCGATCTAGGCCTCTACATCCTGTGCCAAGCCGAGACGTCACGCCTCGACATGGCGCTTGTCCGCGGCACCGGGCAGACCGTCGAAATCGGCGGCATCTCGGGGCTGCCCGGAGACCGCCACCCGAACCTGGCGCTGATCTATGCGATCCCGGCACAGGGCGTCGCCACCGAAGAGCTCGAAAAAGCAATCTACGCCCAGATCGACAAGTTCATTGCGGAGGGCCCCACCGAAGCCGAGCTTGCGGGCGCGCGCACGACGGCGCGCGCGGGCCTGATTCGCCAAGTGGCCTCGAACGAGACGTTCGCGGCCGATCTGTGCGAGTGGCAGTCCAAGACCGGCGACTGGAAGAACCTGTTCCGCCGCACCGAGGCGTATAAGAACGTGACCACCGCCGAGATCCAAGCCGCCATGGCGCGCTACTTCACGAAGTCGAATCGCACGGTCGCGACGCTGGTTCTTCCCGCGCCGCCCGCCCAAGAAACCGAGGAGGCCAAGTAGGGCTCACCATGCTGCATACCATCCTTCTGGCCGCCGCGCTGATTCAAAGCCCCGCGGGCCTACCCACATCTGTCGACCAAGTTCCCACGCCCGAGCTGCGGGAGTACCACCCCCCCGTGCCGGCCAAGACGACCGCCGCGGGAGCGCCGCTGTTGTTGCTCGAGGACCACGACCTGCCGCTTGTTGACGGTCTCATTCTGTTCGAAGCGGGCTCCCTGCGCGATCCCGAAGGCAAGACAGGCCTTGCGGACTTCTTCGCCGAGGCGCTGCGCCAAGGTGGCTCAGCCGCGTTCACCGGTGACGAGTTCAACGCGTGGCTCAACGCTCACGCGGCCGAGCTCTCGATTAGCTCGAACGAGAATCAGCTACGGGTCAGCTTCAACTGCCTAAGCGAAGACACGCCCGAGCTGATCGCGCGCATTGGGCAGCTCTTGACTGCGCCGTCGTTCGAACAAGCTGCGGTGGACATGATTCGCATGCAGACGCTGACCGCGCTCGCACGGCAGAAAGATGATGCCGCCGCGCTTGCCGATCAGACGATGGACAAGCTTTTGTACGGATCCCGGACGCCGTTCGGACGGCAGGAGACCGAGGAGGGCGTCGCCGGCATCACACGCGAAGACCTGGCCGCGTTCGCCGCCGAAAACCTCGGTCGCGACCGGATGTACCTGGGCCTCAGCGGCGACTTCGAAGCGGCCGCCGCTAAAGAGCAGCTTGCCACCAGCCTCGGCGCTCTGCCAGCGTTGGGTGCCGCCGCCGAGCTGCCGCAGCCGGTTTTCAATCGCCTCGAGCAATCCACGATCTATGTCGTCGATCGCCCTGGCGTCCCGCAGACCGAGCTCCGCATCGGCGGCCCCGGTTTGCAAATCGATGCACCGGATCAGCCCGCACTCACCGTGTGGTCGTACGTTGTTGGCACCGGCGGCATGACGAATCGGATGATGATGCGCGTGCGCACCGAGCTTGGGCTTGCCTATGGCGTGGGCTGCGGTTTCTCACCGCGCCTCTGGCGACCGGGCACTTTCTATGGATACAGCGCGACGCGCAACGATGCTGTGGGCCAGGCCCTTGGCGAGATGCTGGAGATCATCACCGAGAGTGCTGCTCTACCGATCCCCAGCGAGGAGCTCGAGGCCAGCCGCAACCAGCTGCTTGCCGGACACGTCTTCCGTTTGGATTCGGCGGCCGAGCTCCTTGAGCGAGCGCTGACGCTCGAGTTCGCGGGCAAGCCCGGCGACTTCTGGGAGAAGAACCTCGTCAACCTCGAGCGCGTCACGGCAGGCGAGATCCAAGCCGCAGCGCGGCGGCACATCCCGCCCGGTCGCTTCCTTTGCGTGGCCGTTGGGCCGGCGGACGAGATCATTCCCTCGCTCTCGAAGGTCGCCGAAGTTGTGCGCCTGGATGGGCCGACGGACCTCGTCGATGCCGACGCCGCGGTGAAGGCCATGCTCGATGCGCTTGGCGGCCGCGAGGCGTGGGCGCGCCTCGAGACCGTGCACATCAAGCAAGTGGCCACCATCGCTTACCCCAACGGCAATGCCGAAGTGCCGGTCGAGCAGTGGCGCCGCTTCGCGCCCCTGTCGATCCGCCTTCGACAACGCACGCCGGGCGCAACGACCTACACGAACGTCATGACCCCCGACGCGGGTTGGCTCAAGGGGCCGACCGGGGTCTCGCGCGTGCCCGCCGAGCAGATCTCTGTTTGGCAAGAAGTGCTGGGCCGTTGGCTGTACTACAACCTGCATCGACTCGCCGTCAAGGACAGCGATCTGCAGGCTGGATTGGGCGAGGACGGCCGGCTGATGCTGTTTGACTCGACCGGCCCCGTTGGCTGGATCGAGCTTGGCGCCGATCACCGCCCCACCGCGATGGGCGCCGAGACCAATCGCGCCGAGAAGGTGTACCACTACTCGAACTGGACCGAGGCTGACGGCATCTTCTTCGCGAGGACTTACACCGAAGGCGATCAGACCATCGAGGTCGAGCTGTTCGAGCCCTACGTCGAGCTCGACGACAAGACGTTCAGCCTGTAAAGCAGGCGGCGACGGCGGCGACGCGCGCGGGGTCTACGGGCCTCGCCACGTCGCCGTCTTCTTTCAGATAGGTGCCCACAATGGCGCCGAATGGACGTTTGCCGGCAGCGATCAGCTGTGCCGCGTTTGCGGGTGTGAAGCCCGAACCGATGAACAGTGGCACGTCTGGCAAGACGGCGCGCACGCGCTCGATGTCACCGACATCCACGCCACTGCCCGTGCCGCCGCCCGAGACGATCAAGCCGTCGGCTAGCCCGCGCAGATGCGTGTCGAGCGCCGCGCGCCCAATCTCGGATGCGCCCAACGGCGCGGCGTGCTTGACGTGAACGTCGGCCAAGATCGCCGGCCGCGTTACGGGGTCCGGGAACAAGGCGGCGCGCAACCGCAAGGTCTCATCGGCCCGCCCGCCGATCACACCTTGGTCGCAGACGGCTGCGCCCGCGTGGACGTTGACGCGCACAAAGCTGGCGCCCGTCGCCGCCGCGATGCCCAGCGCCGACGCCGCATCGTTACGCAGAACATTGACGCCGATAGGAAGCTGGGCCTCGGCGCTGACGCGCTCGACGGCAAGCGTCATCGCCGCGACCGTCTCCGCATCGACGCGACCCGCGCGAAAAGGCACGTCGCCGAAGTTCTCGACGATGATGCCGTCCGCGCCCCCCTCGGCAAGAGCTGCGGCATCGCGCATCGCGGCCTCGAGCACCGCCGCCATCGACCCCGAGAACCTCGGCGCGCCCGGCAAAGGTAAAAGATGCACGACCCCGATCAGGCGCAGGCCCAAAACGGCTTCTTGGCTGTTCGAACTTTGCATGAGCGGGATCCTAACCGCCCACAAGCGCCGATGATGACCTCTGTTCCAAGTTGAAACGGCATGTCCGGCTCAACCCCCACACCAAACGTTCCCACCGACAATCAAGATGAACAAACTCTTCCTTGCCGCGTTCTTGGCGCTCGGCCTGCCTCTGGCACTCCAGAGCTGCACGACCGACTCGAACCAAGAGATGGCCCCGGCAGCGACCAACGCTCCGAAGGCTCTCCAAACCGCCAAGTTTATCCTCGACGAAAATCCGTGAGGCGGATGCGTCGCCGCCGTGAGCGGTGCCACAGAGGCCCTCGAAGGATTCGCAAACATCACCATCGAAGTCGGTCAGCGCGACTTCGAAGTCACCTACGAAGGTGACTCGATCGACGCCGCAGCCATCAAGGCCGCCGTCGACGCAAGTGGCAACACCTGCGAAATCGCGAACTGACCGTTGATACGGTGCCGGACACTTCTCCGCCGGTCCCCGTTCATACTGTGCCGGACACTTGTGCGCTCGTGACGAGCGCACAAGTGTCCGGCACAGTATGAACGGGGACCGGCGGAGAAGTGTCCGGCACCGTATCAACGGGGCTACTCGGCCAGGAAGGCCGCCATCGCGGCGCGCATCATGCCGGGGTCTTCCGAGCCGCAGACTTCACGCGCGGAGTGCATCGACAGCTGCGCGCAGCCGACGTCGACGGTCAAGATGCCGAGCTTCGCGGCTGTGATCGAGCCGATCGTGCTGCCACAGGCCAAGTCGGTGCGGTTCACCCACTTCTGATAGGGCACTTCGGCGCGCTCGCACGCGCGTTGGAAGATGACCTCGGATGCGGCATTCGTCGCGTAGCGCTGGTTCGCGTTGATCTTGATCACCGGTCCTGCGTTCATCGCCAGGTTGTGATCGGGCTCGTGGCGATCGATGTAGTTCGGGTGCGTTGCATGCGCCATGTCGGCCGAGCAGCACACCGAAGCGGCCAAGCTGCGGTGCAGGTCTTCGCGCAGCTCCGATTTTGTCGCCGCGATCAAGACGCGCTCGATGATCGTGCCAAGTAGCGGTCCGCCCGCGCCGGTCGCCGATTCCGAGCCGACCTCTTCGTGATCGAACAGCGCGATCATCGAGATCGTCGCTGGAGCCGCGGCGCTCGCGACCAAGTCCAGCAACGCCGTCAGCGCCGTGTAGCTCGAGCACAGATTGTCGAGCCGCGGCGCCGCCAAGAACTCGCCATCGCGGCCGATCAGACGCGACGGCGTCAGGTCGTGCATCATCGCGTCCCAACCTAAGAGCCGCCCTGCAGCACCCAGCTTGGACTCCAGGAAGTCCTCGAAGCCGCGCTCCTCGCGACTACCGAGCGCCCAGATCGGTGCCATGTGTTGCTGCTTGTTCAGCTGCAAACCCTTGGTGTAGATCTCGCGATCCAAGTGGATCGCAAGCTGCGGCACGCGCAAGAGCGGATCGTTGAAGCAGAACAGCGCCTCTTCCTGACCGCCATCTTCGGTGCGCAAAATCGCGCGCCCCGACAGCCCAAGATCGCGGTCCAGCCACGAGTTCAAGAGCGCGCCTCCATAGACCTCGATCCCGAGCTGACGCACACCCGCGCCGCCCGTGTTCGCGTGCGGCTTCACCCGCAAGTTGGGGCTATCGGTGTGCGCGCCGATCACGCGCACGCCACAGCCAGGAGCGCATTCCAGGGGCACGATGAACGCCACCAAGCTGCCGCCGCGCTCGACAAAGTAGCGCCCGGGATCCAGGCTCCACGACGCCGCCTCGTCCAACTTCAGGAAGCCCGCAGCCTCGAGCCGCGCGGCCGACTCCAAGACGGCGTGGTAGGGAGAGGGCGAGGCGTCGATGTACTTGCCAAGGTCGATGGCGGTCTGGGTCTTCTGCATAGCGCGCATGATAGCGAGCCTGGCGCCGCCTCCCCGTGTAGAATCCCCGCGCTGATCCACCATGCAGTTTGACTCCGTCCACATCGCAGCCGTCGCTTGCGACCTGCCGCCTGACGACATGATCGTCACGTCGCTCGCCCTCGAGGCGCGGCTGGCACCGTTGTACGAGCGCTTCTCGCTGCACGCCGGGCGCATCGAGCTGATGAGCGGCATCGCCGAGCGCCGCCACTACCCCCCCGGCACGCGCCCCAGCGCCATCGCCACCCGCGCCGGCGCGCGCGCGCTTGCCGCCGCCGCCACCGTCGGCATCGCCAAGGACACCATCGGCCAGCTGTTCTTCGCGTCCGTCTGCCGCGACTTTCTCGAGCCCGCCACCGCGTCCGTCGTCCACCACGCCCTCGGCCTCGTGCACACCGCGCCCTCGTTCGACCTGTCGAACGCGTGCCTCGGCTTCGCCAACTCGATGGTCCTCGGCGCGCACCTGATCGAGACCCGCGCCGTCCCCGCTGTCCTGGTCGTCGCCGGCGAAGACGGCGGTCCGCTGATCGACCGCACCGTCGCCGCCTTGCTCGAGCCCGGCGTCACGCGCAAAGACCTCAAGCGCGCGGTCGCCTCGCTCACGATCGGCTCCGGCGGCGCCGCCATGGTGCTCGCCCACAAGGACGCGCTTGGGAAGCACGCCGCCGGCCTGCCGCGCCTCGTCGCCGCCGCCCAGCGCGCCGCCACCGAACACAACGAGCTGTGCCAAGGCGACTCCGCCGAGGGCGGCGGCCTGTTGATGCGCACCGACTCGGAAGCGCTGCTCGAAGCCGGCGTCGCGCTCGCCCGCGAGACGTGGTCCGAGTTCCAAAAGCGCACCGGCTGGAACGCCGCCTTAACCGACCGCGTCATCACCCACCAAGTCGGCAGCGCCCACCGCCGCGCGCTCTTGGCTGGCCTCGGCCTCGACGACGCCAAGGACTTCCCCACCGTCCAGACCCTCGGCAACATCGGCTCGGTCTCGCTGCCGCTGACGTACGCCAAGGCCTGCGAAGCCGGCTTCATCCAGCCGCAGCACAAGACCGCGCTGCTCGGAATCGGCAGCGGCCTGAACTGCTCGATGCTGGCCATCGCGCCGTAGACGGGCGTCGCCCCCCAGGCACAGCGAATCTGGGCAGATTCGCCACGGTGTGCTACAAGGAAACCTCGCATGAAGACCTTCCTGCCCGGTACCGGCCCGCTGACCCAAGCGCTCGACCGCGCGATGGCGTGGGCCTTCGCGGGAGCCGCAAGCCTGGCCGCCCTCTGGTGTCTCTTGGCCTTCGTGTACTTCGGATCGAGTGACGCCGACGCACTCATGCGCCGACTGGGCTCGGCGGGCTTCACAGTCACCCTTGGCGTTTTGGGTGCCCTCCCCGCGCTGTCCATGGTCCTCGTCCCAATCGAGTTCCTCAAGGCAAGGCGCGCCCACAAACTCGAGCCCCTCTGGCCACCCCACTTCTTGTCCATCCTACTCGCCAGCGCCTACGTCCTCGCGGCAGGTTATTGGACCCTCGTGATGATCTCCGAGCTCACGCACAAGGCCTTCCTTTAAACCCGTTCGACCGGCCAAATCGAGCCCGAACAACAAGACTCGAACGCCCGAAGCGGACGAAATTCGCCAAACGCAGCTCCGAGGGGTGGACCCTGGGCCCAGAAAGATGGATAATCCCGGCCCTGTCGCCAGGATTTCAGGAAAGTCTGAAATCGCTATGGCGACACGCCACGCCATGAGCACGCTACCCAAACCCACCACCAGCCTCTCCGGAGCCCCCGAACCCGAGGCGCCCGACGGCCCCGAGACCGAAGCCCTGGCGCCGGTGATGGACCCCGAGCTCTTAGAGCAGCTGCCCGCCTTCGAGCTGTTCTTCAAGACGTTCGGCTTCAAGCGCGTGCACGGGCGTGTCTGGGGGCTTCTGGTTCTGTCCGAGGTGCCGCTGTCCAGCAAAGAGATCTCGGGCGCGCTCGGCATCTCGACTGGGCTGACCAGCACCACGATCAACGAGCTTGTCGAGTGGGGCGCGCTGCAGTCGGTGTTCGATCCCGAGCGGCGCTGCCACCTGCACTCGGCGATCGGGAACACGATGTCGATCGTCGCCACAATCCTGCGCCGCCGCGAGCAGGTCGCCATGGCGCACTTCAAGCGCTCGGCCAACCAGACGCTCGGCTTCATTAAGAAGAAGTACGGCGCCGCGGATCCGCGCGTCTTGACGCTGCGCTCGATCATCAGCTCGTGCGAGATCGCCGAGGCTGTCATGCAGCTTGTGATGACTTCGGTCGAGCGCGCGCTCGGCGACAGCCAGAGCCTGCTGTCCAAAGCGCTCACCACAGCCATCAAGCTGTCCACCAGCTTGCCGGGCCTCGGCCGCTCGAAGGCGACGCCCCTCCCCACCGCCGACCTGCCCGCCGCCATCGAAGAGTTCATCCATACCGAACAGCGCGCAGTTCAAGAGAAGCAAGAGAGCCACGAGAGTCCCGCCAATGACTAGCCTGCCGCGCATCGTGATCACGGGGGTCGGCCTGACCAGCCCGAACGGGAACGACCTACCCGAGTTCCGCCAGAACTTGCTGGACGGCGTGTCCGGTGTCGAGGCGTACAACATCCGCCACATCGGCGACACGGTGGCCGGCGTCTGTCACTTCGAGGCCACGCGCTACCAGAAGCGCCGCGAGGTGCGCCGCGGCACGCGCGCGGGCTCGATCTCGGTCTACTGCGCGCAGGAATCGTTGAAGGACGCCGGGCTTGAGCTCGAGGCGCTCGACAAGAGCCGCGTCGGCACCTACATCGGCATCACCGAACACGGCAACGTCGAGACCGAGAACGAGGTCCACGAGGTCTCTGGCTACGACTACGACCTGTCCTTCTGGTCGCACCACCACAACCCGCGCACGGTGGCCAACAACCCCGCCGGCGAAGTCACTTTGAACCTCGGTCTGACCGGACCGGCCTACTGCCTCGGCGGCGCGTGCGCGGCCGGCAACCTGGGCCTGATCCAAGGCGCGCAGATGCTGCAGCTGGGCGAGGTCGACATCGCGCTGGCCGGCGGCGTGTCCGAGTCGATCCACACGTTTGGCATCTTCGCCAGCTTCGCCAGCCAAGGCGCGCTGGCCTCGCACACCGACCCAACCAAGGCCTCGCGCCCCTTCGACAAGGCGCGCAACGGCATCGTGGTGTCCGAAGGCGGCTGCCTGTACACGCTCGAGCGCCTCGACGATGCGCTCTCCCGCGGCGCCAAGATCTACGGCGAGCTCGTCGGCCACGCGGTGAACTCCGACGCGTCGGACTTCGTGCTGCCGAACCCCACGCGCCAGGCCGAGTGCGTCCGCGCCGGGATCGCGAAGGCCGGCCTGACCCCCGCCGACATCGACATCGTCAACACGCACGCGACGTCGACCGAGCTCGGCGACCTGCAAGAGTGCGAGGCCGTCCGCGCCGTCTTCAACGGCACCTCGAAGGCGCACATCAACAACACCAAGAGCTACATCGGCCACACCATGGGTGCGGCCGGCGCGCTCGAGCTGGCCGGCAACCTCGGCTCGTTCGACGACGGCATCGTGCACCCCACGATCAACATCGACGAGCTCGACGAAGGCTGCGCCCACCCCGGACTCGTCATCAACGAGCCGCTGCAAACCCAAGGCGTCGACACGATCCTGAACCTCTCGTTCGGGATGCTCGGCATCAACTCGGTGGTCATCATCCGCCGCTATTCCTGATCACCCCCCATTCCCCACTCACAATCATGAACCGCGAAGAAGTCATCACAGCCGTCAAGGACATCATCATGACCATCGCTCCCGACGAGGAGCTCGATGGACTCAACGAGGACGAGCGTCTGCGCGATCAGATCGAGCTCGACTCGATGGACTTTTTGGACATTGTCATGGAGCTGCGCAAGCGCTACGGCCTGCAGGTCCCCGAGGACGACTACAAGGAGCTCGCCTCCCTCACGTCGTGCGCCAACTACCTGCAGCCGAGGCTCTCCGACGTCGAGCTGAAGGTCGGGGTCTAGGGACTCCCCTACACCCGAGCGAACAGCCGGCCCTCCATGCAGAGCCCAGCGGGAGCCGCCGCTTCCCACACTGCCCAAGCCGCCGATGGCGATCGCTACGACGCGATCATCATCGGCGCAGGCATGAGCGGACTCGCCGCCGGTATCCGGCTGGCGCAGTACAAGGAGCGTGTGCTCATTCTCGACCGGCACTACCTGTGGGGCGGGCTGAACTCGTTCTACAAACGCCGCGGGCGCTTGTTCGATGTCGGCCTGCACGCGCTGACGAACTTCGCGCCAAAAGGACGCCGCGGCGTGCCCATGACGAAGCTCTTGCGCCAGCTGCGCCTGCGCCACGCCGACCTGAAGCTCGGCGAGCAGAGCTTCAGCGAGATCGCGTTCCCAGGGGAACGCCTGCGCTTCTCGAACGAGTTCGCCCTGTTCGAGAGCGAAGTCCGGCGCGCCTTCCCGCACCAAGTCGACAGCTTCCGGCGTCTCACGCAGGACGTACTCGCCTACGACAGCTTCTCGCCCAGCGACCCGGATCTCCTCGCGCGCAAGATCCTCGCCACCTACATCTCAGACCCCGCGCTGATCGAGATGCTGATGCTGCCCATGTGCTACTACGGCAGCGCGATCCCCGGCGACATCGCGTGGTACCAGTTCGTGATCCTGTTCAAGGCCTTCTTCGACGAGGGCTTCGCGCGCCCCGAAGGCGGCATCCGCCCGCTGCTCGACGTCCTCGTCAAGCGCTTCCGCGGGCTCGGCGGCGAGCTGCGCATGAAGACCGGCGCCGCCGCAATCCTGCACGAAGCTGCAGCGCCCGTTGCCTCTGCCACAACCACGTCTGCCTCATCGGGCATATCGTCAAGCCCACGGCGCGCGATCGGCGTGCGCCTCGATGATGGCACCGAGGTCTTCGCAAACCAAATCTTCTCGTCGGCCGGTTACGCCCGCACCCTCGAGCTCGCGGACCAAGCGGCCCAGCTGAAAGACGACGACCACGGACAGCTCTCGTTCACCGAGACCATGATCGTCACCGACCCCGAGCCGCTCGCCTTCGATGGCCAAGAGGGCGCGCCCGGCGCGGGCGCCACGATCATCTTCTTCAACGACTCAGACGTCTTCGACTATCGCTCCCCGGGCAAAGACTTCCCGCTGGGCATCGACCCGCGCAGCGGCGTGATCTGCTGCCCGAATCACTACGCGACTTCGGAAGAGGCGCGCCTCGACGCGGGCATCATGCGCTACACCGCCCTCGCCGACGCCGACTTCTGGTGCGGCTTCGAAGACGAGGACGCGTACGCCCAGGCCAAGCAAGAGGCCAGCGAGGTCTTGATCACATCAGCCTCGCGTTTCGCCCCAGACCCGCGCCCGTTCGAGATCGACCGCGACGCATTCACCCCGCGCACGATCCAAAAGTTCACCGGCCACGCCCGCGGCGCCGTCTATGGCGCCAAGAAGAAACACCTCGACGGCAAGACCCCCTTAGATGACCTCTACATCATCGGCACCGACCAGGGCCTCCTGGGCGTCGTCGGTGCGATGCTCTCGGGCATCTCGATCGCCAACCGCTACGGCCTAAGCCCGACCTAGTCCATCCCGAGTTGCACTTGGCACCGGGCCTCGAACTCAGTTGTGTGTGCACAAGTCGGACACGCTCTTAGCGAAGAGACGAGTGCGACTCGGTGCATGAATCAGTCTTGGCGCCTCCCATAGACAAGACGAACTTGGCTCCCGTTTCCCTGTACGACATAGAGCCAAAGGCGATCGGCTTCCCAGGTTCGACCGGGCACCAAGAGGCACTCCAATCGGCTGTCGATTCCGATGGCCCGACATGCAACGCTCCCGAAATCCAATCGCCATCGCCCCCGGTCAGATTGGACGAAGGAAAAAGCCAGTGGAGCGGATGCAAACTGTATGTGCCATCCCGCCCTTAGCGCGGAGTCGACAACTTCGTCACTTAACTGGGGGGAGGAGATCGTGACGGAATCCAACTCGAGAGAACTCGCGTGGCCAGCCGGTTGTGCTTCACCAATGATGCCTGGCTCTGGATCCAAGGCCCAGGAGCCGGCGATCCTAGGCGTCGTCGTCAAATCGGGTCGAATACCGTATTCCGGCGTCAAGACCAGCCACGTCCAGACACCCAGCAATGCAACGATCACAACGGCTGGCAGCCTAAGCCAAAGCCCAATGGCAGGCCTACCCCCCACCGATTTCCTGACCAAGGCATCTCTTCGAAAGTCGGTGCCCATTACATGAACCCGCTCTTGCGTTCATCGAGTCTCGTCAGTGTTGAGGCCTGCGGCATCCTTCCTACCCCGGCTAAGTGTGATCAGGTTATGGCGCGCCAGCGTCTCGACGATCGCCGTGCGTTCGGTGAGACGCCAAGCGCGGGCGCGAATGCATCCTTGCACAGCATCGGCAGGGGCGGTGATCGTGTCCTGGAAGAATTCGAGCGGTTGACAATGAGTTCAGCGGTGGGAAGCTTGACGGCAGCTGCGGTACCGAGTCGCACTCGCTTCTTCACTTTCAGTCGACGCAAATGCCGCAGACGCGCGTCCCGACCGAACGGCTGAGGCTCTGGCGAGGAGTGTGCGGCACTTGGAGTCACCAGAAGTGAAGAAACGGGTGCGACTCGGTAGGGCACGGCAACCTCGACCCGACCTACCTCGAGCGATTCACACTGCGCTCGAGAGCCTTCAGTTCGGCAATCAGCTCATCGAAGGTTGGCCTTGGCCCCAGGAACATCAAAGCCATGTCGGCATAGTCACGTCGCAAGTGACTCAAGTACTCCCCCCTCGGAACGAGTCGCAAGCTGCCGGGGCGTGCCCCAGCGTAGTTTGCCCAGGAAGAGCTGAAGAACGCAGCCTTGTGAATCGCGACCTCCTCGAGTAATCCGAGACACTCCCCGAGGGCTTGGTCGGCGACACGACCGCGCGCCATCATGACGAGGTCGTAGGCATGGCGCGAGCCACGAAGCCACGCCCTAGGAATGGCTTCGCGGCTTGGCCTGTGATTCTCGGCGTGCAAGATCGTCGCCTTCTCCCAGAAGGTTCGTACCGGTGCAAGCGTGGTCACTATGCACGCAGGGGTGGCGAACTCGCTTGGAAAGTCCTCCGCGATGCAGGATTGGATCTCGACCTCTTCGGTAGGCGTGCGGTCGGATCGAGACCCAAGTTCAAGACGCACAACAGGCTGGACATAGCGCACGCCACCGTACTCCCCGGATTGGAGAGCAGGCGGGTAGGCGAACAGAATCGTCTGCTGATCTAGACCGTCGATCTCGAAGGTGTGGGCCTGCGATAGGCCTGCAACGGCGGGATCTCGAAGCTGGGCCAGAAGCTCGCCCGTGATCCATGCCTCGGTCTCTTTGGAGAGAGCATCGAGAGCCCGCTGCCGGGCCTTGGTACCGGAGATGCCTGCCGGATCGCGGTCCCCTCCGAAGCCGAGGTCCGCCCGATCAATCGCCAAGTCGACATCCTCCGAGAACCGATCGATCAGGGCATACCCCTTGGACAAGGACGTGCCTCCCTTGAACAAGAGGCGCGGCGGAGCCTCAAGGCCAAAGAGCAGCTTGAGAATCCAGCACACCCAGAAGTCCTTCTCGATGATGACCGGCGATGGCACCCCACGCCGAGCGGCGCACTCGCGAAAGAGAGCCGCTCGCTCGGCGTCGTCGAGGTTGGCAACTTGGTGCACGGCTAGGAGGCGGCTCGGTGGCCAGAGGATGCAGCGATACGCTGAAGCATGGGACACATCCAAGCCGGTGCGCCAGGCACGAGCTGGGCGAGCTTCCGCTTGTCCGAGTCGTCCAGACGATCCGCAAGGCTCATGGCCTCATCACCGGTGAGCCCATCCCGCCCCATGTAACGCAGCGCCTGGATCACGAGGCCGGCCGTCGTGCCCGCGCCCTGCAGCCTCTTCGGCGTCGCCTGCCGGAAGCGGATGACCTGCTTGCCGACCTGCACCACCCGAGAGGACCCGTCGGTGTAGTACTCGAGCTGCGCGGGCACCTGCGTTGACAGGCCCAGCGCGTTGGCGGCCTGAGCACCCGATGGCTGAAGGGCAAGCCCCCCACTACGCGCTATCGCTTGCGCCACCAAGTAGAGCGGCGGGGTCAACGGACCCAGCCGTGGATGCTGACGGGGGAAGTCGTAAACACCCCGGCACAGCCTACGAATGCGCCCACCGTCGACAAGGCGCCCAAGGGCCATGTCCACTGCACCTCGGGACCCGACATCGAGGAAGTCCCGCGGAACGAAGACACTCCCTCGGCCCCGGCCGCGAATGCGTCGAAGCACCTTGCCGGTCGTCGAATGGGTTGAGATAACGTTGCTCATGCGTTAGATAATACTACTGTTTTTTCGAACGTCATGACGTATATCGAGCCTTTCCTACTTGCAACGACAACAAGCGTCAGCGCGGGCAATCCGGACCTGGTGCCGAAAAATCCAGGGGAGGTTGCGGGGATGGTGCGAGCGTTTGGGTTGAAACGGCTCCGGTTTCGTTTGGGTGGCTAGCCGCCTCCAAGCCGCCCCTACGCAAGCGAGCGATGCTAAACTCATGGGTTAATCGACTGACGCCCAACGAGGCACGACCGCACAGACCATGACCAAGAAACCGAATCCCTGGGGCAGCCGCTACGGCAAGCCGGACACGAAAGCGGGCGCGCTCGACGCCGCTAGCCCCGAGTACGACCTGATCGTGATCGGGTCGGGGCTCGCGGGCCTGACGGCGGCGAACGTGATCGCGAAGTCCGGGGCCAGCGTGCTGCTCGTCGAGCAGCACATGAAGCTCGGTGGCCTCGCGACCTGGTTCAAGCGTCAGGGTGGGCACATCTTTGACGTGTCGCTGCATGGCTTCCCGGTGGGCATGAAGAAGACGTGTCGCAAGTACTGGAGTCAGGCGATCGCGGACAAGATCGTGCAGCTCGACAGCGTACGTTTTGACAATCCGCAGTTCAGCTTCGAGACCAGCTTCACGCGCGAGGACTTCACCGAGAAGCTGGTGAGTGTGTTTGGGCTTGAGCGCGAGAAGGTCGAGGGCTTCTTCAAGCACCTGCGCGAGATGAACTTCTACGACGACAACACGCTGACCACGCGTGAGCTGTTTGAGGAGTACTTCCCCGGCCGCAACGACGTGCACCGCTTGCTGATGGAGCCGATCAGCTACGCCAACGGCTCGACCTTGGACGAGCCCGCGATCACGTACGGCATCGTGTTCTCGAACTTCATGTCAAAAGGCGTCTACACGTTTGTGGGCGGCACGGACGGGCTGATCACGGACATGCGCGGCGAGCTCAAGAAGAACGGCGTGGACATCTTCACGCGCGTGGGCGTCGAGAAGGTGCTAGTCGAGAATGGCCGCGCAGTCGGCATCCGTGCCGCCGGTCGCGAGATCCGCTCGAAGGCCGTCTTGTCAAACGCGAACCTCAAAACCACCGCACTTCGGATGCTGGATGAGGGCGTGCTTTCGCCCGAGTTCAAAGCCGAGGTCGAAGCGGTGCGGCTCAACAACTCGTCCTGCCAGGTCTACATCGGCTTGAAGAAGGGCGAGACGATCCCGTTTGTCACCGACCTCCTGTTCACGTCGACGCGCGAGACGTTCGACTCGGCTTCCTTGTGCGACTTGAACGGCGAGAGCCGCACGTTCTCGTTCTACTACCCGAAGGGCCGGCCCGACCTCGTGGACGAGAACGGCGTAGGCCGCTACACGATCGTCGCCTCGACCAACGCGAACCATAGCGACTGGGCCGAGCTGCCGCCCGACGAGTACGAGGCCAACAAACAGCGGCTCTGCACCGAGACGCTGGCGCACCTCGAGACCTACGTACCCGGCATCACGGCCAAGGTCGAGGTGCTCGAGGCCTCGACGCCGCTCAGCTTCGCGTTCTACACGCGGCACCAAGCGGGCGCGTCCTTCGGCACGAAGTTCGAGGGCCTCGAGCCGTCGATGAACCTGCACAAACAAGTCCCCGGCCTCTACCACGCCGGCAGCGTCGGCATCATCATGTCCGGCTGGCTCGGCGCCGCGAACTATGGCGTGATCCAAGCCGCCAAGGTCGACGAGTACCTCCTGAACCTGCGCCAAGCCGCGGCCTCGAACTAGCTGGCCCACATCGAGTCCGCCCCCTCCTTATGAACGACATGAACTTCAGCGATGACACGGTGGTCGTCACCGGCGGAACACGTGGCATCGGCCGCGCGATCACGACAGCGTTTCTCGAGCGCGGCGCGACCGTCGTCGCGACCTATCGCTCGAACACGGATGCCGCCGAGGCCTTCAAGGCTGAGCTTGACGAGGCGGGGGCGCGCCTCAGGCTCGAGTGCTTCGACGTCGCCGACGAGGACGCCGTCCTAGCCTTCTGGCAGCGGCTCGACGACGACGGCGTCGAGACAAGCGTGCTGGTCAACAACTCCGGCATCCGGCGCGACCACGTGATGGCGATGATGCCCACGGCGGACTGGCGCGCGGTGCTCGACACGAACCTGACCGGTAGCTTCTTGATGGCCAAGCAAGGCGTCCTGTCCATGCTGCGTCGCCGCTACGGACGGGTGGTCTTTATCACTTCCCCTGCGGGTGCGTACGGCTTCGAAGGCCAGGCGAACTACTCGGCCTCGAAGGCCGGGCAAGTCGCGATGGCGCGCTCGCTGTCGAAGGAGGTCGCCAAGCGCGGCATCACGGTCAACTGCGTCTCGCCCGGCTTTGTCGCCACCGACCTGATCGACGACCTCGATCCCGAGCTCGTGAAGGCACACAAGAAGAGCGTGCCCATGAAGCGCTTCGGCAAGCCGGACGAGATCGCTTGGGCGGTGCTGATGCTGGCGGCGAAGAACTCCAGCTACATCACCGGCGCGACCCTGGAGGTCACCGGTGGCCTCTGAGATCGAAGAGCGCATCCCCCACCGCGCGCCGTTCCTGTTCGTCGACGCGATCGAGTCCGAGGACGAGACGCACATCACAACGACGTGGACGCCCGCACCGGACGCCGACTTCTTCCGCGGCCACTACCCGGGCAATCCGATCGTGCCCGGCGTCCTGATCATGGAGATGGTCTTCCAGTCCGCCGCCCTGCACTTCGCTGGCCGCGCGCTGCAAGAAGGCCTCGATTTGGGCGCCACTCAGCCCGTCTTGACGCGCGTGAGCGGCGGCAAGTTCAAGCGCATGGCCAAGCCGGACGAGAAGCTGACCGCCGAGTTGACGCTCACCGAAGCGCTGGGCCCCGCGCGCTTCATGAAGGCGCGCGTGAAGAACGAAGCTGGCCAGCTGGTCTGTAGCCTCGAGTTCGCCGTGGCCGCAGCCGCAGCCCCGATTCACAAGAAGGCCCAACAGGAGCCCCAAGCATGAGCCTCGAAGGAAAGCGCTACCTCGTCACGGGCGTGGCCAACAAGAAGTCCGTCGCCTGGCAGACCGCGAAGTTGCTCGAGGAGCGCGGCGCCGAAGTCGTCTTCAGCGTGCGCTCCGAGGCGCGCGCCGAGTCGCTGACCAAGCTGCTCGCCGGCCGCGAGGTCCACATCTGCGACGTCGAGTCCCAAGACCAAATCGACGCACTTGCCGTCGGCCTCGGCGAGCGCAAACTCGACGGCATCCTGCACTCGATCGCGTTCGCGAATTACGAGGGCGGCATGAAGCCGTTCCATGAGACGACAAGAGCCAACTTCCTGCAGGCGATCGACATCTCGTGCTTCTCGCTCGTCGCGCTGGCGAAAGCGCTGAAGCCGCACCTGAACCCGGGCGCGTCGGTGGTCACGATCTCGATCTCGACGACCACGATGGCGGCCGAAAACTACGGCTACATGGCGCCCGTGAAAGCCGCGCTCGACTCGGCGGTTGTGTTCCTCGCCAAGAGCTTCAGCGAAACCGGCGTGCGCTTCAACGCCGTGCGTGCCGGGCTCCTGAAAACTTCTGCCTCCGCGGGTATCCCCGGCTACCTCGAGAGCTATCTGTTCGGTGAAGAGGCGACCTTCCGCAAGAAGGGCGTCACGACACCCGAGGTCGCCGAGACGGCGGCCTTCCTGCTCTCCCCGAACTCAAGTGGCATCAACGCGCAAGGCATCGTCGTCGATGCCGGCATGGGCTCGGGTTACTTCGACAAAAACCTGGTCGACAAAGCGACACGGCTCGACTGATCCGGTTGCGCAATGGCTGCTTTTGAGCCGAGGTTGGGACTTCACACAACCCGCACCTAAAGAAGGTCCAGTCTGCACACCACGAACCGAAGAGGTAGGGACATACTCTCCGCCCTTCCGATCCGCCATCTATGAACGTCCTTCACGTAGTCATCCGCCCCACGCCCGGTCAAGAGCGTGATCGCGCCTCCCTCGATCGAGTCACCAGCCAGAAGGCTGCGGCTCGCGAGGCGCTGCATGCCGCGGCGGCGCTGCAAGGTCTGAAGTTTCACGACCTGCCGCGCGACGAGCACGGCGCGCCGCTGGCGGTGAACGGCAACCACTGGTCGATCACGCACACGCGCGACTATGTCGCCGGCGCGGCGGCGCCATGGCCCGTGGGCGTCGACGTCGAGCGCGTGCGCCGCGCGTCGAACGAGGTACGTGACGAGGCCGCCTCGTCCGGCGAGCTCGAGATGGTCTCAGCGATCTTCGACGAAACCCAGGACGAGGCCTTCACGCGCATCTGGTCGGCCAAGGAGGCGTTCCTGAAGCTGACCGGCGAGGGACTCGCTGGCCTCTCCAAGTGCATGATCGCCCCCGCGACCAGCATTGAACGCCGTCCGGGGGTCTGGGTCCGCGCCGGCCAAACCGAGCACTTCGTGCACCAAGATCGACGTGGCGCTCACTACGCCAGCCTGGCGTGCGAGCCCATCAACCAAGTCCATTGGGACTGGCAGACGGACCGAGCCGCGCTGCCCCAGCACGCGGCCAAGGGCAACCGCTAACTCGCCAGCGATTTCGTTATCCTCTCCGCGATGGAACACCCACCGGAGAGCTTCACCGAAGCCGCTGAAGCCACAGTCGCGCCGTTCCGCGAGCTGTACCCCTTCGCGCAGCACGGATTCCAGAGCCCAGCTGGCTGGATGAACTATGTCGACGAGGGCTCCGGCGACGCGCCGATCCTGTGCGTGCACGGCAACCCGACGTGGAGCTTCTACTTCCGCAGCGTCGTTCAGGCATTCAAGAGCACGCACCGCGTGATCGCGGTCGACCACATCGGCTGCGGCCTGTCGGAGAAGCCGCAAGACTGGAGCTACGACCTCGCCGGCCACGTCGACAACCTCGAGGCCTTGGTGCTTGAGCTCGACCTAACGAACATCACCCTGTGCCTGCACGATTGGGGTGGCGCGATTGGCATGGGCCTCGCCGTCCGGCAACCCGAGCGCATCGGGCGCATCATGCTGCACAACACAGCCGCGTTCCTGTCGCCCGATCTGCCGCTGCGGATCGCCGCGTCGCGCTGGCCGGTGATCGGGCCGCTTCTGTTGCGCGGGCTCGGCGCGTTCAGCCGCGCCGCGATCACGCAAGCCGTCGAGCGCCCGCTGGCCCCCGCCGTCAAGCGCGGCCTCTTGGCGCCCTACGGCACATGGCACGACCGCATCGCGCAGTGGAAGTTCGTCAAGGACATCCCGATGACACCGTCGCACCCGACATACGCGACGCTCGAGGGCATCGACGCCGGGCTCGCACAGCTGCAGGCAAGGCCCATGGCGATCGCCTGGGGCATGCGCGACTGGTGCTTCACGCCGGCGTACATTCCGCGCTGGCTGCAGCGCTTCCCCGCCGCCGAAGTGCTGAAGGTCGAGGACGCGGGCCACTACCTGCTCGAAGACGATCCCGAGGCGGCACTTGGCTTCTTCCGCGCCTTCCTCGAGGCCCACGAGACCAGCCCGATGGGCGCAACTTCATGAGCCTCTCAACAAGCCCCGACCCGTGGTCCGAGCTGGGCGATCTGCCCGCCAAGATCAACATGGCGAGCTTCCTCGTCGAGCGCGCCAACGCCACCCCGGACGCCTTGGCGATCCGGGTGGCGAAGACGATCGAGATGCCCGGCGCCGAGCTCCGCTGCGAGTTCGACGACACAACGTTCGCCGAGCTTGCCCGCGAATCCGGCGAGCTCGCCACCGGTCTCACTTGGGCGGGTATCCAGCGCGGTGCCCGCGTGTGCCTATTTGTGCGCCCCGGCGTGCAGCTGATCGCGCTCGTCTTCGGCCTCTTGCGCATCGGCGCGGTGCCGGTCTTGATCGACCCCGGCATGGGCCCCAAGAACGTGCTGTCGTGTGTCAAGCGCATGCAGCCCGACGCCTTCATCGGCATCCCGCTCGCGCATGTCATGCGCCGCCTGCGCCCGCGCGCGTTCCGCAGCGTCAAGATCGACGTCGTCGCTAGCGGCAAGGGCTCGCGCGCCATCGCGCGGCTCACGCGCGCGCGTCACATCGACGATGTCATGGCCGACGGCCGCGGCAAGAACGCCGCCCTGCTGGAGACCAGCCGCGACGACGACGCCGCGATCCTCTTCACATCCGGCAGCACCGGCCCGCCCAAGGGTGTCGTCTACACGCACGGCATGTTCGAGGCGCAAGTGCGCGCGCTCAAGGCCCTGTACGGCATCGAGCCTGGCGAGATCGACGTCGCCTGCCTGCCTGTGTTTGCGCTGTTTGGTCCGGCGCTTGGCATGACGTCGATCTTCCCCGAGCTCGACCCGTCGAAGCCGGCCGACTGCGACCCGGCGAAGCTGGCGTGCGCGATCAAAGCATCCGGCGCCACGACCACGTTCGGCTCGCCCGCGATCTGGCGTCGCGTCGTCCCCCACTGCCTCGAGCACGGCATCAAGATGCCCAGCCTGCGCCGCGTCCTGATCGCGGGCGCGCCAGTGCCGACCGACCTGATCCGTGACTTCCACAAGGTCCTCGGGGACCACGCCGAGGTCCACACGCCCTTTGGCGCCACCGAGTCGCTGCCGGTCAGCTCGGCCGCCGGTCGCGAGCTGGTCGCCGCAGGCCCCGACTCGATCCAGACCCGCAGCGAGACGGGCAGCGGCACGTGCATCGGCCGCCTCGCGCCGGGCATCGAGCTGCGCCTGATCGCCGTCACCGACGACGATCTCGAGACGTGGGGCGCGGCCACCGAGATCCCCATTCACGCCGGCGCACAAAGTGCACTCGGCGAGCTCGTCGTGCGCGGCCCTGTCGTCACGCGCGAGTACAAGTTCGAGGCCGCCGGCACACGCGCCGCGAAGATCGCCGTCGACCCGCAAGCTGCCCAGGACCGCGGCGAGGTCTGGCACCGCATTGGCGACGTCGGTTACGTCGACAAGAACGGCCTGATCTGGTTCTCTGGCCGCAAGTCCCACAGGCTCGAGACCGAGGCCGGCATGGTCATGCCCGTGCCGATCGAGAACGTGTTCAACACGTCCACCAAGGTCGCACGCTCGGCGCTTGTGGGCCTCGGCGAGAGCGGCCCCGAGACCCAAGTCTTGATCGTACAGCCCGAGCCCGGCCACGAGCCAAGCCCTCAGCTCGCCGCCGAGCTGTTCGCCCACGTCGCAAACGCGCCCGCGGCAAGCGAAGTCGCCGCGATCCTGTTCCACAAGAGCTTCCCCGTCGACGTGCGCCACAACGCCAAGATCCACCGCGGCGACCTGAGGTCGTGGGCCGCCAGCCAGCCAGCATCGGCGCGCTTCCCGAGAGCCACGCAGGCATGAAGGCGCTCGTCACCGGCGGCGGCGGCTTCCTCGGCGGCGCGATCATCAAAGGCGCGCTCGAGCGCGGCTGGGACGTCGCCTCGATCTCGCGCGGCGCCTATCCCCACCTCGAAGACCTCGGGGTCACAACCTATCAAGCCGACCTCGGCCGCGCCCAAAGCGGCCCGGCCGCCGAGACCCTCGCGCGTGCCGTCGAGGGCTGCGACGTCGTCTTCCACACCGCCGCCAAGGCCGGCATCTGGGGCAAGCGCGAGGACTTCTGGAGCGCCAACGTCGAGGCCACCCGCCACGTCACCGAGGCCTGCTTGAAGGCCGGCGTGCCGCGCCTCGTGCACACGTCCTCGCCCAGCGTCTGCTTCACGGGGAACGACGAGCTGAACGCCTCGAACGATCTGCCGCTGGCCGAAGAGTTCCTGGCCCTCTACCCCGAGTCGAAGGCGCTCGCCGAACGCCTCGTCCTGGCCGCCAACGGTGAGGCGCTCTCCGTCTGCGCGCTGCGCCCGCACCTGATCTTCGGCCCCGGTGACCCGCACCTTCTGCCGCGCCTGATCGCGCGCGGCAAGCAACGCCGCCTAAAGCGCATCGGCAGCGGCCAGAACGAGGTCACGCTGTGCTTCGTCGAGAACGCCGCCCACGCGCACCTCTTGGCCGCCGAGTCCCTTGTCCCCGGCGCCGCGCACGCGGGCCGTGCGTACTTCATCGGCCAAGCCAAGCCCGTAAAAATGTGGGACTGGATCGACGAGGTCTTTGCTGGCCTCGGCATCCCGCCGGTGAAGGGCCGCATCAGCGCCAACACTGCACGCCGTATCGGCGCGGTGATGGAGAACCTGTGGAAGCTGTTGCCGCTGCCCGGCGAGCCCCCCATGACCCGCTTTGTCGCCGCGCAGCTCTCGACCTCCCACTCGTACTCCATGGAGCCCGCGCAGCGCGACTTCGGCTACACCGAACAGGTCAGCACCGAAGAGGCCACGGCGCGCACAATCGAGGCCTTTTCCTAGGCCGCGACTCATAGTGCTTCGATTGCGTGAAAGAGAGGCAGGAACCACGAAGGAACACAGCTTTCCGGGCCGCCGCCATAGCGTCCGGCCGGCCGCTCGCATAACCTCAAGCACATGCGCAAACCGGCCTCTCTCCTTGCACTCTTGACGCTTGCCGTGGCAGCTGCCACCACAAGCTGCGCCTCGATCAACGGTCCACGCGGCGGCCGCATCTTCCTGCCCGCGGCGAACCCCAATGCGCCCGCGCAACTCGAGCGCATCAAGTCGCTCGAAGGCGCGTGGCAGTGGGCGCCCGAGCTCGGCCCCGAGCTCGGCGGCCTTGTCGCGATCTACCACGTCACAGCCGCGGGCAACGCCGTCATCGAGACGTTGTTCCCCGGCGACCCCTTCGAGATGGTCACTCTGTATCACCTCGACGGCGAGCAGCTGATCCTCACGAACTACTCAAGTGCGGGCAACCAACCCACGATGCGCGCCGAGGCTGGCAAGCCGGACAGCGACTCGATCCACTTCAACTACATCGGCGCGACGAACCTGCACAGCGTGAACGACACGCACATGCACGCGATGAGCTTCATCAAGATCGCGCCGAACGAGCTGCTGACTTCGTGGAGCTTCTACACCGACCAGAAGCCGACCGGCGACAAGGTCTTCAAGTTGGTGCGCTACTGGGCTCCCGTAGAACCCGAGGCGCCGGCCGAAGATCCGCCGTCCACGTTCCTCGACGATCTCGCAACCGAGCTGCCGGTCGAGGCCCCCTCGTCAAGCCTCGCGCAGCCCGCTGAGATCGTGCCCGAAACTGCGGACGAATCCCCCGCAGACGCCGAAGCCGAGCTCGCCGAACTCGAGGCCGAGCTTGAGGCCGACCTCGCCGCGGAAGAGGCCGAAGATGCCGCCCCAGTTGAAGAGGCTGCGCCCACGGAAGACCCCAAACCGATCGAGCCCGCGAGCTCCGAGTCGACGCCCGACTGAGCCAAACGCGTTACGAGACGTATCTGCTGAGCTAAGAAGGCGTTCGCCCTTCCTCTTCCCAACCCGGAGCTCCCACTTGATCACGTCCTCGGCTTCTTCGCTCGCTCTCGCCCTGTTCGCCCTGCTTCCCCTCGCCTCCGCCCAGGACGATCCGATTCCGATCGGCCCTTTCGGCACCTCGCCCGAGGACATCGTCGTCTCGCAGGACGATCCGAGCCAGATCTTTGTCACCTTGATCGGCACCCTCTTCGAGTCGACTGATAGTGGCCGCACCATCCACCTCCCGCCGATTTCGGGAGCCTACCCCACGCTGAAGGCCATCGACCATGTCGTTGGCGACCCCAAAGACTCCAAGCGGCTGCTGATCATCGCTGAGGACGAGATCTGGGAGTCCCGCGACTTCGGCACGACGTGGACGCTGCTCTTCACTGGCAACACTTGGTTCACCGAGATCACCGTTTCTGCCAGCAGCAACATGATCCTGGCCAGCACGTACAGCACGGTGTATCGCTCGACCGACGACGGGCTCACGTTCAGCCCCGCCGCAAGCGGATTCCAGATTCTGACCGTGGCGATCTCGCCCGTGAACGACCAACACTGGGCCTTCGGCGGTAAGGCCGGCATGCAGACCACGATCGATGGCGGCACCGCTTTTCGAGTCGCCTCAAGCGGGCTCTCTTGGGTCGAGAGCATCAGCTACCACCCCACCGACCAGAACATGCTCCTGGCGACGTCGACCTCGGCAGTGTTCCGCAGCCAGAACGGCGGGATCTCGTTCCTGCCGATCAAGTCCCCGGTCCCTCAGGGTTTCCAGCCGCGCTTCGTGTCCTTCGCTCCCAATGGCATCGATGCCTGGCTTGGCGCCCCGCTAGATCTCTGGAAAAGCACCGACAGCGGCGAGCACTTCGCGCCCGTCCCCGGGGTCACCGATCACAACCTCTGGTCCGAAGACATCGCCTTTGACGCAAGCGGCATCGCCTACTTCGTTGCATGGGGTCAAGAAGGTGGAGTCTGGCGCGACTCCGGTCCCGGACTCCCCCTGGAACACCTTGGCCTCCAAAGTGGAAGCACGTCTGTCATCACGACTGCGGGAGGCCTGCGGATCGCGGCCGGCGGCACTGGCGTGGTTGCTGGCTCGACCATCCTCGAGCCGGTCGCATGGCCACAGCAACTGTCGAAGAAAATCCAGGCACTGATCGTCGACCCGGCGGACCCGACGCGCTGGATCTCGGCTGGCGAAGGTGTCCTTGCAGACACCTCGATCATCGTCGAGACCACGGGCTCGGGCAGCTCTTCGGTCAAGGTCTACGGCAGTCCCGGAAGCGGTGAAATCAAGGCCCTGCTGGCCGACCCGCTGGATGCCACGCACATGCTCGCGGGGGTCTTCGCCGCGCTACCCGGCCGGCGCGGCATCCTCGAGTCCTTTGACTCGGGCACCACGTGGGCCCCGATCCCCGGCACCGAGGGCTGGCAGACGGTCACGCTCGTGGCCGACATCTATGTCCCCGGTCGCATCGTGCAGCTCTCTGCCGACGGGACTTGGGCCGAGTCGCTCGACTCCGGCCTGACCTGGACCCAAGCGGCGGTCGCGTTTCCAACCACGGGCCAGGCCGCACGGCTGATCTTCGACCCCAACCGCGCGGGCACGTTGTATCTGACGAGCTACCCGTCTAGCCTCCTCCGCAGCGACGACGGTGGCCAGACGTGGTCGACCTTGGCGTTCCTCACCAGCCCCTTCTCCGACATCGAGACTCTGCCCGGGATTCCCGGTCTGCTCTGGAGCTCGCCGGCCGTCTTCAGCCCGCAACAGACTGTCGAGATCAGCACCGACTTCGGCACCACTTGGTCCGTCGAGGCTTTAATCGAAACGTACTCCTTCGGCGCGGGCCTGCACTTTGATGCCGCAACCGACACGCTCTTTGCCGGCTTCACCGACTACGGAGTCTGGGAGCTGCCCCACGCCGCGCCCTACTTCGATCTTGGCGGCGCCACGGCGGGCACCGGCAGCGAGCTGCCGCGGCACTTCCCCACCGGCGGTCTGCCGACTCTCGGCAGTCTCACATGGGGACTCGAAGGCGACCGGGCAGTCGGCGGCGGGGTCGCGGTGCTTGCGGTCAGCGCAGCGCATCTTGACGTCCCGCTGTTTGGCGGCACCGTGCACCCCGGCGCACCCTACGCCGCCTTCCAAGCCGTGCCCCTTGCAGGTCCGAGCGGCGCTGCTGGCCAAGGCCACTTCAGCGTGACCTTCGGGCTGCCGACCAGCCCGACGCTGGTGGGCCTCGAGCTCTTCAGCCAGTTCGTGGTCGTCGGCGACACCGCCGCCGCGGACCCAAGTGGGCTCGTTCTGTCGAACGGCCTGCGCACACGCCTGCGCCCCTAGGAGTCTGTCAAAGGGCGCGCTTGACGAACCCAAAGCCCGAGTCCGCTCAGTCGGTCTCGGGCGGGTCAAACACAAGCGCGATCTGGCTGCCCAAGAGCGGGTAGTCGATCGCTGCACGGAAGCCGCGGAACACCTCCGGCTGCCAGCCTAGGCGCGTGAAGACCTCGGCGGACAGCTCGCCATACGACGCGATCGAGTCCGCGCGGAAGTTCGCGGGATCGCTGCCGAGCGGCGTGACGGTCTCGGCCATGTCCATGCGGAAGGCCTCGTTGTGCGCCGCGTTGATGTCGCCATCGGCACCTTGGACGCGGTCGTACAGGCGCAGCTCGGGCTCGCTGCCAGGGTAGACGTCCCTGTGCACGAAGACGTCCATGATCAGGCGTTTTGTGGGCGTCCCGACTTCGGACGAGAAGTGCGCCTTACGGCCCGAGCCCGCGGGCACGTGGCTCGGCAGCTCGTCGCGGTTGACCTCGGCCATGATCAGATCAACTTCGGATCCCGGCCCGACCGCATCGCCGGCCAGCTTGTAGCTGACCAGCTCGCCGTAGGTCTTGGGCACGAGCGGCGCGGCCGGTGCGCAGCAGTACTCGTCGAGCCGGTAGCCTTGGGGATAGCTGCCGCGTTCGCCGTCGAGGGTCATCGGGTGCCGCTCGAGTGCGCCGTCCTTAAGGTAGCGCTTGGTGCCAAAGCTCACGGCGGCACCGGGCCGCAAGCGGCGCAGGCCAAAGTAGCCCATCAGCCAGACGAGATCGAGGCGGCCTGCCTCCGCCGAGGGTGCCAAGAACACCGCGCCGAGGCGCACGCGCATCGACACGCCGCGCAACTGGCTCATCGCGCGGTAGGCAGCCTGCTTGCGGCGCAGTTCGAAGTCGCGGCGCGCCTCGGGCAGCCAGGTTGAAATCAGCGCCTCGAGGGCGCCGCGGTCGCCGACCCGCGTGCGCACGAAGTCCTTGAAGACGACAAGTTGCGCCTCGGCGGTGGCGATCTTGGCACGCTCGACGCCACTCTTGCGCGCGGCTTTCAGGAAGCGCGCCAAGGGCTCGGGCCCCGGAATCTGGTGCACGGTCGCCAAGGGATCCCGGCTCTTGCGCACCGCTTTCAGGAGGCGACTGGTCAGCACCTTGTCCAGACCGAGCGCCTTCGCGAGAGCGACCGGTCCAGCGGAAGACGCGGGGATCTCGGCCAGCACGGGCTCAAGGGTCGCCACGAATGCGTCGCCTAGGGCGGCGATCGATCGGGCGAGCTCGGCGCTGGCTTGGGTCTGGGTCGTCATAGGAGTCGAATGAAAAGGTGTAAGGCAAGCAGCATACCTGCCCCCGAACCGAAAAACGAAGGCTGGCTTGCCGTGTGCAACAGGAGTCACTCAACTTGCTTCCAGACAACGTCTTGAGACAGACTACAAGCCTTGCGCAAACAGAGGTTCAGAGTTTCAGGGAAACTTCGATTGACACTTTCGCCATCTTGAGATCAACTGCTTGTGGCATCACTCCAAAGCCCTTGACCTTTTCCCACATCATGAAGAAGCTGATCAGCCTCGCCCTCCTCCTTGCCCTCGCGCCTAGCGTCAGGGCCTCGGATCTCCCGATCTCGCTTGGCCCTCTCTCCGGGACGGCCGCCTCGATCGCGATCGATCCGGACGATGACCTCGTGCAGCTCACCACGCTCTACACGTCTGGCCTGCAGCGCTCGACCGACGGCGGCCAGAGCTTCGAGCCCTTTGGAACCGGCCTCCCCGGCGGCGACTACCGCAAGCTGGTGCTGGACCCGAAGAACCACGACCGCGTCCTGCTTGTGGCGAACAACGAGGCTTGGCATAGCCTCGACTTCGGCCTGACGTGGACCAGCCTGGGACTTGTCGATTCCAGCCTGCGCCAACTGGCGGTGAGCCCCGCGACGGGCGACATCTTCGCCGCCGCTGGAACGACGCTGTACCACTCCACCGACAACGGGCTGACCTGGGGCACGGCTGCGACCGGGACGCTCCTCTACGAGGTCGCCATCGCCCCTTCGGCGCCTTCGAACGTGATCTACGGCAGCATCAATGGTCTGTTCAAGTCCATTGACGGCGGAGTCACGTTCGCGCCAACAGGTATGACCAACTGGGTCCAAGCGGCCGCGTTCAAGCCGACCGATCCCAGCGTGGTGGTCGTCGGCACGACCAACGGCATCTACAAGAGCACCGACAGCGCGGCCTCGTTCACCCAGATCACCGCAGGGCTTCCGTCCTTTGCCAACGCCGAGTTTTTCGCGTGGGCACCCGGCGGCCCGCTGTGGCTCGGGTTGCTCACAGGCATGTGGGTCAGCGTGAATGACGGCAGTGGATACGTGAACGCCAACCAAGGACTGGGCGGCGTCCCGCCGATCCCAACCGATGCCGCGTTCAACTCGACCGGTGACATCTTCATCTCGGCCGAGGCCTCCGGCGGCGGCATCTGGCGCACCGTTGGCCAGCAGCTTCCATGGATTCACATCGCGTTCCCCACGCACGCCTCGTTCACCGTCGCCTTCGCGGGCGGCACGCGTGTCACCGCTGGCGGCAACGGCGTCTACAAGGCGACTCCCGGCAATGGCATGAGCCCAACCAACTGGCAGTCCGACTTCGGGACGCACACCGAGCGCGTGCTCGTCGACCCCACCGACTCCACGCGATGGATCACTGGCGGCGTCGGCTCGTTCTTCGACAACGCGCAAATCGTTGTCTTGACGAACAACGGGCAGAGCATCACCAAGCCCTACGAGCAGTTCGGTGCCGGCCGTGTGGTCACAATCGAAAGCGACCCCTCGAACGCCAGCAACTTGCTTGCGGGCATCGCGCCTGCGAGTTTTGGCAACGCCGCGATCATCTCGTCAACGGACGGCGGCACGACCTGGAACCCCATCGCGGGCACGGCCGGTTGGGCCAACCGCGCGATCACCTTCGACCCGTTCACGAGCGGCCATGTCTTGCAGCAGTCCGAAAACGGCCAGTGGTCTGAGAGCTTCGACGCCGGCCAAACCTGGACCGGCTTACAGCCGGCCTTCCCCGTGAGTGGCCCCGCGATCCTTTTGGCCTTTGACCCGCTGCGTCCCGGCACCATCTACCGTGGCGACACGGGTGGCGGCCTGTTCCGCAGCGACGACTCCGGCGCGACGTGGACGAGTCTCGGCATGCCGCTTGGCATGCGCTCGCAGATCGAGTTCTCTCCCCTGGTCCCGGGCCTGTTCTGGATCGGCGACGCAAGTGGCCATGTTCAAGTCACCGGAGACTTTGGCGCGACGTTCGAGATCGCCTTCAGCGCCGCGATGGGTTCGCCCTGCACCGGCCTCGACCTCGACCCGACCACCGGGGACCTGCTTGTCGGTACCGACGGCGCGTCCACTTGGCAGGTGCCGAACGCCTCGCCGTACGTCGACTTGGCGGGCGCGACCACCGGCAGCGGCGGCCTTGCACCGATGCACTTCGCCACCGGCGATCTGCCCAAGATCGGCAGCCTGAACTTCGGCTTCGGCGGAGCCGGTGCCGTCGGCGGCAGCGTCGCCGTCCTCGCCACCAGCGTCGTCGACGCGGCCTTGCCCGTCTTTGGCGGCACGCTGCACCCCTCGGCACCCTACGTGACCTTCACGGCGCACGTCATGGGCGGCACCGCGGGAGTCGCCGGCGACGGTAGCTTCACGGCAACGTTTGGCATCCCCAGCACGATCTCGCTGATCGGCCTGCAGCTGTTCTCGCAGTACGCCGTGATCGGCGATGCGGGAGCCAGCGACCCCAGCGGCTTCGTCCTGTCGAACGGCCTCAGCACCACGCTGATTCCGTAACAACTGGTTTTGTCACGTGCGAGCGGCGCGCGTCGGCCTCAGGCCGGCGCGCGCCGCTCTTCAGTTCAACAGCACAAGCTGGTGCGCGTTGGTCACGAAGACATCCCCTGGCCGCCAGACGAGCGCTTGCACATCAAGCGGCAAGCCAACGAGCCCCATCGACGCGGGCGGCCGCACCAGCGCTGTCGCCGGCGTGTCCTGCCCAAGGAGCGGCATCGCCTTCCAGGCCACTGCTAAGCTCGGCTCGAGAAGCACAGAGTCGCCTGCGAAACCAAGCGGGTCGAAGTGCGCCGAGCCCAGCGAGATCATTGCGAGCGCTGTGTCCCCAGCGGCCCCGTACAGCTCGATGCGCCGCAAATTCTGGCTCTGTCCACCAATCAGCAAGCAGGGCTCAGCCGGCGAGACCGGCGGCGGGACGACGCCCGCGTAAGAAACCATGCTCACCCCGCTCCACGTGTACCCGCCGCTCACGCTGACGCAGTTGGCATTGTTGCCCCCCGACACGGTGTGCATGCTCGAGCCACGGATCACCAGGTCGAGGCTCCCGCTCCACTCGACGATCGCCGGCACCCCGTCCGCAGGCCACATCCCAACGCCGCCGTTGCCACCAAACAAGTTGCACCCGATCGCACGCAGCTCGACACCTCCAAACGTCCGAATCGCCTCGTACCCCCAGTCGGGAGCAGTCGGATCGTCCCCGCCGTCGGGACCCGTCACGGTTGTGTCCACCAGGGACACCGTCGAGTCCACAATCGCCAGCGCCTCGTGCCCGCTATAGAGCCAGAAGAAGTCCAGGTAGTCGATCGTGCAGCGCGTGATCACAACGTCCGGGCACGCCTGCACCACGCAGGTCCCCGCCTCGCCCCACCCGCTGGTCCCGGTGATGACGCAGTCGTCGAGGCGCACGCGCCCGGCCACGTTCCAGACCTGTAGCTCATCGAACTCGATCCCTTCAGCCGTGAAGCTCGAGGCTCCATCGACTTTGAACTCCAACAGGATCCTCGGCTTCACGCTCGGCACGGCGCCCACCAGCGTCAACGCCTTCGACGTCGAGGTGGGGTGGTACACCCCCGGCCAAATCAACAGCGTCTCACCGCCTGAGGCGGCAGCCACCGCGGCGGGTACATCCGCAAAATCGGCGGGCCCATCGTCATCCACCGTGATGACACCGGGAACCGCGGCAACAAACGCAAGGACGAACGACAGCATAAAAGGCCTCCTCAGATTTCCATGAGGAGTCCTCTTGAGCGCTCACGGAGGCACTCCTCAACCCCCGAGCGAGCGCGGGCGACGCACATCAAGCGCCTCTCCTTTGGGCCGAAAACGGGCGAGCTTCACCCTGCGTCAGCCAAAAACTACACGGCGGTCAGTCCAGCAGGATCAGCTGGTGCGCGTTCGTGATGAAAGGCCCCGAGCTCGCCTGCACCAGAGCCTGCACGTCGATCTGCAGCCCCACGACGGCCAGCCCGGAGGGCACCGCGAACAGCCAGGTCGCTGCGGTGTCCTGCCCCAAAAGCGTCATCGGGAGCGTCGCGAACACCCCGCCAAGCCCCAGCTTCAGGGGGTCGCCCTGGAATCCAGGTAGGCTAAAATTTGCAGGACTCAGCGAGAAGAACACAAACGCGCTCTCCCCGGTGGCGCCATAGGCCTCGATGCGCCGAAGGCTACCAGACGTGAAACCACCACCGATTGAAAGGTACGGCTCGGCGGGCGAGACTGCCGCGCCAGCCGAGCTTGGCAAGATCGTCGCGCCACTCCAAGTCAGTTGCCCATCGATCGCCTTTGGCGTCACCCCCATGCCTCCACCGGAGCCTGCCTGAATCAAGTCCGAGCTCGAGCCGCGCACGGTCACGGTCAGGCCCGAGGTCACGACCTCGGCAATCGCCGGAGCACCCGATGACGGCGACAAGAACGAGATTCCACCGTTCCCTCCAAACGCCGAGCATCCGACCAACGTCAAGTGCGTCGCGCCATCGCCAAAGACGGCGGCATACCCATCGTCGGGGAAGACGACGTCGTCTTCGCCATCGCCACCGATCAAGGTGCTATCAACAATCGTCACGTCGGAGTTCAAAACAAGCAGCCCCGGCTCGCCCGAGAACGCTGGTGAGCCTTCTCCACGAATCGTGCTGCGCGTGATCTCGACGTCCGGACAATCGGTGATTTGGATTGGCCCGAACGCCGTGTGGTAGTCCAAAGCGTCCAGACGAACACGGCCGGTCACGCCGCTAATCCGCAGCTCGGAAAAGTCGAGCCCCTGAATCGAAAGCGACGGCGCCCCCACAACGCTGAACGGCCCAAAGCCCACGTTCGGTAGCGGACCGCCTGGATCTGCGCCCACGAAGGAGAGCGCCTTCGTCACAACGGTCGGATGATAGAGCCCGGGCGCGATCAAGATCGTGTCACCCGGCAACGCGGCCACGACCGCCGCCGGCAGGTCCGCAAAGTCTGCGGGACCGTTGTCGTCGACTGTGATGACACCGAGGGGGACAGCGAGCAGGAAGAGAGTGGCAAGGACCATCGGAAGACCAGAGTTAGGGACTGCTGCGAGTTCCTGCAGCCTACGGGGCATGCGGCTCTTGCGGTGCGGAGCATCCAAGAAGACGTCGCACGGCTGCCCCCAAACCCCTCCACACGCCCGTCAACCCGGCAAGCGCGGCTTCGTGCGGCACGAACGCGGATCGCGTGACCGATAAGCCGCCGCCGAGTTCACTCGTCCTCGCCATCCAAGTAGCCGATCGCCCGAAGCATGTCCAGCGTCCCCTCGCCGGACGCCATCGTGTTCTGCGCGGCTCGCTTGGTACTCTCGACAAGGCGCTCGCGAATCAACTGCAAGAGCTCATCCACACGCTCGGGCTCTTGTTCCGCGAGGTTCGTGAGCTCTCCCGGGTCCGCCATCAAATCAAAGAGGCGCACCTTGCCCTCAAGGCTCTTGCCCTCGAGGCGCTCCGCCTCGCTCATCCCCCACGGGCCCCCATCAGGCGCAAAGTGCAGCGCCCAGCCGCCACTGCGGACGCCATAGATCTGTTGGTGATTCGCGCCGTTCCAGAAGCCCATGACCGTCGAAAAGAAGACCGGTGACAAGGGGGTACTCGGCTCGCGAAGGTCTGCGCCGGGACCGGCGAATCGGGCACCCGCCAGTGCAGCAAGCGTCGCGAAGACCGAGCGATTCGAGACGGGCGCCGGCACAGTCTTGCCCGCCGGAACTCCAGGTCCAGCAATCACAAGTGGCACTCTGACCAGCTCGGAAAACAACGAGTGCGAGTGCTTCACAAGCCCGTGATCCAAGAGCTCCTCGCCGTGGTCCGAAGTGAACACAACAACGGTGTTCTCGGAGAGCCCCAAAGTCTCAAGTTCGTCGAGCACCTTCCCAAACCACATGTCCCCGGTCCACACGGCCTCGTCGTAGGCGCTCTGCATGCGCTCAACATGTTCCGGCGGGATGAACTTCTGCCAGCGCTGATTCCCTCTCGCATCAAAGGCGGCACCCCGCATCATGCGCGCCCCGTAGGCCGATAGGGACTTCTTGTCACTCCAGCCTTTGGCCGAAGCACGCCCAAAGCGCCCCACGACCGCGGGATCCGGGTCATTTGGCACATGCGGATCGACCATGTGCAGGTACAGGAAGAAGCGCGAGTCCTTCTGCGCGCGCATCCAATCAAGAGCCTCGGGGACCAGCTCGCGCCCATCCACAAACACGCCCGCGCGCGTCCCCCGGAACGTCTGAAAGCCCTGGTCGAAATTCTGCGACGGCACGATCAACGGATTCCCAACGAAGGCGCCCGTCGCCATGCCCTGGCGCTGCAGCACCTCGGCCAGCGTGTCGAGCTCACCGCTCAGGTAACTCGAGCCCGTTCCCGAGACCCCGTGCTCCTCGGGCAGGAGCCCCGTCAGCATCGACGCCGTCGATGGCCAAGTCCACGAGCAAGCGGAGTAGGCCCCGCGCCAGTCAATCCCCCGTGCAGCCAGAGCCGCAAGGCGCGGAGTCGTGTCCTTGCCGTACCCACCGCTCGAGGTCCGATCAACCCGCAGCGTGTCCATCACCACGAACACAATGTTGGGCCTCTCGGGACTCGCGAGGTCGAGGTTCATCGTCGAGACCTCGTCCACCTGGAGCCGACCAAAACCTAACTTCAAGAGCTCTGACGGTGCCTCCCCGGCGACGATTGAAGTCCGCAGAGTCAGCTCACGCGCGTCTCCCAGAGCGAGCCCAGCTTCCCGGTCCCCGACGGGCTCCCACCCCGCACCGACGTCACTGCCGCCTTGGACTTCTAACTCATCACTCCACGCCGGCCGACCGTCTAGCTCGACCTCGAACCGCACAGTCACGGACTCGCCTTTGGGCACGACGCTGCCCGCGCTGCGATCGACTCCCGCAAGCGCCCGCAGGAACAGCGGCGCACGCCCGGGCTGAAGCTCGAACTTGACTTCGGATGGCGGCGGCAAGATCAGGCTGGGCAGGTCCTCCTTCTCTCGAGCGAGTTCCAGTGAGGGAATCACCCGTGCGACCTCCGGCACCCTGCCGTCAGGCGAGGCGACCACCTGCATCCGGTCGCCCGCGAAAAGCAGCTCACTCTGGATCTCGTGGACGACAACGGGAGGTCCCTCAGGCTTCGCGCATGCCAAAGCCAGGACAACAAGCAGGACGTATCGAAAGCGTGATTCGAGCATTGTGGGTCTTAGGCGCAGGCAAACGCGACGTGCATGGCTGCGCCGATGGCGAGCGCGTCCTCGTCGACCGCAAAGCGTGGGTGGTGCAGGCTGTAGCTGGTGTCCTTGGCGTCGTTGCCGATCCCCAGCGCGCAGAAGCAGCCGGGGACTTCCTGGGCATAGAACGAAAAGTCCTCGCCGCCCATCGTCTGCGGCACTTCGATCAAGGCGTCCGCGCCGACGATCTCGGTCGCCACGCGGCGACCGATTGCGAGCGCGTCCTTGTGGTTGACGGTCGGCGGGTAGATCGTGCCGGGGAACTCGACCACCGCCTCGCAGCGGTACACGGCCGCTGTGCCCTTCGTGATCTCGATGATGCGCTGCGCGTTCGCCTCTTGATCTTCCAAGGACAAGCTGCGCAGCGTTCCGGCTAGGCGCACCTCGCTGGGGATCACGTTGTAGGCATTGCCGGCTTCCATTTGCGTCACGCTGACGACGTTCGAGCTGAACGGGTCGCGCTCGCGCGACACGATCGTCTGCAGGGCTGTCACGACGGCGGCGGCGGCGACAACCGGGTCGATCGCCAAGCTTGGCATCGCCGCGTGGCCGCCTTTGCCTTGGATGCGGATCTCGAAGAAGCCGGCCGAGGCGAGGAAGGCGCCGTCGCGCAACCCCACGGTCCCGGTGGGCAACTGAGGCCAGACGTGCAAGCCGAAGATGCGCGCCACGTCGGGGCTCTTCAACACGCCCTCTTCGCACAGCTTCTTCGCGCCCGCACCGCCCTCTTCAGCGGGCTGGAAGATCAGCTTCACGGGGCCTTGTAGCTGCGCTTCGTTCTCTTTCAACACACGCGCCGCGCCCAGCAGCATCGCCATGTGGCTGTCGTGCCCACACGCGTGCATCGCACCCTGGTTCTTGCTCGCGAAGGCGGCGCCGGTCTCTTCCTCGATCGGCAGCGCGTCCATGTCGGCGCGCAAGGCCACGCAAGGTGCCGAGCCGCTGCCAAGCTGCGCAACGATCCCCGTTCCGCCACCTAGCCCCGCTTCGAAGTCGATGCCGAGGTCTTGCAGAACGCCTTGGATGTGGCGCCCGGTCTCGTGCTCGCCATAGGCCAGCTCCGGGATCTGGTGCAAGGTGCGGCGCTCATCGATGATCCAATCTTCAATGGCTCGTGTCGCTTTGAGGTAGTCCATCTAGAGAGGATAAAGTGCCGGCGCTCAGGGCATAAAAAAAGCAGGACTCCTTTTAGGAGTCCTGCAAGATTCCGGGGCCTATAGGGCGGGTGGCCACCGGAACCTGGATGGAGCCAAAGAGGGGAATCGAACCCCTAACCTTTGCTTTACGAAAGCAATGCTCTACCGTTGAGCTACTTTGGCGATGGGACAGGCAAGGGGAGCCATCCGCAGTCGGAGGCTCCCCTTGGTCCCTTGTTATCGCCGAAGAGTCTACTCGCCGACGTTCACGCGCACAAGCTCAAGAAGCTCGGCGCGCATTTCTGGGTTCAACTTCAGGCGACCGAGAGCGGACGCGGCAGCACCGCGGACGTTCAGGGAGGCGTCAGATGCGACCACACCGTGCAGCGCGTCGAGGCAGCCACTGCCGTCGACACCGCGGGTGAACATCGTCGCACAAGCCATCGCAGCAGCTTCGCGCACCGCGTCGGACGCGCTGTCGTCAGCGGCAAGCGCGGCAACAGCGTTCGCCTCGGCAGTACGGCCCGCGCTGCCAAGCGCCGTCAGAGCTGGGATCGTGACGCCGTCCGGGCGGCCATTCGTGATCGTCGCCATCAGACCTTCAAGAGCACCCGCAACATCAGCACCCTGAGCGGCCAGTTTGGCCAAGGCTGCGGAGGAGCGGCGGGAGAGCTCGTCGGCCAGATCGCGATCGCGGCCCATGCTGTCGGACATCGATGCGGCCACGGCCGAAAGGTCGCCGTTCGCGACGATGCCGGCAACGCGCGAGCCGTAGAGCTCGGACGCACTGTCGGCGTTGTTGGTGATCACCAGGAGCGGCGTCTCGGCGAAGCGCGACGAAGCCTGGATCTCGGTCAGAACCTGGTTGCAGGTCAGGTCGGTCAAGCTGTCGGCGACAAGGATCGCGTCAAGGCCGGGGACCCGGAACAGGTTGGCAAGGCCAGTGCTGCCTTTGCCCCAGACGTTGACGAGCATGCCTTTGGCTTCGAGCGCAGCGGCCGTGCTCTTTGCGCGACCCGCGTTGCTATCGATGATGGCGGCCACACGCGAGATCTTGCGACCCGCAGCATCGCCGAGGGCGCCAACGACGTTCGCACCGACCTTGCCACCGCGCGACTGCGCGGCGAGGGCCAGAGCGGCTTCGGCGCGGAGCACCGCGTCGCCGTCGTTCAGTGCGGCCATCAGGCCATCACCGGCAACAACAAGACCCTCTTGCACGGCGCGGCAGAGGCCGACGGCGGCCATCTGATCGCCTTCGCGCAGCGAGGCCTTGAGGCCACGATCGACAGCGCTCGAGCCCGCAGCGGCCACGGCGAGCATGCCGGTCCGTGCCGCAGCAGCTTCACTGCCAACGTCGAGGCCACTTGCGCGGCGGTCGGCGATCATCTGCATCTCGCTCGCGAACGTGCGCACAAGACCCGACAGCGCCGGGGCCGAAGCCGCGTTCACGCGAAGGGCGTTGTAGTACGCGACCTTCGACATCTCTTGGGCGTACAGGTAGCGCGGCACTTCGGTCGCGGCAAGTTTGCCACCGCTGAAGTTCCACACCACGTTCGTGATCTGGTCCGCGCGCAGCACGGTCATGTTCGCCAAGTGGTACTCGTGACCGAGGACCGCGAAGGCGAACTCGGCACCTTTGGCGGCACCGCCGCATTCGGCGAGCGCACCAGCGGCGGCCTTCTTGACACCCTCGTCGCTATCGGACTGAACGGCGCGGGCAAGCCAAGCGGCTGCGCGGGCGTCACCGATGCGACCAAGCGTGAGCGCAACGTTGCGGCGCTGGAAGGCATCCGGCGAATCCATCGCGGCGCAAAGCGGCAGAACCACGTCGTCGCCCATGTGCGTCAGCGCGTTCATGAACAGCACGCGACGATCGGCGTCGGCTTGCTCGTTCAAGGAGGGCAGCATGTACTGAACGGCGAACTGGCCGTGATCAGATGAGAGAGCGCGAATCGCCATCGTGCGAGCCACCACGTCGTCACCGCCGATCTTCTTGAGAAGGTCGCGAATGGCTTCGGGGTCGTCGCGGCGCTCGCGCACTTGCGCTTTGGCCATGCTCATCAGGCGCATCGTCACAAGCTCGAGGTCACCCTGTTCGGACAGCATCTCGAGCCAGATCTCGGCATCGGTGCTCTTCCAGAGCTCGTAGGCTTCCTCATTACTGAGGTCCATCGCGAGCACTTTTTGGAAGGCGTTAAGCGCTTCTGCCTTGCGCCCGCGGCGCAAGAACTCGACGCCCTGGTCGAAGGTGTCCGAGGCTTCGTCGTTCGGAAGGGCGAAGGACGGGGTCGCCAAGAAGACGAGGCAGGCGGCAAGACCGGCAAAACCGGCGGGGCGTAAAATCGTCATGGTGGTGTGTCCTCGTGAGACGAGGGACGCGCGGGGGGGGATGTAAGGACTGGCACCGAATGCGCCGTCGAGTCACTAGACAGGAGGTGCAAAGCGGAAATCGTTCCGAGGATGATACTCGGCAGGCGGGTGCTTTCAAGCGCTGGTTTTGCGCTTCGGGCACCCTTGTATGCCCAGCACGCTAGGTACCCCTCGGGCGGGCGGTGGCTACGGGCTGGATTGGGGAAGTTCTTGAGAGGCGGAATCGGGCTGTAGAATGCGTCTGACGGCCGCCTCGGTTGTGATGCCGGGGGCCCACACCCAGATATGGGGCTGGTCGCGGGCGCCCGGCGGCAGGCTCTCGGGCGTCCCAAACCAGATCAGGCCGGCTGCGACTTCTTGGTCGGGAGCGGGGCTCTTCGGTCCCGCGAGCCTCACGCGAGGCGCACAGGGATGGGCAGCCGGCAAGCCGAAGCCGATTCGCTTTATTAGGAGGGGATCGCCCACGAACTCGACGCCCATCGCGCCCGCGCGCGCAAGCGCCGCCTCGAAAGCGGGCCAGCCGGGCTGGGCGCGGATCGCTGCGATCGCCATCTCGATGCCGGTTTCGGTGCCGCGAAGGGGGGTGTGCTCGAGCGCGCCGCCCAAAAGCCCGCCCGCCAGGCTGCGCATCCGGTGCGCGGCAAGCTGCAGAATCTCGAGCTCAAGCCGCCCCGCGCGCACCGCATCCAAGAGCTCGCCTGCCAGCTGATCCTCATCGGCGGGCGCCAAGAGCCCGTGGCAGCCAGCCTGCAAGCTGCGCGCACCGAGCTCGGGCTCGGACGCCACGGCCAGCATCTCCAGCCCGTCGGTCAAGACGACACAGGCGAAGTCGCGCTGAGCCAGCCAGTCGAGCGCACGCCGCGACAAGCTGGTGGCCAAGCCCGGCTCGCCGGTCAGCGCGGGCACGTCGAGGTGCCCCACCATCACGGTCAAGCGCGAGCCGAGCGCGCGCGCCACCGGGCTGCCAAGCAGCTGGGCGAACGGCGCGAGCTCGAGCGCCTCGAGCCCATCGCGGTCGCGGTCGATCCGCGGCAGCGCCAGGTGCGAGTCGACGTCGGTGTCGCCGTGGCCGGGGAAGTGCTTCAGGGAGGCGCCCGCGCCCGTCGACGCGAGGCCAGCAAGGAAGCTGGCGGCGGCGCGCGTGACGCTCAGCACATCGGTGCCAAACGCGCGCGCGGCGATGATCGGGTTCGCGGGGTTCGAGTTCACGTCCAAGACGGGGCCGAGGACCAGCTCGATGCCCGCGCCGAGCGCCTCGACGCCGGTCAGGCGGCCGGCCTCAAACAGGCTGCCCGGGCGCGCGGCTTCCGCTTCGGCAAGCGCGCGCGCGGGTGGCAACGAGGTCAAGCCGGGCAGGTGATAGCCCGCGCCCTCTTCCAAGTCGCACGCAAAGAACACGGGCTCGATCGCATCCGTGCGCACCGCGCGGATGCTGGCCGCAAGTCCGTCGATCGTGGCGCCATCGGGCAAACGCCGGCCGAAGCCGATCAGGCCCGCGGGCGGGAAGCGCTCGAGGTACGCGCGGCTTGGGCGGCGCTCGGGAGCGCCGGGCGCAAGGCCACCGGCGGGCCGCACGGACGGCAGGATGACGGCGCCGATCAGGCGCTCGAGTTCACGATCATTCATCGGTTCGAATCAGCTTCTAGACTTTCCATAGGTGCAGGACTGAACTTGCCCAACACGGCCGCGCGCGAGGCGCCGGTCACAGGCGCGCCGCCTGGTGGCAGCGCAATTCCAAGGACGTGCGCCGCGGCCAAGAGCCCGAAGATCAGCGCCTCGCGCGCGTCGGGATCCACGCCGCGCGCGGCGCTCGAGCGCACCTCCAAACCCGTGCTGCTTGAAATCGCCGCAAGCAACGCCGCGTTGTGCACGCCGCCACCCGCGACTTCGATCTTTGCCGGCCGCGCGCCGCCGCTGTGCGCGAGCCCGGCCGCCACGCTGCGCCCGACCAAAGCCGCAGCCGTCGCCAGCAAGTCCGCCGGCACGAGCTCCGGCGCCACGCCCAGCAGCGCCTCGCACCACGCCTCGCCAAACACCTCGCGCCCCGTGCTCTTCGGCGGAGCCTCGGCGCAAAACCGCGCCAGCGACATCCCGCCCACTTCCACATCGAACCACACATCGCACAGCGCCAAGTCCACGCGCCCGCTCGCGGCCACCGCGCCGCCCGCATCGAACTCCTTCCCTAATACACGCCGCGCCAAGTGATCCATCAGCGCGCCCGCCGGCCCCGTGTCGAAGCTCGCGACCAAGCGCCCGCGCTCGAACAAGCTCACGTTTCCAAACCCGCCCAAGTTCAAAACGCACAGGTCCTCATCCGCCCGCGCGCCAAACAGCCACGGATCCACCAGCGCCCCAATCGGCGCCCCGCTGCCGCCCAGCGCCAAGTCGCGCATGCGAAAGTCCGACACCACCGCCGCGCCCGCCGCCTCGGCCACAAAGTCCCCATCGCCCAGCTGCAAGCTCGCGAGCGGCGCCCCCCCGTCGTGATGCCACACCGTCTGCCCGTGGCTGCCCACAAGCCCGAGCCGCACCCCACATCGCGCCGCCACATCCCGCGCCGCCGCCCCAAACGCGGCGCCCAAGTCCACATCCAGCCGCGCCACATCCCCAAGCGCCAGCCGCGCGCCGCGCGCGTCCGCCGCCTCGTCCAAAACCGCGCGCAGCCGCCGCCGCAGCCCGGCCGCAAACGGCACCGTCTCGAACGCCACCACACCCAAGTCCACCGGCCAAAGCGCACCGCCCACAACCTCAAATCGAGGCCGAAACACCACGACATCGATGCCGTCCGCGCTCGTCCCCGACAGCACGCCACAAACCGCGCGCCCCCCGCCGCTCAGCCCGAACTCTTGCCACCTCGTCTCATCCACCACAAGCCGCAGCATAGCCGGATTCGCCGCGCCGCCCTCACACCCATCCCCACCGATTCGGCACCATGGGCGCGCGGCCTGCCCCCACGCTGCCGCCCAACCCGACTCCTTCGCTTATGAGCCAACCGAACCCCAACGGCGCCGCCGATCACAACATCCTCGTCGTCGACGACGACCCCGACATCCGCGTCGCGCTCGAGATGTGCCTCAAGTACGAGGGCTTCACGGTGTGGACCGCGAAGAACGGGCGTGAGGCGCTCGACCGCCTCGACGCCGAGACCAAGAACAAACAGCGCGCCGCGCTTGTCATCAGCGATGTGAAGATGCCCGAGCTCGATGGCCTCGGCCTTCTTGACGCGCTTCTCGAGCGTCCGGGTGCGCCGCCGCTCATGCTCGTCTCGGGCCACGCCGACGTGCCGATGGCCGTCGACGCCGTGCGCCGCGGCGCGTTTGACTTCCTCGAGAAGCCGCTCGATCAGAACCGCATCCTGTCGGCCTGCCGCGCCGCGATTCGCCACGGCCTTGCGCTGGGCGAGAACCGCGTCCTGCGCGAAAAGCTCGGCGAGCGCCACCGCCTAATCGGGGACAGCAAAGAGATGGCCGCCTTGCGCGAAAAGCTCGAGCGCGCCGCGATGTCCGACGTCCCCGTGCTCGTCACCGGCGAGAACGGCACCGGCAAGGAAGTCGTCGCCCGCAACCTGCACCTCGCCGGACCGCGTGTCACCGGCCCGTTCATCGCGGTCAACTGCGCCGCGATTCCGTCCGAGCTGATCGAGTCCGAGCTGTTCGGCCACAAGCGCGGCAGCTTCACCGGCGCGACCACCGACCGCATCGGCCACTTCGAAGCGGCCGATGGCGGCACGCTGTTTCTCGACGAGGTCGGCGACATGCCACTCGCCGCGCAGTCCAAGTTGTTGCGCGCGCTCGAGACGCGCGAGGTCACGCCCGTCGGCTCGACCGAACCGCGCAGCGTCGACATCCGCGTCGTCGCCGCCACTAACGCCGACCTCGCGGAGGCCGTCGAAGAGAAGCGCTTCCGCATGGACCTCTTCTACCGCCTGAACGTCGTGCCGCTGCGCGTCCCCGCCTTGCGCGAGCACCCGTCCGACATCCCCGCGCTCGCGGCCTCGTTCCTTGCCGACATCGCCGCGCGTCAAGGCCGCGCGCCGGTTGTGCTCGAGCCCGAAGCCGCGACCTTGCTGAAGTCGCAACCCTTCCCCGGCAACGTGCGCCAGCTGCGCAACCTGCTCGAAGGCGCGGTCGTCTTGGGCGACGGCGCCACGATCTCGGCCGAGGACATCGAGCGCATCCTCGCCTCGGGCCCATCCCTGTCCGCCCCGCCACTCGGCACCGCGATGGCCCCCGGCGAAGATCCGTTCGCCGCCCAGACCTTCGAAGAGTTCAAGAACCAAAGCGAGGCGCTGTTCTTCAAGCGCAAGCTCGAAGCCCACGACGGCAACATCAAGCGCACCTCCGAAGAGCTCGGCATGCAGCGCAGCCACCTCTACAAAAAGCTCGACCGTTACGGCCTGCGCGGCTAGATGCAGAGTGGCCATGGCAGCACCCGACAGCCGACGCTCGCTGCTTGCGCTGCTCGTGCTCGCCTTGGTTTTCACGCTGGGCGCGTCGGCGGCCAAGCTGTACCTGCAGCGCGAGCACAAACCCGCGTGGGCGAACGCGAATCACGAGTACGACGGCTTCTTTGCCATCGACTTCCATGCACAGAAGGCCGAGCGCATTCGCGACTTCATGGACGGCTCGCAGCCGGGTTTCGAGAGGCTTGCCCGCGACCTCGGCGACGACATGCACCCGACGTCGGTCGCGCCGCTTGCGCTTGTCGCGGCACTCGGCTTGCTCACGGGCTCGATCTCGGGTTCGTTCATCGCGCTGTCGGCGGCCGCATGGCTCGCGCTCGTGGCAATCGCGATGGCACTTGCAAGACGCACGGCGGACACTTTGGCCCTTGCAAGACGCCGCGCAGCGGACACCGGGGGGCTGGCAAGACGCACGGCGGCCGACGCTGGGGCGCTTGCGAAACGCACGGCGGCGGACGCGCAAACTGAGTCGCAACATCGAGGTCTCTTCACTCCACCCGCGCTCGTCGCCGGCATCCTTGTCGCCGGGCATCTACTTTCGGCGCGCACTGCCGGGCAGCTGTACCTGGACGGCTTTGCGGCCTTGGTTGCCGCGCTTGTGCTCTTGCAACTTGGGCCGTGGCGCGCGGCACCAACTTTGCGCGGCAGCGCGCTCCTTGTCCTGACCCTGACTCTCGGCCTGTTCACCAAGATCTCGTGCTTGCCACTGCTCGCGCTGCCGCCGCTCGCTGTGCTTGTGATCCGGCCCGCCACTGAACGCCGGCACCTCCGCGAGTTCGCTGGCTCCGTCGTGGTCGCGCTCCTGCCCCTAGTCCCTTGGGCGCTCGCCCTTTCCCTCATGCCTAAGGGCGACGTCCTCGCCGAATCGCGCGACCTACTCGGCGCGTGGAGCCTCGACCGCGGCCACCTGATGCACTTCGGCCAAGAGATGGTGCTGCTGTTCCAAGCCGCGCCGCTGCTGCTGTTCCTGCGCAAGCCACGCGCAACAAGTACCGAGCGCCTCGCCCTGCTCACGATTGCCGTCCTCGCCCTCGCAACCTGGGCCTTCCGCCTGCCACCAATCGCGCGCCTCTACCTACCGCTGCTCGTCCCGCTAGCCGTCTTCGCCGCCGCACGCCTCACGGCAAGAGTCGAGCCGCGCCGCCTCCTCCTAGCCCTCTCCGCCTGGTGGCTCGCCAACGCCGCCCTCACGACGTGGGGACTGATGCAGCTCTAGTACAGAGCCGCACCCTCTTCTTCACAGTTCGAGCAAGTGACTTCCCACGGTCCGGGTCGCACCATTCACGGAGCGGACCCGCAGGCGTTAACTCTGAAGCAGCCCCTCCTTATCGCAGGAGCAAGCGTGAGGCACCCTCGCTATCTAATATGATGAGAAACGGGAACAGCTCCTCCCCCCGCCTTACTGACCGATCGCGCGGAGGGCGTTCGTGGCGCTCCAGCCTTGGGGAGCTTGGGGGTCCGGGATCCAGACTTGGAAGAACATGTCGATGGGGAAACCGGGCCAGGTGAAGGTGAAATCGAAGGCGCCGTTGGCATCCAAGGTGACGGGCATCACCTTGTCCGGGGAAGGCAACAGGATGCCGCCGGCGATGGGCAGGGGGGCTGCGTTGAATCCGCCGACCGCCAGGGCCTGGGCACCGGGAATTCCCCCGCGCAGCGAGAGTCGCGTCGGGGCACCGGGGGTCATATCGCCCAGTCCGGCAAGGTTCGGAGCGGTGGAGCCCGCCAGGCCATAACCAAGGACTCGCCAAGGCGCCAAGGGGAGCTCGAAAGCAACGGCCAGCATATCCCCGGAGCCGGGCGCCTTCGACGATTGGTAGGCACCCGGCGTGGTCGGGAAATCAGTCGAGGTGGTGTAGCCTCCGACATAGACGTTACCGTCCTGATCGAGGTCTAGCCTTGCAATGTAGTCCGTGCCCGTTCCTGCAATGTAGGTGGAGTACACAAGTGCTTCCCCCATGGCGTCGAACTTCGTCAGCACGATATCGGCTTCAGGAAAGGGACCGATATAGGTGGGCTGCGCCGCGTCCGAAGTGGTGGGCCAATTGGGCTGATTCGTCGAGCCGGCGGCTACAACGTTCCCAGCCGCATCCACGGACATCGTGTTGAGATACCCAGCCCCCCCGCAGCAGCCTCCAATCAATGTAGACCAAACAATTCCACTAGCATCGGGCAAGATCTTGGTGGCATACCCATCCCCGCCGGGACCGAAGCTCGTTGTTGAGAAGGCGCCCAGAGTGACCGGGAAGTCCGTAGAAGCTGCATTGCCACAGATATAGACGGCATGCGCCGCGTCCACCGCGAGCCCACTAAGAAAGTCACCATTCAAGTCACCGCCAAAATACGTAGACCAGATCAAGCTACTGCCTGTGGAGTTGTACTTGGAAATAAATTCGTCGCTGAGGTCCCCCGGCGTGAAAGACTCTTTCATCACGCCAGGTGTGGTCACAAAGGGCACTTCGGGCCCAAAGATTTCGCCAGCAAGGTAAATACTCCCCTCCTCGTCAGTCGTGATCCCCAACACCGCGCTGACTGGAAGGAACGTGGCGAAGTTCAACGTGCTCCCGTCCGAGGAAACGCCCAGCAGCATCTTGTCGGCCGGGTCGTAATGTGTATCGAATGCACCAGGGGTCGCTGTCAGGTCATCAATCAGCGGCTCAATTGCAATCGCCAAGTCCCCAGACGGGAGAAACTCCATGGCGGTTCCAGCCTCAGTATAGAAGCCACCGAATAGGGTGGACCACACCAAGGAACTTCGGGGCTACTGGGTTTCGTGTGGAGTAGCGACCTAAGAGGCTGCTGGCGATGAGCCTTCCAGGTACCATCGACAGATGGATCTTGATGAACTGCTGGACTGTG
>Ga0316206_1000358_pt1 | contig 68568 bp, 62 predicted proteins | sample 6monthpyrite_MG_FD_204942 | JGI IMG/M metagenome (GOLD analysis project Ga0316206, IMG submission 204942) | Microbial mat bacterial communities from mineral coupon in-situ incubated in ocean water Damariscotta River, Maine, United States -... | ecosystem: Environmental > Aquatic > Marine >...
GTCATATCAGCTTATTCTGGAGGGCAGAAGAATAGCGCATTTGAGCATAAATTGCATGGATTTCATTGACTTCGGTGCTTGGAAAATAGTAGCTTAGTTCAGATTAGGCAAAATTGGCGTATTTTAAGTAAAAAAACAAGGGTTATTCGTCAATTAATCTTGGGGAAACTGAGGGCCCGATTCACAGTATATTATTAAAAATAATCAATAAAAACAGTGTAGTGAGGGTGTTGGAATGAGATTGGTTCTGATTGGTGCACCAAATTCGGGCAAGAGTATACAGTCCTGCTTGATTGAAGAAAAGCATGCGATTCCAAGATTGGCGATTAATGAACTGATCCGTCAGGCTGTGGCAGATAATACAGCTCTGGGCCAGCAGGCCAAACTGGCTAGTGATCTGGATAAAACCATTCAGGATGATGTTTTGCTTGGTTTGATTGAAGAAAGAATCAGCATGCCTGATGCCAAGCAGGGGTTTGTGCTTGATGGTTTTCCAACCAATATAGATCAGGCTCAGGCACTTGATAACCTGTTACAGACACTGGGACGTCCACTTCATCTTATTATTCTGCTCGACACTGACTTCGATGCACTGATGCAACGTGTAACTGGCCGGTTGAGTTGCCGCAGTTGCGGTCATGTATGTAATCAGTATACAAGCCCCCCGAAAATGGATGGCCAGTGCGATGAATGTGGTGGTAATCTGCGCTCCCGCTCAGATGATGATGAAGAGATCATCAGCAATCTATTGCGTATCTACGAAATCCAGATGTTGCCCGTTATTGATTATTATCGTGAGCAGGAAAGATTGCGAACGGTGCAAGGGATTGGTGAGGTTGATGATATCTTTGCCGCCATACAAGGGGTTATTGATTCTGTTGATACAGATGAAGAACCGATGCCTTCCGTTGAAACACTTGAAAAAATAATTCTTGAAAAAGCGCAGGCGGCTCAGGAGGAGACAGAAGATGATGTGCCTGAGGTAACTGAAAAACCGAAAGCAAAAAAAGCAGTAAAAAAGAAAGCGGTGGCAAAAAAACGGGCGCCTGAAAAGAAGGTGGTTACTAAGAAAGCAAGCACTAAAAAAATGACTGCGAAAAAGAAAGTGGCCAGCAAAAAATCGCCGGCTAAAAAGCCCGTGAAGAAAAAAGCTGCCACTGCAAAAACAGCGGTAAAGAAAAAAGTAATAAAGAAAAAAGCACCAGTCAAAAAAACACCGTTAAAAACGGTTAAGAAAAAGTCGGCCGTCAGTAAAAAAACAGCTACGAAAAAAGCACCAGCCAGAAAAAAAGCACCAGCCAGAAAAAAAGCACCAGCCAGAAAAAAAATGGTTAGCAAGAAAGTATCGGTTAAAAAGAAAGCTACAGCAGCAAAAACAACTATAAAGAAGAGTGTAAAAAAGAAAAAAACACCCGCTAAAAAGAAAAAGCGCTAGTTGTGTAATTTATTCAAGTGATGTAACTGGCAAAAAGTACTTAAATACAGAAAGTGCATTACAGATAAAAAAGGCCCTCCAGTGGAGGGCCTTTCTGTTAACAGAATAAATAAATTCTGTTACAGGCTCTGATAATAATCGATCAGAATTTTTGCAACTTCAGGACGTGAGAATTCCTTTGGTGGCGCCTCGCCATTACCGAGCATTTCACGTACTTTAGTACCGGAAAGCAGTACAAAGTCATCTTTCTCATGATCAGGTGCTTCACACATCATTACAACCTTGTTCAGCTTCTTCGACCATGCCGTATGATCGGCCTTGAAGATTTCTATGTCCATAGCGCCGGCAGGTACATCATCGAAAATAGTCTGTGCATCGAATGCGCCGTAGTAGTCACCTACACCGGCATGATCACGGCCGACGATGAAGTGAGTTGCACCCATGTTCTGACGGAAGTAGGCATGCAGTACAGCTTCGCGCGGGCCTGCATATAACATATCGAAACCGTAGCCGGTAACCATTGCACTGTTTGGCGGGAAGTAAACCTCAACCATCTTGCGAATAGCAGCGTCGCGTACAGGAGCCGGGATATCGCCAGGCTTGAGTTTACCCAGCAGCATGTGAATAACCAGACCATCACAGCCCAGACGTTCCATAGCCATATGGCAAAGCTCTTCGTGTGCCAGATGCATAGGATTACGTGTCTGGAAAGCAACTACTTTCTTCCAGCCGTGCTCTTGAACCTCATTGCGAATTTCAACCGCGGTACGGAAAGTATCAGGGAACTCGGTGCTGAAATAGCTGAAGTTCAGAACCTGGATTGGACCGGAAATGGCAACACGCCCAACTGAATTGAATGCGGCAACACCAGGGTGTTCCATATCACTGGTACGATAAACCTTGTCAGTCATGACAGCCATTTGATCGTCAGAGACAGTTTCAATTGCTTCAACAGTCTGTACAGCAATAACAGGATTGCCATCAACGTTGGGGTCACGCAGGGCAATTTTTGCTCCCACTTCAATTCCGTCTGCATTTTCCACCATGTTCATTACAGGTACAGGGAAGAACTGACCTGATGTCATTTGCATGGTTTCTGCAACACTCATGGCATCAGCAACGTTCATGTAACCTGTTAACGGTGTGAAGTAACCACCCCCCATCATGACAGCGTTGCCTGCAGCAGCAGAGCTGATGGTTATGGAAGGCAGGCCTTCTGCTTCTTTTGATAATGCATCATGTTCGTCTGTATCGTAGACAAACAGAGGCATTAATTCGTCTGATCCAATTGGCTTGATCATATGTCTATCCTCTATATTAATATCAAGAAATAAAAAATTATTTGGCCACCGGGCCTGCCGGCAATAGCACAGACTGCGAACTATAACAGAGACCACCGCCGAGTGCGGCAGGAACCGTGCCTATTTGCCCTGAGATTAATGATGCCTTTATAAATCTGATCAATATGCTATTTGGTAAATAATGTTAAACGTGCTGGATCATGAAAATGATAGATATTAAATGTTTATTTTTTGTTATTGGTTTTATTCCTTGCGTAAGTAATAATAAACATATATAGATAGCTGTTAAGGATAATTGCTTTGCAGCTAAGTTGTTGAGTTTTCTAAAATAAACATAAGAAATATATAATTTAGTGATAATGTAAACATAACTTGATCTATATCAGTATGCGGCTCACAGGAAATGAACTATCTTGTAAATACGTATTTCAGGATGGTTTTCAGGGTTTAGGTAACAAAAACAATAAGGGGATGGCATGGTGAAAAGTGAAAAATACAGACTAGGCAGGCTGGCAATGGTGACAGCATTGTTAGCAGGGTTAGGGCTTGCGCAATCAGTGGTAGCCGGATCTAAAGCCGAGGTAATCAAAGGAGAGCGACTTTATAAGCAGAATTGCATCTTTTGCCATCAGGCGGATGCAATTGGTAAGCCGGGCGTTGCCCCTTCGCTGACGAACCAGGAGTTTCTCAGTACCGCTTCAGACAAGTTCATAAAAGGCACGATACGTGATGGCCGAACCGGCACCGGAATGCCACCATTTGCACATCTGGGCCGTAGTGGTATTACAGCGATCGTTGCGTATTTGCGTAGTCATGCAACACAACCTAATCGTTCAGCTCAGATAGACAGGCAGCCACGTTCCCAGGGTGATGCTCGTTACGGAAAGTTATGGTTCGATAATATTTGTTCAACCTGTCATGGTGTCAAGGGTGATGGTTATCTTGCAGGTGGTACGGGCACGGCCATTGGTACAGCCAGCTTCCTGAGTAAAGCGACTGATGGTTTTATTCGGGAGACAATCAAACATGGTCGTGATAATACACGCATGATCGGTTATTCAGGCCCTGAAGCCATGGCTAATCTTTCAGACAGAGAGATTGACGACATAATTGCTTACATGCGAACTATCAAGCACTGAGATAAAGGATAAGATAATGAAACGTATAAAAATGTCACGCAGGAATTTCCTCAAAAGCAGTGCCTTTATTACCGGGGCAACTGGCGCCACAGGATTGATGGTTGGTGCAAATCCAGAGCTTGAAGCGGCTCCCGCAGAGACGGGGCAGGTAACGCGAACAACTGCAATAGCTCAATGCCCATATTGTGGCGTGGGTTGCGGCACCATTATTCAGGTTGAGAATGGCAAGATTGTATCCATGCGGCCTGATAAGGATCATCCGACCAACTATGGTCTTCAGTGTATCAAGGGACTGACGGCAGCTGAACCTATGTATGTAGATCGCATGGAAGGCGACAGCTATGTACGTAAAGATGTCTGGGCAGAGTGGAACAAAAAAGGCCACGGTAATCTGGAATATACCAGCAAAACCAAAGGTTCTTTTGATGAAAAACATTTTGTTCGTGTACCGTATCAAAAAGCATCAGATATGGTGGCGCACAAGCTGGCACACCTGGCTAAAAAATATAGTGGTAACTCGATTGGTTTGTATGGTTCCGGTCAGTTAACCATGGAAGGGCAGTATCTTGAAAACCTGTTTATGAAGGGTGTACTGGGCTCTAATACCATTGAGGCCAATGCACGCATGTGTATGACATCAGCAGTAACCGGTTATTTCGCTACGTTGGGTTCAGATACACCGCCTTTGTCATATGATGATATCGAGCTGTGTGACATGATTATGCATTTTGGCCATAACGCACGTGAGTCGCATCCTATTATATTCTGGCGTGCAGCTGACCATAAACGTAAAAAAGATATTCCTACCGTTGTTGTTGACCCACGTTACACGGGTACATCAAAAGGGTATGAAGACATTAACCCCAAGAACTCGGTTCATGTGCCTATTCTGAATGGTGATATCAGTTTTCTGAACTCGATTGCACATGTGATATTGAAAGATCACAAAGATGTTGTTGACTGGGATTTTATGAAATCGCACACAACAGGTTGGGAAGCCTACACCAAAGGCGTGTTGAAAGACTATAGCCCTGAGCAGGTTCAGGATCGAATGGGTGGTAAGAATCATGATGTTTCACCTGCCTTGATTCGCAGGGTTGCTGGCATGTTTGCTGATGCGACACGTAAACGTCTTGCACGAAGCAAAGGCAAGCACTCGGGTAAAGGTTATGGTGGCGTTATTATCATGTGGGGTATTGGCTATAATCAGCATATCCATGGACAGCACAATACGATTTCAATAATCAATCTGCTAACCATGACAGGTAATCTGGCCAAGCCGGGTTGTGGACCATTTTCGATGACGGGTCAGCCAAATGCAATGGGTGAACGATTTACCGGTGGCCTGACAGGACGTCTGCCATTTAACCAGCCACTGAAAAATGCATCACATCGTAAGTGGATGGCAAAACAATGGCGTGTGCCAGAAGCCAATCTGGTCACCGCAATGAAAGCCAAAAACCCGGGTATGGCCATTGGCATGATGGAACGCGCACTCAAGGGTGATGTCAGGGCGATGTTTTTTGTATATGCAACCCATATCGATTTACCGGATCAGGACACATTGATACGCCCGGCATTAATGAAAACATTTAATGTGGTTCAGGAGATTTATCGACATGCACCGAACAATTTGTATGCCGATGTTATCTTCCCGGCTGCAACCTGGGGTGAGGTCGATGGCACCTACATTAGTTCAGAGCGTCGTTTGAATCGTGTCGAGAAGGCAGCTGAGCCACCTCCAGGTTGTCGCCCTGATATGGATATGGTTATTGATAAGGGGCGTGAGGTTGCACATTTACTCGGGTTGAACGCAGACAAGATATTCCCGTGGAAACGTAAGAAAGATGGTTTCTATGATGCACAGGAAATCTTCAGGGATGTACTCAAGGCATCCAAAGGGACTGATACCGACCTGACCGGGTTGCTTGATGTCGAAAAGCTGGATGGTAAAACACCTTATCAGCAGATGCGTGATTTACGTGGTATTCAATGGCCGGCTCCAACCTATGAGATTGCCAAAGCGGGCGGTACCAAACGTCGTTATATGCTACAGGAAGGTCAGTGGAAAAATAAACCTTATGGTTACTTTCGTACCAAAGACGGCAAGGTGCATATGAAACTGTGCTTGCAGGATTACAGTCGACGTGAAGAAATAACTAAAAAACTGATGGAATTTGGTCACAAAAAAGGTGTTTATACCATTGATAATATTGCTTTGCTGAAACAGGCACGTGATATGGGTCTGACGCCTGATTTGCCAGATGAAAAATCGCGCGGCAAGAAATGGGACAAGGTACCAAAAGATAAATACCCTTACTGGTTAGGTCTGGGTGTAGTGTATGAACATTTTCATACTGCGAAATCCAATCGCAGCCCGACTACCCGTCGCCTTGTACCTGAAATGTATGTTGAAATGCACGTTGAAGATGCCAAAGAACTGGGTATCAAGGATGGTGACAAGGTTCGTCTGGTGACTCGCCGTGGTTCCTATGAAGCACGCGCACAGGTAGGTATTAACAGTCTGGTCAAGCCTGCACGCAACAGTGTACCGCGAGGCTATATGTTTAGTCCCTGGAATCTGTCAGTTGCTGATAGTGCCGACCCAAAGAAGAACAAGTGGTTGGTGAACAGTACTTCCAGTCGTGTGTGGGATGTTGTTTCGGGACAGGTTGATTTCAAGAAGCTGGCTTGTCGAATAGAGAAAGTGTAAAGGTAAAGCACCTCGTCTCTCCTTTTTTCTTTTACTCCTTCTCCCTTTGAGGGAGAGGATAGGGGTGAGGGTGTTAGATAGCTTTGCGGTTGTTTGATTTTGTAGCGGCTCATACCCCCTCCCTTGCCCTCCCCCTGAGGGGGAAGGCAGTTGGAAATGATAGCCTGCTCTGGTAGCAGAAAGATATGAGTTAACTCCTGTTTATGAAGCGAAGACAATTCCTTTCTGATCTGATTTTTGGCGCAGCAGCTCTGGCATTGCCTGTGTCAGCGACTGAAGCAAGGGCCGGTGCTAATGGTATTCGTTACCTGCGACCTCCGGGCGCGCTGCCTGAGCCTGAATTTCAGTCACGTTGTATTCGTTGTGGCCAGTGTGGTGAGATTTGTCCTAATCGTACCATTAAATATTTTGGTTTCGAAAATGGTCTTTCTTCGCTGGATACGCCGTTTATTATCCCGCGTGAACAGGCTTGTATACTTTGTATGAAGTGTGGCGATGTTTGTCCAACAGGCGCAATACAGAAGATTGTCCGTGATGCAGAAAGCATCCTGTCAAAGGTTAAAATGGGACATGCCTGGGTAGATAAGAATATTTGTTTGTCTTATCAGGGGAAAACCTGCGGGGTTTGTTACCGTGCCTGTCCGCTACAGGATGTGGCTATCAAGATTGGTATGCTGGAGCAGCCACATGTACTGGACAAGTGTGTCGGTTGTGGTTTGTGTGAACGATCCTGTATACAGATTCCACAGGCAATCAGAATTATGCCTTACTATGGCTAATTATTTTCATTTAACGTGAGAAGCTGAATAATTAATGATTTTTTTTTACAGACAACTCAATAAATTACGCTGGGTTACATTAACAATAGTTTTTTCCATGTTGATTGTGTTGCCGTTTATTCATCTGTATCAAACCTATGTGGCAGCTCATGCCTATGATCTGATTGCGCCGAGTGAGAAGCAGATTTATGATGTCATGGAACAGCTTACATCCCCTTTTGTGAGTGATCCTGAGCGTGATCTGGATGCATTAAAAGGCAATACCTGGTCAGGGAAATTATTCGGTTTATCCCTGAGTGACCCGCTCGCAGCTGTATCTCAGGCAGCAAGCGGCATGACAGTCTACTGGCCACTTTTCCTGACAGCATTAATACCGATTATCCTGACAATGATATTTGGTCGATTTTTTTGTGGCTGGATCTGCCCGGCTACATTCCTGTATGAGTTAAACAGTAACCTTGCTGTCTTATTACATAAGCTGGGCTTGCATACCGGGCATCGACGTCTTGACCCACGTCTGAAGTATATTGTTCTTGCTGTGGGACTCCTTTTGTCGATGGCTACGGGGGCGGTATTAACGGCAGCCATTTATCCACCTGCAATACTGGGGCGTGAAATTTATTATGCGATTGCATTGAATGGTTTTGGTGCGGGCATGGTATTTTTTATTGTGACTTTATTATTTGACCTGTTGGTGTCGCGTCGTGGATTTTGTCGTTACTTATGTCCGGGTGGTGCCTTGTATTCTTTACTGGGTCATTTTCGATTGTTTCGTATTCGCAGAAAAGTTGAGACGTGTAACGATTGTGCCAAATGCAATGCAGTGTGTGAATTTGGTCTTGATCCGTTGCGGGACGACTTTGGTCAGGAATGTAATAATTGTACCGCCTGTATTGCTATTTGTCCTACCGATGCATTGACGTTTGTCGTCAGTCCAAAAGATATTCCTTTTCAGGGGCCAGGCCATCTGGGCCGTGTTTATAAACGGCAACATCAGGGAAAAGCGGAGGATGTTTGAATGCAACGCCGCAGCTTTTTACAAAAACTGATCTATAGCGCCAGCGCGCTCGCGGCTGGCAGTGTCCCCTATGGTCTTGCCTATATGATGGCGCCCCCTGTAATGGCAGAGTCAAGGAATATAGTTTTACCACCCGGCGCCCTGAAAGACCCTGATGAGTTTAATAAAGCTTGTATTGGTTGCGGTCTTTGTGGTGAGGTGTGTCCACCTCGTTGTATCAGGTTTCATAAGATGTCAGGTAAGCATAAGCTGAATACACCTTATATTGATGTTGCAGAAAAAGGCTGTATTTTATGTAACAAATGTATGGAAATTTGTCCGACTGAAGCGCTAACTGAAATGCCGCGGGAAAAAATAGATATGGGTATAGCCCAGATAGACAGGGCAGCCTGTTACCCCTGGGTGGACAAAGGAATTTGCGGTGCCTGTGTACTCATCTGTCCACTTGCTGAAAAGGCAATTGGTTTTGATTTTGCCAATATCTACAGACCCGTCGTAAAAGAAGGCTGTGTCGGTTGTGGATTATGTGTAGAGGTTTGTCCGCATCCAAGTCAGCCTATCTGGGTTGTGGAACGATCACAGGGTACTATTGTAAAACACCGTGTCTAAAGCCGGTTGTCACATCGAGGATTAATCAGATAACTTATGTTTGCAAAACTTAATCGGATTTTATTTACGTTATTTGTGCTTGTATATACGAATAACCTGTTAGCTCATCATGTATTAGGCCGGCCTTCTTATAGTCTGGGTGAAGACTCAACTACCCCACCGAGCATGCAAGTAGAAACACAGATAGGCAAGTATTTTGTAACCTACATGGTGTTTCCGGCATTCCCGAAAGCCGGACAGAACGGTCGGGTCAATTTATATGCAACCCATATGAACACCGGTAAGGCATTTGACGGAGTCGTAACCTTCAGGGTGAAGGATGACAAATGGTTTGGTGATACCAACAAGGAAACACTGGGCAAGCAAAAAATAGATGATGGCGTTTATCGTCAGGGTTTTGTTTTCAGTCATGATGGTGACTACATTATTTCTGCTTTTTTTGTAGCCGATGGTGAACCTTACAATATTGATTTTCCTTTACAGGTTGGTCAGTCATCATCGATAGGACCTGTTAGCCTGGCAGTGATCAGTATTCTTGTGTTATTAGTGGTAGTCAATATTGTTCAGCGCAAGCGTATGTTACGAGGCAAAATACAGTCAGCTGCGCGGGAAAAATCATGACAATGACGCACCCGGGGTTACCTGCGTTATGGGTAAATCTGATCTGGTTTTTTATGATATTTGTTTCTGTCTGGGTGTTAATTGCCAGGGTTCCTGAACGCGCTGAACATAAACACCTGTTGATGAATGTTATTCCAGTACTGGGCCGACTTGTTCGTATCCTGAACGCCAGCCCGTGGCCATTACAAATAATCAAGCTTCTGATGGTTGGGGTATTTTTACTCATTATTTATGCCGGCTTGCAGGGGACACAAATTCCGGAGCGTAATCTGGCAACGGTAATGACCTGGAATCTCTGGTGGGCTGGCCTTGTTATAGCAGTTTTTTTTACCGGCTCTGCCTGGTGTGCTATATGCCCCTGGGATGCACTTGCAACCTGGTTGGTACGCAGGCGTTTATGGCGCCGTGTTATACCTAATAACAGTCTGAATATTAAAGTGCCGAAATGGATGCGAAATGTCTGGCCAGCCTTATTGATGTTTATGGCACTTACGTGGTTTGAACTGGGCGTGGGTGTTACTAATGACCCGTATGCAACTGCATTGTTGGCCTTGCTGATGCTGGTTATGGCAATTGCAGCGTTATCTATCTTCGAGAACAAGGCATTCTGTCACTACATATGTCCGGTAGGACGAACGGTGGGATATTATGCACAGCTGGCACCGGTTGAGTTACGACCTGTGAATACAGATATTTGCGAAAAATGCACCACACTGGAGTGTTATCACGGCTCAGAGACAATCGAGCCTTGTCCGACTCATCTGGTGATGGGGACACTAAAACAGAATACCTTTTGTACCTCATGTGGAAACTGTGTGCAGAGTTGTCCTGATAAAAATGTATCCTGGCATTTGCGCTCACAAAGTGTTGAAGTCAGGCAGGATGCAAGACCTCATTGGGATGAAGCCTGGTTTATGTTAGGCCTGCTTACCCTGACCAGTTTTCACGGGATTACGATGTTACCATTCTGGTATGAAGGTATCAGTCAGTTTGGTAGCTGGATAGGAGACTCAGGCAAGTTGCTGACCAGCTTTAGTCTGGGTATGACCTTTATCATGTTTGCACCGATTGCCGTGTATGCGTTGCTGGTATTGTGGGCAAAAAAATGGATGGGTGACCACGCTCGATTTACCCAGGTATTTTCAGTGTTGGCATTTGTGTCGTTGCCACTCGCATTTTCATACCATATTGCCCATAACCTGAATCATCTGGTACGTGAATCCACAGATCTGATATCACTATTTAGCAATCCATTAGGTACAGGTACACAACCATTGAGTATGATGGAGAAGCATGAGCGTCATCTGAATATGATTATCTCGCAAGATATGTTGTTCTGGTTACAGGCAGGCTTAATGCTGTTCGGTTTCTGGCTGGCCATGCAGGTAATTCGATACCGCGGCTATGCATTATTTGCAGAAAAAAAGTTATGGGTTATCCCGATTATTATATTTGCAGTTGCCATACATGGTTTTGATTTATGGATACTGTCCCAACCCATGACGATGAGAATGTAGAGATGTGTGTTAATGTTCTTTGCGTCTACATATCTTTACGCTTAAAAGGCTTTATATAAATGGATAGGCGATCATTTTTCAGGCGAGCAGCGGGTAAAGCTGCCGAAACAGTGGTTAAGGAAGCCGACCGCAAGGTCAAGGCAGAAGCAGCGCACTGGATTCGTCCTCCTTATGCAATGGACGAGCTTGAGTTCTTGCTTGCCTGTACGCGTTGCGGCGAGTGTATAACGGCCTGTCCTCACGGGGTGGTTTTTCCGTTACCTGCGCGTCTGGGTGCAAAGGTGGTGAATACACCTGCGATGGATATTCTGAACAAGGGTTGTCATTGTTGTGAAGACTGGCCCTGCGTAACTGTTTGTGAGCCAAAGGCATTGGTAACGCCCATCCTGGAAGATGATGACAGTACACTGCCATTACCACTTATGGCAATGGCAGAAGTTAATACATCAACCTGCCTGCCTTATACAGGACCGGAATGTGGTGCGTGTAACGGCAGTTGCCCTGTCCCGGGTGCGATGATCTGGGAGCGGGAACGTCCAATGATACAGGTGGAGACTTGTGTGGGCTGTGGAATGTGTCGCGAGGTTTGTATCGTCGAGCCAAAAGCGATCAATATAATATCCATAAATAAACAGGTAGAGGTATGATGGGGTTCCGTTTAATACAGCGTCAGCTGAATAAAATTATTCAGCTAAACTTGCGCAGGCCAATACTGGTATTATCTGTTTTTTTTATCCTGGGAATTATTTTCTGGGGTGGCTTTAATACAGCAATGGAAGCTACTAATACAGAAAGCTTTTGTATTTCCTGTCACGAAATGAAAAATAATGTCTATCAGGAGTACAAGCAAACCATACATTATTCAAATCGTACCGGCGTGCGCGCAACCTGCCCGGATTGCCATGTGCCACGCGACTGGGTGCACAAGTTTGTACGTAAGGTACAGGCCACCAATGAGCTGTATCATAAAATCATAGGTAGTATTAATACGCCCGAAAAATTTAATGCCAAACGTCTTGAGCTTGCGAGCCATGTCTGGAAATCCATGAAAGATACCGATTCGCGTGAATGCAGAAACTGTCATCATATAGAGTCAATGGATCTGGCTAAACAAAATTCATTGTCTGCTGTAAAGCACAAACGTGCATTGAAAAATAAAATGACCTGTATCGATTGTCATATGGGTATTGCCCATAATCTGCCAGATAATTTTGATGAAGATGAAAAACTTCATAATGAATTTCAACGCATCAAACGCCCTTGTAATGATTGCCACAAAGGCATGGCCTGGTCGGGCGATGAATAACCAGATGCTTTTCTGGGTGCGGATTATTTATTAATAATGTAGGAGCGGCTCATGGCCGCGAATGATAATATTCGCGGCCATGAGCCGCTCCTACATGCTTTGTTATACGTTTATTTCTATTCAGTCTCTATTCACATTCCTTATGCTTTACTGGAAGCCAGGTTAAATACAGGCATGAGAAAATGACCAATACACTGAAATTATCAAAATTAAAAAAATCGTCCATATTATTCGGGGTGATTATCTTTTTAATATCATTGATTACGATGAAGGGTAAGTACCTATCCTACGGTCTGGTAATAAAGATTTTGCGGATGATTCGCCTGTGCAAAAAAGAACCAGCGTTCAGCCAGTAAACCGATGTATTGAATAATAAATGCAAAAACAAGAATATTTATATTGCCTGATTTCATGCCCGTAGTGATAAAGATTACCGGCAGCACAAATACCATTAGTAAAAAGATCCATTTCATGGAGCGCACAAAGCAGGTTTTTGCGCCATGAAAGTATTCACGTGTATTGAACGAGCCTCCCATCATGCCCATGGATTTTTGCTGGATGTGACTGTGGCGCACACCAATAGCTGTTTGTATTGATGATTTATGCTTGATGTGCTTGTTGCGAATCAATGACGCTGCACGGCTGATAAACGCAGTGAGTGTGATAATGGTTGCCCAGGTACCATACAGGGTAACCAGTTCCGGTTCTATGACTGCTGAGTAAGCCGTCGCGAGTGTGAACCCGGAAGCGGTACCCAGCAGAATATAATTTATCACGGTTAACGGGCTATGCCATTCCTGTAAAAATTTAATGCAGGCGTAAATCATGGCGGTGCATATAAACAATACAAAACCAAGAACAGTGCCCAGTATGCCGACATATAAACTGAGTTGGCCTTGCAATGGCTGTCTGGTGACCAGTACGGTCGGGTCCCATTGCAAGTAATGCATCATGCCGTAAATAAACACGATAAACATAAATAATGGTAAGGCTATGACTTCACGTGACAACCAGGATGTACGCCACATTGCGGCAGTGCGCCAGGCACGTTCCGGATGTCCGAGGTGGAAGACTGATGATATCAGGCCAGCAATCAGCAGAATCATTGCAATGCCACTGCCATAAGCATAAAACTGATGCGGGTTATTGATAGTAACAAAATCAACAGCAGCATAACTTTGTGCCGTAAACAGTGCCAGAAACAAACCCTGGCCTGTGCCAATAAGGGTGGTTAAAAATATAACAGAAAATGCGGGATGCATGTCGTAAGCTCCTGAAGTTACCAGCTGGTAACGTCGTCCAGTGTTTGGTCGTCGATAATCTTCGAAGGTTTGACACCTTCTTTCTTAAGTGGATTATCAGCGCGGATTAATTCATCATCATGTATCTTGATGCGGGTCTTGCGACGTGGCAGATAATGGTTTGATGGTTTTGTGCCCCATTCAGGCATCAGTTGGTAACCGCCTTCTTCACGTATCATGACTGACACGTTTGATTCAGAGTCATGTACGTCACCAAACAGGCGTGCGCTGGTCGGGCAGGCCAGAACGCAGGCGGGCTTGCGTTCTTCTTCGGGCAATTCTTCATCATAGATACGGTCAACACATAATGTGCATTTTTTCATGACTTTCTGATGTTCATCCAGTTCACGTGCACCGTATGGGCATGCCCATGAGCAGTATTTGCAGCCAATACATTTGTCGTAGTCAACGAGTACAATGCCGTCTTCTTCGCGTTTGTAGCTGGCCCCGGTCGGACACACAGGTACACAAGGAGGCTCTTCACAATGCAGGCAGCTTTTTGGAAAGTGAACCAGTTCGGTATTCGGGAACTGACCAATCTCGAATGACTGCACACGATTGAAGAAGGTTCCATTCGGGTCCTGGTCATAGGGGTTGTCATCACACATGGAACCGGCTGGGCCGGATGTGTTCCATTGTTTGCAACTGGTCACGCAGGCATGACAGCCAACGCAGACGTTTAAATCAATTACTAATGCTAGTTGTGTCATATAGGCTTACTCATTAGACTCTTTAAAATTAACGTAAAGGCATGAAGATGCAAAGATTGTAACAAAATGATAATTACATCTGTAATTATCAAAACAGGATTACCTTTTGCGTTTCTAACTCCTGACATCAAAGTTCCGTTACTGTTTTTTTCCGGCAAAATAACTTAACCATGATTTACGTTTTACTTGTCCAGGCGCAGGCTTGACAGTTGCGAATTGCGGTGAGGTCACTTGTGGCTCACCTTCTTCTGCTTTATAAATCCGGACGCGTACGTCATACCAGCCCGCCTGACCGGTTACAGGGTCAGAGTTGGAGATGTGATCACCTGCGGCATGTTTAGGTAACTCTTCCGAGATAACGTGATTTAACAGGAAGCCCTGATTTGATTCATTAGCTTCAGGCGTCAGGTTCCAGGTGCCACTTGCCTTGCCAATTGAATTCCATGTCCAGATAGTGCCGGGTTCGAGTGCTTCGCTAAGGCGACACATACAGCGTACCTTGCCCCATTGCGATTCAACCCAGATCCAGTCACCATCATCAATACCTTGTGCGCGCGCAGTTTTGGGATTGATATACATAAAGTTATAGGTATGTATCTGACGTAGCCAGGCATTTTGTGAATCCCACGAGTGATACATTGCCATCGGACGTTGTGTGATCGCATTCAGAGGATACTTATGTTTGTCAGTTAACTGCGATTCCAGTGGTTCATAATAGAATGGCAATGGATCAAAGTAGGTTTCGATGCGTTCACGCAAATGTTCCGGTGGCTGTTTACCATCGGTTTTTCCCTGTGCGGCAAGACGGAATTTTTGCAGTACCTCAGAATAAATGTGAATATTAATTGGTTCAGCATAACGCGTCAGGCGATGATCCTGTGCCCATTCGAGATAACCCTTATTCCAGTTTCGCATGTACTGGTATGAACGAGGTAGCTCGTAGTGGTAAACACAGTTATTTTTTTCATACATTTCCCATTGGTTCGGGTTCGGTTCACCTTTCATGAACTTTTCACCACCTTTGCCACGCCAGCCGGACAGGAAGCCAATACCCGAGCCAGGTTCGGTCTCAAAGTTGATAACAAAGTCCGGGTAGTCACGGAATTTACGGTTACCTTCTTTGTCAGTAAATGCAGGCAGTTTCAGACGTGAACCTAGCTCAATTAATACTTCCTGAAAGGGTTTGCAGTCACCTGTAGGGGGTACAACCGGGATGCGGACAGAGTCAACCGGGCCATCAAATTCAGAGATGGGGCGATCCAGCATTGACATTACATCGTGTCGCTCCAGGTAAGTCGTGTCAGGAAGTACCAGGTCAGCAAATGCGACCATTTCCGACTGAAATGCATCACAAACAACCAGGAACGGGATCTTGTATTCACCGTTGTCATCCTTGTCGTTAAGCATCTTGCGAACCTGCTCGGTATTCATGCTGGAGTTCCATGCCATGTTGGCCATGAAGATCATCAGGGTATCGATCGGGTAAGGGTCACCGCGCCATGCATTGGTTATTGCATTTTGCATCAGGCCATGAACAGATAGCGGGAATTCCCAGGAGAAGCCTTTATCAAGCCGCACAGGCTCACCATTGTCATCCACAAACAAATCATCGGGGTCAGCAGGCCAGCCCAGAGGCATTCCATCTAAAGGAGTATTCGGCTGAACGCCTTCCGGGCCCCTGGGTGTTTTTGCACAAGGAGGGATAGGACGCGGAAAGGGTGCCTTGTGACGGAAACCACCCGGACGGTCTATGGTACCGAGTAAGCTCATTAAAATAGACATCGCACGGATAGAATGGAAGCCATTGGAGTGTGCAGCCAGACCACGCATGGCATGAAATGAAACCGGGTTACCCGTAATCGTATCGTGTTCACGTCCCCAGACATCAGTCCATGCGATAGGTAACTCGATACGTTCGTCTCGTGCCGTTATACCCATTTCGTGTGCAAGGCGACGAATTGTTGCAGCAGGTATACCAGTGATATTTTCTGCCCACTCGGGGGTGAATTTTTCAAGACGATCATGTAATAACTGAAATGCTGTTTTCACCGGTGTGCCATCTTTTAATTCATATTCACCCAGCAGGAAAGGGTCGTGTTCTTTTTCACGTTGGGCAAGTACAGCCTGATCAGTTTCACGATCCCACCATAATTTATTTTGCGGGTCGAAACAGCCTTCTTCTTTCGGCACTTCTGCACGGACAAACATGCCATATTCAGTGCTACTTTCATCCATGTTTACCAGCTCAGCCGAGTTGGAATATTCAACCAGAAATTCACGATCATACAATCCGGTTTTAACAATCTCGTGATTAAGCGCCATTAATAAAGCACCGTCAGTGCCAGGTTTTATCGGTATCCATTCATCAGCAATCGCAGAGTAACCGGTGCGAACAGGGTTAATCGAAATAAATTTTCCACCCTGACGTTTGAATTTGGATAGTGACATCTTCATCGGGTTGGAATGATGATCTTCTGCCGTACCGATCATCACAAATAGTTTGGAACGTTCAAGATCAGGGCCACCGAATTCCCAGAACGAACCACCAATGGTATAAATCATACCAGCGGCCATGTTGACGGAACAGAAACCACCATGTGCTGCATAGTTAGGCGTGCCATATTGTTTGGCAAATAGTCCGGTCAGCGCCTGCATCTGGTCGCGTCCGGTGAACAGTGCAAATTTTTTCGGATCTGTTTTACGAATATTGCCGAGGCGCTCTTCTAGTAGTGTAAAGGCTTCACTCCAGCTGATTTCCTCGAATTCATTTGCACCACGATCGCTGCCGGGTTTGCGGCGCAGCGGTTTGGTCAGGCGCGCAGGAGAGTATTGTTTCATGATGCCGGAAGAACCTTTGGCACAGATTACACCTTTATTAAGTGGATGGTCCGGGTTGCCTTGTATGTAGCGTACTTCACCATCTCGCAGGGTGACGCGAATGCCACAGCGGCAGGCACACATATAACAAGTGGTATTTTTAACCTCGATTCGTTCGCTGTCGGGCTGCTTGACCGGATCATGGATGGGTTTAGTGGTGCTCATAGAGTTAACCTGGTAATTAAGTCAACATACTGTACTGGTATGCAACAATTAGTGCCAATCAAGTTTATTAAGAATAGCATAAAATTAGTATATTCTAATATATTTCTTTGTTATTCAGTTTGTTATATATAACCTTGTAAAACAACCATTTAAAGGATTCATGAATTAACATCTTTTCAGGAATTTTTTATGACAAGCAAACATAGAGCTGTTTTCTTCTCATTGTATATTATATAAGGTTAGTGCCCCTGAACTCATTATAGCCCTGTTTTGGAACAGGATATTCTGTTCTTGTGGTTATAGCTAAGCGTCTTTACACGAAGTTTCTGTAAAGTTATTTGAATAACAATTTAAGAATTCTCCGGTTAGGTGTTTCTGTGGTAGATTGCTTGGTTATCTATTAGGTATCTGTGAGTCAGCTATATGGCTGGTATTAATCTAACCCCCTTCTCTTTTTGACTCTTTAAGTTGGAAGGATATATTGAGCAGGATGCTGCTATGCAAGCCAGGCTGCCAGTAAAAAGAGGTACGGTGACTGAAAAGCAAAGTACGCTAGAAGTATCGGTGGGTAGAGGTGTATACAGACGGGATGAAAGATATAGTATCCACTTCAGCGGATGCAGAATAAGGAGTACCATGCACAGCTTGTGCGCTGCAAGAATATCGTATTAAAGAATTTGTCCTACTGAAGGAAGGTCTTCCGCTGAACCTGTCCATACGGTGGGGTTATTGTTTGTGTAGAACTCTTACTGTTTAAGGAACAACCTGATTAATCTCCAGTACTATTTTATTCGTATCTCCAACCGTTACATTAATTTTGGCGCTGCTAAAATCACCACTTTGAGTGATCGCATTGCCGCTACGTGATATTCGTGCACTGACAATGACATTTTTAAAGTTGGATAATTTCATTTGTGGCATCATTGCCATGCTGTCATTTAATGTAAACGTGACGGGAAGATCCCTGACTTTTTTCCGTACTACCGCAAGCGGCATGCGAGGCCCTTTGCTGGCTCGTGCGTAGATGAAGACTGTATCGTCAGGCTGGACACGGGATTTCAGGTTATTTGCAATTCGGGCAACACCCGTGACACTGACGCTGGCTGCAGGGGGAGCACTCTGCGGTACAGGCGTTTTAGTTGCCATAGTCGGTTTAATACCCAGTTTTGCTTCAGCACTGGCGATACTGGCATTAATAGATTGCATATTCCTGGATTCAGGTGGCAGCAATGCACGTAATTTTTCCCAGAAACGGATCGCTTTTTTGTATTCTTTTTGCTGGTAATAATAGGTACCCGCAAGCCAGATTGCCTTGGGGTGTTCCGGTAAAACAGATAGCGCACGTTTGATAAGTTCATAGGGCTTTCCAGCCAGACTACCTTTCTGGTTGAATGCCGCAATATCTGCATAGTCTGCCCAGTAGCTTGCATTATCGGTAACCAGTTTGGTCAGGCGTTCATATGCACTTTCAGCATTTTTGAATTGTTTCAGGTGGGTGTATGAGCGTGCCAGCAGGAACAGAAGCTTTTTATTACCGGGTTCTGTTTTTAATTTCTTTTCCAGCTTGACCACAACCTCGGCAATGCTGGGCGCCTGAGTCGGAGGCTGGTTGGCATCATGCGGATTGGTTGCACTGGTTTTCTGGCTGGGTGCAGGCTGATTGATTGCATCTGGAGTGCCGAGATACAGATAAAGGCCTATTGCGAGTAATGGCACTGCAGTAAGGGTAATAAGTAAACTGCTGGTGTTATTGCTATTGTCTGCAATGTTTTTTTCTTCATTTTCCGGGATATCATTTAATAATTGTTTTTCCAGATCCTCACGCGTGGCATCGTAATTATCCTGGTCAATTTGTCCTTGTTGCAAGTCCAGATCCAGTTCGGTGAGGCGCTGTTTGAAAATCTCAAGATTAACCTGTTTTTGTTCGATGTTACTGGTTTCAGGTGGTTTAAGTAAAGGGCGTATCAGAACAATGATAGAAGCCAGAATAAACAGGGCGGCAATGATTGCGAAGCTGGTCATTTGTCGAGTCCTTTTGATTTTTCATCAGTTGTATTTTCAGTCAGAAGATTAGCAATGCGTTGTTTCTGGGACTCGTCAAAATCATTTTGCTGTTCAAGTTCTTTACGGCGAATATTTCGATAGAGGAAAAAGATAGCAATAATTAACAAGATACCCGGGCCTAGCCAGAGCACATAGGTTCCTGGTTTCAATGGCGGGTTATATAAAACAAAATCAGTAAATCGTGAAACCATAAAGTCTTTGATTTCCTCATCAGTCTTTCCATCCTGAATCATCTTATATACCTTGTCGCGCAAGTCTTTGGCCAGATCTGCATTTGAGTCGGCAATGGTCTGGTTTTGACAAACAGTACAACGTAACTCATGTATTAATGTCTTGAAACGCGCCTTTTTTGTTTCATCCTCGAAATGGTAAAGGTTCATGGCTGCAAGACAGTTTGAACTGAGTAGTATGAACAAAAGCCCGGTCAGGCAGATGCGTGATTTTTTCATGACTCATTTTCCAGTTTTTTCAGTAATGGAAGCAAGGTATTTTCCATAAATTCTTTTGTCATAGGGCCGACTTTTTTGTAGCGAATGATACCTTTCTTATCAATAATAAACGTTTCCGGTACACCATAAACTCCCCAGTCTATTCCTGCTGATCCGGTGACATCATAGGCACTGGCAATGTAGGGGTCGCCATAGTACTTTAACCAGCGTATCGCATCGCTGCGTTGATCTTTATAGTTGAATCCATAAATGTTGAGTGGATGTTTTTTTGCAAATTCAACAATAATCGGGTGCTCCACGCGACATGATGCACACCAGGATGCCCAGACATTTAAAATACTGACCTGTCCGACAAAGTTCAGATTACTGATATTCTCGTTGGGTTTTAGAACCTTGGCCAGCTTGAATACAGGAACCGGTTTTCCGATCAGCGGTGAAGGTATTTCTTTCGGGTCACGGGTTAGACCATATCCAAGCAGGATAACCAGGACAATAAAAACCAGCAGAGGAATAACAGCTTTCATTTTCATGCGCGTACAGCCTTGTTTTTTCCGGTGCGGGTGCGGGTACGGTAGCGTTTGTCACTCAGGGCGATCAGTCCACCCAGCGCCATAATGAGTGCACCCAGCCAGATCCAGCGAATCAATGGTTTATGTTGTATACGAAGGCTCCATTGCCCATTACCTAGTGGTTCACCCAGGGCGACAAACAAATCACGCATCAGTCCGGCATCGATCCCGGCTTCTGTCATCGGGCTGCGTTGAACCAGATACAAGCGTTTTTGTGGGTGTAATGAGGTAATGATCTGGCCATTTTTTTTGACTGTGATCAGTCCTTGTCTGGCCTGATAGTTGGGCCCTTTGACCGGTTTAACGCCATTGAAAGTAAAGTCGTATCCACCCACCTTGACAGTGTCTCCTACTTTCATACGGATATCTTTTTCATCACTGTAGTGTGAAGTAAAGGTAACGCCGAGCAGAAATACAGCTACACCTACGTGTGCGAAAAACATACCGTAAAAAGAACGTGGCACAGAACCTAATGCACCCAAGCGATCAGGTTTGTTTTTGACGCGTTCCAGCAAGTTAAGCAAGCTGCTACCAACAATCCACACGGCAAGAGAAATGACCAGTGCAACCGCCCAGGAAATCGTACCTGATATTAAATAGAATGCAGCACCAGCAAGTAATGAAATGATAAGCAGTGGTTGCAGGCTTTTAATCAAACTGATCGGGGAATGTTTTTTCCAGCGTGTCATTGGGCCAATGCCGAGTAAAAACAGCAACGGCAGCATGATTAGTGTAAACATAGAGTTAAAGTAAGGTGTGCCAACCGAAGCCATACCGCCCATTGCTGCCTTGATCAGGGGGTAGAGTGTGCCGAATAACACCATGGCTGCTGCAACAACCAGAATGATATTATTGCTGAGTAACAAGGTTTCACGTGATAACAGGCTGAACTTGCCGGCGTTATAAATCTTGCCAGCTTTAAGAGCGTATAAAAGCAATGAACCGCCAATAACAACACCGAGAAATGCCAGAATAAATACACCACGTGTAGGGTCTGATGCGAAGGCATGTACGGAAGTAACCACGCCCGAGCGAACCAGAAATGTACCTAATAAACTCAGTGAAAATGTAAGTATGGCAAGCATGACTGTCCAGCCTTTAAAGCTGCCACGTTTTTCGGTCACGCTGAGTGAATGGATTAATGCCGTGCCAACCAGCCAGGGCATGAATGATGCATTTTCTACCGGATCCCAGAACCACCAGCCACCCCAGCCAAGTTCGTAATAAGCCCACCAGCTACCCAGGGCGATACCGACGGTCAGAAAGCACCAGGCCAGTGTTGTCCAGGGACGAGACCAGCGTGCCCAGGCGCTATCCAGTTGTCCACCCAGCAATGCAGCTATTGCGAATGCAAATGCAACCGAGAAGCCAACGTAACCCATGTATAACATGGGAGGATGTATGATCAGGCCAATATCCTGCAGTAGCGGATTAAGATCACGTCCATCCATTGCTGCTGGTAACAAACGCACAAACGGGTTGGACGTAAATATCATAAACACAAGGAAGCCAATACTGATGAGTCCCATTATGCCCAGTACACGTGCAATCAGAATATCAGGCAGATGTTTACTGAAAATAGTAACGGCCAGTGTCCACAGCCCGAGGATTAATACCCAAAGTAGCAGTGAACCTTCATGTGAACCCCAGACAGCAGAAATGCGATATTGTATGGGCAGTAAGGAATTGGAGTTCCTGGCGACATAGTCAACCGAGAAGTCATTGGCAATAAATGCGTAGGTCAGGCAGGCAAAAGCAATGAGCAGAAAACTAAATTGCGCGCGTGCCGCAGGTTTCGCAATAGCTATCCAGGTAGCCCTGTTTAGTTGAGCGCCTGCCAGTGGGAAGATAGCCTGTGCCAGCGCCATACATAGGGCCAGAATTATCGCCAGTTGTCCAAGTTCCGGAATCATGAGTTATTTCCCTTTAGCATTATTTTCGATACCCTTGGGCTTTAATGTAGCCGCTACTTCAGGTGGCATATAGTTTTCATCGTGTTTTGCGAGTACCTTGGTGGCGAGGAAGGTGCCATCGCTACCAAGCTTGCCTTCAGCAACGATGCCCTGTTCTTCACGAAACAGGTCAGGCAAGATGCCCGTAAAAACGATGGTAACACTTTTTACATTATCACTGACTTCGAAGCGCACAGTAACTCCGTTTTTATCTCGTCTCAGTGAGCCTTTTTTAACCATGCCTCCAACGCGGAACGAGCGGTTTTTTGGTGCTTCACCTGAAGCGACCTGGCTTGGGCTGTAAAAAAACATCAGGTTCTGATTAAAGGCAGTGACAGCTAATGCGACAGCAGTTCCCACGCCCAGGATAATCAGTAAGACCATCATCATTCTGCGTTTACGTGTAGGTGTCATGAGCGTTTTCCTCGTTTCTTTTTTCTTCCCAGTTGTTTTAGCAGCTGAGTCTTACGTTTTATCGGGTTGTTTAGTAAAGCAAGCATGACTACTATGGCTAACCCAAATGATAGCCAGACGTACAGGTAGTAACCATCCATAGATAAAAATTCTATTAGTTTCATAGGCGTTCTCTTTCCTCTTGAACCCATTTAGTATGAGACTCGCGTTCAAGTATTTCGTTCCTGCTGCGCATGAGTGCAACCGTAAAAAAATAGGTTTTAAATGCAACAGCCATAATGAGTAGTGGAATCAACATACTTGAATCCATGGATGCTTTACCCATCTTGGTGACCGTGGGTCCCTGATGCAGAGTGAACCACCATTCTACCGAAAAATGAATGATAGGAATGTTAACAACGCCCACTATTGCCAAAATAGCGGTTGCCCGTGCTGCGGTGCGGCGGTCTTCGATTGCAGATTGCAGCGCGATATAACCCAGATAGAGGAATAACAACACCAGTTCTGAGGTTAAGCGCGCATCCCATTCCCACCATGTACCCCACATGGGCTTGCCCCAGAGTGAGCCGGTTGCAAGTGCCAGAAATGTAAACGCAGCGCCGATTGGTGCACAGCTGTTGGCAAAGACTTCAGAAGCTTTTGTTTTCCAGATCAGTGAGGCGGCAGCCGAGAAGGCCATTACCATGTAAATAAACAGTGACATCCATGCAGCTGGCACGTGAATAAAGATGATGCGATAGCTGTCTTTTTGTTGGTAATCGGGTGGCGCAACAACCAGGCCCCAGTATAAACCGACCAGTAGCAAGATGAGTGTTGGCCAGCCAAACCAGGGTATTAATTTACCCGCAAAGAAATAAAAATTTCTTAATGAGGCGAGTTTCGTAATCGCTTTAAACATGACTTATCCTATGCTGATACGTAAAGCCGCAGCCGCTGCCAGCGGTGCGAGAGTAATAGATAAAACCAGTAGTGATGCAATAATCATTAGATGACCGCCAATATCCAGTCCGGCTGACGAAGCAGCAACAGCATTGGCACCAAAAATTAAAACCGGAACATATAAGGGCAGAACCAGCAATGAAAGCAACATGCTGCCACGGCGCAAGCCAACGGTCAGTGCACTGCCGATCGCACCCACGAGGCTGAGTACCGGAGTACCGAGTAGCAAGGTTTTCATCAGTATAAAAGTTGCGCCCGAATCAAGATGAAAAAAAGTGGCAAGCAGAGGTGATAATAAAATTAACGGTACGCCGGTCAGTAGCCAGTGAACACTGATCTTGGTTAGTATCAGCAGTGAAAAAGGGTGAGGTGTGAGCACCACTTGTTCGAGGCTGCCATCTTCATAGTCCGAACGAAACATGGAGTCCAGTGACAGTAATGCCGCAAGTAATGCTACTACCCAGATAATACCAGGGGCAATCTGGGTCAGGATTGCTGAATCGGGGCCAATGCCTAATGGAAATAATATGGCTGCAAAAATAAAAAACAGCAGCGGGTTCAGCCATTCTGATTTGTTGCGCCCGGCGAGTTTCAGATCACGACGGAATAATTCCAGCATAGCCCGGCTGCTGGATTGTGAAACAGACCGGCTCATCCATCTATCCTGATTAACTTAACAGGAGTGTTTGCAATGTTAAGCTGGTGATGGGTTGTCAGAATAATCATGCCGCCTTGTTGGCAATGTTGATCAAACAGCTGCTCAAGTCTTTCGCGACTATGATGATCAATTGCAGTAAAAGGTTCATCGAGTATCCATAATGGAGCCTCGGTGATAAGCAGTCTCGTCAATGCAACACGTCGTTGCTGACCTGCTGACAGCTTGCCTGCATACTCATCAATCAGGTCATCAACGTGCATGACCGCGAGTGCATCTTCGATATCATAATCAATTTTAAGCTGGTTATTAATGGCACTTGCACGCAGGTTTTCTTCGCAGGTTAAATTACTTTTCAGGCCATTCTGGTGACCCACATAGGCCATGGACGCATAAAAATCTGCACGGCAACTTTCAATAACTTGTTCGTTCCAGAGTACGTGACCTTCCGCAGGCATACTCAGTCCACACAGTATTCGTAACAGACTTGTTTTGCCGCTGCCGTTCGTACCTTCGATTTGAATGAGCTCCCCTGGGGAAAGATTGAAGCTCAGTTGACTAAAAAGCTCAAAATCATTGCGCACACAACCGAGCTTGTCAGCTTTCAGGGAAAGGGTAGATGTTTGTCCACTATTCATACTGTTCGATTTTGCTTAATTTGGTAAACAAGGATAGCATGTATGAGAATAAGGATAAATGCCTGTAATTGCTTTATTTACAGTATCTTATAGGGTTATTAGGTGGTTGCTGCCATGTCTGGCAAACTAGTCGCAAAAGAGGGGTAACGACTAAGTAAAGTTTAACAGTGTGACCTTGTTATCCAGGTTTACATATAAGCTAATATACAATAGAAATAACCAGATATCGGGAAAGGTTGAATGGAAACAGAATGGATCGAATGGTCTTTATATCTGATGCCTGTCGTGATGATAGGGCTGTATGCGGTATATAAACACCTGAAGCAAAAAAAAGCGATTGCAATGCTTGATGCTGCGATTGCAGAAGGCCTCGGTGAGCCTGCAACCTTGCATCCGGTTATCGAGGTTCATAAATGTATTGGCTGTGGTACTTGTGTGACCGCCTGTCCTGAAGGGAATGTACTGGGTCTTATAAATGGCAAGTCACACCTGATAAACCCCACCCATTGTATTGGCCATGGTGCCTGTAAAACGGCCTGTCCAATTGATGCGATTACGCTGGTGTTTGGTACGGCAGAACGAGGTGTTGATATTCCGACTGTCAACGATCATTTTGAAACCAATGTTGAAGGCATTTATATCGCCGGTGAGCTTGGCGGAATGGGCTTGATTCGAAATGCGGTTGAGCAAGGTCGTCAGGCGATGGACTCCATTATCAAGGTAAAAAGAAAAACCTGTCCGGTTGATGTTGTTATTATTGGAGCAGGCCCGGCGGGGTTTTCTGCGACACTTGCGGCACAGCAAGCCGGGTTAAAATACGTGACAGTTGAGCAAGAGAGTCTTGGCGGCACAGTATTTAATTTTCCGCGCGGGAAGATTGTGATGACCCAACCGATGAATCTGCCAATAATAGGCAAGATTAAAATACGTGAAACAACAAAAGAAGCATTGCTGGAACTCTGGCAGGATGTAGAAAGAAAAACAGGTATAACGATTAATTATCGAGAAAATATGACAGGACTGGTGCCTGTTGAGAATGGCTTTGAAGTAAAAACAGATAAAGGTGTATACAAGACCAGCAGTGTTTTGTTTGCGATAGGTCGTCGGGGTACTCCCAGAAAGTTGGGTGTTAATGGTGAAGAACTTCCTAAAGTCGTTTATCGTTTGATTGACCCGGAACAATATATAAATAAAAAAGTCCTTGTTGTAGGTGGCGGAGACAGTGCGTTGGAAGCCGCTATCAGTATTACAGAACAGGATGGCTCGGAAGTTACAGTGTCATATCGGAGTGAGGCTTTTTCAAGAGCAAAAGACAGGAATCGTAAAAAAATAGAGAGTCTGGAAAAGGCAGGTCAGGTGAAGATTCTGATGAAGTCCAATGTGAAGGAAATTAATGTAGACAATGTAACAATTGATCATGAGGGGGAGCTGCTTAATCTTGAAAATGATAGTGTTATTATCAGTGCAGGCGGTGTTTTACCCACAGGTATGCTGAAAGAGATAGGGATAGAAGTAGAGACAAAATATGGTACAGAGTAAATTAATTGCACTGGTGCTTGCGCTGGTTTTTGCACTTACAGGTGGCGTTGTTGCTGCACAAGGTCTGGAAGATGTAAATCAATATGTACGTGAAAAGGAATTTGTACGTGCATACCAGTTATGTTTGCGCCTGGCCAGGCAAGGAAAGGATAAAGAGGTGCAATACAAGTTAGCAGCTTTCTACAGAAATGGTACAGGTGTAAAGCAGAATAATAAGCAGGCATTTTTCTGGTTTAAAAAATCAGCAGTACAGAATTATGCCAGGGCACAGTATCAACTGGGCGTTTTATTCCAGAACGGGATAGGAGTAAAACCGGACAGAAAAAAAGCGCGATATTGGTATGTGAAAGCGGCTGAAAACAAATACCGGAGAGCGCAACTGGCACTTAAAAAGCTCGATCAAAATCCAGGGGGGTCTTCAGCAAGACGCGGAGAAGATGTAACGCGATTACTGGAGAGTAATGTCAGGAAAGGGGATTATTCATCGCTTGGATTGCTTGTAAAAAGAGGTGCAAATATTAATGTTGTAAACAGGCAAGGGCAAAGTCTGCTGCATTACGCTGCTAGACGTAAAGACCTGGTCCTGGTGCGATTGTTATTGAGTTTGAATATTGATACAGGGATTCGCGATCATCGACAAATGACGGCATTGATGTCCGCTGTTGAACAGGGTTTCCGTCCGGTAGTCAGGCAGTTGCTGTCAGCAAATGGGAATATTAATTATAAAAATGAAAAACAACAGACAGCTTTATCAATTGCACAAAAAAAAGGTTATAAACATATAGCTAGAATGTTAATCAAGCGTGGAGCTATAGACTTTTCCAGACGTGCACGTCAGACACGAAAATTAACCCATACCGATATTGCAAGGCAACGGGAGATGTTGATAAATAAGGGGCCATACAAGGGATGGACGCCATTAATGGTTTCTGTATGGTCTAATGACAAAGCGCTTTTTAATAAACTTCTACGCATGAAGAATACAGTTAATGCTGTGGACAAGGATGGTTATACTGCGTTGATGCGTGCTGCATGGAAAGGGCGGCTGTCGATGCTGAAGGCATTGATCTCCAAAGGCGCAAATATTAATAAGCAGTCAGGGCAGAAATTATCAGCCCTGATGCTTGCAGCCAGAGAAGGTCATTATAACATTGTTAAGTATCTGGTTGACAAAAAAGCAAAAGCCGGTTTGATTGATTCTCGAGGCCAGACAGCACTTCATTATGCCAGCAGGGTGAGGAATTCAAAAAGTGCGGGTGTGCTGAGTCGTTATGATAATCGAATTGTTAATATGAGAAGAAAGGATGGGAAGTCGGCAATTATGATAGCAGCAGCAAGAGGAGACGTTGCAGTTGTGACTACATTATTAAAGCATGGCGCAAATCCGTTTCTGGTTGATAATCGAAGCCAGAATGCACTTTGGTATGCGTTAATGGAGGGTCATGTTGCAACTGCAAGGAGACTTCCATTAAAAGGAATGGATCTGGACAAGAAAAATTCTGATGGGAATCTGTTGCTCACAGAAATGGTTGTGCGAAATAATATCCAGTCGGTTCGTTTACTGGTTGAGGCGGGGGCAGATATTAATGCAACAACAGTCGATGGTGATAATGCGTTAATGGTTGCGTCCAGGGTCGGTAACGAAAACCTGGCAAGATATTTTTTGAAGAAAAAGCTGGATATAAACATACGTAATCGTTTTGGTAACACGGCGCTCATGTTATCAGCTGAAAAGGGGAACCAGCGTATGACAGAGCTACTTATAAAGCATGGGGCAAAGCTTAGAATACGAAATAAAAATAAATATACGGCTGAAGATCTTGCGCGCCATGCCGGTTATACCCGTCTGGCTGATCATCTTAAAAAGCACGGTAAAAAGAAGTGGCTGGGGATATTTTGATTGTTTAGTAGTATGAATAACAGACAGGAATTTCACGGTAAAAAAATCTTAAAGCAGGATTGGATGCATCCGTGAAACATATATCTTTACGGATGAATCCGCTCCTGCATCCTAGAAATCAGCAATATAACCAATATTAATAAAGAAATTAGATTCAATACGATCGCCAAAATTATCCTGGATATCGGAATATTCATACCCTGCTTCCATTTCAAACTTTATTTTTCGTCGGGCACGCCAGTCAATACGGAACGAAGGGCGGTATTTAACGATCTCGGAGTTTGCTTCTCTGGTTTGGAAATCAATCCTTAAACGGGGATTGAATCTCAGGTTCTTGCTGTGTGGGTAGCGACTGTTAACAGACAGTGTAACTGTATTGGATGCGTTGGTGTCTGCATATCGCAGCCCCATCAACGTGGTGTCGCCGGGCTTGAAGATATTATTGGCAATAACCTGTGTTGCATAATAATACTCAATCCCTGAACTGGGTGTCGCAGCAACACTGCCTGATGCAGGGGTCCCTTCCAGGTGTGATGCTGTCATTTCAAGATTAAGTAATAAATCCTTTTTTAAGGGGCGTGATAGTATTGCGCTTACAGAACGGAAGACAGCTGTGCGATCAGCAGCAAGCTGTCGTATCTGATCCTCTGTCAGCGTGAGAGACAAGTCACTCAGGTTGGATGCTGTTGTTTGTCCCTGTAATGCATTACTGGTGGTTAATACGGGGCTGTTGCGATAGTCAGCAACCAGATTCATGGTCATGTTATCAGGTAAGCGGAAGTTGCCGACTAACTGGGCAATATTGAGTGACTTGTAGTTAACATCATAATCAATGAGACCGAATATCGTTACCTTGGGGTTCAGGTAACGGAGTTCAGCCCCGACAGCCGTGCGGTCATCAAGGTCATACGCAGTTTGTTTTACGGCAAAGAATGAACCATTCCAGTATTTTGCATACGTACCTATATCAATGCTGGCACCAATAAATGATTTATCAGTATCCAGTTGGTTGGAAGAAGAAATGTTAACCGGAAAGCCTGTAAATGCATTTACCTTCCATTTAGGGTTAAATCGATAGCCCATGATAAAACCGTCAAAACGTCCAAGTATGCCTCCAGTGCTTTGGGATTGCCGCCCTATGCGGGCGTTCCATCTTTGTTTACGATCTTTTATGTCCAGGTACATTGAGCTGATACGGAACTGACTTTGGTCTGAGTTTTCAAGATCATATTGATAGCTACCCGTTAGCTGACTGCGCATATCGTATTTTTTGGTGCGCTTGCGCGTTGATACTGATACATCAGTATCAAAAGATGAGTTGGTAGTGATATTATTGGATGGGTCTGTCGTATCTACATCCTGACGATAGAATTGAAAAACTGATCCGTAGACTTGCAATGGTCTTTCCCTGAACTCTTTTTTTACACGACGTAATTTCTTCCGCTTTGTTCGTTTTGCTGATGTAAGACCGTCAAGCCGTTGTTTAACGCGGAAGTGAAACTCTCCTTGCGGGTATTTTTTCAGGTAGGTTCGGTATTCGGCAATAGCATGCGCTATCTGATGATTTTTTTCACGTGCTACTCCGAGAAGTTCCTGGGCAGCTTCTGATGATTCATTTTCCTGCATGCGCAGTAAGTGTGTCAGAATTCGAATGGCTTTTCGATATTGGCTTTCGATAATTAATTTCTTTGCCTGTGCAAACATTTGCTGTGTTTTCGTGGTCACAGTATTACGTCTTGTACCTGCTTTTTTGTTTAATTCCGGAGCAACAAAAGCAATTTTATTTTTTTGTTTTACCAGTTGAACAAGCCAGGGTTTGATGTGCTGTCGTTCCTGACCAATAGCCCGGTCAACCCATGCATAAGGGAAGTCTTTCCTGATTTTTTTAAGAATACTTTCGGCATGTTGTTTTGATTTGTAGAATCCAAGACGGGTTCTGTACCAGTGTTTATTTTTTACAGTGACTTCAGTCGGGTAGAGGTAGTAGGGTGCAATCGACGGGTATTTTGTATATACCGGTAAGGCGGCAGGCTGAAGTGATGATGTCAGGTTTATAGTGTATTTGTAAGCAGAAGTATTCTCGATTTTTGCTTCTGGCCGATTTAATACAGTTGGTAATGGCAGTTCAGTTGGTTGAGCTGATGTTTTAGTAGTTGGTTTGCGCATTGATACTATGATTACACGTGGGTTGCCTTGAGGATTCAGGCTAAATGTTATGGTTTTGTTAAATAAAAGAGAAATAACCTTACCTGCGGGGTTGTTGGGTTCATAGCGAATAAGGGTTAGTGGCATTTCAGATGTTGATTTAAAGCCCAGGCGTTGTTCCTTTGTTGTTGTCGCTTGTCCATCGGCAGTTGCGGCGACAGGCTGGATGATGATGTCCAGTTGTTTTCCTGAATGAAGTGGAAAATGGCTGATTGGATTTACAACGACATTAAATGTCATTTTGATATAAATATTGCTTTTGGTTTCTTCAATATCAACAGAATCTATCAGTGGATTACTCTGGGCAAGGCAATTTATACTGAATAAATTGAGGGCAATAAAGAGGATTGCAAAAGTGGATTGTCTGCCAAACATTGTTATTAATATTTTTTTCATTGTATTTCTAAGGTGATCTATAGATCGGGTGTGAGTTTTATAATAATACTGCGCAGTTGCGGCCCCGTTCTGACTGTTACATTCACAGATTTTTTGAACTGTATATAAAGGTGTGTATTAAAGCCTGCCTCTGAAAATATTTCCATATCTGTTATATATTTTGAGGGTCCTGTCGTTATTGTGTTGTGGTATGTTCTGCTATCTGGTCGACCGGATAAATTTGTTCTGAGCCCTATCAGAGTACTTTTAACAATTTTATCCGGTGTATGATAGAGATAAAAAACCGGCTGAGTGAAATATATACGTACTTCTTCCTGCTGATCATGTGTATCTACAGTGACGTGATCAATCAGAGCCGAAGCACTTGCTGAAAGTGAAGCAAGCAGGGTCGAGAGCAGAAAAAAGGCATGTCCAATAAACTTGTTCACGGGTTGATTCATGATTTAATCCCAGTCACTACTTCTGACAGAATGTTTGTTATTTCTGGTATCTTTTATGGTTGTCATGCTGCTATCGGTGTACTGATGACAACTGGTAGTACAATCACCCATGAAATCGCCAATTGAGTAGAATACAGTATTGGGTTTTTCATATTTTTTATGAGAATCCTGCTTGTAATCATTCGCGTGACAGCCCGCGCAGCTGGACTTGTATGCCGGGTATTTCCAGTTGATAGTATCGCTATTACTTGTGTGGCAGCTGTTACAGGTCAGGAATGTGCGGTGGTCGCCCGGGTAACCCATAGAACTGTGTCTGAAACTTAGTGGTATCCAGGCAGTAGTACGGTGACATTCATCGCACTGTCGGGAAGTAATAAAATGATTATTTGCCTTGCCAGTGGCTGTTTTACCATTGTGACAGCTTGAGCAGGATCCGGTGACTGCTGCATGATCAAAACGCGCAGGAGTCCAGGCGCTGGTCGTATGGCAGTCATCACAAGTGTTATTACTCTGGATATGATTCTGGATTTTTCCCGTAGCCGTAGTGCCATTATGACAGGTAAAACAGGAAGCAGTGACACCCGTATGATCAAAACGTGCAGGAATCCAGGCACTGGTCGTATGGCAGTCATCACAAACATTATTACTCTGAATATGCGTCTGGATTTTCCCCGTTGCTGTCGTACCGTTATGGCAGCTAAAACAGCTGCCAGTGACAGAATTATGATCGAATCGTGCCGGAGTCCAGCCATTGGTTGTATGGCAGTCATCACAGGCATTGTTACTCTGGATGTGTGTCTGGTTTTTACCCGCTGCTGTTGTACCGTTATGGCAGGTGAAGCAGGCTCCGGTTACTGCACTATGATCAAAACGTGCCGGTGTCCAGCCATTGGTTGTATGGCAATCGTCGCAGGTATTGTTACTTTGAATATGATTCTGGACTTTACCTGTTGCTGTCGTGCCGTTATGACAAGTGAAACAGGAGCCTGTGACGCCGCTATGATTAAAGCGTGCCGGTGTCCAGCCATTGGTTGTATGGCAATCGTCGCAGGTATTGTTACTTTGAATGTGGTTCTGGACTTTACCTGTTGCTGTTGTGCCGTTATGACAAGTGAAGCAGGAGCCGGTTACTGAACTATGGTCGAAGCGAGCCGGTGTCCAGCCACTTGTACTATGACAGTCATCACAGGTGTTGTTGCTCTGAATGTGTGTCTGGTTTTTACCCGTGGCCGTTGTGCCATTATGACAAGTGAAGCAGGCTCCGGTGACTGAACTATGGTCAAAGCGAGCCGGTATCCAACCGCTGGTGCTATGACAGTCATCACAGGTGTTGGTACTTTGCACGTGAGTCTGGTTTTTACCCGTAGCTGTTGTGCCATTGTGACAAGTAAAACAGGATCCACTGACGGAACTATGATCAAAACGGGCCGGCGTCCAGGCATTCGTACTATGACAGTCATCGCAGGTGTTACTGCTCTTTACATGATTTTGGGTTTTTCCACTTGCAGTTCGACCTTCATGGCAACTGATACAAGTGCCTGTCACAGAAAAATGATTCATCCGTGCATTCACCCAGCTGGCGTCATTATGACAATCAGCGCAGGTATTCCGTGATTTAATGTGCTGCGCATGCATCTTGCTCGCAGGGATAATGCTGCCTGCGCCATGACAACCAGAGCATTTCGCGGGAGTGCCTTTAAAAATACCACGAATATGGCAGGTTTCACATTTTGTTCTGCTATGTTGGCCAGTTAACGGGAAGCCGGTACTGTAGTGATCAAATTTCGTCGTGTTCGCAGCATTTGCAATACTGTTCTGCATTACCAGTACAATGAGTATCAAGCCGATTTTCCATATTGTTTTCATCGCTAACTCCGGTTAACCCTTAACGTATCATGTGTATGTTACTGAACGAATCCTGAGAATGGCATCGCTCACACTGGATGCCAAACCCGCCATTATGAATATCATCCCTTGCGTGACAGCTGATACAGCTTGATTGAGTGCTGGCTGGTTTGCTGTCGAGTTGATGGCATGCATGACATTCAAGATTTTCATGAGCATCCATTAACTTAAATTCAGTTTGTTTGTTGTGATCAAATGTCCAGCGTTTCCATGCATTAGGGTTATGACATTGCTCGCACTTTTGGCCAAACTGTTTTTTATGAACATCTTTTTCGGCATGACAGTCCATGCATTTAGAAGGTGTTTTCCGATAGTTACTATCAATATGACATTCTTCACAGGCTACCGTTGCATGCAGGCCTGTAAGTGGAAAATTGGAAAGATCATGATCAAACGCGACCTTTTCCTTCCAGCTTTTTTCAGAGTGACAGTCCTGACATAGTTTGCCCTGCGAGCCTTTGTGTACATCATCTGTTTTATGGCAGGTATAACATGTTCGTGTTGTTTTACTCTTGTAAGGGTTTTTTTTGTGACAATTGTTACAGCCGATCTCATTGTGTTTAAAGTTGAGGGTGTAGTTGGTATCACGATTATGATCAAAGCCTGATGTAGTCCAGTTTTTTTCAGAATGGCAGCTGGCACATTTTTTCCCAAAGATACCCTGGTGTATATCCGCGGTTTTATGGCAGCTATAGCATTGTTTTGGTGTGTCATTTTTATAGGGGTTTTTTTTATGGCAGGCGTAACAGGATATCTGGCTATGTTTACCTTTTAATGTATATTTAGCATCTTTTTTGTGATTGAAATAAATCTTTTTCCATTTATTGGAGCGATGGCAGCTTTCACATTTTTTACCAAAACTACCCGCATGAACGTCTTTGGTTATATGGCACTGGTAACACTGGCTTGGTGTTTTTTTGTATTGCTGATTTATATGACAACTGTTGCAAGCAGTATCTTCGTGAGCGCCTGTTAATTTAAAGTCTGTCTTGTCGTGATCAAAGCGTGACTTGCTCCAGCTTTTTTCAGTATGACATTGCTGGCATTTTTTCCCTAACTTGCCTTTATGAATATCTGTTTTTTTGTGGCAACTATAGCAGGTGCCAGGCGCTTCCCGGTAAAGTTTATTTTTAATATGACAAGACAGGCATGAAACAGCGCGATGCTTGCCCTTTAGTGCAAAATCAGTCTGGCGATGATTGAATGTTTGTTTATTTAACTTCACGATATCAATATTTCTACCTTTGTGGTCTGTATGACATACTTTGCATTCTATTTTTTTTATATTCCTGATTTTTCCGTGATAGCCTTTTTTACGTGTGATATCACGATTAACCTTTTTATGACATTTGCGGCATAGTCGGGTTTGTATCTTCTTGCTGAAACTTTCATGACAATTGTCACAGTTTTTCTCATATTTTTTATGCTTACTAATGACTTTTCCCGGCATCATCAGTGACTCAAAAATATTGGCATGAGTGTTATTGCCTAATGCTAAAAACAGCATCAAAAATATTAATCTGACAGTTATTGTTCTCATTGTTATTTTAAGCGATTCAGAGCTAGTACATATGCACAGCTATAACATGAATGATTCCCGTTATGATCAGCATAAAAAATAATGGTAAATGAACAATGTGCCAGATTGAAAAAAGCCGTTCATATGTATTTAGCTGGCCCAGTCGTTTTGTTGTTTCAATATAGTTATAAATTGCACGAAGTGACTGGCGAAAGACCTGCATATCATCATGTGAGAGTTTTCCGTGTGTTTTGCGGATCTCACTTTTTAAAATGCGTTTAATGCGCCGCCGCCTGATATTGGTCATAACCACCAGGACAGGTATCCAGATAAATTGCATTATAAAGTTACGTCGTTTATATGCGGCTTGTTCCAGTGTTTGCAACTGGTTTTCAATTTCAGGTAAGGATGAAAACTGCGAGCCGATTTTTTGCTTGGTAACACTCAGACTGTCTTTTAGTTCTGCGAGCGACATCTTTTCACCATACAGGTCATAATGGATACGTGTATAAATGAAGCGGCCAACAAGCCCACTTGCCGCAACAATAATCATGCAGAACAAGGCAACGTTGCTGTTAACAGAACCGAGGCTAAAACTCGAGTGATATAAAATAAGTGTTGGTCCGATAATACCCAGAGCCATATGTATTCTGAACCAGTGTTTGATGGCACCCATACGGCTCAACCAGCGGATTTTTTTACGTAGCGGATAAAGTAGTAGTACCAGCATGAATACGCCGCCGATGATGCCGAGGTTGTAACCGAGTCCATCTTCAGCCGAGAGGTACAGTTCATCACGATATACCCAACCTAATGCAATGCTTAAAAAAGTCAGGCCGAAAAACAGCCGCGTACCCAAAGAGCTACGTTTTTTGATTGTCTTGTTATTACTGTTTTCCTGTATGGAGTCCAGTAGATGGGTATTTGCCATTGTCATTTTGATTTACCGTCGATTATCAATCAAATAATGTATATCTGGATGCCGATATCGAAGTGCTAAAATACCGAGACAGAGTTGTTGCAATAATATTAAGAATTATCGTCAATTTATCAGTAACTAAATGTGATCTTCGTCACATTATAATTGGGAAAAAAAGCCCAAATACCAGAAAAGACCATTTTTTCATTTGTTAACTACTGATGTACGTATCTTAAGTTAAGTGTTGTTGTTATGTGAATCCATATCTAAATTTAACAAGTACTTGTAAGTTATGTAGTTTTTTACACAATCATAGTGTTTTATAAGATCAGGGAAGATGAGTAGAAACGGTTACTAGCCTGGCAGACCATCTATTCTTGGCCTTAGCAGCATCGTGGCAAAAATGAATACGAACAGGCAAAAGGCTATTATCCAGAATATTTGTGCCGTCAGAATCCATGTTAAATAAAGCTCACCCAATAGCAGAGGTGCTACCACCCTTAGGCCGGCAGAGAGGATGATTGCAATCATCGCAACAGGAAGCAGTCGGGGAGGGTTATTGATATTTCTTCCTGTATGGCCAAGAGTGACACGCGACATCATGCCCAGTGTCATCACGCCAATCCCGCCGACAGCAAATGCATGCAGGGCGATAAAAGGTGATATGGCATAAAATATCACTGCAAGTTTCAATGCAAATGCGAGTGTCAGAAACCCATATGAGACATACAGAACCCAGATTAAAGGGACAGCCCAGATACCACGCCGGTACCACATGACCAGTCGAACAAGGTGAATCAACAACAGGATTGATGCAGAGGTAACAACCCAGTAACTACCTGGTAGAAAAATATCAGAGACAGCAAAAACAACAAACAGAACCAGACTGGAGATATCGATCAGACGCGAATTGTTTACAACTGTTTTAGCGCCAAGTCCTTTTTCGATAAAGAAAGGAATAACACGGCGTGCCATCATGAATATCAAGGCAATGACCATGTAAAACCCGCCATTTAACCCCCACTGAACACCTGACTCAAGTATATTGAATAGACCAAGATAAAAAATGATATTGCTGATTAAAAACAGCATGAGTTTAGAGAGGATACCCAGCTGCTTCCATTGTTTCGATTTAAAAACAGGTATCGCAAAACTGATGCTAAGCCCAAGGAGAAAGGCGATATCAAATGCAGCCATCCAGTAGGCAGCTTTGCTAAATGGCAGAAAAGGCATTATGCGTGCGAGTACCCAGCACAGTGCCAGTGCTAGTAAAGGTCTGCCATGAATGGTTTGTATACCCGTCCAGTTTTTAACAGCAGTCAGTAAAAACCCGGCGATGACAGCCATGCTGTAACCAAAAATCATTTCATGTGAATGCCAGAGGGTACTATTGAATGCCAGATTAAATTGATAGCCAAATGAATACTGGGTCATCCAGATAAGCATAGCGATAATAGCAAACAGACTCGCGAGTAAAAAAAATGGCCTGAAGGCGAGGGCAAGCAAGGGAGGTGTGTTTTGTTTAGTCATGAAAAACTCCAGTCAGGAATAATATATAGGCAGTCTGACATGAATAATGATCAATTTGATTAACCTGCTAATTAATCCTATGATCAAAGTAGTAAAACGATTGATGCTGAATTATATATGAAAAATGTCGAAATCAAAACAGTCTGCGATTATATAAAATATCGTTGGTCAACATTACAATCAGAATATAATAGATGTGGAGCTTAATTTTTACGTTTGTTCGTTCAGAAGGAGTTCGAGTGTTGCGAGTAGCTAATATCCAAAATATACAGGTCTATATATGTCTGACTCACTTCTGGTAGCGGTAATTATAGTCTTATCTGAGATTATCCTTCTTTTGCTTGGGCTGGTCTATTTTCTATTCAGGCGTATTGCCAAAGCCAAATCACTGTCTGTGGATGCGGTTGTTCCCGCTCAGCAAGAAAAGTCTGAAACATCCGAAGACAGCTGGATGTCAGAATACCTTAATAAAGAATTAGACCGAACGATACAAAGAATAAAGCAGATCGAGAACTCCGCAGAGGCGTTGCCACTGCAGCCATTAAAAAGACGTATGGAATTTCTGCTGTCTGAACGGCAGGTGAGCACGTTGATGGAGAAAGAATCCAATAAAAACAGATTTTGGAATATCGTTAATGCCCACTATGAGGACAATATTACGCCTGAGACTACTTCAGAAGAAGAGGCAGGTGCTTCAAATGAACTGATTGAACAGAAAAATGCAGAGATCGAGAAGTATAAGGAATTATTAAGCCAGGAAACGGAGAAACTGGCCAATGCAAATCTAAGTCTTGCTGAGTTAGTGGCCAATGATAATAGTGATTCTGGTGGAGACACTGATACAAAGCTGGAATCTGAAATAGAAATGCTTAAGAAAGAAAATGCCATTTTGCATAGTGATTTGAGTAAAATGGAAAAAATTCCAGTGGCAGCTTCTGAAGCAACAGATGCGAACAGTGAAACTGAAGAGATAAAAAAAGAGCTGAAATTATATAAGGAGCTGGTTCAGCAGGCTGATATAAAGATAAAGGAATCAGGTCAAACAATTGACGATCTTAAGCATATGCTTGATGAAGCGGACTTGACTGATGATTTAAAGCGGATGCAGCACAATATTTATAAACTGGGTAATGAAAATGACGAGTTGAAATCTAAGCTGGAACACAGGTTGCGTCCCAGGCCCAGCATGATGCAGATAGATAGTGAGCAGGATCGACAAGCCAGAGAAGAAGAATTGGTGATGTATAAAGATCTTGTGGCTCAGGCAAATGACAAACTTAAAGATTCAAATGACACGATTGAGGGTTTTAAAACGATTATTAATAATAATTCCCCGTCAGATGAACTTGCACAAATGGAAGGTATGGTATCAAGGCTAAGTGAAGATAATCTGGTGTTACAAGGCCAGCTTGACAGCCTGAATGACGTGCAGTCCAGCCCGGATAGTGGCCCAAACGATGAGCTTGAGTTGTATAAGGCTTTGGTTACACAGGCAAATGAAAAGTTAAATGAGTCACATGAAAAGATAGAAGAACTCAAACAGATGGCGAGTGCGAATCCTGCGATTGAGGAAATTGGTCAGATGGAAGGGATGATTGAAGCACTTAGCCAGGATAATGCTGGCTTACGCAGCCAGATAGATACAATACAGGTTTCAGCTGAGGAGAAAGTTTCCGCAATTGAATCAGAAAGCAAAAAACAACAGCAAGTTTTATGCGAAGAGCTGGGCATGTACAAGGAGCTTGTTGCCCAGGCAAATGCAAAACTCAAGGAATCACAGGAAACAATATCCGAGTTAAAGAATATTGTAAGTAATAGCGCTGAGTCTGATGAAGTGACTCAAATGCAGAATATGCTGGACAAGCTGGCTGACGAAAATACAGAGCTAGGCAGGCAGCTGGAGTTAGTAAGATCACAGCTACAAGAAACCCTGAATACGGTAGAGACAATGGAAATGCAGGATAATGCATCTGCAGATGAACTGCAGGTCCTTAAGGATGAAAAATGGTTTCTTGAAGAACAAATACGACATCTTTTGAAACTGGATACAGAATAAGTTTTGAGCCATTAAAGCCGGTTTATTTGAGTTTATTTGACAGCAGACGGGAAGGAAAGATACATGCCGGCAGGAACAGAGTATATTGGTGAATTTCAACTATGTACAATATTTAGTATATTCAGTTAGTTAAGTCGATTAAGCTGCACGACTCCATTCCATTTTCAACATCACAAATCCACTGATAAGTAATGGTTGTAGTATTAAAGTTACCATTATAAATGCCGCTATTTATCAAAAGCAGCCTGTTATTTTACGGGCATATAACCTATCGGCTCTTAAAGGTATCAATTTAAAAGATGAGTGCAGAAAGAACATTGCTGTTGGTGGATGATGAGGCAAATATTCTTAAGTCGTTAACACGTACATTAAGAAGAGACGGCTACAATATCCTGACCGCATCCGGTGGAGAGGAAGGACTGGATGTACTTAGTAAGCACGAAGTCGGCGTTGTTGTTTCTGATCAGCGTATGCCAGGAATGCAGGGCTCGGAATTTCTCAGGCATGTACACGAACGTTGCCCGGATACGGTAAGAATTATGCTGAGTGGATATACCGAGCTGACCTCAGTAACAGATGCTATCAATCAGGGCGCCATCTATAAATTTCTGACAAAGCCATGGGAAGATACTTTGTTAAGGGAAAACATTCTGGAGGCGTTCGATCATTATGATTTGCGGCATGAAAACAAGAGGTTAGCCAGTGAAATTTCAGAGCTGAATACTTCGCTGGAAGAACGCGTTAAGCAGCGTACACATGATTTGACTTTAAGTATGCGATGCCTCGAAATGGAGCGCAACATGCTTGAGTCTTTGCCATGCGCAGTCATTGCAGTGGATAGTGAAGGCGTGATTGTCAATGCAAATAATGATGCAAATAATATGTTCGATAAGTATAAAGCAGGTCTGATTGGCAAGGAGGCAAATCAGGAATTACCGGAAGTATTGCGGACTGTTTTGTCGGGTGAGAACGCAGGATCTGGTTCAGCAATAATGCTGCCATATGATGAAAAGATGATGACAGTCAATATCAGAAGTCTCGGAGACGGAGTTGAATTTCGTGGCTTTGTTTTGGTCTGCATGCTAATTGAGAGAAACAAATGTATACAGGAATAGAAAGCAATGGCAGCCCAGGCTTTGATGATAGCAAGGTAAGCCGTATGAATTCTTTGCTAGAGGAGGTGCCGTCTTTTTCAAATGTTGTGTTGAAAGCACAGAAACTTTTTAACACGCCGGATTATTCGACAGAAGAGTTGGCAGACGTGCTGGGGTCTGATCCTGGGCTGGTCGCAAAGATACTGAGAATAGCCAACTCATCGTTTTACGGTATGTCTAGACAGATCTCCAGTTTACATGATGCATGTATCATACTTGGGCAAAAGGCATTGCGCAGTCTCGTTATGACAGCGGCTGTGATGGACATAGCAAAGAGTAGTCGCGTCGACATGGAGCGTTATAAGCATCATATGACGCATTTTATACATAGTGCATTAATTGCAAGGGACCTGGCGAGAAAGATAGGTTTAAATGGTGAAACTGCCTATTTAGTCGGATTGCTGCATGATATAGGCATTATTTTTATAGAAAATATATTTACTGATGAACTGGTTCATATACGTGAGAAGGCAGAGAGTAATGGCGGTGATTGTGTGAAGGCTGAAAAATCAATTCTGGGCTTCGATCATGCCGAGTTTTCAGGAAAGATTGCAAGCTTGTGGCAGTTACCCGATGAAATCAGACTGCCTGTAGAAAATCATCACAAAGAAGATATGATCGGACTCAATTTGACGGGTGTAATTTATCTGGCGGATAAATTATCGTCGCAACTTAAGGTCGCGGAGCAAGGGAGTGACCCGATTAATTTATTTGATCAAAAATTATTGTCGAAGATAGGGTTAACTCAGGATGAAATTGTGGAATACATGAAAGATATGATGTCGTTAGTTGAGGCGGGTGTGTCGGAGCTGATGGAATAGAATGAGATGACAGGAAAATTTCATTTCAAAAATGGTAAATGTGATGAAAAGGAAGTCATGGGCTTTCTTCAGTGGGTGGTCGGTTTATACCAGCTTGGCCAACAACATGAAGTCATCGATGAAAGCAGAATTTATCATAACATCCTGAGTCATATCGTAGAAGCTTATGATGCCGATACAGGCAGTCTCGCACTGCTGGAAGAAAGCGGGGAATCCTTGTGCCTGGTGGCGGGCATTGATTTGCCAGATGGTGTGGTTGGTTCCAGCGTTCAGGTAAGTGATTCTCGCATGGGGGAAATTATTAGATCTGTGCAATCCAGTTTGTTCAATGATGAGACTCCTGAGAGAATTTCACGTGTTTCTTCAGCTATGTGTTGGCCAATATGTATAAGTGATAAGGTCATTGGCGCCTTGAATATAAATAGAGGAAAACAAAGAGAAGCGTATACACAGAAAAACCTGGATGAAGGGCAGGTTATCGTGGACCTGATTAGTGTTGTTCTTGAAAATATGAGTTTACACAAGGAATCTCAGGGTAAAATTTGCCAGCTTGAAAATATCAATGCTGAAATGAAAGCAATGAATCACGAGCTGGAGTCAGCAAAAAGTCAGTTATTGCAATCAGAAAAGCTGGCTTCAATTGGTCAGCTGGCTGCCGGTGTTGCGCATGAAATTAACAATCCGGTCGGATTTATTAACTCCAACCTGGGCTCATTAGGCCGTTATCTTGAGGACCTGTTCAGATTACTGGACACGTATGAGAAGGAAGTAGCCAAGATGGGGTCTGAATCAGAACTGCAAGCAATTGTGCAGCTGAAAAATGAAATTGATATGGAATACCTCAGAGACGATATTGCAGAATTAATGGCAGAGTCTCAGGAGGGGGTTAGCCGTGTGAAACAGATTGTACAGGATTTGAAAGATTTTTCGCATGTAAATGAATCTGACTGGCAGCACGCAGATATACATAGCGGCATTGATAGTACGCTAAATGTTGCGAGGAATGAAATCAAGTATAAGGCTGAGGTTATTAAAGAGTACGGAAGTATTCCTCAGATTGAATGCATGCCGTCACAGTTAAATCAGGTGTTTATGAACTTGATCGTAAATGCTGCTCATGCAATTAAAGACAAAGGTCTTATCACTATTCGTAGTGGTGAGGCAGCAGATAAAATATGGGTATCTGTCGAGGATAATGGTCAGGGTATGAGTGATGAAGTAAAGGGACATATCTTTGAGCCATTTTATACAACCAAGGATGTCGGTAAGGGTACAGGGCTGGGCTTATCCTTGTCTTACGGCATTATTGAAAAACATGGAGGCTCTATTGAGGTTGAGTCTGAATGTGGTGTGGGCACCTGTTTTACGGTATGGCTCCCTGTACATCAGACGGGTGAGCATGAGCAAGAAAAGCAAGCTGGAGTGGTGGGGTGATCAGGGAATATTGTCTAAAGCAGGTAACAAATGATTGTTTATCTTCAGACAGCAAATCAATCTGGTGCAAGGGAAGTAAACATATATGTCAGTAACAACAGATAATAAAACCGCACCCATTCTGCCTTTGGTGCAAGACGACTGTAAATCGGTTGATAACGGGAGCCCGGCATCCAGAGTCATATCAATACGGCGTAAGATTGTAGCGGGTTTTGCAGTGTTGATTATACTGTTGATGATTTCATTAATAGTGGTCATGGTTGAAATGGAAGAGATAGAATCCAGTGCAACGTCAGTGATTTATGAACGGCAGCCGGTTGCTGTACGTTTTGTCAGGTTCAGTGAAAACCTTAATCTGGCAGTGTCGTATTTAAACGGATATCTGCTTACCGGGCATGTTAACAATAAAAATCAATTTTATGACATCAGTCAAAAGCTAAAGGCCGAGCTTGCCAGTTTTAGTGAGCTGGCCAGATCTAAACATGTCAGGATAGATGAAAAAAAGCTGTCAAAATTTATAGTGCATATGAAAATCTTTTTTGCAGATGCGGGCAAATTAATAAAATTACGGGAAACTCCTTTTGATAATTACTCCGGATTGAAGTTGGCAAGTGAAAAACTAATGCCTATGGCATCTTCTTACCTGGCTTCGGCAAATTCACTAATGAGTGATTTGGTTGATGCCAGTCCAACAAAAAATAATTATAAGACCCTCGTTTTGTTATCAGAGTTGCGTTCTTCATGGCAGCAAATTATAAGTTCGATGCGGCTGTTTTTGAATTCACGTGTAGTTGAGAATATAGGAAATATTGAATTGTATCTGGAATTAAATCAGCAACAATTCCAGGCTTTTAAAAAGGCAGCGCCCAATATCGGTTTTGGTGAAATTGAAGACATGGAAAGGTATTCAAAGCAATGGCGAGCAAACTGGAAGAAGGTGGTGAAACTGTACACAAGTGAACAATGGCGTTTGGATACCTTTTTGATGCGAACCGTTGTTAGGCCGGAAGTTGAGGAACTGCGAGTAATATTACTTGATCTTTCCAATGAGCAGGTAGAAGGTTCAAAGCAGGAAGGCTATCGTCTTACCGAGAGTATTGGCTCTGTCAAAATATATTCCAGTGCACTAATGGCGCTCATACTCATGCTTTGTATTGCGCTTACAATTATCATTTCACGAGCGATTTTACCGCCCATTACAAGTTTGATGTATGCTGCGCGGCGTGTTGCAAAGGGAAATCTGTCTACTAAAATTACAATTGTGAAGCATGATGAAATGGGTGAGTTGTCAGAATCGTTTAATAGTATGATGAATGCACTCAGAATTGCAGAAGAAGATAAACAAAAACACATTCAGGAAATGCAAGTATGGAATCAGGATCTGGAAAAACGGGTAGAGCAGAAGGTGGTGGAATTAAAGTCGGCGCAAGGTCAGTTATTGCAATCAGAAAAACTGGCTTCAATCGGGCAATTGGCCGCAGGTGTTGCGCATGAAATCAACAATCCGGTTGGTTATATCAGCTCAAACGTAAGTACAATGAAAAAATACATTGAAGATCTGTTTCGTGTTCTTGATGCCTATGAAAGTCTTGAGTCGATTATGGGTAAAAATGCAGATCTTGAAGGTCTGAATGGCATAAAAGAAGAAGTCGAGCTGGATTATCTGAAGCAGGATGTCTATGAGTTAATTGCAGAATCACAAGAGGGTGTAACCCGAGTAAGACAGATAGTCCAGGATCTCAAGGACTTTTCACATGTAGATGAAGCAGAATGGCAGTGGACAGATTTGCATAAAGGTATCGATAGCACGCTTAATGTCGCCCATAATGAGATTAAATACAAAGCTGAAGTAGTGAAAGAGTACGGGGATTTGCCGCAGGTACAGTGCATGCCATCACAGGTAAATCAGGTATTTATGAACCTGGTCGTTAATGCAGCACATGCAATTGAGGAGAAGGGAGTGATCACTATCAGAAGTGGTCAGGACCCGGACACTGTCTGGATTTCTGTGTCGGATAATGGAAAAGGCATCCCCGACGATATCAGGCAGAAAATATTTGAGCCATTTTTTACAACAAAGCCGGTAGGCTCAGGGACAGGGTTGGGACTGTCTTTATCGTACGGTATTATCGAAAAGCATGGTGGTGAGTTAACTGTAGCAAGTGAAGTGGGAGTTGGCACGACATTTACAATTGTCTTGCCAATAGAACAAAAACAGGACATGGCAGCAGAAACTGACAAAGATATGGGCAGCGCTGCATAGTTATTTAGATAATAAGCGGGATTCAAGTAATAATGTCACAATTAAATGAAGCAGTAAAATCAGAATCAGAGGTTTCGGATATACCAACTATTTTATGTGTTGATGATGAGTCGAATATACTTTCTGCCCTGCGGCGACTGTTACGACCACACGGTTATAAGTTATTGCTAGCTGAAAGTGGTGCGGAAGGATTGTCACTCTTGGAAAAGGAGCCTGTTGACCTGGTTATTTCAGACATGCGTATGCCTGAGATGGATGGAGCACGTTTTCTGACAGAGGTTTCAGAACGATGGCCGGAAACAATGCGCATATTACTGACAGGATATTCAGATATAGCATCTACAATTGAAGCAATTAACAAGGCGCAGATTTTCAAATATATATCCAAGCCCTGGGAAGATAATGACATACTGATTAGTATACAGAGAGCACTGGAGCTGAAAAATCTGAAGCGCGACAGGGAGCGCCTCGAGAAATTAACACTAAAGCAAAACGATGAGCTTAAAGATCTGAACAGCAACCTTGAGCTTAAAGTCAAAGCGCGTACTGCTGAAATTGAACAGACGCTTGATATGTACGAGATGGCTAATGAGGAACTGAAAGACAGCTATTCAACGATTATAGAAGTCTTTTCAAATCTGATCGCCATGCGGCATGGAGATTCAGGATCTGAAATAAGACAAATTGCAGACATTGCCAAGTCTGTATCAATGAGTATGGGGATGGGTGAGTCAGAGGCACTGGATGTTTATCATGCAGCCTTGTTAAAGGATGTCGGCCTGATAGGTTTTCCCGATGATATGATTAAAAAACCTTTTAGTTTGCTAACATCCTCAGAAAAAGAGAAATTAAAACAGCATCCCGTCATCGCACAAGGCTTGTTGATGTCTTTGGAGCCTTTGCAGAGCGTGGCACATCTGATCCGCTGCTCAAGGGAGTTATTCAATGGTAGTGGATATCCAGATGGGCTGGGGGTAAAAAGAATTCCTCTGGGCGCACGTATTTTATGCGTTATTGGTGATTACTTTGACTTGCTAAAAGGTACTCTTACAGGAGAAAAACTGAATTCTGTTCAGGCAAGACAATATATTCAGGAGCACAGTAATACAAGGTATGACCCTGATGTTGTCTCTGCACTGCCCGATACATTAAGTGATGGAGTCGAATCACAATCCAAAGTTGAAAAAGGTGAGGTCACTGTCACCACTGAAGATTTGAAGCCTGATATGGTCCTGGTTGCAGATCTCATGTCCAGCGGTGGTTTAGTGTTGTTGCCAAAAGGTTATGTTGTAAATGATGAAGTTGTGAACAGAATAAAAAATCTGGAGAAATCGATTGGTGAAAACTTTGAAATAAGAGTAACCACGGCCTAGTGAGTGTAGCCGTGAATGAATCTCATGCAATCGCTATATGCTATGGCTTTAAATTCATTACATATTCGATGGCATTTGCCAGCTCTGTTTCGCTAAAGGGCTTGTCCAGAGAATACGAAGAACCGAGATCTCTGGACATGGAAAGGTAGTCAAGGCCGCCCAGTTTACCCCCGCCAGACATAGTAATAATTTTTACATTCGGGTGATTACTTTTTACTTCCCGAATGATTTCAATACCTTCTTTTTCAGGCATAAAGAGATCTGTGATCAACAAATCAATCTCATGATCAAGGATTATTGCGGATGCTTCGCTACCCTTTGTAGTGAAAAATAATTCATATTGACTATCTATTCTGGACAGGTCGCGACGCATTGCATGTAGCAGTGCTGGTTCATCATCGACGATTAGTATTTTTATTTTCATTTAGTGGCAACAAAGATGTTTATATAGGCCATTATGCATGAATGATCATGAGATTTCCAAGGTTGCATATGGGATTCAGGTTTCAGGTATCTTTATGCTAAATAAGGGCGGATTTTAACATAAAACAGGTTTCCCTAGTTTCTGTTTTTTTCCCAGATTGAGCGCACTTTATCTGGCAGGGTCATCGGGTCAAAAGGTTTCGCAATCACATCAAGAGCACCCATATCTTTGTATTCCTGCACTTCCTGGGGTTGTACTTTGGCGGTCATGAAAATGATTGGAGTGTCGGCGAGCTCAGGCAATTTTTTCAGTTCACGTAAGGCTGTGGGTCCGTCCATGCCCGGCATCATTACATCGAGCAGAACCAGATCGGGTTGGATGTCCACAGCGCGATCCAGTGCTTCCTGCCCTGAATTGCAAACTTCAACACTGAAGCCACCCACAGCTTCAAGGGATAATTTAGCGACTGCCTGAATGTCGGGTTCATCCTCGACCATCATGATATAACTTAAGTCTTTGCTCATTGTGATCATTGTGATCCTTGTAATCCTTGTAATCCTTGTGATTCCTTGTTGTTTATACATGGATAGTAGATATATATGTCGTCTCCTTCCATCTATCTTTTAGTATATGACTGTGAACTTGCGTGAAATCCGGGCTGCATATCCTTTAGTTATAAGCTGATACGGGTATTTGATGAGCTGAAGCAAAAAAATCACCATCTGCTGGGTAATTTATCATTAATCAGGATGCGTTTACTTTCACAGGTAATATAACCACCGGTTTGCAGGTCCTTCATGATGCGACTGACCATCTCACGTGATGAGCCTATCATGCGTGCGATATCCTGATGAGTGAGTTTCTGGTTAATGACTTTGATTTCGCCTTCAACTTCAGCCTGATCCAGAAGGGTTCGGGCAACACGGCCATATACATCCATCAAGGCAAGGTTACGTACATTTTCAGTTAAGCGGCGTACATGGCGGGTCAATTCCCGAATCAGCGTTTTTGACATGTCCGGGTGTGTTTCCAGTGTTTGATCGAAATCATGTTTGTTAATAATCGAGAACTTGCAGGGTTCCAGTGTCATGATCGATGCTGATCGGGGTGCAGGGTCCAGTAACGCAAGCTCACCGAAATAATCACCCGGGCCCATAATATTTAAAATAACTTCCTTGCCATCTTCATTGCTTAAAAATGCCTTGACCTTGCCAGAGAAAATCATGAACATGGAGGTTGTGTCATCACCTTCATTCATAATAATTGTATTTTTGGGGTATGATTTGTTGACGGCGTGAGAAGCGAGACTTTGTATCTCTTTTTCTTTAAGACAGGCAAACAGTGGGATGGTCTGTATAATTTTTTCCATAGTCTGTAATGTTATACCTTGAGCTATTGCCTGAATTTATAATTAAGACGTATCTATATGTCCCATTTCTCTTAAGGAGAAATAGTAGACTGCTTTGAAGCGATAGGGAACCATTTTTTGCAATTTTCAAGGCTTCACAAGGCAATTATTTTATTTGCAGGTACCATGTTGATTGGTACTGCAAGCCTGTTTTTGCCTGTTTTACATGGTATGGAAGAAGACCTGGGGTTGGGCTGGCTATTTCAGGCCCGGGGTGAACGTATTCCTCCTGAGCAGGTTGTAGTTGTCAGTATTGACCTGAGTTCCTCAAAATATTTCAAGTTACCCAATCTAACCAGTAAATGGCCGCGAAAATTACATGCGTTGCTACTGGATCGTTTGCACCGGGCCGGTGCACGTGCAGTTCTTTTTGATGTGCATTTCCGTCATCCACGAGGGCAGGAGCAAGACAGTGAGCTTGCAAAAGCAATCCGGCAGTCCGGTAATGTGATCCTGTTTGCGTTTCTGAAAAAACAGGTCATGAATACCGTAGACCCGTATGGACGTGTGTCTCAGCTGGTTATTGATGAGCTGATTGCGCCTGTGAGTGTATTGGCATCAGGAGCCGTTGCTGTCGTTCCAAACCCGTTACCCAAGGTGCCGGTAAAGGTCAGTCAGTTCTGGAAATTTATTCCTGAGGCAGGTGATAGTCCAACCTTGCCCTCTGCAGGTTTTCAATTGTTTGTACTGGATCATTTGCCCGGTTTTATGCGGCTGGTATCAGAGTCGCTGGGCTATGACTCTTTCCAGTTTGAAGTCAGGCCTGATCAGATAATCAAACAAAAACAGCTTGTAGCCGTGATGAAAAAAATACATCAGATATTTGCACGCCATACACAATTACAGGCTGACCTGAAAAAGAGAATAGAAAAAGGATCGTTCTCAGAAGAACAGAAGAACATATACACTCGGATACTGAATTTGTATGTCGGTGAGTCATCGCAGTATATTAATTATTATGGGCCACCTCGCTCAATAAATACCATCCCTGTTTATAAGGTAATGGATTCGGATGACAGTCTTGCAATTTTAAAAGATAAGCTGGTTTTTGTGGGTTTTTCCGAGAGACGCCAGTGGGAGCAGCAAGATGGCTTTTACACGGTGTATTCAAATCCGGATGGTCTCGATATTAGTGGGGTTGAGATTACAGCAACAGCAGCCGCGAATTTGTTAAACAATGATGCGATCCAGCCATTGGTGATTGCAGCACAGTTGGGTGTATTCCTGTTGCTGGCATTTTTGCTGGCATTTTTGTTTTTAAAGTTTCGAGGACTGGTCTTCCCGCTGGCAATGCTGTTTACAGCAGGGTTGTATTATATTCTTGTGCAGCTGTTGTTTAATACAGAGAACCTGTGGTTGCCTCTGGCGACGCCGGAACTTGTTATTTTGCCGCTGATCCTGACAATGGGAATGATCTGGAACTATCAGGAAATAAACCGCGAACGAAAAAATATTCAGCGTGTTTTTGGATATTATCTTCCAGAAACTGAAATTAACCGTCTGGTTCGTGATGTGAGTGGTGACGTTTCCGGCGGCCAGTTAATGCATGGTATATGTTTATCAACCGATGCACAGCAATACACGCAACTCTCTGAACGTTTGCCACCACAGCAGTTAACCAATTTCATTAATGAATATTATGAGGTTGTTTTTACGCCTGTAAAGCAACACAAAGGGATTATTTCCGATGTTGTAGGTGACTCGGTTATGGCGTTGTGGGCCAGCCCGGTTGAGCATCATGAATTTCGAAATCATGCCGTTCAGGCAGCACTGGAAATTCTTGTCAGTGTAGAAACATTCAATCGTAAACACCCGGGCTTTGAGTTACCAACACGCGTTGGTTTGCATTATGGAACGATGGTGCTTGGTAATGTGGGTGCTATAGATCATTATGAATACCGGGCTGTGGGTGATATCGTCAATGCAAGTTCACGTATTGAAGGCATGAATAAATATCTGGGGACGCGCTTGCTGGTCAGTGATGATGTTATGAAGGACCTGCAGGGGTTTGTTTGTCGTGATGTGGGCCGATTTACGTTAAAAGGGAAAACGGTCCCGTTACAGTTATTTGAAGTATTTGCGAAACAAACAAATATCACACCAGAACAACAGCAGTTACTGCATGTTTTTAGTCAGGCATTATTATCGTTTCAACAAGGTCAGTGGCATGAGGCACTTGATATATTTAATCGAATAAATCGCTCATTCCCTGATGACGGCCCGAGTCAGTTTTATATTGATTATTGTCAACAGCATGAGAATTGTCCGCCAACAAATTGGCGCGGCGTTATCAGTATGAGTGATAAGTAACATAATTCAAATATGAATGTAGTGAAATATTTACATCTCTGTAATGTAAATATTCACCATGTTTTAAAGGCAGAAATCGATTGAACAAAGGTTTTCATGAACGTACAATCATTACAAATAAAATAATAAAAACGGTAGTAGAGGTTAACAATCCTTTATGAATCCGGGTATATTTTCTTCGGGCAACAAACTTGTTGTTAATGATTTTCGTTTTTGTACGAAGGTGCAGAGCCAGAGTTTAAACAGGATTATAATAATGAATGTTTTACGTCATTTCGGGGTAAGACGTGACAAGCTGAATTTCAGGTTATTTCAGCTGGCTTCCATCACGTTGTTGTTAATCATATCGGCTTCATCTTTTGCAGATTGTAAAGACTGGATTGCACGTGTTGTTTCTATGCAGGGCAGTGTTGATGTACGGACAGAAAACACAACCTCCTGGAATCCTGCAGTCTTGCAGAAAGTCTACTGTGTCGGCGATATTATTCGTACCGGCTCACATAGCCGCGCTTCACTGGAACTTCATAATGAAACAATATTGCGCCTGAACCAGAATACAACCCTGGTTTTGTCCGGCCCCAGAAAAAAAGCATCCTGGCTTGATTTGTTAAAAGGCTCGCTACATAGCATTACACGTGTTCCCCGATCATTGAAAATTAAAACACCATTTGTTAACGCAGCGGTAGAAGGTACCGAGTTCTTCGTTACTGTCGAAGAAAATCATACGCTGGTGGGAGTCATTGAAGGCAAAGTCGCCGTGAGTAATCAATATGGACGCCTGCTTTTAACCATGAATCAGTCAGCTATAACTCATCAGGGGCAGGCACCTGTTTTACGTCTGGATATCAAGCCGGCTGACAGCGTGCAATGGTCACTGTATTTTCCTCGCACCTATAGCCAGCATTTAGGTCAGGCTGAACATGCACTTTCAGTGGGGCAGGTCATTGAAGCACAAGCTTTGCTGAAAAATGATTCCAGTGCTGAAGCACTGGCATTGCGTAGTATAATATCGGTGGTACTGAATCATAAAGATAAAGCCATGCAATTGATAACGCAGGCGCTTGCTCAGGATAAAAAATCAGCGACTGTAAATCTGGCATATTCCTATGTGTTACAGGCGAATTTTAAACTTACGGCTGCACGTGAAGCTGCGATGGCTGCAGTTCAAAATAACTCACAGCTTGCCATGGCCTGGGCTCGACTGGCCGAGCTTCATCTGTCACTGGGTGAATTTGAACAGGGTCAGGCAGCCGCACAACGTGCAGCAGACCTGGATCAACGTCTTTCACGTGCGCAAACCATGCTGGGTTTTGCACAACTGTTGAGTTATCACCCCCGTCAGGCATTAATTAGCTTCGATAAGGCCATACAACTGGATTCAAATGATCCACTGGCAAGATTGGGCCAGGGACTGGCAACAATACGAACAGGAAAGCTGTCACAAGGGCGTCGTTATTTAGAAATTGCTGCGAGCCTGGACACTCAAAACTCGTTAATACGCAGTTATCTGGGTAAGGCGTATTACGAAGAAAAACGCAATAAACGCGCCGCAGATCAGTTTGCGCTTGCTAAACAGCTTGATCCAAAGGATCCGACACCGTGGTTATATGACGCCATGCGAAAGCAGACTGAAAATAATCCAATCGGGGCATTACATGATCTAAAGAAATCGATTGCTCTGAATGGTAATCGTGCAGTGTATCGCTCACGATTTATGCTGGATGATGACGTGGCTATGCGGGCATCCAGTGTAGGACGAATCTATCAGAGTCTGGGTTTTGATGAACTGGTACTGGGTCAGGCTGAGCGATCACTTCATGTTAATTCAGCAAACCCGGCGGCGCATCGATTGCTGGCAGATGCCTATCTTACCAAACCCCGGCATGAGGTTGCTCGTGTCAGTGAGTTATTACAGTCGCAGTTATTGCAACCCTTGCAGTTGAGGGCACTACAGCCGCAGATGGCAGAGTCCAGTCTGACATTGGTAAATAATCTGGGTAATACCTACGGGAGTTTAAATGATTATGGTTCATTATTCGTGCGTAATCAGGCGAAACTCGGTGTGAGCGGTTTACGTGGTAATCATGGGTTGAAGTCAGATGAAGGTATTTTTTCCGGCTTGTACGATACCCTGTCTGTCAATGTTGGTCGGTATAACTATCAGGCTGATGGTTTTCATACAAATAACAGGATAGATCAGCAACTATTTAATCTGTTGGTAAAAAAGGCAATATCAACCCGGTTAAGTGTGTTATTTGAAGCCAGCAGTAATGATAATACGTCGGGTGATATTTATCGTTTTGATCCGGATAATTTCTCACGATCCCAGAGTAATCTCGATGAAAGCGATAAAAGAAGAATTGGATTTTATTACAAAGCAGGTGACAGATCGCATTACTTATTCACGGCAACCAATGTTAAACGAACCCAGGTGACGACAGTGGCAGTCCCATTCCTGGGGACATCTCGTGCCGATGCAATCTATGACAGTAACTCATTTGAAATGAGGTATATCTATCAGGGTAGCAAATGGAGTTATACAGCTGGCGCGGGTAAGACGGATACTGATGCGATAAATTCAGTTAAACTTGGGTTTTTCCCTACATCAACGTCATTGCAGGATATTGTTGAAAAAAATATTTATTTATATTCATACTTAAGACCTTCTTCAAATCTGAATTTAGTATTAGGATTATCTTCCGAGCAATATAAAGGCTTTATTGAGAATATAGATGAACGAAAAACAAATCCAAAATTGGGGTTATCCTGGCAATATAATAATAGCTTAACGCTCAGAGCGGCCTGGTATCAAAATTATCGTCGTACCTTGTTAAATGATCAAACGATAGAGCCAACAACAATAGCGGGTTTTAATCAGTTTTATGATGATACGGTCAGAAGTCGCAGTACAAACTGGGGGTTAGGTCTGGATTATTTAATAAACGCACAGACCTGGATCCGTGCAGAATTAATAGATCGTAATCTGGATGTTCCTTACAAGGATGCCACGGTGACACCCGCTGTTTTCAGGAAAGCAGACTGGGAGGAAAGACTGTTTCACCTGACCGGATACTGGTTGCCAACCAAGTATATATCTGCCAGTTTTGGAGTTACTCTGGAAGATATCAAGCGTGGAACTACCGTCAGTAATAACCTGAAAATAGCAGACAGCAAGGCATATTTATTACCATTGAAGTTGAAATGGTTTCACTCTGCTAATTTGAGAAGTCATATCGGCTTAACCTATGGTAATCAAAAGGGTGGGTTTGTTGATATTACAACAAATGCAGTTGTTCAGGGGAAAGATGATTTTTTTGTAGCTGATTATAGCCTTGAATATAAATTACCTAAAAATATTGGGTCCGTATCGTTAGGTGTCCTGAATTTATTTGATAGTCAATTCAGATATCAGACGATTGATTCAAGGAAGCGGACTATCTCACCAGAGCGTGTAGGTTTTCTTAAAATCAATTTTGTATTTTAAAGGAAGTTTTGTGTAGTGAAATTGTTATAAACCGGAGGAAGTGATGAATAAAATAAAAACGATGTCGATTGTAGTATTATCTTTGATGGTTATGTGGCTTGCAGGCTGTGAACAGGGGGCAACCAAGCCTATTCCTGCGGGAACAGTAGCAAGTATAAACTTTAAAGATAAACAACTTATAGTGGTCGATAAAGCGGGTAAGGCCGTAAAGCCTGTAAAGGATGACAGAAAGGGTAAAACTGTTTTTGAAGCGACGATACGATTCAAAAAAGTAAATCCCTGCTATTTCGAATTCTGTCCTGCAGGATCAGCTTGTATATTATATAAAATATCAGATGGACCTTGTCCTTCCGGGTTTTAATGTGAGGTTATAGAAACAAAAAACCGGCCAATGGCCGGTTTTTTGTTTGAGTGCATAAAAGCAAATTACTGAACACTTCCAAATGCATTACTATGACTATCCGAAGGTGCTTGCAGGCCTGCCAGCCGGCAACCCTGGGCAATTGGTCCCTGTGGTAGTGCCTGATACAGAAAACGCATGCCTCCATCGGCATGAAATTTTTCTTCCAATGCATCGAGTAATTCACGTACATGGATTTTATCGTGTTTGGAATAGTACTCTTGAAGGCCAATGATCGTTTGCCAGTGTGTTTCACTCAGAGTAAGCCCTTCTTTTTCAGCTTGTGCTTCAGCATGGGCGCTGGTCCAACCTTCTGGTGCATGTGGAAATAAGGGTTCTTTGCTGTTATTTGCAGGGTTCAGCAAATGAATAATGGATTCAGACATATTAAGTTCTCCGTTAGCATGAATGACTAAAATGCGTAAAACAACAACGCTATCCCTTAACTATAGCCCAGATTTTACAGACGTCATCTTTTTGTAAAAAAACAGGCTTATGCTGTAATTCCTCTGTGTTGATATGTGAATATCGCACAAAAGTATTGCGTCACATTTCACTGAGCAAGATTCCGATTACCCTAGAATACTAACCATAGAAAACAACATGTTGAGAGGTACACAATGTTGAATCAGATTAAAGCAGCCGTCATGTTAAAAACACCGCTTGAGACAGAAACAGCGGAGAAAAACAGTTATGACCGTAGCGCTTGTCCGGGTGATTTTCTGCCTGACCTGGCTACGATAATAAAAACAGCACACTTTTTCAGGGATTTAGGATTCAGGGTTTGGCCTTATCAGCATTATCTGCAAATTGAGGCAACACCACAGTTATTTGAAGAAACTCTGGGTGCGTATGACGAAGACAAGCTACAGGTACCAGACGCCCTGCGTGCTGTTCTGGTCAGAGTAATGTTTATCGAGAATCTGGTTGAGGCTTCATAAACCGGTTTTTGGGGAAACATAAGGATATGGCTTAAGGAACGGGGTCAATCAGGGAGGCCCGTAGAAAGGATTTCTGGAAAGAGATTGTTAACCGGAATGGCATCTCTTTCACCTATTTTACTGAGCATAAGCGGGAAATGATTAATGGGATTGTTACGTGAAAGCAAGCGAATAAGGGGAAGAATCATGAATGCACAAGCACAGGTGATAGATTTCGGTATACCTGCACAGAATGACGCACAAGATACACTATCCGGGATCTGGCCTGATTTTATTGACAGTATTGCAGGAATAGAAGCAGGGCAATATGGCAATCATGCGGAGATGCATTCTGTGTTGCAGCACAACATGATTCTGATGCACCGTGTGCTGATGTCGTCGCAGCAGTATCGCGCCATCTTTAATGATAATTTTCGCAAGATGGTACGTACTAAATACTGGGGTTGGAAATCAATTCATGAAGACGACCAGGGAAGGGCGGGTTTGTTTTCCATTTTTCGAAATTATCCGGTGCCGCTGCATGATCATCCTGAAGCCTGTGGTGTATTAATGGTACTTCAGGGTGAAGTTGAAGTTGAGAAATTCACGCTTGATAAAGCCTATAGAGAAAACCCATCATCAGGAATGGTTGAACTGGAGTGTATAGAACGACAGCTTCTCAAGCCATTTGAGTTAAGCTGGTTTGGACCAGAGGAAGGCAATATACATGGGTTGCATACCCGTACTGAACAAAGTGTGATGCTAAAAGTTCAATTACAGACCAATGCTGAAAAAAGTCGCTCCTGGTATTTTCCGTTTTTTAATATTGATGAAGGCCAGAGCAAGCTAAAGGCAAGGCGAATTTTAAGTAACTATCTTTAGTGAACCCCTGATTAATTCAGGATAGATTAAGGAGTCGTGATATGACTAACCGTAATTTGGCAAAATCATTGTTGTTTAATACTTGTTTACTGGGGGCAGTTTCTTTGCAGCCAGCAGCACAAGGACATCATCAGGACGGCATAGTTGCAGACAGTCTGTCTAAAGAAGATTTTAGCTTTGGCTGTTAGTCGCAGGGGTTGTTAAAGGGACAGCGTGAACAGGTTGTAAAACAGGAATGTGTCAATTGTATGGATAGGTGTGGCCATTTTTTAAATCAGAAATAAGTTACTTCTGTTCAAAGTACGTTTCGATCAGTTCGGCAATTTTTTCATGAAAACTTTCCTCGAATACTTCAATTTCTCTATCGAATATTATTAAGAACCGGCCTGCTTTCTCACGTGATAACTTTTTGTTATTAAGTTTATATTCTATTTCAGGTAATGATTTGTCATTTCTTGGCAGGATTTTCCAGATAATCATATCTGAATGAACTGATTGAACTTTTTCTTGCGCAAAAGAACAAAAGTCATTTATATGATCCGGGCCCTGGGGGCCGAGGCAACCAGGTTCTAATCTATAAATAACCGTTAGTTTTTTATTTTGTTCGAGAGGTACATTCATGTAGATTGATACCAGAAGTTAACATTAACAATGTGTGATTAAATTGAAGTTATTGAGTATATCATAGCCCAATGCTCTTATGGCGAACGTATCGGGTTCGCCATAAGAATAACCGAAATAACTGTCAGGTGTAGTTTAATTACTGAAGCAGTAAAAATAAAGCCCCATTACCGCGGCGAATATTCAGAAGCAAGCCATTGCTTCTGCGTTTGACCGCGTTTTTCATTTCATTCAGGTTCTTGATGCGAACCTGGTTAACCGAGGTGATGACATCATTTTTGCGTAGGCCGGCAGACCATGCAGGAGAGCCGGGTTTTATGTTCAGGATAACGACACCCTCTACTTTGCCAAATAGTGGATGGTTCTCTTCCAGTTCACCAATGACTGCACCATCCAGGCGTTTGTGCAAGGCTTTTGCATTTTTCTTTTCGACTTGTGGTTTGCCAATATATGCAATGATTGTTCGATGTATACCTTTACGAATAACCCCGAGCTTGATTTTCTCTCCGATCGGGAGCATACCTACCGTATTGCGCAGATCGGATGCATGCTGAATGGTTTTTTCATTCAGGGAAACGATAATGTCGCCTTCGTGTATCCCGGCTTTTGCAGCCGCCGAATTTGGCGATACGCTTGCAACAACAGCGCCCTGGTGTTGTGTAATATTAAATGCTTTTGCAAGATCCGGTGTCAGATCCTGTATGTAAACACCCAGACGACCACGACTGATTTTTCCATGTTGAACCAGTTGATTCATTATTTTTCGCGCCATGTTAATGGGTATCGCAAAACCGATTCCGATATTAGCACCACTGCCAGACAGAATTGCCGTATTGATTCCAATCAGATTTCCATGCAGGTTAACCAGAGCACCACCCGAATTACCCGGGTTAATAGATGCATCCGTCTGAATAAAGTCTTCATAGCTTTCAATGCCAAGACCTGACCGGCCCAGCGCACTGACAATGCCGGATGTTACCGTCTGACCCAGACCAAACGGGTTGCCAATAGCGACCACGTAATCACCAACACGCAGTTTATCGGAGTTTGCCATGGGTACAGCGATCAGGTTTTTGGCCTTGATCTGGATAACTGCAATGTCTGATTCCTTGTCGGTACCAATGATTTTAGCGGTATATTGTTTACCATTGCGCAGTGTTACCTTGATTTTTTCAGCACCACGAATGACGTGGTTATTGGTAAGAATATAGCCTTTCTCGGCATTTATAATGACGCCAGAACCCTGGCTCTTGGTACGACGTTTCTGAGGCTGTTCCGGCATCTTGAAAAAATGTTTGAAAATAGGGTCATCCATAAAAGGATTGATTTGTGCTGATGTATGTGTTTTACCTTCGGTTGCAATATTAACCACACCCGGAATAACCTTTTCCAGCATTGGTGCGAGTGAGGGTAAGTGTTTACCATTTATTTCGGCTGGAAAACCGGCTTGAGCGAGGGGTGCGATCATGAGTGCCAGAAAAAGCAAAACGGAGCGGGAAATTCTGTTTGGGTTCATTTGTTTTTTTAACCTTTGAGTAATTGGCTGTAAGTAATGAAATTGTTTGCGTGGTTGTATTGACCTGTTAAAAAGTCATTTGTTCCCAAAAACAATACGACCCGTTTCCTCAGCAGAACTGGCCGTATTGTCGATAACCACAGTCAGGATTAACCCTCAACAGTAATTTTTTTAGGCGTTGCTTTTTCCTGCTTCGGAATGGATATTTCCAGAACACCATGTTTGCTTTTGGCTTTAATGTTATCAGCATTAGCGGTATCAGGTAACGTAAATCGACGTAAAAAGCTGCCACTGACACGTTCTACGCGTTTATAGCCATCTTTTTCATCGGTATGTTCGCTAATACGGCTACCGCTAATGGTCAACAGGCCATCTTCCATATGGATATCGATATCTTTCGGATCTACGCCCGGAATATCGGCATGTATGATAAAGCAATTATCTTCTTCCTTTATATCGACTGCAGGTACCCAGTCACTGGCCGATGTGGTTTCCTCTTTTGTTTCTCCACGTAAGGCGCGCGGGTCAAAAAGATGGTTTAATTCATTGGAAAACTGGTTTAACAGGCCCCAGGGTTCTTGTTTAATAAGTGACATAATGTTTCTCCTTGCTAAAATTGATTAAACAAAAATTGTTTTCATGCTAGACGAAATGGTGCCGCTTGCCGGAATTTCAAGGGATAAAAATTAACCGGATCGAAGACTAAAGGGGGTAGGGTGAAAAGTCTGGCAAAATAAAAAATAAAGACAGGACTATAGATTTTTTTTTCAGTGTTTCTGATCGTTTCCGGCGATTAAAATGGACAGAATTTTACAAACTTTAATGTTTTCAAAACCTTCCGAAATTTTGCTATTTCACTATATATTAAAGCACTGAAATATCAGTTAAAGATGCACCAAAACAGCTCTTAAAAACTGGTTGACAGTCAAACCACTAGTATCTAAGCTATGGCCATACATACAATATATTGTGTTTTTAGTTCTTTGTAACGCTAAATATGCGATTTTATTACCTTTATTCAGAATTCTCCGATAACAGGAGAATCTAAAACAAAATATAAAAACGGGGAGTCTCGGGTCTATGAAATCCGCTCAACTAAAGGCAGTTGGTAAAACCGTAACATCCATTCCTTTTCAGTCTGCATCCCTGGATATCTGGGATAAGAAATACCGTTTAAGAAGCAAAGATGGCAACGTAGTTGATGAAACAATTGATGACACCTACAAACGTGTTGCTGTCGCGCTAGCCGAGGTTGAAAAAACGGCTGAATTACAGGAAATCTGGCAGGAAAAGTTCCTTTGGGCACTAAAGCGTGGTGTGATTCCGGCCGGGCGTATTATTTCCAATGCAGGCGCGCAGGAGCATAAACCCGCGACCAGTACGATTAACTGTACTGTATCCGGCTCTATTCAGGACTCCATGAACGATATTCTCGAAAAGGTACACGAAGCCGGCCTGACCCTGAAAGCAGGCTGCGGTATCGGTTATGAATTTTCGACCTTGCGCCCTAAAGGAGCCTATGTTGCGGGTGCGGGTGCTTATACGTCCGGTCCATTATCCTTTATGGATATCTATGACAAGATGTGTTTCACGGTCTCGTCTGCGGGCGGCCGTCGAGGTGCACAAATGGCGACTTTCGATGTAGGTCACCCGGATGTACTGGATTTCATTCGTGCAAAACGTGAAGACGGACGTCTGCGTCAGTTCAACCTGTCGTTGCTGATTACAGAAGAGTTCATCCAGGCGGTTAAAGATGATACTGACTGGAAACTGGCTTATCCCATTAGTGAAAAAGAGCTGCCGGAATATGATCTTACCGATGCCGATCAGGTGGTCTGGCGTGAATGGCCAGTATCAAAAGGTTATACCCTGAATGATAAGGGTGAGGTCGCGTGCCGGGTTTACCGTAGCATTCGTGCAAGTCGTCTGTGGGATGTGATCATGTCATCCACTTATGATTATGCTGAGCCGGGTTTTATTCTTATTGATAAAGTGAATGAAATGAATAACAACTGGTTCTGCGAAGATATTCGTGCAACCAATCCTTGTGGTGAACAGCCTTTACCACCTTATGGCTCCTGTCTGCTGGGGTCGATTAACCTGACCCGTTTTGTCACTGATCCCTTTACACCACAGGCACGTTTTAACTGGGAAGATTTTAATAAAACGGTTTCTATTTTTACGCGTATGCTCGATAACGTCGTAGAGATCAATGGCCTGCCTCTGGAAGGTCAGCGTGATGCCATTTTGCATAAACGTCGTCATGGCATGGGCTTTCTCGGTCTGGGTTCTACAATGACCATGTTGCAGATGAAATATGGTTCAGAGCCTTCACTGGAATTTACCGAGCGCGTAAGCCGTGAACTGGCTATTTCCGGCTGGGAGACAGCACTGGAACTGGCGCGTGAAAAAGGTCCGGCTCCTATCATGGAAGAAACCTTTGAAGTCACCACCGAAATGCTCAACAAACGTCCTGAGATGGTTACAGACGGCTTTAAGGTTGGTGACAAGGTCAAGGGCAAGGTCTTACATGCACGCTATAGCCACTATATGCAGAAGGTGGGTGAGGTAAATCCAGAACTGATCGATCAACTGGCTGAAACCGGTGCGCGTTTTACCCATCATAGTTCGATTGCTCCAACGGGTACGATCTCGCTTTCACTCGCGAACAATGCGAGTAACGGCATTGAGCCCAGTTTTGCCCATCATTATTCACGTAACGTGATTCGTGAAGGTCGCAAGACCAAGGAAAAAATTGATGTATTCTCATTTGAGTTGCTGGCCTATCGTGAGCTTGTAAATCAGTCAGCGATGCCATTCAGCGAAAAGGAAAGTGAGAAACTGCCAGATTATTTTATTTCTGCCGATGATATACATCCCAGGCAGCATGTTGATGTTCAGGCTGCCGCACAGAAATGGATTGATTCATCTATTTCTAAAACGGCGAATGTGCCTACCGATTATGATTATGAGGGTTTTAAGGATATCTACATGTATGCCTATGATCAGGGGTTGAAGGGTTGTACGACTTTCCGTTTTAATCCGGAAGCCTTTCAGGGTGTACTGGTCAAAGAGGCTGATCTTGAAAATACTACCTATAAATTCACCCTGGATGATGGTACAGAAGTGGAACTCAAAGGTAATGAAGAGATTGAATATGATGGTGAAACACATACTGCAGCCAATTTGTATGATGCACTGAAAGAAGGTTATTACGGCAAATTCTGATTTTTAAGTTTGGTTAATCAGGACAAATCAGAAAAACAGAAATACACGCAGGAGATAAACATGCCGGTCAAGATAGAAAAGAAAATTGTAGGATATGGCGTTGTCAAGCCAGAAGACAAGGAGGAAGTGCTGGAGCAAGCTGTTGTACAGCAAAAGGAAGATGATTCCAATGTTGTTCATATGACGGAAAAACTCGAACGACCAGAGATGTTGCTGGGTTCAACCTACAAAATTAAAACACCACTGTCTGAGCATGCGTTATATGTAACGATTAATGATGTTGTGTTAAACCATGGTACCGAGCATGAATTACGACGTCCGTTCGAAATATTTATTAACTCAAAAAATATGGATCACTTTCAGTGGATTGTTGCCCTGACCCGCATCGTGTCAGCAGTCTTTCGTAAAGGCGGTGATGTTACTTTCCTGGCTGAAGAATTACGTTCGGTATTTGATCCTCGTGGTGGCTATTTCAAGCGTGGCGGTAAATACATGCCATCATTGGTAGCTGAAATTGGTGATGCTATCGAGTGCCACTTGCGCATGATTGGCCTGCTTAAAGACGATACGCTGGATGAACATCAGCAGAAACTGGTTGAAGAAAAACGTGCTCAGTATGATTCCATGACGGAACAGGTGCAGGATAAAGCAGCAGGTGAGTTTCCTGCAACATCACAGTTATGTGGAAAATGTCACACCAAGGCTGTTATTCAAATGGATGGTTGCATGACATGCTTGAGTTGTGGCGACTCCAAGTGTGGATAGGTTTTTAATACAATAAAAAATAGCCTCCGGAGGCAGTATGACGGTACAACAAACACCGATACCGGGAAACTACTATGTCAACAAGACAGGGCAGTTAATCAAGGTGCGTTATCTTTTATACAGTGAAGGCGATATCAGTCGTATCATGCTGGAGTATCTGGATGGTCGTCGCATGTATGTTGAACTGGAAGAATGGAGCTGGCTGGATCTGGTTCGGTATTCTGACTGGTATCTGGAAAAAGAATCTGAAACAGAGCAGGAAATCTAGTTTCGAGCCGGTAGTCCGGTTTTTTAGTTCGCGGATGATTTTGCGAGCTAAAAGGCCTAACAGCTAAAATCCCCCCGCACAAACCAACTCCGCCCATGTATAATACCCCCTGACAAACCACAGGCTTTAAGTAACTATCATGTCTACACTTACTCAACAAATACTACTTTCGTTTTTACTGGTTACATTTCTGCTACCTGTCTCGGCTGTGCGCTACATGGGTGATCCGAAAGATGCTGCTGCAATTAAAACCCTGATAACAATATTAAAGGTACAAGGTCAGGAAATAGAAAAAATACTCAGTATGCTATCAGGATTGCAAAAAGAAAAAGCCAGGCTGGATGAGCGTAAAAAAATTCTGGGTAAAGCCATGCATACATTGAAGGCAGACCAGGCCTTGCTTGATGCAGGCAAGTTAGCTAAAAAATCATTTGCTGATAAATGGCAGACAGGAGGGCATGATAAACGTCTGAAAAAAGATTACGCGGTCTTTCAGGGCGAGGTAAAAAAGTTTAATAAATCGATAAATGCGTTTAACGTTGCTGCAAAAAAAATGAAGCATGTATTGAAGAAAAGAACTCCGGGACAGATTGGTGCATTAAGAAATGCGATGAGGAATCTGGTTGAGCAATTACAGGCAGCATTAAAAGAAGGCAATTACGAGCGTGCCCTTTTTGTTGCACGTAAATCTGATGTAGCTAAAGAATTTGGTTACAGCGAAAAGTAAGACTCATTGAATATGGCTTTGTCAAACACACTGGATTGCGAGCAAGGTATACGGCAGATAGATGGGCCGTCAGGAAAGCTGGAGGCACAATTAAACTGCGCTGAACCTGGGAGTCTGACGATGGCAATTATTTGTCACCCGCACCCATTGCATGGTGGTAGCATGCAAAACAAGGTTGTACACACGCTGGAAAAAAGCCTGCATCAATGGGGTGCACATACGCTGCGTTTTAATTTCCGGGGAGTTGGTAATAGTCAGGGTGAATATGATCATGGTACGGGTGAGGTGGATGATTTGCTGGCTATGGTTGCCTGGGCGCGTAAGAAAATCCCCGAGGTACGCATTCTGCTGGCAGGTTTTTCTTTTGGTGCCACTGTTGCCATCAAGGCTTCGAGGTTAACTGAAACGGTACAACTGATTGCGGTAGCGCCGCCTGTAAATACCCTTGGTTTTTCTGAGCCTGAACAACCACCTTGTCCCTGTCTTGTGATTCAAGGTGACAAGGATGAGATCATTGAAGCTGACCAGGTCTTCCGGTGGGCTGGGAAATACAGCAATATATCACTGTTACGCATGGAAGATGCAGGGCATTTCTTTCATGCGAGGTTAAATCAGTTACAACAATTGTTGCTTGAAAACCTGAAACCGCTAGAATAGATAATATACATAATAATCAAATAGATAGAAAACATTCGAAGGCATGGATTAAAGTCATGCCATGTTCCGGACGATGACCTTGGTAAGTCATATTGATTCCGGAGTTCGTCATGTCAGTCTCTTCTTCCTGTTTTCAATCCATTCATGTCTTGAAGAAAGTCTTGTTTTGTGGCCTTTGTCTGGCATTACCCGTACAAGCACAGTATATGAAACCGGATTTTACAGAACAGAAAATCATTTCTGAAGTGCACATTTCGGCTATGCCACTTAATCCTGATCGCCGTTTTGGTATAGGTGTCAAATCTTATCAGGCGTCGGATTATCATCGCGCAGCACAGATCTTTCTGGATCTGGCAAAATCAGGTCATAAGGATTCACAGTTTTACATTGCCGTGATGTACGACGCAGGAATGGGTGTTGAAGAAGATCATATTCAGTCGGCAATGTGGTATCAGAAAGCGGCTCAGAACGGACATAATGAAGCACAGTATAATCTGGCCGTGGCGTATGCAACCGGTGAAGGTATGCCCAGAAGTATGCGCAAGGCTATTTACTGGATGAAAAAATCTGCTCTGGGTGGAAATATTGATTCCCAGTATAATCTTGGTTTGATTTACATCCTGGGGCAGGGTGTTAAAACGAACCCGGAAGAAGGTATTCAGTGGTGGCGTCTTGCAGCAAGGAATGGTGACGTCATTGCGCAGTATAATCTCGGCATGATGTATCTGCAGGGTCGGGGAGTAAAAACAGATATTTGTGAAGCATCCAGATGGTGGTTACTCGCGGCGAGAAAAGGATTCGCCCAGTCTGTTCAGGCGTTACAAAATCTCAAACAACAGTATTCTCAATACAGCTGCATCAACATGGTTTCAGTCCGCTAAAAACCACATTTCAAATGCAGGATGAGTATAGCCCAACATCATTCATCTTTCTCACTGGTGTTTGAGCCAAAAGGAACTAGTCTTAGTATTAACAGTATCAAGGGTACTCCGTGCAAAAACAGGTCAAAAATATCGATTGGCTTAACCAGGTTACCTGAAACTAACATCCCCAGTTTTTCCAGTAAATGTGGCTGAGGCTGTGATGGGTAGGGTGCAATGCCCAGCATCAGGGCAATGATTGCAAGGGGTAATACAGGTATATGTTTTATCCATTTCATATGTGTATTTTACACGGGAGGCGATCATGAAGCCAATCCTGATTATGTTGTTAATGTTTTTTATGATTCCGGTACATTCTGAAGCGGCCGGCGCAAAAGAGGTGATGACACCCTATAAGGATCAGAAGGTTTTATTTGATTTTTATTTTGATGAACCTGAAAAAATAGGCCCTGCATTATACTGGCTGCGTTCGTGGATGAACCCGTTAATGAAATCGCCTTATAATGAAGCGCCTGAATTTCTCAATGTTGTTATTATGATTCATGGCACAGAGCTGGTTACACTGGCAAAGAAGAATGAAAAAAAATATCAAACTATTGTTGATCGTATGCGTTACTACGCAGACTTTGGTTTTCGTTTTAAAGTTTGTGGTCTGGCAATGAAAGACTTTGATTACAGAGTTCAGGATATGCAGGATTTTGTCGAAGTCGTGCCTTCTGCGATGACAGAAATAGTGCATTGGCAGCAGCAGGGGTATGGGCTGATTGTCCCGCAGATATATTCCAGGAAATTCACGACAGATGAAATAAGGTGACGATATTTCAATATCGGCTTGCATTAAATAACTGGAAAAACCCCTTTATTTACAGTATTGTAACCGCAAACGGATATTTGTGGAGCATATTAAATACATGGGTGATATTAATGATCTTGAACTGATATTTCAGTCTCGTATCCCACTGGTCGTTATTCAGACACATGAAGAAAGGCGTGTTCTGGAGATGTTAAAGAAACTGATTTTTCGCCTCAATAAACCATTGTTTGCATGGTCGGTAACAGAAGGCTTGCGCCGGATAGATATGGACCTGGGTTCTCAAAAAGATCTGGATGATCCGACCGCTGTATTAAAGCATATCAAGGCGAGTAATATTGATGGCGTATATGTATTGCTGGATTTTCACCCGTTTATCGAAGACTCTGTAAATTCACGTCTGATCAAGGAAATTGCGCATAATTACCCTCAGTCAGAAGACCACCTGGTCATGATCAGTCATGAAATTGATTTACCTGATGACCTGCATAAAATGGCTGCCCGTTTTGAACTGGAATTACCCGATAAAGACAGGCTGTTGCAAGTTGTTAAAGACGAGGCCTTTGCATGGTCGAGTAAAAATAACCAGAAAAAAGTAAAAACAGACAGTAAGACGCTGGATGCACTGGTGCGTAATCTTGGTGGTTTGTCATTAGGAGATGCGAGGCGACTTGCGCGTAAAGTCATTTATGATGACGGCGCCATTAATGAATCCGATCTGACAGATGTCATGGAAGCAAAATATGAGTTACTCAATCAGGATGGACTGCTCTCGTTTGAATATGGTACCAAGCGGTTTTCAAATGTAGGCGGAATGCAGAAACTCAAGCATTGGCTGGAGTTGCGTAAGTCCGTCTTTCAGAGTGGTGAAAATGATCTGGGGCTGGCCAGTCCAAAAGGTATTATGTTGCTGGGTGTACAGGGGTGTGGCAAAAGTCTGGTATCCAAGGCTATTGCGGGTATTTTTTCGGTTCCGTTGTTACGACTTGATTTTGGTGTGTTGTATAACAAGTTCTTTGGTGAGTCCGAGAAGAACCTGCGTCAGGCATTAAAAACCGCAGAAGTCATGGCGCCGTGCGTATTATGGATTGATGAGATGGAAAAAGGACTTGCAACCGGTGAAAACGATGGTGGCACTTCAAGGCGTGTACTCGGTACCCTGTTAACCTGGATGGCTGAAAACGATAAGTCGGTCTTTCTGGTTGCCACGGCAAATGACATTGAATCCTTGCCACCTGAACTGGTACGCAAAGGGAGATTTGATGAAATCTTTTTTGTTGATTTACCAAAGCAGGATACACGCGCAGAAATTTTTCGTATTCACCTGGAAAAAAGAAACCTCGATGCGAGCCAGTTTGATCTGGATGCGATGGCTACAGATAGTGAGGGTTTTTCAGGCGCTGAAATAGAACAGGCCATTGTTTCTGCGTTGTATGTGATCCATACAAGTGGTGACATATTAAAAACTGAACATGTTCTGGATGAGCTGCAGCGTACACGTCCCTTGTCAGTGGTTATGTCAGAAAAAATTGATCACCTGCGTCAATGGGCAAGTGAGCGTACAGTGCCGGTAGAATAATTATCGTTGTGATCTTCGCGCAAGAATAGCGGTGATTATTTCTCCATCTCCCTTTTAGCAAGCGATCCTGCTGCCATATGCCGAACTTCTTCAAAATCATCTTTACTGAGTTTTTTCAGTGTATCAATATCTGTATTCCAGTTACGTGCAACTTCCAGGCGTATATTGACGGACATATCCTGTGCGAGTAATGCAAGGACGTTTGCGCTTACATATTCAAAGCGTGCAACAACACTGCGCACCTGTTCCTGTTTATCTTTAGCGAGAATAAAAAATATTTTTTCAGTGGTGGAAAGATTGGTCGCAAGTGCAATCCTGACAGCCATTTTCGGGTCATGAGCGAGCAGAGTTAATGTTGCCGGAGGTGTGCGGCGGTTCATGGCAATGGCCTGGCGTACTTTCCAGTCTCTATTTGAAGCAAGTTGTTGCAGTTGACTTATGGGGGTTGATGGCAGGTTGGCCATGCGTACCAGTTCATCATTAGCGGATGCGGCAGACATGAGTACAGAAAGTAAAAAAATATTAAATATCAGCAGCTTAGTTTTATTTTGCATTGTTATGAACTCATGAATGGTCAAGTTTCAGGTAATAAAAAAGCGGGCACAGTCAGACTGTACCCGCTTTTTTTGTGCAGAAAAAAACAGCTTTTAGTTGGCCATTTCCTTCATTTTCTTCAAGGGTAAAATCTTGACTGCAGTACTTGCAGGCTTAGCCTTGAACATGGTTTCTTCGCCCGTGAACGGGTTAATACCTTTGCGGGCTTTACGAGCAGGTTTACGAACTGTTTTGATTTTCATCAGGCCCGGAATTGTGCAAACACCGGCTGCATTTTTACGAATGTGACCATTAATAATTTCAGTCAGTGCATCCATAACCGCAGTTACTTCTTTTTTTGATAATTCAGTTTTTTCTGCAATGGCTGTCATCATTGCTGATTTAGTCATAGGTTCTTTGATTGCTTTGATACGAGGAGCCGCAGCTTTCGCTTTTGCCTTTTTCTTTGTGGCCATTCTTTTCTCCAGAAGGTGATGTTAAAAGAGTGTTTTACACATATATATATGT
>Ga0316206_1000360_pt1 | contig 68326 bp, 46 predicted proteins | sample 6monthpyrite_MG_FD_204942 | JGI IMG/M metagenome (GOLD analysis project Ga0316206, IMG submission 204942) | Microbial mat bacterial communities from mineral coupon in-situ incubated in ocean water Damariscotta River, Maine, United States -... | ecosystem: Environmental > Aquatic > Marine >...
TCCGATCAGATGGGCAGTGCGATGAGCGACTCCGCTCAACTCTTGGTGGCCTCAATAAGGGGACAGAGCGCCAAAAAACGGCGGTCTTTCCCCGAGGGAGATGTTCCTTAACAGGGCGCATTTTTACAAGCAAATTAAACTGAAAAAAGTCCGCTTCAGGGTGCTTTGAGACCCCTATCTACCGCCAGCATTACCAGGTTAAGTTTAAAGTTATTTTGAAATGTACCAGATTTGGCTTGAACTACCACCTCTATAGTAAGCCTATACGAGTCGCTGGAGGTTTTAATTATCCCGTTTAAGGTACACAGTCTGATCCTCTATATCAGAACATGAGAAAGCAGTTTTCTTTTTCTTAATCGGCCAATCCTTGATACACTCGCATTTTTAATCACACAAAGTTTTCATGTCAAAGCGTATCCAGCAAATGCCCAACCAGCTTATCAATCAGATCGCCGCGGGCGAAGTGGTTGAGCGCCCCGCGTCGGTGGTGAAAGAACTGTTGGAAAATAGTTTAGATGCGGCGTCCACAAAAATTGAAATCGACATTGAACAGGGCGGCACCAAACTCATTCGAATTCGTGATAATGGGCAGGGCATTCATAAAGATGATTTAGCGCTGGCCTTATCGCGCCACGCCACCAGTAAAATTCGTAACCTTGATGATTTAGAGCACATTAAAAGTTTAGGCTTTCGTGGTGAGGCCTTGCCGAGTATTGCATCAATCAGTCGCATGAGTATTACGTCTCGACAGCAGGGAGCGGAGGGGCATAAAGTGCAGGGGCAAGATGAGCAGTCAGCTGATGTTTCGCCCGCTGCGCACAGTGATGGCACAACCATTGAAGTGCGGGATTTATTTTACAATGTACCCGCCCGACGTAAGTTTTTACGCACCGAAAAAACTGAATTTAATCATTTAGAAGATGTTGTAAAGCGCATTGCGCTCAGCCACTTTGAAGTGGATGTTACCCTGTCTCATAATCAGCGGGTGGTTAAGCAATGGCGCTCGGCATCCAGCCAGCAACAGATGGAGCAACGCATTGCGCAGGTCTGTGGCAAGGCATTTATTGAGCAGTCGCAATACATGAGTTTTGAAGCGGCGAATTTAAAGCTGCATGGCTGGATTGCACTGCCCAGTTTTTCCCGCTCCACGGCGGATATGCAATTCTTTTTCGTCAACGGCCGTATTATTCGCGACAAGCTGGTTACCCATGCGGTGCGCCAGGCCTACCAGGATGTGTTGTACCACGGTCGACATCCGGCTTATGTTTTGTTTTTAGAACTCGACCCGGCAATGGTTGATGTGAATGCGCACCCGACCAAACACGAAGTGCGATTCCGTGAGGGGCGACTGGTGCACGATTTTTTATTCCGTGCAATTCATAAAGCGTTGGCGGATGTTCGCCCTCAAACCACCGATGTTGAAGCGTTAAACTCGTCGGATTCAATCTCTGCCAATGCAGGTTCAGCACCACCTTTACAGGGTTCTATTTCGGGGTTGTCTAATTCTGGCGGGCCAAATTATGGTGCTGGCAATTACAGTCCTGGTAGTTATGCAGGTGCTGGTTTTGGCGGTAATAAGGCTGCTCAGGTTAATGAGCAAATTCAGGCTTATGCGAATTTGTCTCGTGGGTTATCACCCGCCAGTGAGGGGTCATCAGCATCTGAAAATGCAGCCGATATTCCACCATTGGGTTTTGCTGTTGCCCAGTTACACGGCATTTACATTTTATCGCAAACCGCCAATGGCCTGGTGATTGTCGATATGCATGCGGCTCATGAGCGGATTACCTATGAGCGCATGAAGCAGGATATGCAGCAGGGTCGTCTGGCTTCTCAACCGCTGCTGGTGCCAATTAGCATGAGCCTGAGTGAGAAAGAGGCGCAGTTGGCAGAAGAGCAGGCAGCGATTTTTTCCGATCTGGGCTTTGAGCTGGATCGCAGTAGCCCGGAGTCCATTCGCATCCGTCAGGTGCCGATGATTCTAGCGCGTGCGGATGCTGAAAATCTGGTGCGGGATGTGCTCTCTGACGTGCTCAGTTATGGTTCATCAGAGCGCATCAGAAATGCAATTAATACGGTGCTGGGCACGATGGCCTGCCATGGTTCGGTGCGAGCTAATCGAAATTTAACGCTGCCGGAAATGAATGCGCTGTTGCGGGATATGGAAACCACCGAGCGCAGTGGTCAGTGCAATCATGGCCGACCCACGTGGACAGAATTTAGTTTGGACGCGATGGATAAATGGTTTATGCGGGGGCAATAAAGATTATAGAGTCGTTAATGTTTAGTAATTAGTGCACGCGAGACAGCCTGGTGTTGAAAATGCTGACAACTGATTAGAGAAGCCACCGACTCAGTATTAGATTATGACTGATTTAATCATCCAGCCTCCCGCTAACTCACCGGAACACACTGCTGCTAATAGCCCAACGGTTATTTTCATCATGGGGCCAACAGCAGCCGGCAAAACTGATCTGGCCATCGAGTGCGTTGAGCAACTTGGCTGTGAACTAATTAGTGTCGATTCAGCGTTGGTGTATCGGGAAATGAATATTGGCACCGCCAAGCCCGATGTTGAAACGCTCGCCCGTGCTCCGCATAAGTTAATTGATATTATCGACCCGACGCAATCTTATTCCGCGGCCAATTTTCGTGAAGATGCCCTAACTGAAATTAAAGCCACCTTAAGTCGCGGAAAAACGCCGGTGCTGGTGGGTGGCACAATGCTTTATTACAAAGCACTGCAAGAAGGCTTGTCGGCGCTGCCTGGCGCAAATGAAATTGTTCGAGCGCAACTGGAAGCCGATGCTGAAAAGCTGGGATGGCAGGCGATGCATGATCGTTTGGCATCGATCGATCCGGTGTCCGCTCAGCGCATTCACCCGAATGACCCGCAACGTATTCAGCGTGCACTGGAGGTGTTTGAAATCAGTGGCAAAACCTTAACGGATTACTGGCAACAACAATCTTCTCAGGCCTTACCGTATAATTTAATAAAAATTGCATTTTTTCCAGAAAATCGAGATTTACTCAAACAACGCATCGCTCAGCGATTTTATCAAATGCTGGAACTTGATTTCATTGAAGAGGTCGAAACGCTGAGAGCGAGGGGGGATTTAAATCTCGACTTGCCTTCTATGCGCTGTGTCGGTTACCGTCAGGCATGGGAATATCTTGATGGGCTAATGAGTTACGAAGAGATGTCGGAAAGGGCAATTATTGCAACAAGGCAGCTGGCCAAGCGTCAGTTAACCTGGTTACGCAAAGAAAAGAACTGTAACTTTTATGATATTAATCCGGCCATTTATCTAAAAATACTGAAAAAACTTAAAAATTCACTATGATCTTTATCAATGGCTTGAATTATGCGTAATAGTCACAATATAGAAACCATAAATAATAAATTAACATACTGTATAAGTATGAATTATAAAATTACAACAATATTTTGGGAGAACCACCATGCCAAAAGGGCAGTCACTACAAGAACCCTTCCTTAACGCGCTACGTAAAGAACGAGTTCCCGTTTCAATTTATCTTGTTAATGGTATTAAACTGCAGGGGCAGGTTGAGTCTTTTGATCAGTTTGCGGTTATGTTGCGAAATACAGTGAGCCAGATGGTTTACAAACATGCCATTTCAACCATTGTTCCCGCTCGTGCTATTCGCTGGGCTAATAACCATGATGAGGATGATAATAATGGTGGGCAAAGTGATAATGGTGGCGGAAATGTGTAGCTAAGAACTCATTCCCCACATGTCATCTAGTAAACAGTTAATTAATAATCGATTAATAAGAATTGTTAACTTAAAAACGGCTGCTCATTTGAGTGGCCGTTTTGCGTGTTGGGACGAGTATGCGGTTCTAGAGTGTGGGTCAGCAGGTACCTGGCTAAATTAAATTAGGCTAAATTAAATTAGGCTAAATTAAATTAGGCTAGATTAAATTAGGCTAGATTAAATTATTCCAGCTAATTCTATTACTGGTGCCGGTCCCGAATAATTTTGCGTGTATAATTAATCCCCATTAAAAAATTGAAAGAGTCCTAATCTTGTTTGACCGTCCAGGTGATCGTCCAGGTGATAGTTCCGGCAAAATTGAGCCGGCTCTGCTTGTTCATATTGATCTTAATGCAGAAAATCAGCGTGAATACATTACTGAGTTTGAAGAGTTAGCGGTATCTGCGGGAGCAACGGTGCGCGACATTGTGACCGGCCGGCGCAACTCGCCTGATGCAAAATACTTTGTAGGCAAGGGCAAGGCAGAAGAAATTGCCAATCTGGTTGAAGCTAATGAAATCGAGCTGGTGCTGTTTAACCATGCGCTCAGTCCGTCTCAGGAAAGAAACCTGGAAGCGCTGTTTCAGTGCCGAGTACTGGATCGAACCGGCCTGATTTTAGATATCTTCTCGCAGCGGGCACGCACCTTCGAGGGGAAGCTGCAGGTAGAGCTGGCACAGTTAAAACATTTATCCACCCGTTTAATTCGTGGCTGGACTCACTTAGAGCGCCAAAAAGGCGGTATCGGTTTACGCGGACCGGGGGAAACCCAGCTAGAAACTGACAGACGCTTATTGGGTATGCGCATTAAGCAAATTAAAAAACGTCTGGAAAAAGTACGCAAGCAGCGCGAGCAGGGCAGGCAATCACGACGTAAAGCTGAAGTGCCGACGGTAGCATTTGTTGGCTATACCAATGCGGGTAAATCAACCTTGTTTAATGCGCTAACCGATGCGGATGTGTATGTGCAGGATCAGCTGTTCGCAACCCTCGACCCTACACTCCGTAAACTTAAAATCGATGATGCCAGTGATATTATTCTCGCCGATACGGTGGGCTTTATTCGCCACCTACCCCATGATTTGGTCGAATCATTTCGTTCAACGTTGCAGGAAACCGAGCAGGCGCATTTGTTATTTCACATTATCGATGCTTCAGATGATATGCGCCTGGATAATATTGCGGCTGTGGAAACGGTGCTGGATGAAATTGGTGCGATGAAAGTGCCGCAAATTCAAATTATGAATAAAATTGACCGGCTGGAAATTGCGCCGCGCATCGACCGGGATGAGCAGGGTAATGTAAAGCGTATATGGGTATCGGCCATTAACAGGCAGGGCCTGGACCTGGTGCATCAGGTGTTAGCCGAAACTTTTCAACAAAATCTGGTGAAAGGTTCGTTATGCCTGTCCCCGGCAGATGGGCGGGTACGCGCGCTACTCTATGGCATAAACGCGGTTGAAAATGAGCAGATTAATGAAAATGGGGAGTTTGTTTTACAGATCAATATCCCCCGTCGTGACCTGTTACAAATGGCGAGTCGTGAGTCAGTACCGGTGCATTTACTGTTGCCTGATGATTATGTGGCACCGCTTGATGAGGCGATATAGTTGCGATATTTAAAATGGACTCAGGTGGTTTAACTTTGAATTATCAAAATCTTTACTGGTATTGACTCGGTTTATCTATAGGTGATGCCGTGTTATTTCGAATGAAATGCACCAAGCAAACCTTCTGTTTCTGTGACAATCGGGTTACAATCCGCTCTCTTAAAAATTGATTAACGTTGGAGTCGCTATGGCTTGGAATGAGCCGGGTGGAAATAAAAATAAAGACCCGTGGGGAAATCGTGGTAACGATGGCCCGCCTGATTTAGATGAAGTATTCAAAAAATTCATGGATAAACTTAACGGTGTGTTAGGTGGGTCCGGTGGTGGCAGTCGGGGTTCGTCTTCCGGTAATGGTTCGGCAGGCATCATTGCATTGCTGGTGATCGGGCTAGTTATCTGGCTATTGACCGGCACCTATAAAATTACTGAAGCCGAGCGCGGTGTAGTCATGACCTTTGGCAAGCACTCTTATACTGTCGAATCGGGTTTGCACTGGCACTTTCCAACTCCCATTCAAAAAGTATTAAAAGTGGATGTGAGTAATATTCAGGAATTCCCCCTAAAAAGCACGATGCTGACACAGGACCAGAATATCATCGATATCGATATTACGGTGCAGTATAAGGTCGGTGTGGCAGAGGATTATTTCTTCAATATGCGTAACCCAACTAAAACACTGGCGGAAGCAACAGAAAGTGCATTACGCCAACACGTCGGGCGCAGCACTATGGATTATGTGTTTGGTGATGGTCGTGAAGACATTGCGATAAGCACGGAAGAAACGATTCAAAAAATACTGGATGGCTATAAATCAGGTATAGAGGTTCGCCAGGTTAACTTACAGGAAGCTAAGCCTCCCGAGCCGGTAAAAGCATCATTTGATGATGTAACTCAGGCGGTGGAAGACGAGGTTAAGTTAAAGAACCAGGCAGAAGCTTACCGAAATGAAATTTTACCGAATGCACGGGGTAAGTCGGCACAAATGCTGGAAGAGGCGAAAGCCTATAAGCAGGAAGTGGTAGCCCGAGCAGAAGGTGATGCACAACGTTTCATTAGCTTATACAAAGAGTACCGCAAGGCACCGCTGGTTACCCGCGATCGTATTTATATTGAAACGGTTGAAAAGGTGTTGTCTCAAACTAGCAAAGTTATGGTCGATGTTAAAGGGGGTAATAATATGATTTATTTGCCGCTGGATAAAATGTTACAAAATACAGACGTGAGTGGCCGTGCTATTCAAAGAGCTGGGAGTTTGATAGATGAGGCTCGTGGTAATAATTTCGAGAGTAATGATTTTAGAAGCCGCTCAACCCGTACCAGGGAGACACGCTAATGAGTAAAGTAATTGGCATTGTTGTTGCCCTGTTTTTGATTGTGGTTTATACCACTGTCTTTTTTGTTGATGAACGTGAAAAAGCCATTTTATTGGCATTCGGTAAAATTGATAAAATTGGTTATGAACCCGGTTTGCATTTCAAGCTACCCTTTCCCTTTAATGACGTGAAAAAACTTGATGGTCGTATATTAACCATCGACCAGCGTCCCGTGCGTATTCAGACCAAAGAAAAGAAATACATGGTGGTGGATTCATTTATTAAGTGGCGCATTATCGATGAAGCGAAATACTACACGGCAACCTCCGGTGGTGATGAGCAAAGAGCGGCATCATTAGTATCAAAAATGACCGATGAAGCGTTACGTAATGAGTTTGCCAAGCGCACCGTTAATGAAGTTATTTCGCAGGATCGAACTCAAATTATGAGTGTGTTGACGACGAATATCGATGAAAAAGCACAGGTTATGGGAATGGATATTGTTGACGTGCGTATTAAGCGTGTTGATTTTCCAGAAAAAATCAGTCAGAACGTTTATGCCCGTATGCGTACAGAACGTGAACGTTTAGCCCGTGAGCATCGCTCAAAGGGTGAAGAAACGGCAACCCGTATTCGTGCGGATGCCGATGCCCAAAGTCGAATACTGGTAGCAGAAGCGTATCGTGATGCTGAAACCACGCGTGGTGAAGGCGATGCACTATCGACAGAGATTTATGCGAAAGCCTATAATCGCGACCGTGACTTTTATCGCTTTTATCGAAGCATGGAAGCGTATAAGAGCACCTTTGCTAACAAAGGTGATGTGATGTTGATTGCACCGGATTCAGAATTCTTTAAATACTTTAAGAATGCGAATGGTAAGTAAATAAATAAGCACAAAATTTAGCCGGACAGTAATGTCCGGCTTTTGTGTGTATGGATGTTATGGATTTGTAATATCAACCGGTTGCACAAAAAGACTGTAGATTGTACTTCCCCGTTTGAAAGCGGGGAATCGAAGGGGATTTTGTTGTTTAATCAAATCTCCCCTGACCCTTCTTATACCAGGAGGGGAACTTAAAAAGGTTTTAGTAATTAAGTAATGATCGCCTGGACAGACTTTTTTAGTGCCATAGCACTGCTACTCGTAATTGAAGGTATAATGCCTTTTATTAGCCCGAACGGCTGGCGCGAGACGATGTTACAGGCGAGTCGATTAGAAGATAAAACACTGCGCATTATTGGCTTTGCCAGTATGTTAGCCGGTGCAATATTATTGTATGTAATGCGTTAAGAAATTGAATGAACAACATGAAAAACAGCGGAACAAATAATCACTGGTTACTCCCTCAGGGCATAGAAGAAGCCCTGCCTGCGGATGCGGCACGTCTTGAAACGTTGCGTCGAAATTTACTCGATATGTATGCCGGCTGGGGTTACCAGTTGGTGATGCCTCCCATGATCGAGTTTATCGAGTCTTTGCTGATTGGCACCGGCCACGATTTTGATTTACAAACCTTTAAACTGATAGATCAGCTAACGGGCCGCTCATTGGGTTTGCGGGCTGACATGACCCCACAAGTTGCGCGTATAGATTCGCACCAGTTAAAAAATGATGCGCCGAATCGTCTGTGCTACATGGGAACGGTATTACGCACTCGCCCGGATGGTTTTGGTAGTAGTCGTAGCCCGTTTCAGGCTGGCGTTGAATTATATGGCCATGCGGGTATAGAAAGCGATGTGGAAGTGTTGTGTTTAATGGTAGAAACCTTATCGGCTTCAGGCATAAAAGATATCTCCATTGATATAGGTCACGTCGGGCTTTATCGCGGGCTGGCAAAACAGGCTGGTTTTAATAAAGAACAGGAAGCGATTTTATTTGAAATGATGCAACGCAAGGCAATTCCTGAAATTCAGGCGTACATTGCAGAACAGAAAGTCGATAAAAAAGTGGCTGACATGTTAAATGCGCTGCCGGAACTCCATGGTGATGAAAGTTGCTTAGAGCGGGCATCAACCTGTTTTGCCAATGCAGATGTTACGGTTAAAGAAGCATTAAATTATTTACATCAGGCTGTTGTGAAATTTAAGCAGCGCGTGAGTGATGTTGCGATTCATTTCGATCTGTCTGAACTGCGCGGATATCATTATCACACGGGTTTATTATTTGCTGCTTACACACCTGGCGAAGGTCAGGAAATTGCTCGCGGTGGTCGCTATGATGACATCGGTGAAGTGTTTGGCCGAGCGCGGCCGGCTACGGGATTTAGTACTGATTTAAAAACCTTGTTAAATTTATCGCAACCCATTAGTGCAGGGCAAAGCGACGGAGTTTTAGCGCCGAGTGATGATGAGCCTGAATTATGGAACGCGATAAAGGAACTGCGTGCGCAGGGTGAAAAAGTGATTCAATCTTTACCAGGCCAGAAAGGCAGTGCATCTGAACTGGGCTGTAACCGTGAACTGAAAAAGGTTTCAGGTAAGTGGCTAATAAAGTAATACCGGTAAAGGTAAGGCCGCTAAAATAAGGCCGAAAAGTAAGGCCGAAAAGTAAGGCCGAAAAGTAAGGCTAGTAAAGAAGTACCAATAAATAACACGGTTAATTAAATTCAATTATTTCAATGAAGGCATAATCTGATGGGTAAGAATGTAGTTGTACTGGGTAGCCAATGGGGCGATGAAGGCAAGGGTAAAATTGTCGATTTGCTAACCGATCGTGCATCGGCGGTAGTGCGTTTTCAGGGCGGGCATAATGCAGGTCACACATTAGTTATTGGTGATAAAACAACGGTTTTACATTTAGTACCGTCGGGCATTTTACGCGACAACGTGATGTGTTTAATTGGTAATGGCGTGGTGTTATCGCCTGGTGCGTTATTCGAAGAAATGACGATGCTAGAAGCCGAAGGTATTCCCGCTAGCAAGCGCTTAAAAATTTCTGAAGCCTGCCCGTTAATTATGCCTTATCACATTGCCCTGGATCAGGCGCGTGAAATTGCGCGCGGTAAAAAAGCCATTGGTACAACTGGCAGAGGTATTGGCCCGGCTTATGAAGACAAAGTATCACGCCGAGGATTACGCGTAGGTGATTTATTAAATACGGATACCTTTGCTGAAAAATTAAAAGGTGTGATGGAATATCATAATTTTACACTCGTTAATTATTTCAAAGTCGATGCGGTAGATTACCAAAGCGTACTAGATGAAATAATGGGTATGCGAGATAAAATTGTTTCAATGATCGCCGACATTCCCTCAACACTGTACAACTTGCGCAAAGACGGTGCCAACATCATGTTTGAAGGTGCTCAGGGTACATTGCTCGATATTGATCAGGGCACATACCCTTATGTTACTTCATCTAATTGTACCGCCGGTGGGGCATGTACCGGCTCCGGTGTAGGGCCTTGTGACCTGGATTATATTTTAGGCATCACCAAAGCTTATACCACTCGAGTAGGTGCAGGCCCTTTTCCGACAGAGTTGTTTGACGATATTGGTCAGTTCCTCGGTGAAAAAGGCCATGAGTTTGGTGCAACGACGGGACGTAGTAGACGTTGCGGCTGGTTTGATGGTGTTGCAATGCGTCGCTCTGCACAGGTGAACAGCATCACCGGTTTATGTATTACTAAACTGGATGTGTTGGACGGCTTAGAAAAGTTAATGATTTGTACGTCGTATAACTACAATGGCGAAGTTTTAGAGTTGCCACCAGTAGGCGCTGATGCAATTGAACAATGTGAAGCGGTATACGAAGAAATGCCTGGCTGGAGTGAAAGCACAGTGGGCGTGCGTAATAGAGATGAATTGCCACAAAATGCGTTAAATTATTTAAAGCGTTTAGAAGAAGTGGTGGGTATTCCAGTCGATATTATTTCCACTGGCCCCGAGCGTGATGAAACCATTGTGTTGCGTAATCCTTACGAATAAAGTTTTTTAACCTTCGTGTTTAAAAAAAGCCCCTTTGTGGGCTTTTTTTTATGGATGTAAATTTAGGTGAAATACCTATGAAGCTATTCATATGACATCATTCCTAAATAAATATGAATGTATGTTCTAAGTGATTACTATTTATTGGTAAATATCATTTAAACGTGAATGTGGGCTTAAAAAATAAAAAAGCGTTAAACTGTCATTGTGGTATGCTTTTGAGCCGGAATCCAGCAACTTTTGCGTTACTAGTAAAGAGTTAAAGCTATATCCAAAGCCTGGCACAGCAAGACTCTCTATTGGCATAAAATGACCCGCTAACTCTCCACCATTTTATTAATCTTACCTCTCAATAATTTAGTATTAATTTAAATGGGAGAAAAACTATGCTAAATGCAATACAGTATTTCGATTCTAAAAGCCCGGGAATGATCATCGCAGGTAAAAAAGATGGCAGTGATGACCTGGGTGTGTTTTACACAGGCAGCAAACAGGATCTCGAAATGCTTCGTGATATGATTAATGAATCAATCGATCAGTTGCAGCACCCCGAAGCAATCAACCTGAATATAAGTGATTATGCGGCCTAAAAAATAGCCGTTGAACTGTGTGCAAAAAAACAGGGAGCAAGCTCCCTGTTTTTATTATTAAATCCAATATAGATTACCGACTTCATCTCAGAATTGCAATTGCGGGATTAACGTGTCCAGACGTTAAGGTAAGAAAGCAAAGTTTGACGACATCTGAAGTGTGGGTTGAGTGATATAATGACTTGTAACGTATTAGAAATGGAAATGCTAAGCTAAATCAGCAGCGTTTTTAATGCTCACTATCAGCCGTTGATTAACTGATAATAGCGCCTTAATGCATAACCCTATAAGATGAAAAAGTACCAACATGTCAAAATTTATCTCGATTTATTGCAATGAGAAGATGAAAAATACTATCTGCCATGCGTTACGCAACTTTGCCTGCCTGGCGTATCCTAAAACACCTAATTCAGAATGCAATTTAGTTGCCAGTGATGCATTAATGAATGCGGCTGAAAGCTTTGACAAGACATTTTCTGAAAATGGATACGGTGAAATAAATAGGCGATTGCGTATGATGTTAAAAACTGCAATTATCGCTCATTATAAAATACTCTCAGAACTTCACAACCGAGATATGAGTCAACAGTGTGAGCTGATGCAAAAAGTCTGTCAGGGTGAGCGCTTAACCGAAGCGGAACTTTTAAAAATTGAACAACTGGATTAGCAAAACTAACTCGCTGATATTTATAATCGTGATTACAGATAAGGCTTTATAGTGTGCAAAAAATATTAGTCATCGGTTATGTCTGGCCAGAGCCGGTGTCATCAGCAGCGGGTAGTCACATGATGTCGATCCTGCGTTTGTTTAAACAGCAAGGCTGGCATATTGAGTTTGCATCACCTGCCCAACAGTCAGAGCACAGTGTCGATTTAGAGCATGAGGGAATAACCAGTCAAAACATTGCATTAAATTGTGATAGCTTTGATGCTTATGTTGCAGACTATCAGCCAGATATAGTCATGTTTGACCGCTTTATGATGGAGGAGCAGTTTGGTTGGCGAGTAGCAAAAAACTCTCCCAATGCATTAAAAATTTTAGATACTGAAGATTTACAATGCCTGCGCCACGCACGTCATCAAGCGCTGAAGGCCGGACGAAAAATGACAAAGGGCGATTTGTTTAATGATATTGCAAAGCGAGAAATTGCAGCGATTTTACGTTGTGATATCGCTTTAATTATCTCCAGCTTTGAGATGGAATTACTCAACGATACATTTAAAGTCGATTCAGCATTATTGCACTATTTACCGTTTATGGTGGATTTAGAAAAATGCCCTGAAAAAACCACGGCATTTTCTAAGCGCAAAAACTTCATCATGATTGGTAATTTTCGACATGCTCCTAACTGGGATGCGGTATTGTATATGCAGACAATATGGCCATTAATTAAATCAAAGATAGCCGATGCGGAATGTCATATTTATGGTGCTTATGCGCCGCCAAAAGCAACCGCATTGAACAACCCGAAAGCGGGTTTTATTATCAAAGGTCGAGCAGAAAATGTGTTCAGCGTTATGGAACAAGCGCGTGTTTGCATCGCACCCCTGAGATTTGGTGCGGGCATTAAAGGTAAATTGTTAGATGCGATGATTATGCAAACACCTAGTGTAACAACGCCTGTAGGGAGTGAGGGAATGTGCTCGAATACAGGCAGCTGGCCGGGTGCCGTTGTAACTGAGTCGAATGGTCTGGCCGATGCAGCGGTGAATTTATATCTTAATCAGGATGAATGGCAAAAGACACAGAAAAATGCTATGGCGCTGTTAGAAGCACGATTTGATAAAGATATTCTGGGTGAACAATTAATTGAAAAAATAGTTGAAGTGAAAAAAAATATAGTTGAGCATCGATTAAATAATTTTACAGGCGGTATGCTTAAGCATCATACCATGATGAGTACGAAGTATATGTCGCAGTGGATAGCACAAAAAAATAAAGCTAAAAATTAAAGACAATAAATTATTGTCTAAAAAAATTAAACATACTATGAAAAAAACGTTATGCCCATTTTCTAAACCCATAATTGGTGGCTGGTGTCAATGTCAGCATGCAAATATGGATGAAAGATGCGCGGGAAAAATGACCTGCCTTAAAGCAGATCGATATATTGCTGAGTGTTATGAATTGGTTGATCTTTTTAGAGAAAAATCACGTTTTGTTCTGGGTTTGTCAACCAATGAAAATGAACTTACTCATATGCAGTTAATGAAAATACGTTGTGGTGGTTTGATTGGTATGCAAAATATTTTGCGAAAAAATAGTGATCAAGTGCCTGATGTACTAGTAATGATGCAATTGGCTGATGAGAGATTTGGCAGTGTATCCGCTTTCCCTTTTAATGAAATTGTTAGGGATATTAAAATGTTTACGCACCGCAAAAAATCTACATAGATAGAGTGATAGGGTGTTTGAAAAAGTGACTTCACAAGTTAGTTCAAACTGTGAAAGAATAATTTTTTCTTATTGAAGGCAGTACATTCCAGATAAACTTACCGTTTCTGGTGGGACAGTGAGTTATCTGTTTATCATGCGAAAAAAACCTCGAAACGGTCATGATTTATTTTTAAAGGTGATCTTAAATAAACGCCTTAATAAACTTTTCAAAAAACACATCATAGTCAGCTGCGGGTAATTTATTTATCCCTGCGGCGGCTTTTCTGCCTCCACCGCTTTCAAATTTCCGACATAACTCATCTGCACCGGTTTTATTATTGAGTGGTGCGCGCACGCTGACTAAAAAATTGCCATCACCCTGATCGGTTAGTATCGCATGGGCCCGGTCGGGGTTTTCAGTTGCCAGTTGATTGGCATACACGCCACTGACTCGACGAGCCCATTTTTCATTGGGCAGCTGAGTAATGCTATGGCTGGCTGTGTTATGCATGGGTGCGCAGTTTTTTACCTGCTTAATATCATCTTCGTATCCATCTTTGAGCTTCTTATAGTTTTCATCTATTTGTATAAACTCAAATGGATTTTCGTAATGACTAATAATTCGATATAAATCATCCGGTTTAAAAATTAAATCATCCAGCGAAGCGCCATAACCGTTATAGTTGATGCAGGTGCCAAGCAATTCTAACTGTTGTAACTCACTGGGTTTTAAATTTAAGGGGTTTGCAGCGGCTATTGCAGACTGATGTAAATTATCTCCGAATGCAGCGGTTACTGCCCAGGATAGATAGCGTTGATTTAAATACTTATTCACCAGTAGGCTAGTACATACATTCGAACCGGTATTTATATAGGTGCGTAATTTTTCATGCTGCGTAATGTCACCGGCAAAGTGATGATCAAAATATTGAATGTTCGACCCAGCTTCTAATAATCGTTGCACATCATCGCGGTTTTTATCGTAGGAGATATCCAGTACCAGAATTACATCATTACTGTTAGCCGGCACATTTTTTAATAAACTGATGTCACGTTTAACCCCCGTGACTAAGGTGCTATTAAGTGGTGTAGCTAGTCGCATCTGGTGAAGTGCGCAGATCCCATCGGCATCACCATTGAATACATCATAGTAAGTCATTTAAATACCTTATTAAAGAATTAAAATTTTTGCTACTTTAACAGAGTACAGGGGAAGTGGCTAAGTCAGGGAGCAATTTTTATGATTTCATCAGATATGCTCTAATGCGCGTGTCATAATATTATAAAATATCTCGATATCCAGATATGCGTGTATAGGGTGTGGCTCCATTTAAGAAAGCCGCTTCTTCTAATGCATAGCGGGATAACGAGTATTTTCTATAGCTCGGTAAAGATAATGAAATATCAGTATTGATACTCATTTAATATACCGTTAGTTATTGCAGAAGCGGATTTACATTCATACCCCCATCAATATTGTATTCACCGCCGGTTATAAATGAAGCATCATCAGAGGCTAAAAAAGCAACCAGCTTAGCGATCTCTTCGGCTTCACCAAATCGCTTAAGGGGCACTCTGTTTTGAATCGCCTCTGCAAACGCATTGAGTTGATCTTCAGGCATCCCTACTTTACTGAAAATAGGGGTTGAGACAGGACCGGGGTTAACCGCATTGACACGAATTTTTCTAGGCGCTAATTCAGTAGCGGCTGTGCGCGTGTATGAATTTAGTGCCGCCTTTGATGCCGCGTAAATTGCTGTATTGGGCATGCCAGTGTAGGCGTTGATCGAAGAAAGATTAATGATCGATGCACCGTCATTCAAAACAGGCAGAAACTTTTCTATGGTGAACACGGCGCCTTTAAAATTGATGTCCATCTGCTGATCAAATATCTGTTCTGAATTTTGTCCGATAGGTGCTGGCGTAAAAATACCCGCATTAACAAATAATATATCAATTTTTCCATACTCAGCTGATACTTCTCCGACTAAATCGTTAATGGCTGCCAAATCGCTAACATCAGCAACAATTCCCTGTACATCCAACTCATTAGCAGCACTTTTTACTCTTTCTGCAGAGCGACCCGTTATGATAACCGTCGCACCATCTTGCTTGAATTTTTTAGCGGTTGCATAGCCGATTCCACTGTTACCACCTGTGATTACCGCAATTTTTTTTGTTAAGTTGCTCATGTTTCTGTCCTTAATTATATTTGGATTAACTGTACCGATCGGTACAGATTGACAATTTAAACCGTTCAGTTCACAATTGCAAGGGATTTAGTAAATTGCTTGAGGTTATTGTTTATGAATGCGGGTCGTCACTGCTCATTTGATAAACCCATTGCGCTTGATAAGGCAATGGAAGTGTTCTGGACTAATGGTTTCCAGGGGAGTTCGCTTAGCGATTTAACCCAAGCGATGGGCATTAACAAATCAAGCCTGTATAGCACCTTCGGTAATAAAGAAGCATTATTTAATCGTGTGCTGGAAAGATATGTACAAAAACATGGAATGGTTCATGCCGAGCAACTAGTGCACCCGACTAAAGCGTTACGTGAAAGAATCCAAAATTATCTATTCTCCATTTCAAAAATGACCACTAACCCTGAATTACCTGGAGGTTGTTTAATCTGTAACAGTACAAGTGAAGCGGGTGGAACGTGCCTACCTAACGAGACCCATCAAGTCGTGACTAAAATTAATCAGGTGACGAAAACGTCATTAGTCGATTTTTTTGAGACTGAAAAAGCTGCAGGTAATATTGATGGTAAAACGTCGCCAGACATATTAGCCAGTTATTTAATGACACTACAATATGGTTTAGCCGTTATGGCTAGAAATGGCGTTGCACTTAAAGAATTAAAAAATGTTGTCAAACATTCTATAGATCTTTTTTAGCTCTTTAAATTTTGCCCATATTAGCTTTATCTTAGTTGCAGATATTGATTAAGTAATATAAATAAGTACCTTATTGAAGATACTTTACTTTCTCCCGCACATTAGTCATTGCCAGTTTATTCAGACAAGCAAGTAGATTATCTAAAGTGGTTTATACTGATAAGTTCACCGATCGGTTAATACATAAGTGACTATTAAAGTTTAAAGCATGAGTCATCTGGATAGATTCAAATATGTTGTTGATTTTAATGACACAGGTCATATTGTGGCTTTTACAAAGACTTATTTTAGCGGTAGTCTGTATAAAAAATTATAGGAATAAACATGCAAAATACACAAGCGGGCATACTTACCGAAAACAGCTCACTGGCACGTTATTTGTCTTTTTCTATTGAGTCGGAGGCGGATATCGCTGCGGCTTTATCTGCACTGGCAGATAATATTAACAATGATGATACAGTGATTGGATTAGGCCAGTCGCTGGTTAATGTTTTAGGTAAAACCATTTCAGGCTTAACCAGTTTACCGGTACAAGTTGGCTCAGGTATCGATGTCCCGTCAACTCCCGCTGCAGTGTGGTGCTGGTTGCGTGGTGATGATCGGGGTGAGCTATTTCATCGTTCGCGCCAAATAGAGCAATGGCTTTCACCGGGCTTTGCACTTAATGATGTGATTGATTCATTTGTCTATGACCAGAACCGGGATCTCAGTGGCTTTGAAGATGGCACTGAAAATCCGCAAGGTGAAGAGGCTGTTGAGGCAGCTGTTGTGCAAGGGCAGGGTGCGGGTTTAGATGGTAGTAGCTTCGTGGCGGTACAGCAGTGGCTACATGACTTTGATGCGTTAGATATGATGACAGTAAACCACAAAGATGACGTGATTGGCCGCCATATTAGTGATAACGAAGAGTTTGATGAAGCACCGGAGTCAGCACATGTTAAGCGTACGGCTCAGGAAAGCTTTGAACCAGAAGCTTTTATGCTTCGCCGCTCAATGCCCTGGGCAGAAGGTGTGGAGGCGGGCCTGGTCTTTGTTGCCTTTGGCAAATCTTTCGATGCTTTTGAAGCCGTATTCAATCGAATGCTAGGGCACGAAGATACTATCTGTGATGCCCTGTTTGCTTTTACTCGCCCAATCAGTGGTGCCTATTACTGGTGTCCGCCAGTTAAAGATGGCAAATTGGATTTACGAGCTATAGGTTGTTAGTTCATTGGTCAGTCATGATTAAACGAGGTAAGCGATTAGGCATAACCGTCTAGCCATAAGCATTTAGCGTAACCAGTTAGTTATGGGTACTTCGTAAACGAGTTAATGCCTCGTTGGGGCAGATTTTGATGGCAGGCGTCAGAACTTTTTCTGAAAATAGACATAGCTGTTTCAATGGCATGAGTAACAAACGGATAAAAAAGTGTATGAGGTTTATACTTGGTGATGTTGAATAATTCAGTGTAACTGACTTAGTTAAATATAATCGGTTAAACGTCATCAAATTCTGTCATAAACCGATTCAATATAAGCTTCCGGTTAGATGTTAGTTTATAAAAAGAATATTCCATCGATTTATCTGTATATCAGGACGTGTTCATCTCAGAATTATGCTTGTCATTCTATTAGGCGTAAGTCTCCTGAATAGCTTTTTCTGTAAAGTATAAGGGATTCAGTCCTGGCTCTAAACTCTGCATCAAAATCATGTTAAAGGGATGTCTAATTAAGTTAAAAAAATAGTCTATAATTTAACGAATTAAGATAATATTTAATGAATAGGCCGTCCCATAAAATCCGATCAATACAAAATAGTCTGGTTAGGTCTAATAATCATTCTTGTAGTGTGGTTTGGTGAAGCGCTTAATCTTTTTCACGGTTTCGACCGCTTGCTTTATGATAAACAAATGCAGCACTCCTACGGTCAGCAGACTGAAAATTACTCAGTTGTTTTGATTGAAGCGGCTTCATCTTTCAAATACGCCAGTACTAAGGCATGGTTAAATGCCTTGCAGCAGATTGTTAAATTAAAACCAAGAGCCATCATTCTGCCATCCAAACCTCAGGCGTGGTCAGTTTCCGATACACAAATAGCCATTAAACAATATCCTCTGATGATAGGTGAGTCTTTGGCGGCCTCCCTTTCGACTTCTCTGGCGACTTCTCTGGCGACTTCCCTGGCTACATCTCTGGAGGACAAAAGTAATTTGTATAAAGGCGTGACGTTATTACCACCTGCTGATGGTCTGGGTTACAGACAGCAATGGCTTACTTTTCAAACTGAACAGAAAAAGCTCAAATCGCTGGAGCTGATGGTTGCTCAGGGTATTGCAGGCTATGAGCATGATCCCGATCAGGTGAGTTTCTATATCGATTTTCGAGATGCCGATACCCGTATACCTGTTATTGAAATGGCAAGAGTGCAAAGAGGTGAGCTGGTTGAATCGCTCATTAAAGACAGCGTGATTTTGGTCGGTTATGTTGGCGAACTGGAACCTAATTTATCGACGCCGATCGGGGCGATTTCATTTTCCCTGTATCAGGCTCATGCAATAGATACATTACTCAATACAAATGATATTCGCCACTTCAATCTGATTACAACCATGGTGTTATCGATGCTGCTTATCATTTGTTTGCTGTTGCTGGTACCACGAATATCTGACAAATTTCAGCTAGTATCATTTTTTGTACTACTGGTTGCCACATTTTTATTTTCCTGGTTTTTGATGAGTTTTTTAGCTATATGGATACAGCCAGGAATATTGCTGATTGCTGAAATCACGGTTTTTGTGGTGCTTTATTATGAGCACAATAAACAACATACACTTCAGTTACGTAAAATGGCGTTAAAGAGTGTATCCAGTGTTGAACATCGCTGGTTGTCGCAGAACTTCTATGCGTCTGAAGAGCACTGGACTCAAATAGCCAATATGGTGAGTCAGACATTATCCCTGACAAAAACGATATTTCTTGAGCGTGTGAAAAATGATCACAGGCTGAGAGAAATAAAAGCACTCAACTGCAGTCTTGATGATATAAATGAATTGCGCCGTGATTATCATCGAAGGCCGTATACCATTGCGATAGAGCAGGGTGGCGTTGTTCGCTTAGATCAGGAATACCTGGCAAATTCCGCAGAAAATGAAATCCAATATTTAGTGCCATTAAGTTTTGCGGGTGAAATGCTGGGATTCTGGGCTTTAACTTTAACAGATGATGAGCAGTTTGATGAAACCAGAGTGCTATATGCTATTCAGCAATTTTCATATCAGATATCGGAAATGTTATTTCACCGTGAACAATGGTTGAAGCATCAGCGATATCAGGATAAGTCATGGGTTAAATTGCTGAGTATGCAGTTCGATGAACCCGCCTATACTTCAGTTAACCATGCCATTAATTTCATGTTGCAAAGACTCATTGTAATGGAGTCGGTTATGGATGGCATGGAAACATCTGCGGTATTATATGACTTGTTCGGTCGTGTTATTCAGGTCAATGAGTCTATGTCTACTACCTTATCAGACATTGATCTGGCACCTTATTCTATAACCGCAGCTGATTTAATTAGCCAGTTGTCTTCCTGTGAACTTAGCGTGGCTCGTGATTATTTAAGTCATGTCATACTGGATAAAGGCGCTATAAAATTACCGGTTACTCATCAGTATATCAAAAAGGGGTTTATGCTTTCTGTGCGAGGGCTCAGTAATAAAGATGAAAATATTAATGATGATGGGGATGTTCGTCCTTTTGAAATTATTGGCGTTTTATGCGAGCTAATTGATATGAGTCATATAAGTGAGATTTACTCTCAAAAAGAAAAAGTCATTGAACATTTAAGTGGCTGGTTAAGAAACGACTTGTCTTCCATTTCTATTGCCTGTGATTTGGCTAAAGATGAAAGAATCGATGTTGAGAAAAAAATAAATCTGATGAATATGATAAAAACTAAGGTGGATTCTCTGGGAGGGAGTGTAGAGCGAGTCAATTCAATTATGCAATCTGATTATATTAATCAAAAGTCTGCTCATTATCCGGTGGATTGTCACGCGCCGCTTTTGGACGTGATTAAAGATATGCAAAATAATCAGCAAAAGAAAGTGCGGTTTGAAACAGAGTTGCCTTTTTATTTGCCCCTGGTTATCGCTTCATCTAAAGAGCTTAAGGGCGTGTTTGTCGCGATATTAAAACTTTTATATAGTGATGTGATGGATAATGGGATAATCAGAGTCAAAATATTTAATCAGGACAGTATGCTTGAATTTAGTTTTTCAAACGAAGGCTTTGGCATACCTGATGAGCACTTGCAGGCTTATCTTAATAATGAAAATATTCTGGAAAGTGATGAATTCAAAACATTACGTATAATAAAACAGCAGATAATAAATTGGGGTGGACACTTTGACGCTTATAGTGAAGTAGGCGAAGGCATGCAATTTACATTTAAATTACAATCATTTTCTGCCCATGAATAGCTTAAGTAAAAGCATTCTGTTAGTAGAAGACGATCGTAGTTTACGTGATTTAATGACTATGATTCTCGAACTGGAGGGTTATAAAGTTGCTGTAGCACATGATGGTCAGCAGGCTATAGATCATCTTGAAAAACATGAAGTGGATTTAGTCTTGCTAGATTTATTCATGCCTATACTAGACGGTACGCATGTACTGCACTGGATAAGAGTCGAAAAGACGATGGAAACAAAAGTGCTAGTGATTACGGCGATGACGGATGATAAAACTCAGTCCAGTATTATGGCGGCAGGAGCCAATGCCTTAATTAAAAAACCCCTCGATGTAGATAAGATCATCCAATCTGTTAAAGCGCTGTTAGAGAGCAGTTAATTCAGTAATGATGGATTTAATATTTCCACTACAAGTATTCCCCCAGGGGTCATTATCCAGTTCAGTTATTACGACTGTCTGGATTGGGGTCTTTGTTGTTGCCTTTTTTAATTTGCGTTTTGGCTGGGTGTTATCTGGTCTGGTTGTTCCGGGTTATCTCATTCCCTTATTGTTAATTAAGCCCTGGGCTGTGTTCGCTATTTTTATTGAAGGTATAACAGCCTATTACCTGGTCTGGTTTTTTTCTGAATATTTATCCCGCTATGGTTTATGGAGTGCCCTGTTTGGGCGTGATCGATTTTTTGCTCTGATACTGGCAAGCATTGTTACCCGTGTGACATTTGACGGCTGGTTGTTACCCATCTTTGGATCGTGGCTACAGGGTGTGGGAATTATTTTTGATTTTCGAAATGAATTGCACAGTCTGGGCCTGGTTATTGTTGCGCTGATTGCCAATCAGTTCTGGAAAACGGGTGTTATTCGTGGTTTGCCGCCATTGCTAATTACCTTGTTAGTAACCTGGATCATCGTTAAATATTTGCTCATGCCCTTTACCAATTTTGGTTTGGGTGGCTTGAGTTATATGTATGAAGATCTGGCAGCCTCCATTCTCGCTAGTCCTAAAGCGTATATTGTTTTAGTCATGACTGCCTTTGTTGCATCACGCATGAATCTGCGTTATGGATGGGATTTTAATGGCATATTAATACCTGCCTTGTTAGCACTGCAATGGTATGAACCAACCAAGATACTTATTTCATTTGTAGAGGCGTTTATCATTCTTGGTTTAGCTATTGTGACTTTAAGGCTTCCCCTGTTTGCTAATTCAACTATCGAAGGTGCAAAAAAATTATTACTGTTTTTTAATATTTCTTTTTTTTATAAAATAATTTTATCTTATTTGTTAATCTATCTGACACCTGAAATAAAAATCAGTGACTATTTTGCATTTGGTTATCTGTTATCGACATTACTGGCTATTAAAATGCATGATAAGGGGATAGCGATTCGGATGACCCGGGCCACGATTCAGACATCACTGGTATCAATTCTAATTGCAAGTGTTTTTGGCTACGCATTAACAATGATGCCCCATTTTCAGCCGTGGTCTATGTCCCAGACCCAGATAGAAATAACAGGTTTAACTCATTCTGATGAAACTTTACTGACTAAAATTCAAAATTTTAAACCAGAAATGTATCGTTCAAAATTTACAGGTTTACACAATCCATTGCTCCAGGAAATCGATGCATTTAGGGTGGGTTTAGATTTCATAAAACAACACCTGCATAATCAGGATCAAGATAGTTTAACGCAGGGCGTCGCTTATCTTAACAAACTGGGTTATCAAGTTGAGTTGCTGGAAGAAAAATATCTTTTTATTTCTGAAATTGAAAGTAATCGAAATTGGGGGATTTATGTCTTTAATCTCAAAGCCGAAAACGAACTGCTGGTTGAATTACCCACTCCCCTTGAAGAGCGCGGATTGATTGAAGGTGCAACAGCCCTGTTTGTCACATTAAATGCGCGGAGTCTTGCCATTGCCGGAGGCAACTCGCATCAGCTTAATAACCAGGCTCTGTTTGATGCGTTTCACCGTTTGGCTGGAAGGCGAAATGTGTTACAGGTGCATGCCTATACGAAGGAGATGGTGCGCTCACTAGCCACAACTAATGGGGAGGCAACTAAAGGGGGTTCAACAAAAGGTACGATTGAGTTGAGTAAATCAAATGAACTGGCAGGTGAATTATGGGTTAAAAAACGTCTGCCTCCCAGCCTTGATCTTGCCAGATTAGAATTTGTTGTTGGTGAATATGATGTTCACTGGGGTGAGATTGATTATGTTAATTTACAAAGAGATGATAGTCGTGAAGGCTTCGCAGAAATCATTCTAAACCGCAAGGGTTTACGCAGGCTCATGATAGGGGCGTTGTTAAGTGCGGATAAAATTAAATTTCAGATTGGTAATCAGCGTATAGATGGTTTTCTGCAGGAGTGGTTACTCGGCAATAAAGGTCAAATTGCAGAAAGCGGCACGAATGTGTATTTAATTCCTAAGATGGAACAACTCTTATACCTGGACGACGAAGTCATTACGCCACTCCTGTCTATTATGAAAACAGGTTACAGAAATGGCGAATGGCAACAGGATGCACTTAGTGAATTACAGGTTATTAATAGTGCAGCGGCTGTGTTGGGATACCAGGTATTGAGGTATCGACACCGCGAAACCCAAAACGATTATTTAATTCTTGCAGAATTTAATCAAAAAACGCGTCGTTACTGGGGGACTTATATCTTCCGCCTCGGTGAATCTGCACCGTTTGTCATGCAGTCACCGCGGCCCCTGTTTGAAGTAAATAGTTTTGAGGTGGCGGTTTCTCTATTTGAACGTATGAGAGCAAGAGCATTATTAATCGGTGGTACTCATCCACTCACCAACAGGGATTATTCTTCCGACCTGGTGCGATCAACGAACCAGAGCAGTTTATTTACCCTGGTGAACCAGGTAATGATGCGTGAGGAAAAAAGCCAGCCCATGTTATCAGTACAGTGTCGAGCGCTAAGTCAGCAAGTTGGAACTAAATTACCCGATGCCGATATGCTGGTATCGTTTGATGATGGCTCTATGCACAAAACATCTTTTAATGGGTTGCAGAATCAGCTGATTTCAACTCTGAGTGCTGATAACTGGCAACTACGTTTTGTGGATGGCAGCCTGCAAACCAGTGGTTACCAGGTTGGTGGTACATCCCAGGCCAGATATGTCAACGCCAGTAGTAATAAAGGTTTTACTCTGTTATGGATCAGTCCATTAGTGCGTTCAAGTTTTAAACAACAACGTCAGGACGATGCCTTAAGTATACAGTTTTTATCCCTCGGCATTCCTACGGTTGAAGACGATGTATTTGATTTAATTAACCCCTTACCCAGGGCCTCAGTAAAAACGTTTGCACCATTGTTAATTGATGATCTAAAAAAATATCAGGATACGCAGGATATTGTTTTACTGGCCAAGCTGTTTTCAGCTGACAATACTTTGAAACGTGTGATTGATAAGCATACAAAACAGGCATTTTTACTGATACATAATCATAAATCCCAATTGGTGATGCTGGCTAATTTAAATCCACTGGATCTGACTACGCTCCACAAAATACCCTTAGGTGATTTTAATCGTCAGGTTTTAAATGAATATATTGAAACACGAACGGCTAATCTGGTGTTTGAATAATGAAATTATTCTGGCACTCACTTTATTTTTTTCTGGCTTTGATGTTTTTGATTGTGTGCTGGTGGGTGTATCAGCCGGCTCAGTGGTTTATGGAAAAAAGTAATTATCAACAGCAAAAGTTAACTCAACCTAAAGACTTAAAAGTTAGCCTGGCATATGAACTGGATAATAATCAATGGATCAGTTTTCCCATCAATACCTCAACAGAAGTATTAAAAGTGATCAGTAACGCTGTATTGCCCATCGACTATAAAATCAGTGCGGAAGAGAGGTGGGTCTATGCAATGGAATATGAATTACTTGATGATCAAAACCAGCGAATACTGGCAGGCGATATTTATCATAAGACAGGGCAAACAATATTCTATGATGAAACCTTAAAACAACCCTATGTTGCGGCAACATTTTATCATGCAGAACAGAATCCTGTTGATGCAAGATTGCATCTTATAAATTTTAGCGGTTTTTCCAGACCGGTAAAATTACGTTTGCGTGCAAAATATAAACAGGCACCTATAGAGAATGTTATTGTTCGTCTTTATCAACAGGAACAGATCGCCGGGCATAAATTAACTTATCTGTGGCAGCGCATGGGTGAGGAAAAAAGAAAAAAACTTTCTCGTTCCAGTGTTTATGATCAGGATCTTCTTAGTGATATTGAGAAAGATTTACTGATGCAAACACAATGGTTGCCTATGGGGCCGCTCGGTGTAAATGAGACAGATTACATCAGTAAAAAAATATATATTGCGAGAGAAGTTGAAGAAGATGTGGTAATCAGCTTACCGGTTGTGCCACCCGAAGGTCTATTAGTTTATCCAGATAAATATGGTGTGGTAAAAATTCCTGTCTTTCCCGGGAGGGTTAAACTGAAATGGCAGGCCGTTCAGGCAAGCTCGAACAGTGACAAGATATCGATTGAATGGTGGGGTCACCCAGCGACACGTTATAAACAATGGCATCCTGACCTCGCGACGGGTGAGATAATATTACCGCTTGAATCCGGTGTCATTCAATTGAGCGCAACTACCCCGGTCGTTTTCCGCATCTGGATGAAGGCGAAAGACAAGCCAGTTGAGATCACTCCTGTCACCCGTTATTTAAGAGTTTACCAACCCACTCAGGCGCCTGTCGTCTATAACATTAATCACAATACGAAACATAACACGACTTTTAAAATCGATCTGCGTCGTTATTTGCCTGAAGGAGAAGGTGGCGATGTCGGTGGAGGTGAAGATGATCCTGAATATCGGTTGTTCAATAAACAGGGGCAGGTTATTCAATCCGGTTTCTTAAAAACAAATGATCAGGCTTCACCCTATAGCACAGTGATCAGTGATCAATATCAGTCGGTCAGTAAACCGGCCAGCTACTATTTTAATTTAACTACAGAGATTACGCGCATCGAACTGTATGCAAAATCTGCGACATGGGTGTCAGCGTATACTCGGCCATCGCGTTTTCCCTTAACGGTTAATTATCCCTATAAGCAGGAGAATGCAACCCAACAAACTCATCTTCTTCCGGCCTGGTATTTTGTGAGACCGAATCGTTGGAAAAATTATGTCGCCGAAGGTCGCTCGGTGTTATTGAGTGTACAGTCAAGTCCACCTGATATTGATCCTATGCTAATGGCTGGGCAGTTTCGTTGGGATCAATTTCTGCCACAGGGAAATTGGCGAGGGCGTGAACTTTTGAGTTTTTATGATGATGGTTTACCTGGTCGTGAACAATCAATGGGCAGTCGTTATGTTGAGCTTCCACTTAATGCGCAAACACGTGTCAGGCTTCAGGGCTATAGTGGTGAAGCTTTTGTTTTACCTCAGCTGATGTACCTACAAAAAAATACGACGGAATTAAACATAAAATTGTGGCTCAATGATCAACTTTTTTATGAAGACATGGTGTACGCAAAAGATGGTGAAATCAGTCTGCCACCGGTTGCGCCGGGTGAATACCGTATTAAACTAGAGACAAGCAGGCCAGCCAGAATTTTACTTGATCATGTTGCCGAGCAAAATAAAGGCTATATTAAAAGAATGGCAATTCAGCTTACTCAAAAGCAAATGGAATTTAATTATTTAAAAGAGTATGAGGATGAATTAATTGCGGTAAGGGTATATGCCTATCAACAGAAAAATTTGCCGCAGAAAATTAAGCTAGAAATTGTTGATATAGAAAAACGCGGTGCGGGTCCATTCTCATCCTGGACCATCGCCAACAGAGAATATAATTTAGAACCGGGTGATGGCCCTGATGCTAAGTTGCTGCAGACCCGTCAATCGGATCTGGCTCCCTCCAGATTATTTTTTGTGCCTCTGGGTGGTGATTTACCTAAAGGGAAGCAATACCGTATCAAAATCAAGCTTGAAACAGGTCCAGTGGGGTATCTGATATTAACCCGCAGCTTGCCAGGCAAATTTGATAGCCGAGAAATACGCCAGGTGAAAACCCTATCCGAGTAAACGATGCTGAAAATCTACTTATATATTATTCGAAATTTTCTGAACTTAATTCCCAGAGTAAGTCTTTGTCTGGCGGTTTGCATACCGATATTACAGGCAGAGAATTTTAATTTGTCACTGCATCAGAAATGGAAATTCCTGCGTGCAGAATCTTATGCAGCACCCACTACATCACAATTGCGAAGCATAAAAGAGTTGTTTTCAAGCTTGTTTGAACAGGGGATTAAAGTCGTGTTAAGCCCAGAGTTAAAAGCTTCGTTTAATACGCTCGGCATGCATGTTTATGAATTTAACTATAAGAAAGAAAAACTCATACTCATACATGAGCGCCGAGCACCCTACCAGGGAACGGGGCTATTTATCATCCGACCGGGTGGCAATGGCGTTATGTTACAGGCCCCCCATGGTTTTAGTGATTTGTATACGGGCAAGCTAGCGATACAGTTAATGCAGGAAGCTAACTATTCCGTGTTAGCGCTTAATACTATTGCCAGAAAATATCGGTTTAACGGAGAAACCCTGCATGCTGATATGGCGCATCTGGGGGATAGCTATTTTCTCAGTTTGAGTCATGCTTATGCTGACTCTTACCCGAATGGAACTGTTGTACAGTTACATGGTTTTAATGCGGCAAAAAGAAGTGAAACAGAAAATGTGAATATGATTATCAGTACGGGTGTTAAAACGTATAACCCACAACTTCAAGCGCAATCAGACTGCCTAAAGCAAACCTTAACTCAGGGTGTGCTGACTTATCCGCAAGAAATAAATGTGCTCGGGGGGACTACCAATAGTATTGGCAGGCTTTTAAGAAAAATGGGATTCTCGGAATTCAGGCATTTTGAAATGAGTCTGGATTTACGCAAACGTCTGATTAAAAACCAGACGATGCGCAGTTTTCTGTCCGCTTGTGTGATCGGTAAGAAAGAAAAATTAAGAAAAAAACAGTGACTATTTTTGTAAACAGTTTCAAACCCATTTTTGTAAAGTTTGCCAGATTTTGTATCAACTGGGGATGGTTGTATATATTGTTTTTTTCTGTTGTGCCTGTACAAGCTCAAATCGATGACGTGCAATTGAATTTAAGTGAAAAACAAAGTATTCAGATACGTTGGTATAATGTCGATGGAGATAATGAATGGTTATCAGGAAAGAAACCCGTGCGGGTAAAAAATCGATCATTTGTCAGTATAGAAAAAGATCAACAGATACAGTTTAAAATTCCGCCGGCAGCAAAACTTAGAATTATCAGTGATTGTAAATGTTTATTAAATGATGTATTAAAAATAGAACAGTCACAAGATGGAAGAATATTTCTACAGCGATATATTTCAAAGCAGAACAATGGACCATCCTGGTTGCTGGATCAATTCAACAATGAATCCTCTATTGTACGTCTTACCGGGCTTAATGAGCAGACGTTACAGTTTGAAATATATTATTCCTTAATGTCTAAGAAACATAAGTTGGTTCATTACCGATCACATTTAGACCTGAATACTGAAAGCCAGGTAATTACCAGTTTACCTGATTATGGATCACAAACTTTTAATCACGTGCAAGCGGACGAGATCTATTCATTGGACATCAGCGGGCCTGCTAATCTTGAAATTCAGGTAAGACGACCTTTTACCCTGGCCACGCCCTTTAGTGGTGATGTCCGGCTAGATGTCATGTTTGATGATAAGCCAGATGATCAGCCAGGTGATCAGCCAGGTGATAAATTAGGCCAGAGCATGGTGTTTAATTACAGGCCCGAGCTGACAAGAGGCGTATTGGTAAATGGCTTTAAAGAATCGGTATCGACGCTTGCTCGAGGCTACCTGAGTATTCCAGAAGGGCAACATAAGTTACAATTACGTAGTTACAACCGACTTTATCTTCGAGTACTGAAGCAGGAAGCAGAAAGTTATGCTTACTTTGATTTTAATAAACCACAGTGGTTGAATGATTCAAATGATAAGAAGCAGCAGGGTAGTCTGTCTGAGTTTGAATGGTATCATCAGACGAAACTTAATAATCAAAATTTTGATGTTTTAAACGATCAAAAATATCATGAAATTCAGCAGCACGCTCGAGATAATCGATTTGATAATAGTGGGTTATCTGCAAGTAATCAGTTAAGAAATTATATTTATAAAAATCCCCATCAACCCTCACTAAAAGCTTTATCGGATGTGGGGGGATCTCGTTATGGGCACTACTCTAATTTATTACCCGCGGCTAGTGATAAATATTTTAAACATCGAACATATCGTTACACAGGCCGGCGTCTGTTACGACCAGATGAACAGGATAAATATCGATTTAATAAACAGATAGCCGCTCATTATATTCAATCTTTACCCGAGGGAAATTTTCATACGCTGGATCAGTCTCACTCCATGCGCTTCACATTGCCTGTGACCAATCAGTTCTCTTATATTCGGCTGATCCTGTTACCCGATGCTAAGCAGGACGTTCCTCTATTAATTGAGTTTGATAATGGCGAGGTTTTTAATTTTAACCAGGTTGCTAAACAGGTTGCAGAACATCATTTCAAATCATCGATAATTACCGCTATTCATAAAGATGGATGTTGTGAAGACATGTTATATAAAGGTGATGCGAGCGAAATAAAACAGATGGGTGTCATCGAGTTACCGGTTAAACCAGATGCCCGCTCTTTTAAAGTAACCTCAGCCAGTAAGCAATCGACCTGGTTGGCGGCTCAGGTTTACGTTTCAGATCCTTATCAACTGGATGAAGAGATTTATATTCAAAAAATTCAACAGTTAAACAGCACTCCCGAAGATCTGCGACAACTCATTTTGGCTTACATTAAAGAAAATAAAAAAACTGATACTTCATTGATGATGAATCTGAATGAGCTTCAGAATCACTGGTTACCTCAAACCAGGCGTTATGCCCTAAAGTATCAGTCATTTATTCAGGATCTAAATATTGAACGAGCCATACCCAGGGTAATAAACGCCTATTCTGAACAACGTTTATTCCAGCTTAAACAACAGTCTTTACTATTTGAATCGAAACAGCAATGGTTACTGGCTTTGGAGAGCTGGGGTGAAATCATCAGGCATACCAGGGGCGAAGAACAAAGTGAAGCTTTGTTTAAACTGGTGAATGCGATGCAGCGTTTAGGCCTTAATGCCCAGGTTGAAAAGTTGTTGGCTGCTCTGGCTTTGCAGCAAACCAATAAAGCGATAAATCAACGAGCAGCCAGTCTGTTGTTGACTATTTTTTCCCAACAACAGGCTTTCAACAAAGCAGCTGATTTTTTGCTAGCTCTTTACCTTTATCATGATGACAAGGCTTATCTTCCTCAACTTATTTATTACCTGGTTGAAGACGGTCAATGGTCTGATGCACTACAATGGACACACCTGCTTGATGAATCTCTATGGCCTTATCAATCAGTTTTGCTGGCCGCCGGACGGTTGTCCTGGTGGCAAACTTATGAGCAGGCTTTAAAACATCTGCCCGATGATTTACAGAGACTATGGCAAGGCCATCGCTCTGCGTTTAATGGTAATTATGAATCGGCAAAAATATTTTATCAGCAAGCCGATGCTGTTGCTAATGACTGGTATAACTTCAGTAAGGATGTTTTAACGATTAACAGCAGAGTGAATCAGTCCGAGTCAGGGAGTTCTGTGGTGGATCTCAGTGAGTGGCAAAATCTTAGGTTAAAAAGTCCATCGAATAAATTCTGGAAAAATGCAGACTGGGCCATTACCCGACACGCAGGTGGCGTAAACATTGTGACAGCAGATGGACAGCGAGGTAAGAATTATTCCAGTCGCCCTGGTGAGCCAGTGGAGCTTGAGCTGGTTGGCCCAGTGAGTTTGCAATTGGCAGTACGACCTTTGTTTAATACAACGAAATCGGCAACCAATTCAGCAATACCATTAAATGGTGAATACCAGACTATTATAAATGGTCAGGAAATTAATTTACCAGTTAACCACGCGTTACCATCAGAAACGGCTCAGATTCAAGGTTCGTCTCAGCGGCCAGGTTTGGCTATAAAAAGTGAATATACTTTATCAGCAGGAATTCATAAAATTAAAGTTACATCCAGCCAACCAATGTTGGTTAAAGCCAAAATAAAAGCGCCTGTTATTCCCTTGCCAGGTGTTGCTGGCATGTCACAGAAAACCATCATAGACGGATATTTAATTAAACAGATACAAAAAAAGAATCAACTTAAAACCGAATCCGATTTTAATATTATTGAGCCTTTGGCTTACAAGCAAATGCGACAATATTTTGAACAGGCCCAGCAACCCAATGCAAATCACAATGAAATTTTGTCACAGGCAGAGCAGCTGTATCATGACAATAAAGCGGTACCTGGTTTGCGATCATTACTGGTTACTATTCGAAAATCTGCTCGATGGGAATTACATACTGATATTCTAAAGAGTGCAGGCATACGTCAAATTGAACACCTTAACTGGCAACCAGAATCCCCCACCTGGCGTGAACAGAGTGCCCTGTTTTCGTTGCATAATAAGCCTAATCGAATTCTGCGATCCGGAGATAAAATTGGCATCGCCATATTTAACACTACAGAGAAAATAATAAGAATTAATGCGCAGGTTATTGCTCCCTGGTTTATTAAACAGCAACCGATATATTTTCATTATCAGATTGATCACGACCCGGTGAAAAAGGTACGAATAAACGGTTATCATCATATTCCTGTCCGAGTTCCTGCAGGGCGACATTATTTAAATGTGACCATGAGTGGTGCAGATTATAATCAATACTTATGGATGCAGTTAACTGAACAGGATGGACAGGCCGTGAACGAAAAACAGCGGCGTAAATATTATATTGCGACCCATAACGAGCCTCTTGAAGTGATGGTCGAAGGACCTGCGTGGTTGCGTATCGACAGGCTGAATGACAATAATATAACGCACAGTGAATATCAATTTATAGCTAACAAAAAACAGATATTACGTTTTAAACCAGAACCCGATCAGGCTGAAACTCTGTTACGAGTGTTTCTCCGAGTATCCGATTCAGTCGAAAATCGTGTCGCTATACCACGGGCATATAAAAAATTTAATGTATCAATTGTAGATACTGTGAAACCCGTAAAGCAGCCGCTGGAGTTAAACCTTATTGATAATCTGGCGTTAGGTAAGCAGCAAGATGGGACATTCAGTTATACGGGGGCCATGGTGAAGCGGGTGTCGGTTGAAGATGAAATTGGCAGTGATGCCGATTCTTATCTGGAGCTGGATGGCACTTATCGTTATTACGATCCTTATCGTAATCACTGGTATCGTTTAACTGCGCTGGCCCGAGTCAGGGGAGAAAACAATGATAGCCTGGGTATAAAAGCTCGGGTGCGGGGGCGTTTATTATGGGCGCCATTAGACTGGGATATAAAAGCCAGTGGATTCACTCAGCAACTGGAAAATAGTACAGCTCTGTCTGCACGCCTGGATTTTTCAATGAGACAGTTACGTAGAGTAGAGCTTAAAAGTTACCATATACCTAAATTTAATGTTTTTGTCAGGGCTCATCGCCTAACGTATTCAGAAACAGAATTTATTGATGCGGATCTTTATACCGAATATAAAAATGATCACCTAAACGGCCTGCGTCTATCTGATACTTTTGTTTATCAGCCTTATCTTGATCAGGAAATATATGCTGGCATAAAGATGACCAGTAATGAGGGCTTTAAAGATTTAGATAATCATGGCTTTACCCTTGGCTGGCGTCAATTGTTAGGCAATACTCGATTGGATATAAAATTAAAGAACACGTTTTATCACAAAGATCAGCATCGACTACAAGCTGAAAATGTTTCAACTGCAGGTTTTAATCTGGCCTGGGAACAATGGCGAAACAATCGCCATCGCATAGAAATGCGTTTCAATTATCAATATGATTTTAATATTGACGATTATAATATTCGCCTGGACTTTGTTTATCACAAGAGTGCAGGGCGAGACTTTCGTGACTTTGTCAGCGATAAACTCATTTTCAGAAAATTAAGAGAAACGCATGTGCCGGGAGAGCCAAACAATGTGGTTTACTAGCTCAACTGGTGAGAATGGGGGTGAGGCTGGAGGTGAAACTGGTGCCGAGGTTAAACTTAAAAATGGTCTGGCCGATATCTGGGTAAAAGTGAATGCTCGTTATCTCGAGCAGCTGTTGTCTGCATTTGAACGATGGGAAAAAAATGATAGCGAGGGAGAAAATTTCCTTGCGTCTTCCTTAACTGAATTCATGTTGTATCAGGTTAATCAAACCGCCGATCATATTATTCAGTTGAAACAAAAGTTATCCGAGTTTAATCGACGTTATTTACGTTCAGCAGATAATGAAGAACGACAACAACATATACTGGGTTTTAGTGCTGTACTTGGCGCAACAAAACGCAATTTAGCGCAGGATAAAAAAGCCTTTACACGCTGGTTTGATCGTGACGCCATACTCGATCGTTTTGACAGTCAATTATTTGCTGAACAACAACGCCTGTCATTTTATCTTGAGCGACTAGGCTGGGTGTATGCGGATTCAATTTCACAAAATGATAATACTGATAAATTTTGGTATCGTCATGATCTGGAAGCCACCGTGCGTCCCCTGTTTGCTTTTGAAGGGGATAACCGTGTGCGGGTTGCGGCCTTTCACTGCCTGGCCCGGGCTTTGTATGCGCTACCTTATGAGAAGCACGAGCAACTGGTTAGTGATGCCACCATGCAATATATTTATCGTGCCTCGTTGGAAAAATCTCAGGACATTTTAATTCAACGTGAAGCGTTGTCCTTGCTGGGTGTGCTCTCAGTAAAATCATTGCAGGTGGTACTCTCCAAACGTTTAACCGAACCCACAGATGGCGATGACTTTTTTGTGCGTCGTCATGCAGTCGCACTGGTGGGGCAGTATCAGGAAAAAATGCCTGAATTAAAAATTTTATTATTCGTTGCCGCAGAAGACGGCAACGCTGCGGTCAGACAAAATGTAGCCCCGGTACTAGTAGATACAACTGCAGCGTTTATCGTGCCGGTGCTCAGTAAACTTGTGCTGCATGACGCCGATGTTGCGGTGCGAGCATCCTCCCTGTTATGCGTGCTCGATTTTTTAAAGCGCAATGAGTATTTCGATGACATGCTTCAACTCCTGCTCCGTTGCTTTAGCAGTGAACAGGATAAGTTTGCATTAAAAGTATTGCTAAAAATTGCAGTGGATGGCTTGCCGTTAATTAATTCAGGGCATCAACAACGACAACAATGGATTGAAACACTTCTACCCGAAATAATCGAACTGCACACATCGTCACATAACCTTGAAATACGTCGCATCGCCGCTCAGGTGCGTGAATGGTTCTGGTTGTATGGGGCAGAGCAGAATCAAAATTTATATCATGATCTTTCTACAGTGCTGCATAATTTAAAAGAAGGCCGGGCGATTAAACTTGCGTCTGATGTTCAGTATGACAACGAACTGCAATTAGCACGCGTGTTGTCGTTACTGGCAATAACGGATCATGGTTTTTCTGTAGAGCTGGGCAGGCGCGGGCGTTTTATTCGTAAGGGTGATCAATTCAAGTTCCGCTTCTGGCGTTTTTTACACGAACTTCGCAATGCTTCCACTGATAAACGCCAGGGCCATCGCCACACGACCGGCCGGCATTTCTACGGCACATTGCGCGCCCCCAGTCATATTATGTGCGAGCTGGCAGAAACCAAAGTGCCCGGCGAACCTTTGATGATTCCTGAAGAAGGTGGCTGGCGTCCGTATCTGCCACTGGTAGATGACATGCTGTCGGCCCTGGATCAAGGCTGGCCAACAAAGCCTTATCAACTCGTGACCAGTGAAGGTGTTACTGAAATTTTGCCGCCAGCGAGTTTGTGGCACAGACTCAAAGCACAGGCCAGTCTCAGCGTTGGTTTTGAACATTTTGCACGTCAACGTAACTGGCTTAATGCGAGTCAGGGTGATGCCAGTGCCTACATAAATGCGCTTAAACAACTGGGCTTTGATATTCGTTACCGCCCCCATGACTATGCTCATACCCACGCAGTCAACGAAGATAGTAAGGTAAAGCGTTTTTTTGCTGCTGCCATACCCTTTGACCTGGCGGCGACATCCGATCAGATAAAAGATTATTTTTTTTCAGTGTACGAAAATACGCTGTTACACCTCGGTGTGTTTGTCGTTCTGGTGAGCAGCTATTTCTTTGGACGACATATTGTTCTTAACACACAGATGAGAAAAGCACGTAATGCCATTCCGTTAGTGATTGGTGGCTGGGGCACGCGAGGTAAGTCCGGTACCGAACGACTTAAAGCCGCATTGTTTAATGCGCTGGGTTATTCGGTGGTGTCAAAAACATCAGGATGTGAAGCGATGTTTTTACACGCACCCGCCTATGGCCATCTCAGGGAAATGTTTTTATTCAGGCCGTATGATAAAGCGACCATCTGGGAACAGATGGATGTGGTTAAACTTTCAGCCAGGCTCGATTGCGATGTTTTTTTATGGGAATGCATGGGCCTGACCCCGTCTTATGTAAAGGTGTTACAAAAAGACTGGATGCGCGATGACATTGCGACCATTACTAACACCTATCCTGATCATGAAGATTTGCAAGGCCCCGGTGGGCATGAAATTCCACGGGTCATGACTAACTTTATCCCTGAAAATTCAACACTGATAACCACTGAAGAACAGATGTTGCCGATACTTCGTGAATCGGCTGCGGGTTTTAATACAAAACTGAGAAGCGTGGGCTGGTTAGAAGCAGGTCTGCTGACCGATGATATATTGCAGCGCTTTCCCTATGAAGAGCACCCTTATAATATTGCCCTGGTATTGGAGATGGCTGCTGAGCTCGGTATAGAAAAAGACTTCGCACTGAAAGAAATGGCGGATCGGGTGGTGGCAGATCTGGGCGTATTAAAAACCTACCCACTGGCAAGCCTGCATGGGCGAAAACTGGAATTTGTTATGGGTATGTCTGCCAATGAGCGCTTTGGTGCCATGAGTAACTGGGCGCGTATGGGTTTTGACCAGCATAGTTTAGATCACGACCCCCAGGTCTGGGTCACCACGGTGGTGAACAACCGCGCCGACCGCGTACCCAGGTCCCGCGTGTTTGCGGATATGATTGCAACAGAGCTTTCAGTCGATCGGCACATTTTAATTGGTAATAATTTACAGGGTTTAAAAGGCTATATAGAAGAAGCCTGGCAGGATAATTTACATCGAATCAACCTGTTTAGTGATGACAGTAAAGAGAGTGCTGTGCAGCGTTTCCAAAAAATGGCACAACATTTTCGCGTGCCTGTTAATGACAGTCAACTAGACGCGAGAGTGAAATCCATGTTGGCTGGCCTGGAGATAGCAGGTCTGAATTTAAATGATACCGGTTTAAAAAATTGCTGGCGTGCTACGGATGATTTGCAAAAAGTTCTGGACAACAAAGCGCAAAATTCAAATTTAAGTTTTGAGCCCGATGAATTGTTAACCGCCATTAACGCCATAGTTGAATTACACGAAGACTATCAACGCTTTTTACAACGTTTAGAAAATGAAACCGATCAGAAAAAATTACAAAGTGACTTTAATCGCTTAGCCTGGTCCTGGTTGGAGCAGAAGCTGATTATTGTGGACGATTACTATGCCAGTGGTAACCACGTTATTCATACTATTACTCAGCACACGCCTCCGGGTTTAAAGGCTCGCATTATGGGAATGCAAAATATCAAGGGCACCGGGTTAGACTATGTCTATTGCTGGCAGGCCTGGGAAACTTGCTACCTTGCCTGTGACAAAATGCTATCTGAGGATGAGCTGACTGCACGCCAGGGCGTTAAGTCTCTGGAACAATTTAAAGAATATGCTCCAATGTGTCAGGATACCGTTACCCGGACGATTGAACAGGTGAAAAATCGTAATTGGGCTCAACGTGAAGACATTCAGGCTGAGCTGGTGATGATTCAGTCTAATATGTCTCGGGCCTTGAGTAGGATTAGTCAGGATGAACAAAACACACGGGCGACGACTGGCTGGGTTGCAAAAGTCACGGAGCTGTTCGAAGCTTTTTTTGATGCGGGTGACGCCGTCAAGCGCCGTAAACGTGCGAATAGAATTTATGAAGATTTACAGAACAAACGTATCAGTCACGATAGAGCGGCAATGGAATTGCAGGCCATAAATAAACGTCAGAAAGGCGGCTGGGCAGGAGAATATTTTACTCATCTGGGGAAATCTCGTTAAAGCGATAAAATTCATTGAACAGTTGAAGGTAACAGGTGATTACTGGGAGCGAATCTTTAACAGGCGTGCCGGCATTATTAAACGTATTCTACAATACTGGTTTTAATGTGTAGTAGCTCAAACCTAATCTGGACTATTTCAAAATAGTTCTAGCGTTAATCTAACAATACTGACTGTAGATGAAGGTCTCTTATCCCCCTGAAGCGGTCGTTCGGTAGATTGCTTTGCTTGCTGACAAGTTGCCCTGTTAAGGAACATGACCATCAGGGACAGTCCGCTGCTTTTTAGCGCCCTGTCCCATGTGGTAATTCCGATCAGATGGGCAGTGCGATGAACGACTCCGCTCAACTCTTGGTGGCATCAATAAGGGGACAGAGCGCCAAAAAGCGGCGGTCTTTCCCCGAGGGAGATACGCCACAGCAGGGTACAAAACATCAAGTAAATAAAACGGTCAACGACCGCTTTTGGCTAGTTTGAGTCATTGCCTACTTTGTCAGATGAAGTCTGAGCTTGTCAATTTAATGTCAAATTATATCCGCTTATAGTTTTATATCGCCGCCAAATATTTTGAATGGCATTTATCATGGGTAAAGAATTGCTGTTTATTATTCAATAAGGGTTAACAAAATATTCCCCTCTATCGCTACTACACCTCAAACTATATCCCTTCTCTTTAATTAACAGATATATTCCAAATAATTCTATTCTGGATTAAGGTCAGTCTTTCTTTTACGGGAAATGATTACACAAAAACTTGATTAGTGATCTGTTAAATATTGCTCGTAATATTAGTTTTTAAAAATTTTTATATATTCAGGAATAAATTGGGTTGAACTGTGTTTGTAAGAGTAGACATAGTGTATAAAAACCAGGAGATCCTGTTATATGAAAATTCAAAATAAAAACAAATTAATTAAATTAACTTTAATTAATAGCGCATTTCTTATTAGTATTGCTTTAACTGGTTGCGGAGGAGGCTCGGGTCCCGGCTCCAATGTACCTGATACGGGAATTGTTGATTCATTTTCAACTTCTGTTGTTCCTGATGTCACTCAGGAAACCATTATTGGCACTGTATTTACGAGTAATCAAGGAAAATCGCTTTATACATTTGAAGTCGATACGGCAGGAGTTTCAAACTGTAATGCTGATTGTGAAAATATTTGGCCTCCATTATTTGCAGCTGACAATGCTAAAGAGTCAGGTGACTTCTCTGTTATTGTTCGAGACGATGGTAGTAAACAATGGGCATTTAAACAATATCCTTTATATTTTTTTAATAAAGATGAGGTTGCAGGTGATGTTAACGGTGAAAATGTAAACCAGGTCTGGTTTGTAGCAAGACCTGATCCCTGGCAGGAAAAAAATGTTGATGATACAACCCGTGGTATCGTTTTTTCGGGTATGAGTAGTGTAATAAATGTAACAGATACTGGCGCTATCTCAACAGTGCGTAAAGATCGAGACGGTTTTTCACTTTATACATTTAAATCAGATGATTCAAATGCGGGTTCATCTAGCTGTAATGGAATGTGCGCAACGGTATGGCCACCACTTTATGCAGATAAAGGTGCAAGAAGTACAGGCGATTTTAATATCATCACCAGAGATGATGGTAGCCAGCAGTGGGCATTTAAATCCTATCCGATATATTTTTATAAATTTGATACGACACAGGGCCAAACTCTTGGTCATGGAATAATCGGTGCGGGTGATTTCTGGTACGTTGCTCGACCTGACCCCATTAAAGTTATTCCTTCCAATATTTCAACAATACTGGCTGGTAAAGGCTTGTTGATCGATGTTGATGAAAACGGAAATCAGTCAACCAGTAAAAAAGATAGAGATGATTTTTCTCTTTATACATTTGACACTGATGTGGTTGATTCTGGCAATTCTAGTTGTAACGGAATGTGTGCAAATGTTTGGCCTCCATTGTATGCAGAGGCGGGCGCAAAAGAATCAGATCGCTTAAGTATTATTATAAGAGATGATGAAACTAAGCAATGGGCATACCAGGGGAAACCACTTTATTTCTTTAAGAATGATTTAGTGATAGGTGAAACCAATGGGGATAATTTTTTCGGGGCAAATAATTTTTGGTATGTAGCCCGTACCGCACCTGTTCAACGATCTTTAAATACATCGCAGGGCGATATCATGGTTGCGCGAGGCAAGGTCGCGGATGTTGATAGTGAAGGAATAAAGGCATCATCTAAAAGTGATAAAACAGGGGCTTCATTATATACGTTTGATGACGATGTTAAAGATTCTGGACAGTCAAGTTGCAATGCTGGTTGCGCGGTTACCTGGCCGCCTCTGTATGCTGAATCTACCGATAGAGCTGGGGGTGATTTTAATATAATCAAACGAAATGATGGAACGCTGCAATGGTCATTTAAAGGGTTGCCGCTTTACTTTTTTATTAATGACCAGAATGTGGGTGACTTAAACGGCGTTTACCCTGGTTGGAAGGCGGTTCAGTTTTAATTAATTTTATTTTATATGGCTTTACCCTGAATTTTAAATTGAATTTATGGGTAAAGCCAATAGGGGAGGGCAAAATGCAAAAAAAGCCAGGAGGGGTATTTAAGTGTTTTTTCAGGATTTTATTTGTAATGAGTTTGGTAGAAAGCTTAACAGCATGTGGCGCTGGAAACGGTGAAGGCCTGGGTATAAATGGTTTGCCATTAGATCCTAACAACACGGAAGAATTTTTCGATACAGCAGTGCAACCAACGCTTAATTCTATTCAGGAAAAAGTGTTTGGAAAAATTTGTGCCGAATGTCATGTGGGGGCCGCTGCACCAGAAGGGTTAAGGCTGGATAGTAAAGAAAACAGTTTCGCACTAATGGTCAGTTTTGTGAGTAATCAGGATGTGGAGTTTGCCCGAATTGAACCGGGTAATGCTGATAATAGCTATTTAATTAAGAAGCTGGAAGGAACGGCTTTTATCCCCACGCAAATGCCATTAGGACAGCCTGCTCTTTCAGAAGAAACAATTAATGCTGTGCGTACATGGATACAAAATGGTGCGCTTTTTGATGAGTAAATTATCTTTAAAATTTGAGAATGTGTAATGAACAAATATTTATTATCTATATCATCCATATTATTATTAGTCACGACAAACTATGTAAATGCTGAACCCTATTTAGCCACCAAAACCGGGCTTAAATGTATGGCCTGTCATGTTAATCCAACAGGAGGAGGTAAGCGTACGGCTTATGGTTCGCTTTACGGGCAAACATCACTGTTAACAAAATCTGCTGAAAGTGAAAAAGTGTTAATACCACAAATCGGTGAGTTTTTATCACTCGGAAGTGATGTGCGTGTGAATGCAAATTACACCGATATTCCAGATGCTGATAGCCAGTTAGATTTTAATGTTGAATCGGCAAAATTGTATTTCGAGTTTAATTTAATTCCCGATAGATTGACGTTGTATTTTGATGAATCAGTTGCACCAGGTGGCGCAATCAACCGTGAAGCATATGGCTTATACTGGTTTGATAACAAATCTAAATATATAAAAGCAGGAAAGATGTTTTTACCCTATGGTTTAAGGCTAGAGGATGACAGTGCTTTTATTAGGCAGGTGAGTGGTATTAATTTCACAACACCAGATACCGGTGTAGAAGCGGGTTTAGAGCTGGATGAGTGGAGTTTAAATTTCGCTGTCACCAATGGCACAGCAGGTAGTGCAGAAACGAATAAAGCTAAGCAATATAGCTTTCGTGCAGAATATATTCAGCAAAAATGGCGCGCCGGAGTCAGTTATAACCTCAATGGCGGGGATCAGGGTGATGACAGGGAAATGGCAAATCTATTTATGGGCTTAAAAATGTTCAATATCGCCTGGTTGGCTGAATATGACGTTATACAGGATAACTCGATATCAGATGATCAACTAAATCAGTCTGTGTCATTAATTGAAGCCAATATTGAAGCGGCAAAAGGACATAATGTGAAAATCACATATGAATATTTCGATCCAGATGATGATATTAAAGAAAATGAACGTGAAAGATTAAGTGCTTTATGGGAGTTTGTACCAATGCGTTTTACGCAAATCCGAATGGGTTATCGTGATAAAAGCGGTATTCCACAGGATAATTTGCAAAATACGAAAGAACTGTTTGTTCAATCTCATTTATATTTTTAATTATAATGAAATCAAAACCTCATCTTATTCGTTAGTAACAATGGGAATATGATAAATGCACTAGCCATTATTGCACTATCAATTGTTGCACTAGCAATTATTGTTAGTGCAGAGGGATTGATATGAAACACCTACAGCACCAGTTGGTGTCTGAAATACCTGCATTGCGCCGCTATGCAAGGTCGTTGCTGAAAGATGTTGTAAGTGCAGATGATCTGGTTCAGGATTGCCTTGAAAAGGCATGGAAAAATATTGACCGATATTCACTCGGAACGAATATACGTGCCTGGCTATTTACCATTATGCATAATATATTTATGAATAAAATACGTAAAACTAAATCAATGCCAGAAATACTTGATGTCGATAATTTTGCTGAGTTTAATTCAGATGTCGCAAGCCCGTCGGCACCAATTGAATTCAAAGATCTGGTAACTTGTATGTCTAACCTGCCATTATACCAAAGAGAAATTTTAAGCCTGATTGCCGTTGAAGGCTTGTCATATAAAGAAGTATCTAATGTATTATCTATTCCAATCGGTACCGTTATGTCGCGGCTACATCGTGCTAGAGAAGAGTTAAGAAAGATGATGTTAGAAAGTGAAATTACTGATATTCAGGTGTCAGATAATGGATAATAAATTACGGTTAGATCATCAAATACAGGCTTATATTGATAATGAATTATCGTTATCAGAAAGAGTTGAATTTACTAAGCAGTTGAAAAAAGACAGTGCATTACAGCAACGGGTTGATGAATACGCGTTTATTAATGATCAGCTTAAAATGCAGTCGATAGATGATACTGAAGTTATACCTGAGAGGTTAATCGCTTCAGCTTTAAATAAAAGGGAAAAGGGTTTTCATTTATCTAAAGCCGCGGGATATTTTCTGTTAGGCGGTATTATCGGCTATTTAATAACATATTCTTTTCAGGCAACAGAGTCACATCGGATGGTTGCTAATGTTGCTGAAGCTTTAATCAGGCCGGCTGTTTATGCTCATGCGGTATTTTCGCCTGAAGTGAAGCACCCTGTAGAAGTCGCGGCAAACCAAAAGGCACATTTGGTTACCTGGGTTTCAAAGAGGTTGGATGAAAAAATAACGGCACCTGAACTATCTGAATTTGATTTTCAGCTTATTGGTGGACGTGTGTTGCCCTCCAATAATGGTATTGCAGCTCAGTTTATGTATGAAAATTCGAGTAATAAAAGAGTTACACTTTATATCGTTAAACTGGATAAGAAGATTGATGATGTTGCCTTTAGCGTGACAGAATCAAATAATCAATCTGTGTATTTCTGGGTTGATAATTCATTTGGTTATGCTGTATCGGGTAAGGTTCCTAAATCTACGGTTCTTGCATTAGGTGAAAAAATATATTCACAATATTCTAAATAGACTGACTTATATGAACTAAAAATTGGCGCCTGTTCCTCAGATAGGTAGGGATGATTGATCGTTTAAATAGTTTACGGACACATTTACCGCGTCGATTTTTAAGCCAGGCGACAGTGCCAGCACAGTGCTGTTTAGATTATGAGCCTTATTACAGCGGCATCCGAAAAAATCTAAGTTGTATGCAAATGTTACATCAGTTAAAATCAGGCCTCATGGGAAAAAAACCTAACAATGCCGTTTTCCAATACCTGTTAATTCTGTGCCTCAGTATTGCGTTGGTACTATCACAGACAAACCGGTTGCATATGCATTTTATGCATGATGATCACTCATCAGCATCCTCAGTGCATATTGTTGATGTACATACTGTCTTGAGCCAGCATGATTTTGATCACCATGAAGATCATCATTCTGAAAGCCATCACCCTGAGAATCATCACCCGGCTGCAATTGATATCAGTCCTGATAATTTAATAAAGAAAACGAATTTATTAAATCCACTGCTATTTATTCTTTTATTTATAGGGCTTTTCCTGTACATACCCCGTTTGCTTTGCCTGTCTCGGCAAAGGCTATATCAAACACGCCTTCTTCCCTGTAATTATTTACTCCACCCCCCGCTGCGTGCCCCACCCTTGTAATAAAACCAGTGAAATAAAACCAGTCAAATAAAACTGGCTCATTCCTGCTGTTATTGATATTAATTGCTGTAAAAATCGGATGTCGATTTCTGCACGATATTGCTTATCAATTACACATCTTATCTATAAAAATTTTAATTTAATTTTAGTCGCGCTAGCACGACAACTGCAGGCGAAACTGATTTTAAGACTTAACCGACTAAGGAGATAACATAATCATGTTATCCAAACCGCCGATTGTTTTTTTGGGCTGTATGCTGCTGTTTTTTAACTCGGTATGCCGTTCCGAATCGAACCTGAACACAAATGTTAACAGCATGAGTTTACGTAATGCGATTAGTAAAACATTTGAACAAAATCCACAGCTGCGTACCTTTAGCTACTCACTTAAAGCACAGGGTGGGCGGCAGTTACAGGCAAGTCTGGCAGCCAGCCCTGAATTAAGTTTCACTATTGAAGATGCCGCGGGTACAGGCAATTTTAAAGGCGTCGATAATGCACAGGCCACCTTAAGCATTGGCTGGGTGCTAGAAGGCGAAATACGACAAGCCTATATCGATGCTTCTCGTGCGGACACGTTATCGCTCAGCACAGAAGCAGACATTAAGCGACTTGATGTGGCAGCCGAGACGGCCCGGTTTTATCTGGCGTGTCTGGCGAATCAGGCCCGTTTAAATAATGCGGCTAAAACAGTCGAGCTGGCAAAAGAAACGGTATCAGCTGTTAAAAAACGAGCCTCTGCCGGTAGGGCACCAGAGGCTGAACTGGCACGCGCTCAAGCGGAGGTCGCTCGACGTGAGTTAGTGCAAGAAGATATTGTGCATGAATTAAGTTCAGCGATACGTTTATTAGCAGCTCAATGGGGCGAGACTCAACCCGGCTTTGTACGGGTTGAGGGTGATATCTTTAGCTTACCCGCTACCCTGTCTTTTGAGACACTCAGGGCAAGACTTGAACAGAGCCCGGAATTTGTGCGTCTGATTTCAGATAAACGCTTAAAACAAGCGCAGTTAAAACTGGCGAAATCACAAGGCAATTCGGCATGGCGCGTAAATCTGGGCATACGTCATTTTGAAACCACCCATGATCAGGCATTGGTTGCCGGCATTAGTATTCCGTTTGGAGAGCGTAGCCAGAATAGCGGGCGAATTGCTGAAGCAAGGGAGCGCCTATCTCAAACACAGGCGAAAGAAGATGAGCTAAGAGTGCGATTTGAAACAACGCTCTATGTATTATCTCAGGAACTGCAACATAGCCAGCATCGCCTTGATACCTATCGCAACCAAATTATCCCACAACTCGAAAAGGCCCTGAAAGAAACGCGCAGAGCTTATAAGTTGGGGCGCTACAGTTATCTTGAATGGCGTAGTGTACAGGCTGATTTACTGGATGCACGTAGCGCATTAGTTGAAGCCAGTGTTGATGCCCATTTAAAAATTATAGAAATTGAACGTTTAACCGGTGTGCACATGGTGCAACCGACTAACCAGTCATGAGAAATATTATGAATACATTTATACAACGCTCGGCGATTCGGTTATTGGGAATTGTTTTTTTTAGCAGCTTGATCTCAGCATGTGGCAGCCCTAACTCAGAACAAAAGGGATCAGAACATAATAGTTCAGGACACGATGCACACGGTTCATCAGTGGAAGTCGAAGTCGTTAAAGGTCCTCATGGTGGTCGTCTGTTAACCAGCGATGATTTCACACTTGAACTGGCTATTTTTGAAACCGGTGTGCCACCCGAGTTTCGCGCCTGGGCATCCTATAAAAATCAGCCGCTCAAACCATCACAGTTTGATCTTCAAATCACCCTGACTCGCCTGAGTGGCCAGCTGGGCGGTAAGGTTGATGAAATTAATTTCAAACCGCAGGGTGACGCGATGCGGGGTGATATGGTTATCTATGAACCGCACTCCTTCATTGTTGGCATCAATGCAAACTATGATGGGGCAAAGCACAGCTGGCAATATGATAATTTTGAAGGCCGAACTAAAATTGAAGCGGCGGTTGCCAACGCACTGGAAATACAAACCGAAGTTGCTGGCCCCGTAGTGCTAGAGGAAACCATTAATGTGTTTGGTCAAATTAAAACAAACACCGAACGTTTGAGTCAACTGAGTGCGCGTTTTGCGGGTGTTATTAAATCAGCTTCGGCATCCATTGGTGACACGGTTCAGAAAGGTCAAACACTGGCAACGATTGAAAGTAACGAAAGCCTTAATTTGTATTCCATTAAAGCGCCCATCAGTGGAGTGATTACTCAACGCAATGCCAATCCCGGTGAACAAACCGGCGATCAATCCTTATTTACTATCGCAGATACCTCAACAGTATGGGTTGATTTATCAATATTTCCGGGTGATATAAATCGTGTCAAAACGGGAGTGCCGGTTAGCGCTGTGCTTGCAAACAATGGCCAAATAATTGAAGGAAAAATTGCTTTTATTAATGTGATGGCTGAAGCCAATCAATCGGTCATTGCTCGTATGATTGTCGACAATAAAGACAAAAAATTGTTACCGGGGCGTTACCTGAATGCAAAAATTAAAGTCGCTGAACACGCAGTGCCATTGGCCGTGAAACGCTCTGGGCTGCAAGCTTTTAGGGATTTTACAGTAGTCTATGCACAAATTGGAGACGAGTATGAAGTACGAATGCTTGAGCTGGGACGCCAGGATGATGAATGGATTGAAGTATTGAGTGGGCTGCAGGCGGGTGCACGTTACGTTAGTGAAAACAGCTACATCATTAAAGCCGATATCGAAAAATCCGGCGCTTCTCACGATCACTAAGGACATATCATGCTTGAATACATTATTAAATTTTCACTAGCCCGTCGTGGGCTGGTGCTTGCACTGGTGCTAATAGTGATGGGGCTGGGCGCATGGAAATTCACCCAGCTACCCATCGATGCCGTACCCGATATTACCAATATACAGGTTGTGATTAATACCGCGGCACCGGGTTACACGCCGCTTGAGACAGAACAGCGTGTCAGTTTTCCAATAGAAACCGCTATGGCTGGATTACCGAAGTTATCCTATACGCGTTCGGTGTCACGTTATGGTTTATCTCAGGTTACTATGGTGTTTGAAGAAGGTACCGATATTTATTTTGCACGCCAGCTTGTGGGTGAACGGTTGAGTACCGCTAAAGGAAATTTACCGGTTTCTTTAGAGCCAACCCTTGGACCAATCGCAACCGGCTTAGGTGAAATTTTTATGTTCACGGTTGATGCAGAGCCGGGGGCCAAAAATGCGGATGGAAGTCTGGTTACACCCACGGATCTGCGCTCAGTACATGACTGGATTATTCGCCCGCAATTAATGCGGGTGTCTGGTGTGGTTGAAGTCAATCCCATTGGTGGATACAAAAAACAAATACTGGTTGCACCCGAGCCAGCCAAACTTCTGGCTTATGGTATTAGCTATGCCGATGTTGTTAAAGCATTAGCGCAAAATAATGATAATCGAGGTGTTGGCTTTATTGAACACAATGGTGCGCAATGGTTAATGCGGGTGCCGGGTCAGGCGAGTAATTTACAGGACCTTAAAAATATTGTTATCCAGCAACAGCAAGGCATTCCGATTCGCATAAAAGATGTCGCGAATGTAGATCTGGGTAAAGAGTTGCGTTCCGGTGCAGCGACTCAAAATGGCCGAGAGGTTGTGATGAGCACCGTTTTTATGTTGATCGGTGAAAACAGCCGAACGGTTGCAAACAATGTTGCACTTAAACTCGAAGACATTAAAACCAGTTTGCCAGAAGGCATTACGGCAACGGCTGTTTATAATCGGACCAGCCTGGTTGATAAAACATTAGTGACAGTACAAAAAAATCTACTTGAAGGCGCGTTACTGGTCATTGTTATACTCTTTTTATTGTTGGGTAATATTCGTGCTGCACTGTTAACCGCAGCGGTTATTCCTGTTGCCATGTTAATGACCATTACGGGGATGGTGCAAAGTAAAGTTAGCGCTAACTTAATGAGTCTTGGCGCACTAGATTTCGGACTTATTATTGATGGTGCCGTTATTATTGTTGAGAACTGTTTGCGACGCTTGAGTAACACGGGATCTAACCAAACATTAAGTCTGAATGAGCGTTTAGCACTGGTGTTTGATGCAACACGAGAAGTCATTCGCCCGGCATTATTCGGTGTCTTTATTATTACCGCTGTCTACATTCCGATTTTTGCATTAACGGGTGTCGAAGGAAAAATGTTTCACCCCATGGCGCTCACGGTCATTATGGCTCTGGTCAGCGCCATGATTCTTTCAATAACCTTTGTACCGGCCGGCGTTGCATTATTATTTCGAAAACCGGTTCAGGAAAAAGAAAATAAAATTATTAAAACGGCGCGTTCCGCATACCAACCCGTATTAATGTTATCACTGAAGTACCGTTGGAGTGTTGTCATTGCCGCGGTGGTTTTAATGATTACATCGGCAGCGTTAATTCCCCAGCTGGGTTCTGAATTTATCCCTGATCTTGATGAAGGGGACATTGCCATGCATGCACTTCGCATACCGGGGACATCATTAGCGCAGGCGATAGATTTGCAACAGGGTTTAGAGGTAGAGATAAAAAAATTAGCGGAAGTTAAAACGGTGTTTGCGAAAATTGGTACCGCTGAAGTGGCGACCGATGCAGTGCCACCCAGTGTGGCAGATAATTTCATTATTTTAAAACCCCGAGCCGAGTGGCCAGACCCAAAAAAATCCAAAAATCAGGTGGTGGCAGAACTGGAAGCACTGGTCAATCCAATCCCCGGTAATCGTTATGAATTTTTACAGCCGATTCAAATGCGGTTTAACGAATTAATTTCGGGGGTTCGTGCAGAGCTAGCGATTAAAGTGTTTGGTGATGATTTTGATCAGCTCATTGCATTAGGCGCTGAAATTGAAAAATCGGTTAAACAAGTGTCTGGTGCGGCCGATGTTGCAGTAGAGCAGGCAACGGGTTTGCCGGTGATGACGATACAGCCAAAACGAGATGCCATGGCTCGTTATGGTTTGAGCATTGTTGAATTGCAGGATTTACTCTCAACGGCACTGGGTGGTAACGTTGCCAGTCAGTTTTATGAAGGTGACCGACGTTCAGAAATCGTGGTTCGTTTAGACGAGCGGTTACGCACTGATATGAATCGATTATCCAGTTTGCCAGTTATGCTTGCCAATGGTAACTATGTTCCATTAGGTGAAGTTGCTGAGCTTGATTTAGTGACCGGCTATAACCAGATTTATCGGGAAAACAGTAAACGACGTATTGTTGTTACCGCTAATGTGCGTGGCCGTGATCTCGGTTCGTTTGTTCAGGCAGTGCAAAAGGCCGTTAAAGATAATGTTGAAATACCGGCTGGCTACTGGCTTGAATATGCAGGTACGTATGAAAAACTGCAATCAGCAACTCAACGTCTGTCAATTGTGGTGCCACTCACACTGGCATTAGTGATCGGTCTGTTGATTATGGCGTTAGGTTCGGTAAAAGATGCGGTGATTATTTTCTCGGGTGTCCCCCTGGCACTCACCGGTGGAATCATGGCATTGTTACTGCGCGACATTCCCTTTTCAATTTCGGCGGCCGTAGGTTTTATTGCACTATCGGGTATCGCGGTGTTAAATGGGCTGGTTATGGTCGCATTTATTCGTGATTTACGCGTTCACGGCCAACATTTAAACGATGCCATTGTTGATGGGGCGCTCACGCGATTACGCCCTGTTTTAATGACGGCATTAGTGGCAGCGCTTGGCTTTATTCCGATGGCATTAAATACGGGGATTGGCTCTGAAGTTCAGCGACCACTCGCAACTGTTGTCATCGGTGGAATTATTTCTTCGACATTATTAACGTTATTGGTGTTACCAGCATTGTATCGATTAGTGCATGCGCGAGAGGCGTAAGTACGCAATTGCAGGCCATAAATAATCATCAGAAAAGCAGCTGAGTAGAAGAGTATTTTACTCAGCTGCGTCATACTCGTTAACGTGTTCAATTAGGCTAAACTATAAGGCAATATGTATAAATACAAAACTTTGTTAATTAGAGCCCAACACTTATGGCGGGTATTGATGTGTGTAATGGTTCTGTTACTCAGTGCCTGCAGCGATGTGACTAATCTCTCCGAAGAAGAACGCAAGGCAACGCCTCAGGCTGTGATCGATGAGCAAGCTCTACTGGAGAATTATAATACGACCCCCATTGATTTAACCGGCAGGGTGCAAAGTGAAAGCGGCGTGCCAGTTGTCAATGCGTTAATTCAGATAGTGGGCTCTGCACTGACGGCTAGCAGTAATGCCAGTGGTGATTTTTCTTTAACGGGTCTTAACCGTCGCAATGTTCTGTTACAAATTTCTGCTGCGGGATTTCGTATTGAATACATACCCGTGTATCTTCAGCAACCCGTTACCATTAACTCGACGGCTTTACCCACTATTGTGTTAAGTCATGATACCGATAGCCGGGCACGGTTGCTGTTTGGTGGCGATGTGGCTTTTGGTCGACGTTTTTTAGACATCGATGAAAGTACGCCGCTTAACCAGGTCCCGCCAGATGACTCTGATGCGTTGATTCAGGCTGGCAACCCAGACCCGGGGACCCGGGCTGTGTTGTCTGAGCTGCGTCCCTATTATCAGGAAGCAGATCTGGGCGTATTTAATTTTGAAACACCCGTCACAGATACCCCTATAACGCCGCATCAAGAAAAAGATTTTGTTTTTTTTACCCTGCCCGGTTCATTACCGGCGATAAGCTGGTTGGGTGTGGATTATGTTTCCATGGGTAATAACCATGTCTATGATTATCTTGAAGGAGGCGTTAGCGATACCATCAATCATCTAAATAATGCGGGCATTCCCTTTGCGGGTGCTGGTCTTAATTCCAATGATGCCTTTGCCGCCTATCGCAGCAGTTTAAAAAGCAATAATTATGGTTTCCTTGCCATGACCTCGATCGGTGGATTTCAACACAGTAATAATTATGTAGCTGAAGCCGCCAAAGGAGGAGCTGCCAATTTAACAAAGGATGCAGACGTTATTGCAGCCATTCAGGGTGAACAGGCCGCGGGTCATATTCCCATTGTGCAATTTCACACGGGAGATGAGTACATTTTTGAACCGACTGATTATGTACTCAGTCGAATACAGCTTGCGACAAATGAAAATGTCCCCCTGGCTGTTTTGCACCATCCTCATGTAGCTCAGGGAGTTGGTTTGTTTGGCAATACCTGGGCCGTGTTGGGTTTAGGTAATCTGGCTTTTGATCAGGCAAGGTTAGAAACCATGCTCGGGGTGATGGCGCGTGTGGATATGAACGCAGATAACGTAGAACAGATTCGTATGCTACCGGTCTATCTCGAGGCCTACTCACCAAAACTCATCAGCGGTCGTCTGGCCCATAATTTTCTTCGTCGCCTGGGTGAGTTTTCTCACGCTTATGGTGGTCTGCTTTATCCCTATAATGGTCAGGGCTGGGTATCGATGGTGCCGACAGATCGTGCAGTGGTTGATCGCAGTATTAATATCACCGTTAATATTCCTGCCAGTGACAGTGCCAGTGGTAGCGGTAGTGGCAGCACCGTCGTAGATTTACGTGAGGTTCTGCAATGGGGCGAGTCACTCTATTCAGTGAATACAACGGCGAGTGTGACTTTGCAACAGGGCCGAGATCTGATGCAACATGGTGACTTTGAAGACTGGGATAAAGACGCAGATGTAAATGAAGTGGCTCGCTGGGACCACAGTGGTGACTCACGGCTTATTTGCCAAAGTCATGCCTATAAAGGTAATGCCGCTTTATGTCTGATGCGAAAATCGGTGAACTTCGATGATACGGTGGCAGCATTTAGAAATCGTATTCGTGTGATGGGAGATGCGCATGATTTACCGAATAAAGATCTCAGCCTGTTTGGTTATTACAAAGGGAGTAATTCCGGCGCGATGTCTATTGTGAGTCGTTACTATGCCAGTTTTGGTGACCTAGAGTTTGGTGAGGAAGTGGCATTGCAACATCCAGGGGGAACTTTTAGCTGGCAAGCTTTTAACCGCCGCCTTAATATGCCTGCTGATGTGTTTTCTAATGGTGAACTTGATGCGCGAGCGTTGCGCGTATTTATTCATCAGAGTCCACCTGCCTCAGGTGAAGGTCTGGCCGTGTTCGATGAGCTGGCTGTTATTGCCTGGGAAAACACGATCACCTCGGCACAATTTCTGGATGTGCCACATGCTAAAGATTTTTTAAAAGTAAGCGGTAGTGCCGGCACCGTGCAATTGAGTTTGCAGTTAAGGAAATTTGTGCCGAGTGCGAGTCAGTAATTGTCATAAAAACTTAACCCTTAAACTTATAAGTGCTCGATATTCATAATATTGATTTCGCTATCTCGAGTGTAGTGATTAAATGATGTGGTTTATTATTATACTGCTCCAACTAAATCCTATCTTTTTCCATTCTCAAGCAATATAGATATAATTTATTTTTTATCAAATGTTAATAGACAGGGTGTGATTTAGATATGATTTACTATTGATTATAAAGTCACTAACAACGTGAAATCATCCATTTTTTAAAGAACGAATGTCAGCGATTTTTTGTCATAAATATTGAGAATGATTGATCAACATCATAGTAAATGTTGATCAATTGTGTTCAAATTTGTCTGATCATAACAGTAATAACTCATTAACCTTTTTAAAAGGAGAATGAAAATGACAAAAACAAGCAAAAAACAAACCGCTGTCTCACCTGTTAAAAAAGAAACTGAAATCGAAAAAGTTTCACATTCCAAAGCATTGGGCCACTTTGAGGAAATGGATCGTTTGTTCGATGATATGTTCTCACGCGATTGGATGAGGTCGTTTCGTTTCGGTCACCCATCGTGGAGCCATCTACCTGCACCATTCGAAGGTAGGGCACCACAAGTTGATGTGCTCGACCGAGATGATGAGATATTTGTCAAAGCAGAGCTTCCTGGCGTAGATAAAGATGATGTAGAGCTCACCGTGACTGGCAATTCAGTAACTATCAAGGGTTCGACTAAGTCAGAGGAGAAAGAAGAGGAAGGTGATTACCATCGTTGTGAAATATCACAGGGGTCCTTTTCCAGAACAATATCACTGCCCAGTGAAGTCGATACAGATAAAGCAAAAGCTAATTTTAAGCATGGTGTTTTGAAATTAACCCTTCCCAAGGTTAAAAAGTCAAAACACAAAAGCGTTAAGGTGGAATAACGAAGAACAGTGTAATTCAAATGCTTTTTACTGTTTTTTATAGGCGTAAATTTGATTTATAGCGCTTCAGTGAAAAAGTTATTTTCTCACTGAAGTGTTTTGTTATGCCTGTTTTTAAGGTTGAGAGGTATATAATGCTTTCAGATTGCGAATAACAAAATAGTAGACAGGTGAGTTTTTAATAATGCTCATGGCATTGAATGTTTACGTCAAAGCGGCAAAGCATTTTCATCGGTGGCACAATCAGTTTCACTTTCAGTTGTATTTATTCAGGCTGAAGGTAAGACTGCTCATCAAGAGCAAATTCCTTTTTCATCCCCTTTTAGTAATGACTTTTTTCGGCGATTTTTTGGTGAGCCTTTTCCTGGCACACCACCCGGGCAACAAGTGGCCCAGCAAGAATGATCGCCAGTGTATTATTACTCATGGTTGTTCCTCTAAATTAGATAAATTTTTTTATCGTTTTATGCACTATTATGTATATTTGGAGTACATTACTGATATATTCAGTACAGAGCAGTGTTCTAAAATAGTGCGTTATTTCATTAAAAACTGACTTTCACTTACGAAACGGTTTGACCGCATATATTGTACCAGATGTAGAAGTAGCGTTAAAAAAGCGTTATTTTTATAATAATGATGACGTTTATTTTTGGTGTATTAAAATATGGCGTAGTGGTATGAACCTTGCTGTCATTAATACAATGACATACCTGATATCAGCGGGTATCAATAAATAAGAATTAAAAAGGAAGGGTGTTATATGAAGCTCGCGATGATAGGTGTTGGCAAAATGGGTGCCAATATGGTGCGAAGACTCACCAAAGACGAACATGAAGTCGTTGCTTATGATGTTGACTATGAGGCGGCCAATTCGCTTGCAGATGAACATGCCGGTATCACTTCGGTCAACACGCTTACCGATTTAATCAACGAACTGGATGCGCCCAGGTCGATCTGGCTGATGGTGCCGCATAACTATGTTGATCAAACGATAGAGCAGTTATTGTCTGCTGGAATGACTGAAGGTGATTTACTCATTGACGGGGGCAACTCTAATTTCAATTTAAGTAAACAGCGAAATGAATACTTGAAATCTAAAGGTATTCATTTTGTTGACTCGGGCACATCCGGGGGAGTTTGGGGTTTAGAAAACGGTTACAGTATGATGCTGGGTGGCTCGGAACAAGCCGTGGCTATGATTAAACCGGCCATCGAATCACTTGCACCGGCAAAGAATAAAGGTTGGGGGCATGTAGGGCCAGCAGGTGCAGGACATTATGTGAAAATGGTTCACAATGGTATTGAGTATGGAATGATGCAGGCTTTTGCAGAAGGCTTTGAAATGCTTGAAGCTAAAAAGGAAATGCAGATCGACCTGCAACAGGTTTCTGAAATATGGCAGCACGGCAGCGTTGTGCGCTCCTGGTTACTGGATTTAATTGCGGACGCCTTTAAAAGTGATCAAAGTTTATCTGCGCTCAGTGATTACGTTGATGATTCTGGAGAAGGTCGCTGGACGGTACAGGACTCTATCGATTTAGGTGTGCCGACACCGGTGTTGACTCTGGCGTTACAAATGCGTTTTCGAAGTCGACAGGATGATGCGTTTGCAGGAAAAGTGCTTAATGCAATGCGTGCTGGATTTGGTGGACATAGTATTAAGCCAGCCGAGTAAGTCAACCAAGTGAATCAACTTAGTTATAGTGGAGGTGTATAGATGGAAAGTTCCGGCGCAGAAAAATGTATCGGTGAACCAACGATGCCCGCTAATATCGTAATATTAGGTGCAGGTGGCGATCTTACAAAACGTAAGTTAATGCCTGCACTGGTAAAAATGTTACGCTGCGGTTTGTTACACGTTGATAGTAAAATTATTGGTGTTTTAAAAAACCGCACACGAGAAGAATGGCTTCAGAACCTTTACGAAGGTTTTAAAACCTATGCGCCTGAAATAGAGATGACTGATCAGCAATGGCTGTCATTTACTGCCATGTTTAAGATGGTAAATGGTGATCTACAGGAAGAAAAAACCTATGAAGAATTAGCCAGCTCGCTGGAAAATATTCAAGGTTTTACTAATGCCATGTTTTACTGTGCCATTCCGCCGCGATGGTATACCACGGTTGCGGCAGGGTTACATAAAGTCGACCTTATCAATGAGAGTGATGGTTTCAGAAGAATGGTGATAGAAAAACCCTTTGGTATGGATCTGCAAAGCGCGAAAACATTGAATAGTGAACTTCAATCGCTTTTGGACGAGTCGCAAATTTATCGTATCGACCATTATCTGGGTAAAGAGAGTGTTCAAAACTTATTGGTGTATCGTTTTGCGAACAGCATACTTGAACCGCTCTGGAACAGAAACTTTATTGACCATATTCAAATCTCTGCAGCAGAATCGATTGGTATTGAATACCGCGCAAACTATTATGAAAAATCCGGTGCATTACGTGACATGATACAAAGTCATTTAATGCAGGTGATGACACTCGTTGCTATGGAACCACCTGTAGAATTTTCAGCTGATGCGGTTCGCGATGAAAAGATTAAAGTCCTGCGAGCTATCAGGCCATTTGAAGAAGATGTTATAAAGAAACAGACCGTGGCCTCTCAATATGGTTCGGGACAATCGGGTGAAGAAAAAATTAAGGCCTACGTAGCGGAAGAAAATGTTTCCCCCGAGTCAGTGACAGAAACTTTTACGGGTATTCGTTTTAATATAGATAACTGGCGCTGGCAAGGTGTACCCTTTATTTTATGGACCGGGAAAAGACTACCGGATAGAGTGTCGGAAATTGTCATTCGTTTTCGTAATCCGCCGTTTAATTTATTTGATACCCATGCTAACCCCCCATTAGCAAACTCACTGGTTTTTAGAGTTCACCCAGACGAAGGTATTGCCTTACGTATGAATGCAAAGATGCCGGGTTTAACGACGGATACGCAACGCATGGTCATGCGTGCGCCATACTCGGAGAATGGAGAAGATGTTTCAGATGCGTATGAGGTGTTACTTCATGATGTTTTAGCCGGTGATGCGACCTTGTTTTCAAGAGGTGATGAGGTGGAAGCGTCCTGGGCCATTCTTGAACCCATTTTAAATGCGTGGAAAGACAGAATATCAGTTGATCGTTATCGTGCAGGCACCTGGGATATACCCGGAATGGAATCGCTGTTTGAAGACTGTGTCGGCGGTTGGCATAAGCCGAGCTAATTATTAATAATGCATAAGTGGATCATTAACAATGACTTTGACACGGCATCTAAAACTGCAGCTGAATTTCTGGCAGAAAGAATAACAGAAAGTGTCAATAAAAAGGGTGTCTGTCATGTTATTTTACCGGGTGGCAATACACCGGTTAAATGTTTAAAAATTCTTTCAGAGATGGATTTACCGTGGGGGAAAATACATTGGTACCCTGGTGATGAGCGTGTTTTACCTGCAGGGAGTTTGGAACGCAACGATGACTTACTTGAAAGAGAGTTATGGTCTAAAATACCAGCAGGGATATTTCATAAAATCCCGGTGGAGCAGGGAGCTGAAAAGGCAGCTGAAATTTTCAGGAATGAGATAAATGATGTAACCATAGATATCGCTTTTTTGGGTATGGGTGAAGACGGACATACCGCCAGTTTATTTCTGGGAAATGATGCGTTGCATGATGATCGCTCAGTTATACCTGTTTATAATTCACCTAAAGCACCGGATGAAAGGGTCTCGTTCAGCATCAAAAAGTTAGGTGAAGCACAATGTCGAATGGTGTTAACGTGTGGTGAATCAAAATCAGGTATTATTGACAAGGTTAAGCAGGGAGAAGTGTTACCGGTTAATAATATCGGTGATATTTACTGGTTTATCGATGAGGCGGCTGCAGGGAATAAGGTTTAGGTATTGATATGCTTTATCAATACAAATTATTATTGTTACAATTTTTTAATTTTTTAATCCGGAGAAATGAGCGATGAATATGCAAGAAATACGTGTACTGGCAAAAGACCTGGGTATTAAATCAACCCGCATGAAAAAATTGGAGCTGATACAAACCATTCAGCTGACGGAAGGTAATTTTAGCTGTTTTTCATCGGCAGGGTCAGGTGAGTGTGATCAAACGGATTGTCTATGGAGAGAAGATTGTTTCGCATCAGCTAAAAAGAACGCCATACAGTAAAAATTTTGAAACACTTAACTTTTCGTTTTTTATGGCGCTTCATTTTTATGACGTTTTATTTTTTAAGGGCCTGCTGATATAAAGTAATGTAGTTTTTTGCGCTGCTTGTCCACGATGAATCGAATCGCATGGCGTTAATTTGTAATTGACGCCATGTTTTATCGTCCTTGTATATGTCCTGTGCACGCTCTAAAGCATCAAGTAAACTTTTGGATGATTGATCTTTAAGTACAAACCCGTTTGCACTGTTGTTTTCAATGTTTTCATCACTGGCATCGGTAACGGTATTAACAAGACCACCAACTGCAGTAACCACTGGCAATGTGCCATAACGGAGACTGTATAATTGATTCAGGCCACAGGGTTCAAAAGTCGATGGCATTAGATAAATATCACTGGCTGCTTCAATTCTGTGTGCCAGTTCTTCACTATAACCAATTATGATGGCCATTTTATCAGGGTGTTTTGCAGCGCATTTACTTAACTCAATTTCATAATGCGTGTCACCCGTGCCAAGAATAACAACCTGCACGGGAAGTAACAGTAAATGTTGCAGACTTTGTAGAATGATATCCAGACCTTTTTGTTCTACCAGTCTACCGACCATGCCAATCAGTGGAATACTTTCCTCCACCGGTAATGAAAGTTGTTTTTGTAATGCGCTCTTATTGATGGATTTTTTAGACAGCGTACGGTGATTGTATTTTTCAACTATTAATTTATCCGTTCCTGGGTTCCAGTACTTATCATCTATGCCATTCAAAATCCCACACAGTTTTTCAGAACGGCTTCTAAGTAGCCCATCGAACCCATAACCAAATTCTGGCTGTAGTATTTCATTGGCATATTTAGGACTGACTGCATTAATTTTATCGGCATACGCAAGCCCGCCTTTCATAAAAGAAAACTGGTCATAGAATTCTACGCCATCTATGTGCCAGAGCTCTGCAGGAAGGTGTAAATCGATAAACGTTTGTTGTGGGAAATTCCCTTGATAGGCCAGGTTATGTATTGTGAAAATCGTAGCGGGTCGGTTGTTGTGTAAACTCAGTAGAGCGGGCACAAGACCTGACTGCCAGTCGTTACAATGCACAATATCGGGTTGCCAGTTAAGTTGATATTTATTCAGAGCAATATCAACAGCGCAAAGACATAAAATAGTGAATCGCAGCGCATTGTCATTCCAGGCTTCACCATGCTGGTCAGCATAGGGGCCACCCGGTCGATTATATACAGAAGGGCAGTCTATCAACCAGACGATAACCTGGCTTCCGGGTAAACGCGTTTCTATTATTGAGATAGCCAGGTCATAGTGCGATAGTGTTTTAATTACTTTATGTTTACCAATTTTGCTCATGACTTCTGGGTACGCGGGTAATAGTAAGCGTACATCCTGAGACTGCTTAAGCAGAGCAACAGGTAAACTGCCTGCGACATCGGCCAGTCCGCCCGTTTTAATTAACGGAAAGGCTTCACTGCTGATGTAAAGGATATGACTCATGAAACTTTTTTAAGTACCATTCCCGCTAGTGGGGGCAGGTGTAATGTTAGTGATGCGGGTCTGTTCATCCAGGGCCTGTTTTCGCTATCGATGATTGAATGACTGCCTGCATTGCTACCGGCATAATAACTTGAATCTGAATTGAAAATTATTTCATATTGTCCAGCTTCAGGTGTACCAATTCGATAATCATCGCGAATCACGGGGGTAAAGTTGAGTATAACAATAATTGACTCGTCATCACTTTTTCTCAGGTATGAGAGTACAGACTGATCGGTGTCATTGCAGTCTATCCATTCAAATCCGCAGGGATCAAAATCATATCGATGTAAAGGTTTTTGTTGTTTATACAGCTGGTTAAGGTCTGACGTGAGTTTTTTGATACCATCATGTAATGGGTATTGTAGTAAATGCCATTCCAGGCTCTTGTCATGATCCCACTCGATGCCTTGTCCAAATTCACAACCCATGAATAACAGTTTTTTACCCGGGTAGGTAAACAGGTAAGTATATAATAATCTCAAATTTGCAAAGCGCTGCCATTCATCTCCCGGCATTTTATTGAGCATCGAACCTTTTCCATGAACCACTTCATCATGGGAAAAGGGCAGAATAAAATTTTCAGAAAAAAGATAAAGTAAACCAAACGTTAACTGATCGTGATGGTAATGTCGGTGTACGGGGTTGTGAGAAAAATAATTTAATGTATCGTGCATCCAACCCATATTCCATTTCATGCTGAAACCAAGGCCGCCAATATTGGTGGGTCTGGTTACCTGAGGCCAGGCAGTCGATTCTTCGGCCATTATTATTGTTCCAGGAAAATCTTTATGGGTTACTTCATTCAGTTCACGCATAAATTCAATGGCTTCAATATTTTCATTGCCGCCATGCTGGTTGGGTATCCAGTCGCCATCTTCCCGCGAATAGTCCAGATACAGCATCGAAGCCACGGCATCCACACGTAAGCCGTCAAGATGAAACTCTTGCAACCAGAAAACAGCACTGGATATCAAAAAGTTTTTTACTTCGTTGCGTCCGTAATTATAAATCAGCGTGCCCCAGTCTCGATGTTCACCACGACGCGGGTCTGCATGCTCATAGAGTGCGCTGCCATCGTAAAGAGCTAACCCATGAGCGTCTTTTGGGAAATGCGCGGGAACCCAGTCTAATAAAATGCCAATATTGTTTTGATGGCAGTAATCAACGAAATAGCGAAAATCATCTGCATCGCCAAATCGGCGCGTCGGTGAAAAATAACCCGTGGTTTGATACCCCCATGAGGCGTCTAAAGGATGCTCCGTAACGGGTAGGAGTTCTATGTGAGTGAAGCCGGTCTCTTTTATGTAACTAACCAGACGGTGTGCCAGTTCTTTATAGCTTAAAAAGTGACCCTGATCATCGCGTTGCCATGAACCTAGATGGCACTCATAGACTGAAAGTGGTTGGTGCAACCAGTCGTGTTGTTTTCTACTATCTAGCCAGTCTGAATCTGTCCAGCGATAAGTTGATTTATTTCTGACGACTGAAGCCGTGTGCGGCCTTAATTCGAGTTGTTGAGCATAAGGATCAGATTTAGACATAATCTGATTAGTGTCTCTGTTCTTAATTTCGAATTTATACAGCGCTTTGCTGACGACATTAGGAATAAATAATTCCCAGACACCGCAATCACCCAGTGATCTCATTGGGAAACGACGACCGTCCCAGTTATTAAAATCGCCTATGACACTGACACGAGCGGCATTGGGAGCCCAGGTGGCAAATAATACACCTTCAACTCCCTGCACGGCTTTTGGGTGGGAGCCGAGAATTTCATAGATATGTAAATGTTTTCCTGCGGTAAATAATTCCAGATCATAATGGCTCAGTTGCTGGGGGAAATCATAAGGATCAAAGTACGATGAACTGTTACCCTCGTTATCAATACGATTGATAAGATAGTGCTCGTCATCAATGGATTCGGCGCAGACAAAAAAATCACTGTCCTTATATCGTATCGTTTTAATCTGATTGTTTGTGAGCGTGAGAGAGCGGCTTTCGGGTGAGTAAATGAGTATTAGCTCATTACCGTTAACGGTTTGTTTACCGAGCACACTGAAAGGATCATAATGACTGGCGTGTTCAATCAAGGTCAGATCGTTCTGCATTGACGTTACAGCTGATAATATATGTGCAGGTAAAGAATTTTTGTCTATAATCATATATCAAATCTGTCCATTTTGGCTAACCTGGTCATTACGTTTAATTAATACTCTGTTGTAGAAAAGTACCTGGTTGTTTTATTTACCGATTTAGCTTAGCAATTTTCGTGCAAAACTAAAATATTGTTACGTCGCTTTATTTATATACCACTTATTACCACAATGCTTGATCTGGTGTATGTTTCATTTTGTCGTATTCTATTATTATGCACATATATAAAGCATAAATTACACAACAAACACATGTTTGCACAAATACAATGCGATTGATGCTCATAAAGTAAAATTTAATAACAAAATATTGGATTTTTTAGCTGGCTTAGAATTTGCAGTAACTTAATAGTAACGCGACTCGCTTACACTGAAATTGATAATGTAGGTATTACCCAAGCTAACTTAAGGAAGATGAGAGCAACAGTATGAATCAAAAATCACCACGATTTATCAGTAATCTTACACGAAACACGTTGGCCCTGATTATGGCAGGTGGTCGAGGTAAGCGTTTAAAGCAACTCACGCAATGGCGAGCTAAACCTGCCGTACCCTTCGGCGGTAAATTTCGTATCATCGATTTCCCTTTATCAAACTGCATTAATTCAGGTATTCGCCGAATTGGTGTACTGACGCAGTACAAATCACATTCACTTAATTTACATATTCAAAAAGGCTGGGGACATTTGCGTGGAGAATTTGGTGAGTTTGTCGAATTACTTCCTGCACAGCAACGCATTAAAGCATCGTGGTACGCCGGTACGGCTGATGCTATCTATCAAAATCTCGATATTATTCGTTCTCATTCTCCGGAGTTTGTATTAATTTTAGCGGGTGATCATATCTATAAGATGGATTATGGTGAAATGCTGGCAAAACATGTCGAAAGTAAAGCTGATGTAACAGTGGGTTGTATTGAAGTCGATATTGATAAAGCTTCCGGGTTAGGTGTGATGGGGGTTGATAGCAACCAAACTATTCACAGTTTTACAGAAAAGCCAGACCAACCTGAATCTATTCCGGGAAAAGAAGATAAAGCATTATGCTCTATGGGTATTTATATTTTTAATAAAGACTTACTGTTTGAGATGTTGATCAGAGATGCAGATACACCGAATTCTAGTCGCGATTTTGGTAAAGATATTATTCCTGGTGCTATACAAAAATATCGTGTGAAGGCTTTTCCTTTCACTGAAACCAACAGCAGTATACAGGCTTACTGGCGTGATGTTGGGACAGTGGATGCATTCTGGGAAGCTAACCTTGAACTGATTGGTGTAACCCCTGAACTAAATTTATATGACGAGCAATGGCCTATCTGGACTAATCAGGAACAGTTGCCGCCGGCAAAATTTATATTTGATGAAGATGACAGGCGCGGTATGGCCGTAGATTCAATGGTTTCAGGCGGCTGCATAATTTCTGGTGCTCATGTCCGCCACTCGTTATTATTTTCCCACGTCAGTGTTGACAGTTTTAGCCGGTTAGATTCATCAGTAATATTGCCAGAAGTCAAAATTGGACAGAACTGTCATATTTACCATGCCATTATCGATAAATGTTGTGATATACCTGATGGTATGATTATAGGGAAAAACTTAGAGGAAGATAAAAAAAGATTTTATGTGTCACCGAATGGCGTCGTTTTAGTCACGCCGGATATGCTGGGGCAAGATGTGCATTATGTCAGATAGCAAAGAACAATCTCACATGCTAAATTTAGTTATTTACTGGCATATGCATCAGCCAGAATACCGTGACTTAAGAAATGGTGAATACCATCTTCCCTGGACCTATTTACATGCGATAAAAGACTATGTTGATATGGCCGCTCACCTTGAAAATAATCCAGATGCGAAAGCGGTTGTCAACTTTACCCCCGTATTACTAGAGCAGATCGATGATTATTCTAATCAGCTTAATGATTATCTAAACAACGGTAAAGCATTAAGGGATTCATTATTGTCAGCCCTTGCAGAACCCGTAATGTCATTGTCATCGGAAAACAGACTGCATATTATTAAAGCCTGTCTACGTGCAAACAGAGAACGCCTTATTGACCGTCATGATCATTTTAAAATTCTCTCTGAAATGGCAGAAGAGGCCATAAAAAAAACTGAGATTCTGGACTACTACGCTGAACAGTTTTTTGCTGATATTTTAGTTTGGTATCATATTGCCTGGATGGCGGAGACGGTAAGATTAACGGATGAGCGCATCAAATCTTTAATAGAAAAAGGCAGTGGTTATAGCCTGCACGATCGTCATACCGTTATCGAAGTGATCAATGATTCAGTTAGTGGTGTGATTGATCGCTATAAAAAACTCTCTGAAGAGGGCGTTATAGAGTTATCAATGACGCCCTATGCCCACCCTATTGTTCCTTTACTATTAGATATCAATTCAGCCGCACAGGCCATGCCAGATGCTATTCTTCCATTGTCCGATCATTATCCAGGGGGTGATGTGAGGTCTTTATGGCACATGAAAAAAGGCGCAGAAGTATTTAAACACTATTTTGGTTTCGAACCCAAAGGCTGTTGGCCATCGGAAGGTAGTATCAGTGCTGAAACCATTGAGTTAATGTCTGATTTTGGTATTCAATGGCTGGCAAGTGGTGAAACAGTATTAAGAAGTTCATTGCATAAGTCAGAACTAACTGAAGATAATTGTATTCATGAAGCGTATAAATATCGTGATACTGGGGTAAGTTGTTTTTTCAGGGATGACGGACTTTCAGATTTGATCGGATTTAATTATTCTGACTGGCATGCAGATGATGCGGTTGCCAACCTGATAAATCATCTTGAAGAAATTTCACAAAAATGTGGCGACAAACCTGATGCGGTCGTTTCAATTATTCTCGATGGAGAAAATGCCTGGGAATACTATCCACAAAACGGCTATCACTTTTTAAGTGCGTTATATGAAAAATTATCAAGTCACGAAACCATAAAGCTGACAACGTATGGCGACTATTTAAAGGGCTGCGATAAAAGTGAGCAACTTCAGGAGATTGTTGCCGGAAGCTGGGTGTATGGAACGTTTTCAACCTGGATAGGAGAAAAAGATAAAAATAGGGCATGGGACATGTTGGTTGAGGCCAAAAAAGTTTATGACAAAGTGATTCATGATGGGAAGTTATCCAAAGGAGAAATAGAAAAGGCAGAAATGCAACTGGCAACCTGTGAAAGTTCAGACTGGTTTTGGTGGTTTGGAGAATATAATTCTGCTGAATCAGTGACCGCTTTTGATGAGCAGTACAGGCTGCATTTGAGTAACCTTTATCAATTATTAAAAGTTGAACCCCCCGCTTATCTGGCAACAGCATTTTCATTTGGTTCTGGTCACCCGGCAATGGGTGGGGCCATGTTGCCTGGAAAACATCAATAATGAATGACGCCAAATTGGATGATGCAAGAATGAATGGTGCTATGTTGGATGATGCCATGTTGGTTGATGCGAAGTTGAATGCTGCTAAGTTGAATGATGCTAAGCTGAATGATGCTAAGCTGGATGGTGCTAAGTTAATTAGTTCAGTTAGTCATCAACGACGAGCGGGCGTCTTACTGCATCCAACGTCGTTACCTGGAAATCTGGATAGCGGTGACATAGGCCATCAAGCTTATCGATTTATTGAATTTTTACAGGCTAGCGGATTTAAAGTATGGCAAATGCTACCGCTTGGTATGACTCATGAGGATAAATCACCGTATCAATGCCTGTCTTCGCATGCTGGCGATCCGCTATTAATTAGTCTCGACTGGCTTGAAGACAGAGGGTGGCTAAAGCAAGACACCATCACGTATTGTGGAGACAGCGATACACACAGGATGATATGTCTTCAAACCGCATCTGATTATTTTTATAAAAATGAAAATTCTCAGTGGCTAACAAAGCTGCAAGATTTTAAAAAAAAACATAAACACTGGCTAGAAGATTATTCGCTGTTTATCGCGTTGAAAACGCAATACAAAAACAGCCCCTGGTATGAATGGCCAGCTGATTTGAGGCATCGAGAAAATAAATCCATTAAGTCAGCAATAAGCAAATTAGAGATTCAACTCAATCAAGTTGTTTTTGAACAATTTGTTTTTTTTACGCAGTGGCATGAAATTCGAGATTACGCTAAACAACATGGCATTGAGTTGTTTGGCGATGTTCCTATATTTGTCGCCAGAGACAGTGCAGATGTATGGGCAGAAAGGCAAAATTTTTTAATGAATTCTGATGGCGATATGGAGTTTATAGCGGGAGTACCACCGGATGCCTTTTCTGAAACCGGTCAGCGTTGGGGTAATCCATTATACGACTGGGAATATTTGCAATCGACAGAATTTAGTTGGTGGAAAGAGAGATTTAAAACCCAGTTAGAACTTTTCGACATGGTAAGAATTGATCATTTTCGTGGCTTACAAGCTTGTTGGAATATTCCAGACATTGACGACACGGCAATAAACGGTAAGTGGGAAGAGGTGCCTGGAAAAGAAATGCTAACAACCTTGTTTTCAACCTTTCGAGATTTGCCTTTGATAGCCGAAGATTTAGGTGTTATTACTGATGAGGTGGTTGAGCTTAAAAATGAATTTAGCTTACCGGGTATAAAAGTGCTGCAGTTTGCTTTTGACGGAAATAATAAAAATCCTCATTTACCCCACAATCATCATCCAGATGACCTTATTTATACAGGGACTCATGATAACGACACAACACTTGGCTGGATAAAAACGGTAGAAAATTATAACAAAAATTTTTTTCAAACCTATGTCGATAAACATACTGAGTCGAATGAAAAAAGTGTTATTGAAATTATTCGCCTGGCGATGTCGTCGGTGTCTTTTTTATGCATACTGCCCATGCAGGATTTGTTACTTCTAGATACAGAACATCGGATGAATATTCCGGGCACAGTTGGAGGCAACTGGATGTGGAGATTTGACTGGAAACAAATTAAACCTGAAGTACTCGATAGAGTTAAAATTTTTATGTCTATATATCAGAGGTAATGATATGTCCAATAATAAAACATTGTGTAAAACTGAATACCCTGAAATGCAAAGATTGCCCAAAGACAGTGAATCATTAGCCAATGATTTTGAACGATACCTGACCAGGCATCTTGGTCGTTTCATTGGCTGTGTTCCATTTTATTTATACGAAGCATTATCGCTGACGATCCGTGATCGAATTATGACTGACTGGCGTAATACCTGGAAAAAACATGAACAGAAAGGCGTAAGAAAAGCGCACTACATGTCACTGGAATTTCTTATTGGAAGGTCATTAGGTAATCATTTATTAAATTTAGGTATTAGTAACGAATCTGAAAAAGCCATGAATCAGTTTGCGATTAAGCTTGAAGAGGTGATTACAGAAGAACACGATGCAGGACTGGGTAATGGAGGTTTAGGTCGGCTGGCCGCCTGCTTTATGGATAGTTGCGCTACACTAAAGTTACCTGTTATCGGCTATGGCATTAGGTATGAATACGGTATGTTTCGTCAGGAAATTAAAAATGGCTTTCAAATAGAAGAACCCGATCACTGGCTCAGAGATGGAAATCCGTGGGAACTGGAACGTCCTGAGTTTACGCAAGTTATAAAATTTGGCGGTCATGTTGAGGTGATCAAAAATGCAGATGGCAGTCATCGTTATCAGTGGGCCAATACTTCTGATATTATAGCCATTCCGTATGATGTGCCGATTTCAGGTTACGATAATAATACGGTCAACACATTACGATTATGGAGTGCAACTGCGACCAATGCATTTAACCTGGGTGACTTTAATGCAGGCAGTTATTCAGATGCTGTAGAAGCTAAAAATAATGCTGAACATATATCCATGGTGCTGTATCCGAATGATAGCAGTGAAAATGGTAAAGAGTTGCGATTGAAGCAGCAATATTTTCTTGCATCTGCAACCCTGCAAGATGTTATCAGAATGTGGGAAATGAATGAAGGCTGCGATTATTCCGCATTTTCAAAGCAGAATGTTTTTCAGCTAAATGATACCCATCCGTCCATTGCTGTTGCAGAGCTAATGAGGTTATTGGTGGATGAAAAACAGATTGACTGGGATCAGGCATGGCTAATTACAACTCAGACGATGGCCTATACCAATCATACATTACTACCAGAAGCATTAGAAAAATGGTCGGTGTCACTATTTGAAAATTTATTACCCAGACTTTTAGATATTATATATGAGATCAATGCGCGTTTTCTAAAGCAGGTATCCACGCACTGGCCGGGAGATACTGACAGGCAAAGCAGAATGTCCATCATAGAAGAAGGAGATCAGAGGTACGTTCGTATGGCCTATTTGGCCATAGTTGGGAGTTTTTCCGTTAACGGTGTTGCCGCATTGCATTCGCAATTATTGATAGAAGGATTGTTTAGCGATTTTTTTGAGTTGTGGCCAGAAAAATTTAATAATAAAACCAATGGGGTAACACCCAGAAGGTGGGTGGCGCATTCTAATCCGATGATGAGCCAACTTATATCGGAAAAAATTGATAATGGCTGGATTGAAAAGTTTGAAAAAATTTCAGAGTTAAAAAAGTATACCGATAAAAAGTTTAATAAAAAATGGTATGAAGTCAAGCAGGCGAATAAGCAGCGTCTTGCTGATCTAGTAAAAAAACAATGTAATATTGATTTTGATATCCATTCAATTTTTGATGTACAGGTTAAAAGAATACATGAATACAAACGTCAGCTACTCAATGTGCTGCATGTTATTCATCTGTATGATCGAATTAAGCGTGGAGATACTGATGACTGGACGAATCGTTGTGTGTTAATTGGGGGTAAGGCTGCGCCGGGATATGCGCTGGCAAAGACCATTATTAAACTAATTAATAATATAGCCGAGGTGATCAATAATGATCATGATATCGGTGACAAACTTAAACTGGCATTTTTACCAAACTATGGTGTTTCCAAGATGGAAATAATTTGCCCCGGCACAGATTTGTCAGAACAAATTTCGACGGCGGGTAAAGAAGCATCGGGTACCGGTAATATGAAATTCATGATGAATGGTGCAGTTACCATTGGCACCTATGACGGTGCTAATATTGAAATTCTTGAAGCGGTTGGTAATGATAATTTCTTTTTGTTTGGCTTAAAAGCAGATGAAGTTGAAAAAGCTAGATTAAACTACCAGCCAAATAAAATTGTTGATGAAGATGACGACCTTAAAAGAGTGATGCACCTATTGTCATGTGGCCATTTTAATTCCTTTGAATATGGCTTATTTAATCAGGTTATCGACTCGCTGATGAATCCGAATGATCCCTGGTTAACGCTGGCTGATTTTCGAAGTTACATCAATGCTCAGGAGCAAGTTTCAAGAACCTATAGTGACAGAGATGCCTGGGTTAAAATGAGTGTTAATAACACTATATCAAGTGGTTTCTTTTCTACCGACAGAACAATGACTGAATATAATAACGATATCTGGAAACTCAGTGTTCAATAAATGCTGCCGTAAATAAATGTTTGAGCTGCACTAGTAAAGTGTAATGGTAAAGTGTAATGGTAAAGTGTATTAGCTCAGACTGTCATCTGACAGATTACTATTTTAGCTTCAATATACTCTGGCAGTAGGTAATGACTCAAACTAGCCAGAAGCGGTCGTTAACCATTTTATTTATTTGATGTTTTGTGCTCTGCTGTGGCGCATCTCCCTCGGGGAAAGACCGCCGCTTTTTGGCGCTCTGTCCCCTTATTGATG